>Ga0070704_100000502_pt1 | contig 18588 bp, 12 predicted proteins | sample KBSK5252metaG_FD_65467 | JGI IMG/M metagenome (GOLD analysis project Ga0070704, IMG submission 65467) | Corn, switchgrass and miscanthus rhizosphere microbial communities from Kellogg Biological Station, Michigan, USA - KBS K5-25-2 metaG | ecosystem: Host-associated > Plants > Roots >...
GGGAAGGGGCGCCTGGACGAGATCCTGTTCGGCGAGGCCCCGACCCGCATCATCGTCTCCACCCCGCCCGAGTGCCGGGCCCGCCTCGAGCAGATGGCGGCCGCGGCCGGGGTGCCGGTGCGATCCCTGGGCCGGGTGGGTGGCCAGCGCCTGACCATCGCCGCGGGAGGCGATACGGTCGTCGACCTGGAAGCGGCCCCCGCACGCCTGGCCTGGCGCGGCGCGCTCGCCCGGCAGCTGCAGGGTTGACGGGCGTGCCTGTCACTCTCGGACTGTCGGGGTTCGGCCGCATCGGCCGCAACCTGTTCCGCCTGCTCTACACCAGCGACGACATCCGGATCGGGGCGGTCTCCGACATCGCCGACCCGGAGGCCCTGGTGTATCTCCTCCGCTACGACTCGATTCTCGGACGGTTTCCGGATCGGGTCGCCTGGAAGAACGGCCGGCTGACCACCCCGGGAGGAGAGATCCCGATGCTCTCGGGGAAGGACGCCCAGTCCCCGCGCTGGGCCGACCTGGGCGTGGACTATGTCATCGAGGCGACGGGGCGCGATTGCTCGCGCGCCGAAATCGAAGCCCACCTGGCGCAGGGGGCCCGCCGGGTGATCCTGTGCGTGCCGCCGCGCGAGCGGCCGGACATCTCGGTGGTGTACGGCGTCAACCACCACCGGCTCCGGCCGGAGCACCGCATCGTGAGCAACGCCTCCTGCACGTCGCACTGCGCCGCGCCGCTGCTCCTGATGCTGCACGAAGCCTTTGGCGTGGACCGGGCCCACCTGACCGTGGTGCACGCCTACACCAGCACGCAGCGGCTGGCGGACGTCCCGGCGGAGGATCTGCGCCTGTCGCGCGCCGCCGCGGAGAACATCGTGCCGGCGGAGACCAACGCCGCCGCCGTCCTCGACGAGGTCCTGCCGCAGCTGGCGGGCCGGATGCACGCCTCCGCCCTGCGCGTCCCGCTGCCGAACGGCTCCCTGGTGGACATGACTCTCTGGATGGGGCGCCCGGTCACGCTCGCGGGGGTCAACGACGTCGTGCGGGCCGGGGCGGCCGGTCCCTATCGCGGCATCGTGGAGTTCACCGAGGACCCGATCGTCTCGAGCGACGTGGAGGCCAGCCCCCACTCCTCCGTCTTCGATTCGCTGGCCACGATGGTCATGGGAGACAGCCTCGTCAAGGTGATCGCCTGGTTCAACAACGGCTGGGGCTACTCGCATCGGGTCCTCGATCTGGTCCGCCGCCTGCGGGAGATCGACGCGGGGAAGCGGCCATGACGATCCGGATCGGCATCAACGGGTTCGGCCGGATCGGCCGGACGATCTTCCGGATCGTCGACGACCGGAGCGACATGCAGGTCGTGGCGATCAACGACCTGTTCCCGCCCCGGTCCCTGGCCTATCTGCTGCAGTACGACACGGTGATGGGGACCTTCGAGAAGCCGATCGCCTGGGAGAAGGATGCGCTGATCGTCGCGGGGCGCCGCATCCCGCTCACCGCCGAGCGCGATCCTGCCCGGGCCCCCTGGGCCGCGACCGGCGTGGACGTGGTGGTCGAGGCGACCGGCGTGCTGCGCGAGCGGGCCCGCCTGGAACCGCACCTCAAGGCGGGGGCCAGGAAGGTCATTCTCACCGTGCCGCCCAAGGACGAGGTGGACGCCATCGTCGTTCTGGGGGTGAACGACCATATCTTGACTCCCGCGCACAACATCGTCTCCAATGCCTCCTGCACGACCAACTGTCTGGCCCCCTTGGCCAAGGTCCTCGACGAGCGGTTCGGCATCGAGCACGGATTCATGACCACGGTGCACGCCTACACCAACGACCAGCGTCTGGCCGACGTGGCGCACAAGGACTTCCGGCGGTCACGCGCCGCGGCCCGCAACCTGATCCCGACCAGCACGGGGGCGGCGCGCGCGGTGGGCAAGGTGCTGCCCCAGCTGAAGGGGAAGCTGGACGGCCTGGCGATCCGGGTTCCCGTCCCGGACGGATCGGTCGTCGACCTGATCGTCAGGCTGCAGCGCGAGGCGACGGTCGAGGAGGTGAACGGCGCCATGCGCCAGGCGGCGCAGGGGAACCTCGGGCGGATTCTCGAGTACAGTGAGGAGCCGATCGTGTCGTCGGACATCATCGGCAACCCGCACAGCTCGATCTTCGACGCGCTGTCGACCTCCCGGATCGGCCCCCGGGAGATGCGCGTCCTGGCCTGGTACGACAACGAATGGGGCTACTCGCAAAGGGTGGTCGACCTGGCGGAGCGGCTCGCGGAGATGATCCCATGACGCATGACGCAGGCGGGCTTCTGCAGCAGTTCCGGTCGACCTTCACGGTGTCCGGGGAGGGAGAGATCGAACTTCTCCGCCCCGCCGACCTGAAAGGCGAGGCGACCGATCGGCTGGTGCGGGCGGCGGTGTTCGGGGCGCCGGACGAGGCGGCGACGGCCCGCTGGCTCGTGCGCGAGCTGGCGCGGATCCAGGGGATCCTGCCGGCCTCGATCCAGCCGCTGTACGAAGCGATGGGACGCGGCGAGACGGACGGCTTCACCACGCCGGCGTTGAACCTGCGCGGCATGGCGTACGACATGGCCCGGGCGACCATGCGCGCGCTTCTCGACCTGGAGGCCGGGCCGGTGGTCTTCGAGCTGGCCCGCTCCGAGATGCGCTACGCCCACCAGACGCCGCTGGAATACGCCACGGTGATCCTGGCGGCCGCCCTGCGCGAGGGGTTCCGCGGCCCCCTGTTCATCCAGGGGGATCACTTCCAGGTCAACGCGAAGAAGTTCCACGCCGGGGGGGCGGCGCGCGAGGACGAGATCGACGCCCTGCGTGACCTGATAGCGGACGCCATCGGCGCCGGGTTCTACAACGTCGACATCGATGCCTCGACGGTCGTCTCGCTCGATCGCGGCCCGGTCCTGGAGCAGCAACGGGACAATTTCGAAACGCAGGCCGAGCTGACCGCCTGCGTGCGCAGCCGGCAGCCGCCCGGAGTCGTCGTCTCGGTGGGAGGGGAGATCGGCGAGGTCGGCGGCAAGAACTCCACGCCCGAGGAGCTGCGGGCCTTCATGAACGGCCTGAACGACGACCTGGCGCGGCGCGCCGGCGCGCTTCCCGGGATCAGCAAGGTCTCGATCCAGACCGGCACCACGCACGGGGGGGTGCCGCTTCCCGACGGCTCGGTGTCCAAGGTGGCGATCGATTTCACATGCCTGCGCGACCTGTCCGACATCAGCCGGCGCGAGTACAGGATGGCCGGGGCGGTGCAGCACGGCGCCAGCACGCTCCCCGCCGACGCGTTCGGGGAGTTCCCGAAGCACGGGGCGGCCGAGGTGCATCTGGCGACGGAGTTCCAGAACATCGCGCTCGATCACCCCGAGTTCCCCAAGGACCTGCGGGCGGAGATGTATGCCTGGGTCACCGCCCACTGCGCGGCGGACCGCAAGGCGGGGATGACCGACGAGCAGTTCCACTACAAGACGCGCAAGAACGCCTGGGGGCCGTTCAAGGCGGAGACCTGGGGTCTCCCCGAGACGGTGCGGGCCGCCCTGCGGGGGACCCTCAAGGCGAAGTTCGAGACGCTGTTCCGCCAGCTCGGTGTCGCCGGCCGGCGCGCCGCGGCGGCGCGGTTCGTCCGTCCGGCGGAGGTCCGCACTCCGCCGCCCGCGGCGCTCGCGACGGATCGGTAGGAGGGTTCTCGACATGCATGTCGGTGTCCTGACCGGCGGGGGGGATGTTCCAGGCCTGAACGCCGCCATCAAGTCGATCTACAGGGCCGCGAAGGATCGCGGTTGGATCCGCCGCGGCGGCCAGGACGCCGACGTGACCGGCATCCTGCGCGGCTGGATGGGGGCCGTGCAGATGGGCGAGGGGGAGGCCGCCAGCCGGCCCGCCGCCCTGGTGCCTCTCACCGACGCAAGGGTCCGCACCGTCGATCGCTCCGGCGGGACCTTTCTGCACACCTCGCGCACCCGCCCCGACCGGATCGGACTGAAGGGCCTGCCACCGGGACTCGCGGCGCGCCGCGCCGGCCTTCCCAAGGTCGATGGCCGGGACGATCTGTTCGACGTCACCGACGAGGTGATCGCGAATCTCCGCCGCGCCGGCATCGAAGGGCTCATCGCCATCGGGGGCGACGACACGCTGGGGTACGCTCACACGCTCTGCACGCGCGGCTTCCCGGTGGTGGGAATCCCCAAGACGATGGACAACGATGTGCGCGGGACGGAATATGCCATCGGCTTCCAGACCGCGCTGACGCGGGCGGACGAGTTCATCAACCGCCAGCGGAGCCATCTCGGCTCGAACGAGACCATCGGCGTGTTCCGCATCTTCGGCCGGAACGCCGGCTTCACGGCGCTCGGGACCGCGATGGCCATCTCCGATGTCCGCTGCGCCATCCCGGAGCACCCGTTCGATCTCGGGGCCCTCTGCCGCCTGGTGCAGAAGGACTACGAAGAGAACGAGAGTCACTACGCCCTGGTGTGCATCTCGGAGGGGGCGATCTGGCAGGGGGGGCGGCTCGATGAGCTCGGTCCGCCGGATGCGTACGGCCATCGCAAGAAGTCGAACGTCGGCGAGACCCTGGCCGAGGCGATCACGAAGCAGACGGGGCTGCCGACCCGGCACCAGGATGTGACCTACGACCTGCGCAGCGGCAGCCCGGACGCCTTCGACAAGATCGTGGCCAGCACGTTCGGCACGCTGTCGGTCGATTTCATGGCGCGGGGGATGAGCGGCAGGATGGTCTGCCTGAAGGACGGCCTCTTCTCCCACGCCGACCTGCCCGACCCGAAGCTTGGCGCGCGCACCGTCGACGTCGCGGCGCACTACGACGCGGCCCGGTTCCGTCCCAACTTCTCCGGGCTCATGGGACGGCCGCTCTTCCCCTAGGAGCCTAGGCCTTCCCGGCTTTCCGCCGGAGCGACTGGTAGCCGACCCCCTCCCCCGCATCGCGGCTCTCGGGGTACCCGAGCTCGCGCCAGCCGGGAGCCACGACGATGCCGAACGCGTCGGTCATGCCGTGGAACCCGCCGATGACCCAGCGGACCTTGGGGTAGCCGCTCTGGGTCAGAAGATTTGCGGCCATCTCGGCGCGCGGTCCGGACCGGCAGCCGATCAGGACGGGGGTGTGCTCCGGCACCGCGGCGCGCACCACGTCGAGGAAATCGGGGTTCGGGTCGAAGCGCTGCAGGAGCGGATTCGGGACTCCCACCGGGATGTTGATCGCCCCCTGGGGGTGCCCCGCGGCGAACTCCTCCTCGGTGCGCACGTCGATGTAGACCGCGTCCTGCTCCAGCGCCTGCCTGGCTTCCTTGACGTCGATTCGTTCTGGTCCCATCGGGCTTCTCCAGTTGAAAGGGGTTCCATTCTAGCGCGAAGCGGGGGGCGCGTTGACCAGGGCCCGCGCCCTCTCGAACACGGCATGCCACATCGTCCGGGTCAGAAGCCCGGTCTGGGTGTTCCGGCGACTGGGGTGGAAGGACGTGAGCAGGGTCACTCCATCCGGGAGGCGGGCCTCGGCGCCATGCGCGAAGCGGGGCCTTCCGGATGGCGGCAGCTTGTCCCGCCAGCCCGACGCGCCGAGCCACGCGTCGAAGGCAACCCGTCCGAGGGTGACGACCACCCGCACCTCGCGGAGCAGGTGGATTTCCGCCTCCAGGTAGGGACGGCATGTCTCGAGCTCCCCCGGCGTCGGCTTGTTCCCGGGCGGGGCGCAGCGCGCGGCGGCGCTCACATAACAGGCGGTGAGCCGCAGGCCGTCCTGGCGCGACACCGACTCGGGCCGGCTGGCGAATCCGAAACGGTGCAAGGCCTCGTACAGCCAGTCGCCGCTCGAGTCGCCGGTGAAGACGCGGCCGGTCCGGTTGCCGCCGTGCGCCGCCGGGGCGAGGCCGACGACGAGAAGCCGCGCCGCCCCGTCGCCGAACCCGGGGACCGGCCGTCCCCAGTAAGTCCAGGCGCGAAACTCGCGCTTCCGGTCCCTGGCCACGCGGCGGCAGTAGGCGCGCAGGCGCGGGCAGCGCCCGCAGGCGATCACCCCCCGCCGCACGGCGGCAAGGCTCTTCAGGGAGCGAGGGGGCACTTGGTCACCACGTCCGCGATCGGGAGGACCGGATTTGGATTGGCGGGTCCTGGTCCCGCTGAGGGTCCGGCAGGATCACGGGGCGGCGAGGGGCGGGGGGGCAACGGGCAGGCGCGCGAACTTGTATCCCTCATACACCGCGAGTCCGTAGAACAGCAGGTCCATCCCGCTGAAAGTCTCCACCATCAGCTTGACCGCGACATCCGGGGTCATTCCGGCGAGGATGGTCGTCAGCGGAAGATCCTCGCTCTGGCTGGCGAAGATGCAGACCGCCAGGAGATTGCCGGCCAGGCAGCCGAGAAGCGACAGCACGGCGCCGAGCATCTGGAAGGCCGGGGTGGAGCCCTTGCCGAAACGGCGCACGGCGTAGCCGACCAGAAACCCGATACCGACCGCCATGAAGCCAATCTGCATCCCGGTGAAGACCGTGACGAGCGCCCAGGCAGCGGCCCCGGCCGCGGCGGCCACCAGGCCGGCGAGGAGCGCCATCGGGAGGCTGTCCTGCTCCGGAGCCAGGGGAGTGACCGGCTGCGACGTCTCGTTCATGGGGCCCTCCTTTTCAGCACGACCAGGGTCGTGTCGTCCTGGCGCGGGGAGGCGGCGGAGTGCCGCTCGACCGCGGAGGTGGCTCGCTGCACGATCTCCTCGGGCTTTTCGCCGCGGCTCTCCCTGACGATGCCGATCAGGCGATCCTCGCCGAACTCCTCGTCGGCGGCGCTGCGTCCCTCGGTCGCGCCGTCGGAGAAGCACAGGACGAGGTCGCCGGGGGAGAGGTCGAGAGTCCGCGCCGTGTAGGTCGCGCCGGCGAACAGCCCCAGAGGGGGACCGGTCGCCGCCAGCCGATCGATCGCCTCGTCCTTCCCCAGCCGGCACGGCGGGTTCTGGCCGGCGTTGACGTAGGTGAGCGTGTGCCGGGCCGGATCGAGGACGCCGAAGAAGAACGTCACGAAGCGGTTGGCCGGCAGGCGTCGGCAGAGGATTTGATTGAGACGTGACAGGGTGTCGTCCGGCGGCAGGTCCATCTCGCACAGGGCCTGCAGGCCGGCCTGGAACATGCACATCAGCAGGGCGGCCGGCAGTCCCTTGCCGGCCACGTCCCCCAGCGCCAGGGCGTAGCGCCCGCCGGGCAGCTCGATGTAGTCGAAGTAGTCCCCCCCGACCGCGCGGCACGGCACGCTGCTGCCGAACACCTCGTAGCCGGGGATCGGCGGCCCCTGCGACGGCAGCAGGTGGTCCTGGATCTCGGCCGCCTTCTGCAGCTCCTGCTCCATCCGCTCGGCCGCGACCACCTGCTCGAACAGCCTGGCGTTCTCGATCTTGACCGCGGCGACATTGGCCAGGAAAGACATCAATCTCAGGTTGTCCTCCCGGAACAGCCCGGCCCGGTGACGGTTGTCCAGGTAGATCAGTCCAATCACATCGCGATTGTTCCATAGAGGAACGCACATCACCGAGCGCAGCTGCTGCGCCTCGACGCTGTGCCCCTGCCGGAAGCGGTCGTCGAGCTGGGCGTCGCTGGTCAGGATCGATTCCTTGTTCTGCAGGACGCGGTCGGCAATCGTCCGGCTGACCGAGATGATCGCTCCCGACTCGTCGGGGGGGACGCGGATCACCTGGGGGACGAGCCGGTCCCCCTCGAGCAGCATCAGGAGGCCGCGCTCGAACGGCACCGCGCGGCGCGCCAGGTCCATGATGGTCTCGAGGATCTCGGGCAGGGGACGGTGAAACACCAGCTCCTCGTTGGCCTCCTGGATGATGGCGGCGGCCGACCCCGAGGCGAGAGGGCCGGATCGGAACGGGGCGGGGGTCACCGAGTCGATCACCAGCGGCAGGTCGTGCATGTCCGGCGTGCGCAGGCCGGAGGCCGGCAGGAAGGTGGTCCCGGCCCCGTGCAGGAGCGGCCGATCGCTGAACTCGACGTTGGACGGCACGCGGCCGTTGAAGACCAGGACGGTGGAACCGAGCCGCACGCGATCGCCGGCCCCGAGACGCACCGGGTCGGTGATCCGCTGATCGTTGACGTAGGTGCCGTTCTTGCCGCCGGCGTCGACGATGTAGACGCCCTCGGTGCGGCGCACGACCGCGGCATGGTTCCGGGAGACGTTGAGGTCCTGCAGGACGAGGTCGTTGCCGGAGGCCCGGCCGATGCGCAGAGTCTCGCCGTCGAGATCGCGGCGCGTGCTGGTCCCCTCCGGAGTGATGACGGTCAGGAAATCCATTCCAGGAGCCTCAGGACCCCGCGAGGGCGGAGGCCCGGCGGCCCGGCCATGTGGCCGGTCACCGCCGGACCCCCCCGATCGGCGTTACTTGATCGAGATGAGCACGTCGTGCTCGGAGCCGTCGTCGAGGATCGTCCTGATGATGTAGCTGGCGTTCTTCTGCAGCGACGACGCGTCCAGATTATAGATGTACTGGTGGGATTGGGGGTCGAATCGGAACAGATTGCCGGTGTTGGCGCTGCCGACGCTGCTCACGTCGGCCACCTCGTCCCCCACGACCCCCGACGAGTAGAACAGGACGTGGATGGATGCCACGGCGTTGTCCACGAAGGCGCCGGAGCAGGTCCGCAGCTGGAATTTGACCGGGATGGCCCCCTTCTTCTTTACGAAGACGGTCGAGCCGTCCGGATTGATCGGCGGCAGGTAGTCGCTGAAGCTGTACAGGCCGTCCACGTGACCGTCGCAGTCGTCGTCCACGCCGTTGCAGGCGACCTCGTCGATCGGGAAGACGGTCTGCCGGCAGACCAGGGGGAGGGTGGCGCACGACGTCATCCCCTGGCGGCACGCGCCGAGAACGCCCGGAACCGGGCAGACGATGCCCGGCGGGGAATTCTCATCGACCGCGCCGTCGCAATCGTCGTCCAGGCCGTTGCACTCCTCCCCGGCGCCCGGGAAGACGTCGTCGATCTGGTCGTTGCAATCCACCTGGAGCGCGCTGGCGGCGCACAGGCTGAAGCCGTCGCCGTCCGCGTCCGGGCCTTCATCCCCCGTGGGCAGGCCGCCGCAGAAGGCGAGCCGGGCCGTCTCGCTCTGCGTGGCGCAGGCGACCTTGACGGGGGACCACGCCACCGACCCCTTGATGCGGGTGGGATCCGGTGTGACCGTGGCGATCTGCTCCACGAACTCGGTGACATCCGTGAACGGCGGAAAGACCGGCTCGCCGGCGACAATCTCCGAGTGGGAGAACAGCATCCTCAGGTTGGGATTGAAATCTCCGTCCTTCTTCAGGACCATCTCGGTCTCACCGCTGATCGGCGAGTCAATCGTCAGGACCTGGCAGGGGAACGGATCGTCGGGCGGCGACGGCTCGTATCCCGGGGGAAAGGGCGGCTCGTTACCGCCCGGCAGGTTGGCGCTGCAAGCCGACGTGCCGGCCGGCGTGCTCGCGTCATTGCTGATCGACAGGAGCAGCCCGTTGTCCCGGCAGATCGTCTCGCTCTCCGTGGGGCCGGGGCCGAGGGCGCGGAAGCTCGCCGACACGGAGCAGGATTTTTCCTCGCCGTCGAAGGCGATGACCTGGCCCTGCCCGTCGAGGGAGGGGTTGGTCTGGGTCACTCGGAAGGTGACCGACTTGCTGCCGGGTTCGAACGGGGTGACGCTCAGGGTCAGGTTGCTGGCCCCCTCTCCCAGGAACAGGCTCTGGATGCCGGTCTCGGACAGGCCGCTGTCGGTCGCCGATCCGTTGATGCCGCGGACCCCCTCCTCGACTGCGGGCGCCCCCTGGCACACGGGGGGATTCAGCGCCCGGGACGCGGCCAGGAACCGGAGATCGTCGATCCCGAATTCCTCGAAGCCGCTGCCTTCGAATCCCGACGTGATGACCACCCTCACGATGGCGATGTCGGACGTCGCCCCGAAGAAGAGCGGCACGGTCTCGCTCCCGGTCTCGTTCGAGAGGGAGAGGGTCTCGCTGGACTCGTTCGCGAACTCGAGCCGCACGGACGCGGCGGTGGCCGCGGGAAGGTAATCGGTCAGGTAGAAGGAGATGGCCGAGATGGACGGGTTGAATGCGAGGCTCATGATCTGCAGGGACTCGGCCGGCCCATCCGAGATATACCCGCCGACAAGGGCGTTCGGCTCGCTGGAGACACCAAGAGTCGGCACGGTCTGGATGGGGTAGTAGCCGCCCGAGTCGGAATTGGGCGAAGAGAACAGGACTCCGGAGATCTGGTCGTTGATCTCGGTCCCGGAATCGAACTGATCGAAGCTCTCGTGGCGGACGGGGGCCGTCTCCCCCAGGGCCCCGAGAAACGACGACAGGTCGGTGTAGGTCGTGACCGCCGCTGTGGCGGTCGAGGTGGCCGAGAGCAGGCAGGCGGCCAGCACAAGGACGGCGACTCGGACGGACCCAGGTGTTGCTTGAATCACTTTTCCACCCTCCCCCGAAGCTAGAAAGCACACGTCTGGTGCGGTTTTTTCACAGTTTACGTCCCCAAATACTCCCGTGGCCCGGGGCGGAAGTCAACAGGAATCGAAGGGAGTGTCTGAGCTCAGGGTTGCAGGAGGGTACGCAGCCGATCCCCGTCCTGGCTGCGGTTCGCCTGGTGAAACACGGCTCCGGCGTCCTTCGCGAACAGGACAGTCTCATTGCGGTTGAGGAAATGCTGAAGATCGTCCTTGGTCAGCCCCTGGCGCATCTCCGCCAGGGACTCCAGGGCGGAACTGAACTGGCCCGCCGCGGACTCGACCTGACCCTGCGCCTTCAAGGCATTACCCGCAAGGTGGCAAGCCTGAAACAGGACGTCCCGCAGACGCATACGCCCGCTTTCTTTCTGCGCCGTCCCAGCCTGCCTGGCGGCGTCTCCAGCCCGGCCCGCGGCAAGGTGCGCCCGGGCCAGGGCCAGGTGGGCGGCGGCGGCGATTGGATCGAGGCCGGCGGCAGCGGCCTTGCTGAGCACCCCTTCGAGATCGCGAACCGACTCGGTGGCCTCGGCCGCCCGCAGATGCGCCAGGAGGATCAGCCGTTGATCGCGCGCCGCCTCGGCCCGGGCAATCGCCTCCCGGGATACCTGCAGGGCGCGGCTGCGCTGCCCGCGCTGGAGGAGCGATGCCGATTGCTCGGCAAGAGCCTCCGCCAGCAATGGGGCATTGTTCATCTCTCGGGCCAGGCCCAGCCCGGACTGGAGCGCCGTGTCGGCGCCGCCGAAATCACCCAGGCGCCGGCGGACGCCAGCCTGATAGATCAGGCAGGTGGCGAGAAAAGTCTTGTCGTTGATCTCCTGCGCCAGATGGTGCGCTTCGTCCAGGAATGACAGGGCGGATCCGTATTCGCCCTGGTCCTCGTGGATATTCGAAAGGTTCGCCGAAACGACGAGAATCTCCGCCTTGTTGCCGACCTCCCGGGCCAGGGCGAGACCCTCCGTGGCGTACTGGATCGCCTCCTCGTAGCGCCCCTGCACCTGCTCGAGGAAGCCGATGTCGATCAGGGATCGGACAATCTCCACCTTGTCTCCGATTTCGCGGCGTTTGGCGAGAGCTTCCTTGAGGAAGAAGAACGCCTCGACGTACCGGCCCAGGACGCTGCTGATGTAACCCACATTGGCGAGGCTCCGGGACAGGCTCGTCGGGTCATCATCGTTCTGGCGGACGATCTTCAGGCTCTCCTGGTAGGACTGCAGGGCTTCCTCAGGGCGGCCGGCGTCCTGGTAGATGTCGCCCAGGTTCGAGTAACCGAGCGCGAGTCCGGCGCGATCATGAATGTCTCCGCTGATCGCCAGGGCCTCGTTGGTCGATTTGATTGCCTCGGCGTGGAGTCCAAGATCGCGCTGGATCATCGCCAGATTGTAGAGTGTGGCAGCGGTGCCCCGGCGATCGCCGATGCGCTGGCGGATCTCGAGGGCAGCCTGGTAATTCCTGAGGGCCTCGTCATGCTGTCCCAGCGTCCTGTATGCGTTTCCCAGGCCGTTGAGGACAGTCGCACGACCTTCCTGGTTGCCGGTTTCCGTGTGCAGCGCCAGGGCGGCATTGAAATCCTGCAGCGCCTCGGAGGGCTTCCCCAGCTTGAAGCGCACGCGGCCCAGCGCATAGTGGGCGCTGGAATACCTCGGATCGAGCGCCACCACCCGTTGCAGCGATTTCAAGGCGCCCTCGAGATCGCCCGCGTCCTCCTGGATCGCCGCCAGGTCGAAGAACGCTTCGGCGCTGTTCGGCGCGATGTCGCACACGTCCCGGAACGCCTTCAGCGCCTCGTCCGTCTTGCCGGCCAGCCTGGCCTGCACCCCGCGGATGCGCGCGGCCTCGTACGGAGAGGCCGACCCGAGCCCGGCGAGGGCCTTGCCCGCTTCTGCGATCGCCTTGTCGGAGTATCCGAGCCGGTCGTACGTCTCGGCCAGAAGAGCCTGAGCGACGTGGAACTGCGGGTCCTTTTGGATCGCGTCCTCGAGCCGCTTCGCCGCGTCGAGGTCGTTGCCGGCCCGTGACAGCGCAAGGCCGTCGCTGTAGAGCGACAGCGCCTCCACCGAGGTGGTGGAGAGCTCGGTCGAGCTGCGCGGCTTCTCCAGGAAGCCGCCCGCCACCCCCAGTTGAGCGCGGACGCGCTGGGACAAGTCGTCCACCATCGTGAAGATCGCCCGGTCCCCCTCGCCGTCCACCACGATGGACGTCACTCCGGGAGTCCCGGCGACCGCTCCCTCTGGCGCCGCGGTGGCCCCCGCGACCCGCAGGCTGGCTTCGATCCGGAGACGGTCCGCGATGCGCACGAGCCGTCCGGCCAGGACGTTCTCGGCGCCGAGCAGCCCCGCGATACGCTGGGTATTGGCGGGGGACGGCTCGACCGTGTCGGGGAGCTTGAGGACCGCGAAAATCTCCTGCGTCCGGCTCTCGCCCACCAGCCTGAGCGCCTTCGCCTGGATCAGCTCCGAGCGGAGGAGGCTCGGCAGGCCCGTCCGCACCCAGTCGAAGCTCGCGTCCCCCGTGGCGTTCTGGAACGGGAGCAGGGCCAGCGAGGTCCGCGGCGCAGGGGCGGCCGTCGGGCTCCACGGAGGCCAGGAGAGGGCGGGAACGACGGCCGCCACGATCGCCGCCGCCGCGAGCACGGCCGCGGGAACGAGGTAGCGCCGCCGCGCGAAGCGCCGCCAGGATCGCGAGGCGCGTTGCGTCTCGAGATCGCGCAGGAGCTCGCCGGCGCTCTGGTAGCGATCCTCCGGCAGCCGCTGCATCGTCCGCGCCACGATCGCCGACAGCCACGCAGGCACCTCGGGCCGCGACAGCCGGACGGTCGGCGCGTCCTCGTGCAGGCGCTTCATCATGACCGACAGGGCGTTCGAGGCCCGGAACGGCAGGGCACCGGTGAACATCTCGTAGAGGATGACGCCGAAGGAGTAGAGGTCGCCCCGGTGGTCGGGCGTCTCGCCGCGCGCCTGCTCGGGAGACATGTAGTCGACCGTGCCGAGGATGGTGCCGGTCTCGGTCATCGTCCCTCCCTCGGCCAGGGAGCGGGAGATGCCGAAGTCGGCGATGTAGGCGTTTCCCTCGAGGTCGATCAGGATGTTCTGGGGCTTCAGATCGCGGTGCACGATGCCGGCATCGTGCGCCGCCTGCAAGGCGTCTCCGATCTGCCGCGCCAGCGCGAGGCCCCGGTCGAGCGGGAGCGGCCCCTCCTTCTCCAGGAGCGACTTCAGGTTCCCGCCCTCGACGTAATGCATCGAGATGAACCGGATCTCGCCCGCTTCGCCGAGGTCGTGGATGCGCAGGACGTTCCGGTGGGTCACCTGGCTGGCGAGGAGGATCTCGCGCTTGAAGCGCTCGAGGATCTCGGGGCGCGACGCCATCTCGGGCCGGATCACCTTGAGCGCCACGAGGCGCCCCAGCTCCCGGTCCTGGGCCTTGTAGACCGTCCCCATTCCCCCTTCGCCGAGGACGGAGAGAATCTCGTAGCGTGTGCCGAGCAGGGTGCCGCGAGTCAGGCGCGACAGCGAATCCCCTCCGGGAGATCCGGTGAAGCGACCGCCCGTCTGGGTCCGCTGAAACGGACCGGAGGTCATGGTGCGCTCGCCCGCGAGGTTCGCTCCGCAGGCCGCACACTCGCCGGCGCCATCCGGATTGGGTTGGGCGCAGTGGGGGCAAGTCATAGAAGCGCCTCATCGTAACACGGACGGGCTGCGGGAGCGGACCAGGAGCCGGCCCAATACTCGGACAGGCTCCTAGGGCGGAGTGGGGCAGGGGCTCGGATTGGGGGTCGGGTGGTCGATGTCGACTCCGAGCGGCCCCTCGCCGCAGCCCTCTCCGTCCGTGAGGTAGTAGAACGCGGTGCCCCGGGGAGGGGGGGAAGGGTCGGATGAGATCAGGTCGCCGTCGGCACGGGAATCGGCGCTCTCGAAGCAGACGTGATCGAACACGCTCCCCGGCAGCCGCGTCCCGAGGGGCGCCGTGATCGTGCCGCGGTAGACGTTATGGTGAGGGGCGTTCACGGCGGCGGTCCAGGTGAAGGTCGCCTGGGCGGTGAAATCGAGCCCGGCGGTCGCGCCCGGCGGGGGGTTGGTCGGATCGGCGGGGGCGCAGTCGGCGACGTCGTGGATCCCGTCGAGATCGTGATCGACGGCGATCGGCGGGGCGAAGCGGATCCCCTGCTGCTGCACCCGGCCCGAGATGAACAGGACGGTCCCGACCCCGGTCGCCTTGTTGATGCGCAGGAACCCGCCGTCGGCTCCGGTTCCACGGAGCGCGATGCCGTACAGCGTTCCGTCGGGCGCGAAGTCCATTCCCGACAGAGTCACGGCGTTGAAGATCGGCCCGCCGACCAGGCTCTTCGCGGCGGTCGCCGGGTTCACGGTGTAGAGCACCGACGAGGCGACGTACAGGGCGCCGGCCGCGTCGAACGCCATGGCGCGGGCATTCGGGATGCCCAGGTCGCCCAGGACGGCGATCGTGGCGCCGGTCGCGGGGTTCAGGGTTACGAGAAGGCTCGCCCCCGACGCGTCGACCGCGATGCCGTAGAGGACACCGGTGAGCGGATGGAAGTCGATCGCGGTCACACCCTGCCAGCCGGCCCAGCCTATGAGCGAGCCCCGGCCCGGCAGGCCCAGGGGAGCCATCTCGACCAGCGCCCCGTTGTAGCCGATCGACAGATTGACGTTGAACTGGGTGGAGCCGAAGAGCCGCCCGGCCGCGTCGAACGCCAGGTCCCCCATCTCGTGGAAGCCGGGATCGCCGATCGGCATCACCCTGCCGGTGGTGACGCTCTGCAGGACCAGGCGCGAGCGCTCGTCGACGACCCAGGCGACCCGGTCGAGCTCGGCCTGGCAGGTCGCCGAGCAGCCGTCCCCCGCGGCCAGGTTGCCGTCGTCGCATTCCTCGTAGCTGGTCGGCTGGACGACGCCGTCGCCGCAAATCTCCGGCCGGCAGATCTGGGAGCAGCCGTCGCCGCTCCGGATGTTGCCGTCGTCGCATCCCTCGCCCGCTTCCAGGGTTCCGTTGCCGCACGGGGTCGAGGCGCACGCTCCCGAGCACGAATCCCCCTCGAGCGTGTTGCCGTCGTCGCACTGCTCGAACGGATCGAGGGCGCCGTTACCACACGTGTCCGTCGCCAGGTGAGCCGCGAACACATCGATGTCGTTGTTCCGCCCGTCGGACCATGTCGGGTAGAAGCCGTTCCCGTCGCTGACACACTGGGCGTAGTCGCCGAAGTTCGGGGTGAACGTGGCCGGCGCGAACCATGAGGAGGGGACGGTGGTGATCCGGACATTCGGTCCGAAGGTCCCCCCGCCGTCGATCGATCGGGCCGCATAGACGTCGGCGGTGCTCATGCCGGCCCAGTTCCGGTAGTCGTACCAGGATGTCTCGACGACGCCGCGCCCGTTGACCGAGACCCACGGCATCACCTGGTCGTTGCCCGCGCGGTCGTCGTTGACCCGCGCCGGCGCCGACCAGGTCGCCCCCCGGTCGGTCGATCGCGCCAGGAACACGTCGCGCACCGGCGCCTCCGGCGTCTCGCGCTCGACCCAGATGACGTAAAGGTTGCCGCGGTCCGGCCCGGTCGAGGTATCGGCGGCCAGGGTGCCGATCTCCAGGGTGTCCTCGCGGTTGTAGCCGACGTTGGCGGGGAAGAACGACGGGGTCATGGAGCGCACGACGACCCGGGGCTCGAACGACGCGGCGGAGTCGAACGACCGCCTGAACTCGAGCCGCGTTTCGGCCGCGGTGATGTCGTCGACGCCGCGCTCCCACAGGGCGTAGATCTCGCCGTTCGGGCCGATCGTAACGTAGACGATCTGCACCGACTCGGTGGCGCTGCTCTCGAGGACAAGGGGCGGGGACCAGGTGGTCCCCCCGTCGGCGGACTTGATGATCTCGATCTGCAGGGGGCCCGACAGGCCGATGTTGCCGTTCACGAAGCGCGTGTAGACCATGTACAGGACGTTGGTCGTCCGATCGCAGGTCAGCCACTCCTTGTCGAGGAAATCGTTCGTCGAGACGGCGGCGATCTTCGGGTTCGACCAGGTCAGCGTCGTCCCGGACACCGTCCCCGCGTTGACCGCGACGGCCGCGTCGGCGGCGTTCGGGAAGTAGATGCTGGCGTAGTAGAACGTCCCGTTGCCGCAGACCGTGACCGACGGATCGCCGAGGAGCTCCTTCGGCAGGGCGCCGCCGGTCGGCAGGCCCCCCCCGTCGGTGTAGGTCAGGCCGCCGTCTGTCGACCAGGCGGCGCCGCTGCCGCGGTTGCCGTTGATCTGGTTGAAGCCGACGACCACGGTCGAGCCGAAGACCGCGATGCTGGTCTCGCTCTGGGTGCCGGCCACGCCGTGGCTGGCCTGAACCTCGGGGGACTGGCCCGGCCCCCCCGCAGGGACGAGACGCTCCACGACCTCCCCGGGGGCACCCTCCGGCGCCGTGGCGCCGCCCATGCGCCGCGGCACGAGCCGCAGGCCGGCGCGCAGACGATCGAGACGCTGCGCTCCGGTCTCGCCGCGCGGCGCGGACGGCAGGAACAGGCAGGAAACCAGGGCAAGAAGCACCGGGGCGAGGCGTTGCCTCCCCCTGCGCGCACGCACGGCTGATGACACGGTCGGACCCCGGGAAATCGGCAAGCCTGGAAACTACGTTCGATCCCGTTCCGAGTCAACCGATTACGATAGGATCCGCGGCGCATGCGCCTCCGACATATAGCGGCCGCCATTTTTCTGTGCCTCGCCTCGACGCGGCCGGCGGCATCGGCCGCCACGGACGATTACCTGCGCGGCTACATCGACTCCTGGATCGCGACGAACGCGCCGGCGGCCGCTGGCCACGTGACGGTGAAGGTCAAGTCGGGCGTCGTGACGCTGACCGGAGCCCTCACCTCTCCCGAAGAGATCGACCGGATCGTCACGGCGGTCGGCGAGATCGAGGGAGTCGTGACGGTGGTGAACCGGATGTCCCTCGAGGAGGGGGCGGAAAAGCGCCGCTGGCGGACCTGGATCGACTGGCTCCGCCCGCCGCCCGGGCGCCGCACGGTCCGGTTTCCGGACGGGGACCTGTTCGCCGGCCCCCTGGCCGACCAGAAGCAGCCGCGCTTTCACATGACCTGGCAGAGCTGGCGCAGCGCCGCCGGCCGGTTCAACGTCGCCTCGGCGGGATTCGGGGAGAGCTTCGGCCTGGTGCGATGGCCCCGCGGCCATGAGGGGGACGGCTGGCAGCTGGGGATCAGCGGCGCGGTGTTCGCCGTGTTCAACCTGGACTCGTCGTCGATCGACCTGCTGAACGCCGACTACTACGCCGGCTTCCCGATCTCGTATCGCAGCGGCGCCTGGTCGGGGCGCCTGCGGCTCTTCCACCAGTCGTCGCACCTGGGGGACGAGTTCCTCCTGCAGCTCCAGGACACGCAGCCGGTGCCGCAGGCGGAGCGCATCAACCTGAGCTACGAGGCGGCCGAGGTCCTCGGCTCGTATGACAAGAACGGGGCGCGGCTGTACTTTGGGGGGACGCGCATCGTCACCATCGAGCCCCGCGAGCTCGGGCGGCAGCGGCTCCAGCTGGGGGCCGAGTTCCGCGGCAACCCGGTGCACTGGCGGACCTCCCGGATCATCGCGGGGCTCGACGTGCAGGCCTGGAACGAGACCGGCTGGGACCGGGACGTGAGCTTCAAGACGGGCCTGATGTTCCGCAGCCCTTACGGCGACGCCCGCTCGCTGCAGGCGCTCCTGGAGTACTACAACGGGCACGCCCCGCACGGCCAGTTCTTCACCGTCGAGGTCGAGTACTTCGGGATCGGGGTCGCCTTCGCGTTCTAGATCTCAGCGCCCGCCCTTGACCTCGTCGTAGATGACCGCGACGTCGTTCCCGAGCGTCCGGAAGCTCGGCTTGATCTCGGGGTATTGCTCCAGCTTGATCGTCCGGACCGCGTCGGCCTTCGTGCGGCCGGCCTTCACCGATTTCTCGACCTCGCTCACGAGATCGGACATGAACGAGCGGAAGCGCCGCAGCGTGGCGACGTCGGTCACCTGGCCGTGCCCCGGGATCACCTTCGTGTCGGGCGGCACCAGGGCGAGGGCCTGGTCGATGTTGCGCACGTAGCCCCGGCCCGACCCTCCCGCGAG
>Ga0070704_100000503_pt1 | contig 18565 bp, 13 predicted proteins | sample KBSK5252metaG_FD_65467 | JGI IMG/M metagenome (GOLD analysis project Ga0070704, IMG submission 65467) | Corn, switchgrass and miscanthus rhizosphere microbial communities from Kellogg Biological Station, Michigan, USA - KBS K5-25-2 metaG | ecosystem: Host-associated > Plants > Roots >...
ATGGAGATGATTCCTTCCGCATCCGAAGCGGCGGCCTACAGGCGCGTGATCGCCAGCCAGGCAAAAACGAAGTGAGAGCCGATTGAAAGCTGCCCGCCTCCCCGAGGCGCGGGCAAGGAGGACTCCCGTGCGAATGACGTTTCGTGGCGTATCGATCGCGGCGATGGGCGTCCTGCTGATGTCGGTTCCGCTCGCCGCCCACCACGGGGCGGCGGCGCTCGACACCGGCAAGGAGGTCACGCTGAAGGGGACCGTGACCGAGTGGATCTGGAGCAATCCGCACTGCTTCCTGCAGTTCGACGCGAAGGACAACACCGGCACCATGCGGAACTGGGCCGTCGAAACGCAGAATCCGACGGCGATGACGCAGCGCGGGTGGTCACGCACGTCGTTCAAGGCCGGAGACGCGGTAACGGTGACGCTCGAGCCCGTCAAGAACGGTCAGCCGATCGGGCGGATCCTTTCGGTGATCCTGGCGAACGGAGAAAAACTGATCGCGGCGAACGCGACAACGCCGCCATAAGCCGCTCGCTGAGGTCTCGAGCTTCACGTCAGCCCTCGTCCGCCGGCGGTCCCGCTGCTCTCGTCACCTGGTCGGGCCTGACGCGATCGATGTTGAACTTGCCCGCGGCCGTGGCCATCTTCTGCAGCACCTCGTCGAAGTCGAAGCTGGTCGCCTTGGAGAAGCGGATGGGATTGATCCGCGCGACGACGAATGGGCGGAGGTATGGACTGGTCAGCCCGCGGGCTTTGAGCTTGTCGACGATCGTCGTCACGCGGTCATCGACCGCGAGGACCAGGCGCGCTCGCCGCTCGCGCTCGACGACGGCTTTCGGCAACGGCTTGTCGAGGAATTCGTCAATCCGTCGCAGCACGGATTGGTAGACAGCGCCGCTCAGGCGCGGCCGCGACTCGTACGCAGCGCCCAGCGTGAGAAACGAGGGCTGCTCGAACTGAAACGCAAACGCCTCCTCCGGCTCGCGCCCCTGGCTCGCGAGCGCGCGTGCCATCCGGATGGTCTCCAGTGACTTCTCGCGCAGGTTATGCGCCTTCTCGGTGTTGAGGGCCAGGATCTGATAGGCGACGTCCGCTTCCGGGATGAGCAGCGCGACGACGGCTTTCGCACCCAGGCGACGCATCGCCTGCAGCCGGTGATTGCCGTTGGGCGTCCAGTACCGATTGTCGTGGCGAACCACGATGATGGGATCGAGGAAGCGATCGAGCGTTTCGATCACCGTCATCAACCGCTTGACGTGCGGATCGGACGGGTCGCGTTGAAAGGGCGTCGGCTCGACGCGATCGATCGGCAGCGCGACGATCAGGACGGGTTTGCCGCCAAACGGATCGCGGTAGGCGGCAAGAACAACGCCCCCGTCGCGCTCGACGAGCGGCGCCATCGCATCGGCTGCACCGGTCCCAGTGTGCGTCTCCGCCGGCGACAGGCCGATCGAGGCCGCCGCCTGTTTCTTTCTGCGGACTGCTTTCTTCTTCTTGGCCATGCGAGGAGCAGGATACGTCTCGCACGGGACGCGCGCGAGGGTCTGTTGATTTTCGCGGGTCAGATCAGTCCGCGAAGGCGGCGCAGCCGGGCGGCCGCGAACAGGAAGACCGCGGTGACGGCCAGTCCGATCCACAGACCCGGGCTGAGCACGAACTGGCCCAGCGGAAGCGGCGCCAGCATCTCCATGGTCATCCCGCCTGCGGGGGTGACCGAGCCCGGGCTGCCCAGGAAGTGGCTCTGCACCATGGCGGCGAAATACGAGGTGTTGAAGGCAATCTTCTCGACGGCACCGATCGCCAGGGGGGGCAGCGTGGCCCAGAGAAACGGAGCGCGCTTCGCCCAGGCGGACACCATCAGCAGCCACCCGTAGAGCGGCGCGTACCAGAGGCCGTGGAATCCCACGAGGTGAACGAAATTGATCAGCGATGTCTGGAACAACGGCACGTGGGTCCACAACATCGCAGGGCTGACACCGCTCCCCGCGAGCACGGCGCTGCTCACGACCAGCATCAGGAACTGCGTCGCCACCGTCACCGCGACTGTCACGAGCGGGAGCACCAGCATTGGAATGCTCGCCTTGGAGAGCACGGTCGTGACATCCGAGACCGGCAGCGACTTCCAGAAGAGGATGCTGCGGTCGCGGCGCTCCCCGTAGAGCGCTTCGAGGCAGTAATACACCGCCACGAGAAACTCGATCACCATCAGCATGAGCGCGACGATCACATACGGCTGCCCGATCGCTTCGTGCTGTTGCATCGGACCGAGCGCTGCTGCTGCGCGCATCCTCGCTGGCAGACCGATGAGCGCGACGAGGAAGCCGACCATGAACACGGCGGCAACCGCGAGCGGCGCAAGGTAGATGGAGCGGTTCTCCCACAGCTCGCGCTGCACCAACCAGTACACCTGCCGCGCCGGTGAGATGTCCAGCGCCAGCGCCTCCGACCGCGACTGCGACTCTGCCATCACATTCGAGGGAGTGTTCATGGCGTGGCTCCTTGTGCCTGGCCTCTGCGGCCGCTCATGATGGCAACGAAGAGATCGGCGACGCTGGGCGTCCGCACATCGCCAAGCACGGAGAGTTGCTCCCGATCCAGACCCTCGAACAACAGGATGCTGCGGCCGACCCCCTTCCGCTCGTGGATCGGATTGAGGGCCCGCGCCGCGGCGATCCTGTCGGGATGCACCAGCACCTCGCGATACTGCGACTCGATATCTTCCATGCTCCGGCTGAAGACGATGCGGCCGCGATCGATGAACATGAGGTCGGTGAGGACGTGTTGAACCTCCTCCACCTGGTGCGTGGCCACGACGATCGTACGGCGGCGTTCGAAATAGTCGTTGAGCAGCGAATCGTAGAACGCCTTGCGGGACAGGATGTCGAGCCCGAGCGTGGGCTCGTCGAGGACCAGCAGTCGCGCGTCAATAGCCATCACGACCGCCAGGTGCAGTTGCGTCACCATGCCCTTCGACAGTTCCCTGACCCTGCTGGCCGGCCGGATCGTGGTCTTCGCCAGAAAGGCGTCGGCCTTCGCGCGATCGAACCGCGGATGGATGCCGGCGACGTACTCGAGCGCCTGCGACACCCGCATCCAGCGCGGCAGCACGGCGACGTCGGCGATGAAGCAGACATCGCGCATGAGCTGCTCGCGCTCGGTCCACGGATTGCGCCCGACCACGTTCAGTCGTCCTTCATACGACGTCAGGCCGACGATCGCGTTCAGCGCGGTGGTCTTGCCGGCGCCGTTGGGTCCGATGAGGCCGAGGATGCGGCCCTCCTCGACCTGCAGATCGAGACCGTCGAGCGCGACGGTCGCGCCGAATGTCTTGCGGAGCCCGCGGGCTTCTATGCACGCCATCGGTTCAGCGCTCCTTCTCGGGAGATTGCGGCGCGGCGTTCAGAAGTTCTTCCGCGGTCAGCCCGAGCCGCTGAATGGTCTGGCGGATCCGTGGCCACTGCTCCCCGAGAAACTTCTGCCGCTCGCCCTGCAGCAACAGATCGCGGGTGCCGGCGTTGATGAACATGCCGCGGCCGCGCTGCGTCTCCACCAGTCCTTCGTCCACCAGTTGTTGATACCCCTTCATGACCGTAAGCGGATTGACCCGGTATTCGGCCGCGACCGTGCGCACCGAGGGCAGCGGGTCGCCTTCCTTGAGGACCCCGTCGAGGATCATCGCCACGACAAGGTCCCGAAGCTGGCGGTAGATCGGCTGACTGTCGTTCCACTCACGGTCCATCAGCGTGTGTCGATCATCTCAATGACTGGACGGGCCCGTCCCGACGTTTGTCCGCTGCAGGTCGAAGTGCGCGCGCATCGGGTGGTCGCCCGGCATCATGTACGTCCAGTCTTCCAGGTGGTGGTTCTCGTCGATGAAGGTGAACACGGCGTGGTGCATGTGTCCGCGCTCATTGCCGCCGGAGAGATCGAGAAAATCGAATTCCAGCGTCTTTCCATCCGGCGACACCTTGCCGACCATGCGCGGCCTGTTGCCCGCGTCACAGTAATGGGTGAGGAGCAGGCGGTCCTCGTCGCGATAGAACATGGTGAGCGGATGGTCGGGCAATCCGGAGACCGACATCTCATGCTCGAACGCATTGCCTCGGGACGTCACGCGCAGCGAAAACTGCGCGAATTTGCCGTTGACCGTGGGTTCCTGCGGGCTCGTTGTCAGCTGGCCGACCCACGAACCCTCCAGCGTCTTCAGCTGATCGAAAGCCTTTTGCGAGGCTGACGGCGCGACTTGGTCGGCGGGGTGGCTGTGTGCCTCGGCCTGAGCAAAAGCCAGGCTGGGCACCGACATCAAGCCGAGAACGAGTGCAAAATTCAGCGGTTTCATCTTTTCTTCTCCTGGGAGATTCAGTTGTTCAGTGGCGGCTGACCAAACGCTGATGAGCCGCTGCAGTAGTGTTATACATAACTATAACACTACGGCAGTCTCGTGTCCAGAGCCGCCGATGGGGGCTCGAAGAAGCCCGATCCGATGGCGTCAGAAAAGGAGCTGGAGGTGTCGACCGCTACCGGCCAGTCGATCGGCGATATGACGGTGGTCGACGATCACGCTGCATCGAGCGCGACAAATTCGAGGGTGCAGCGGCCGCATTCAAGAAACGCCGTCTATCCCGAGACGAGGCCTCGGCGCATCGCGGCGCCGACGGCTTCGTTGCGGGTTCTGACTCCCATACGGCTGAAGAGCGTCAGCAGCTGCGCGTCGAGCTCCTGCTCATCGACGCGGAGCCGGCGTGCGATGTCCATCGTCGCGGCGCCGGCGGCGAGGCATTCGAGGACGATGCGCTCCGAGGGCGTGATGTGAAGCGTCAGGCGTTCCGGTGCGTCGAGTTCGCGCACAGGGCTCATGAGTCGGCTCCTTTGGTCCAGCCTCAGCCATCGTGGGCCGGTTACAGCTCTATGACGTGTGAGCCGAGGGCAACCGGACACTTTTTCGAAGGCCACGGCCCTATCTCCTGGGCAGCGCTTTTGGACGCGGCAGCCCTTCGGACTTCATGATCGCGGCAAACAACTTCACCTCATCGGCGTCCGGTCGGCTGAAGTCGATGTCCCTCGTGAGGGCGAGCCAGACGGGACTCACGAGGCGGGCGAACTGGACCTGCTGGAAGTTGTAGGGGGCGAAGTCGGGTGTGCCCGTGAACACGTCCCGCAGATCGGTTGCCGCGGCGTCGTATTGATTGAGCGGCGGCAGACCAAGGATCAAATCCACCGTCTTGAAGACGCTCGCCAGGCTGATGTGCGTCTTGCTGACGTACTCCTTCTTCACCCACGGGCTGATGGCCAGGAAGATCGAGCGGTGACCGTCGACGTGATCCGCGCCGTTCTGCGTGTCGTCTTCGACCACGAAGATGACCGTGTCTTTCCAGCACGGGCTGTGTGACACGAGCTCCGCCGTCAGGCCGAGCGCCGCGTCGTTGTCCTGCACGAACCGCTTGAACGACCAGTCCGGCCCGTTCGGATGGATGTCGCGCGCGCCGCCGCCGTGGTCGTTCGGATAGTAGAGGTCCACGAAGTTCGGCAGCGTGCAGACGTTCCTGCGGCGATCGACGTAGTGCGCCTCGAACACCTGCTTGAACCGATCGAAGCGGTTGAAGCGCGTCGGATCTTCGGGAAGCGGCGAATCGGGGATGTGGGTGTTGTAGGTCGGGAACAGGTGATCGCTGTTGTCCCGCACCACCTTTTCCATCGGCACGTTCGCATGCTCGCGCGCGCCGGTCGGATCCGCGGCGTCCGGCTCGTCGATGACCGCGAATTCGTAGCCGTTGCCGAAGTTGACGAAGCTCTTGCCGTGCCGCGCGAGGTGGAGATAGATGCTTCCCTGCTCGTTGTAGTCGTTCGGTTCCGGCGACGCGTTCGCGTCGGTGAAGCCGATGCGGCCCGGAAACTCCGCGATGACCGCGGGATCGTCGCCGGAATCGCGCCGCCGTCCGCCGTACGAGGCCGGCCAGTGCGTCTCTTCGAACTCGGCGGTGTACTGCCCCGTCAGCCAGCGATGGCCGTCCGAGGAGACCGACGGCTCGAGGAAGAAGTTGTCGCTGAAGGCAAACCGCAAGGCCAGCTCGTGATGGTTCGGGCTCGCGTCGGCGCCGAGCGCGAAGGCCGGCTCGCCGTTGACCGGCACGCCGCGCCTTGTCTGCGTGATGTCGCCGAGCATCAGGTCGTGCGTCGCATTTTCCTTGTTGATGAAGATGACGTGCTTGATCTGCCCGCTGGGTTTGCCCGGGTCGTCGGGAATCGGATTGTCTCGACCCCTGTGGCGTCCGAACCCGTCGTTATCGTCGTCGTCGTCGCCGTCGTCATCCCGCCTGCCCTTGGCGAAGCCGTTGTTGGCGTACAGCCTCTCGGTGTACGCCTGAAGCGCCTGCTCGCCAGGTGTCGGGATGATGTTGACGGTCCCCACGACGCTGAACTTGGGCGAGCGGCTCTCTCCGACCAGGTTGGGTCCTGCTCCACGGCCGCGGGCGTTGGCGACGTATAGCGTTCTCCCGTCGGCGCTCACCTGCACGCTGCTCGGCCACCAGCCCGTGGGGATGTGGCCAACCACGCGCCCCTGCCTGCCCTCGAGCCTGACGACGCCGAGGGCATTGATGCCGGCCTCGGCGACGTACAGATGCTGAGCGTCGGGGCTCAGGGCGAGGCCGACCGGCTGCACGCCCCTCAAGCCGCCGTCCTGCCCCTTCAACAGCGACAGCTCGATGCGTCCGCGTTCGGCGTAGGTCGCCGGATCGAGCACCGAGATGCTGTCGTTGTTGCCGTTGGCCACGTAGATCGCGTCGGGGCCGGCCACCACCGCGTTGGGATGACTGCCACTGTAGACGTCGCCTCCGCTCGCGTGCTGGCCGACCAGCAGGCCGGTCTTGACGATCTGTCTCGTCACCGGGCTCGATGGGTTGCTGACATCCATGACGTACACCGACGAGGACTCCGGCGCGTTCGGGCTTCCGAGGCCGGGCACGACGTAGGCCCTGTCTGCGGGCACGTATCCGCAGCGGATGCCGGCAGGATCGCGAAGGCTGTCCGGCAGATTGCGCGGATCGACCTTCTTGATTTCAATGGTCCTGTCGTTACGTGTCTCGTCGGGATACCCGGCTCCCGGGTAGCAGAGCGGGTAATCGACGTTGTCGTCGCCGGTTGGCTGTGCGGGACGCAGGTGGCTGTACTGGAAGACGCCGACGTGGCTCACCAACAGCGTGCGGTCGTCCGGCGACAACGTGATGCCGAACGGATACCGCCCGACCCTGGTGTGGCCGACCACCGCCGCGAAGTTGTCCGGCTCCGTGATCCGGCCCTGCGCGTCGACCCCGGTCGTCGCGCGGCTGACGTCCACGACGAAGACCTGGAAGCTCCCTTGATCGACGACATACAGGAAGCGGCCGTTGTCGGACAGCACCATGTTGCCCGGGAACGCGCCCTTGAAACGGTGCGCCGGGGTCGCAACGACGCCGAGCGGCCGATCGAGCGGATGCGCCGGGCCGTTCAGGTTGATCGAACCGACGATCTGCCCGGCGACGACATCGGCGATCCAGATGTTGCCGTTCTCGCCGCCCGAGAGATACGCGCGCCTGCTGTCGGCCGAGAACGTGACGCCCATGAAGCTCGCATTGACGTCGATGCGCCGCACGGTCGGCGCCGCGCTGCCGAGCGCCGAGACCAGCGTCAGCGAGAACGGGGCGGCACCGCTGTTGAGGGTGGCGAGCATCCTGCCGTCCGGCGACAGGGCCAGGCCGAACGGCTTCGGTGCCTGGACGTTGACTTCGATGCCCGCGGGTGTCACCAGGCGGCCGTTCGGCAGCACCGCGGCGTTCACGCCGCCGACGATCGTGCTGGTCGTCGCCGGGCGATCGCCGGCGGGCGCCGAGAACTTCAGAAAGTCAGACAGGCGACCGTCGGTTCCATCCGGCTGCGCGCCCGTCACCCACACACCCACGATCATCGCCAGACCGACGATCAGGACACTCAATGTATTGCGTCTCGCGACGTATCGGCGCATCGTGTGCTCCCTCTGGGCACAGGACGATATGCGCGCGATATGTAGACCGTGTGATTGTCGTGTAAAAGATTGCCGGGCCGACCTGAAGGTCGGCCCCTACGTCGGTCTCTGGAAGACTACGTCGGCCTCACGCGCCACAGGCGATCAGCATGGACAGGAGGCGCGACGACGTTCCGACCGCAGGGTGACGCTGCCGTAAATTGCGCGCGTCAGACTACCGTGCACGCAACTGGACGAGCGGAGCCGCCGGATCGAAGAACCGGCGCGGCGCCATCAATTCTCCGAGCATCTGGATGAACGACTGGTTCCAGATGTCGCCGTGGTCCTTGATGACCGGCGTGTCCACGGTCATGATCCAGAAGGCCGTGGTGTTGAACGGTTGCGGGCCGTTGGTCGTCGCCCGGCTGTCAACCTCGTAACACGCCGCCGCGTCGCCACCCAGTGTTCTGAACGTGAACTGGCAGCCGACATCGTCGGGCTTGCACGCGAGGAGCGTTCGCCACACCTCCGTCGGCTCGACGACGCCACGCGCTCGGACGCGGGCGGTCTCCGAATCGATCTGATCCGGGGTCGGACACGGGATCTCGCGGACATCGTGCGAATGCAGGAACGCCAGATGCGCGGCCGCCGAGCGCCTGTAGATGCCCGCGGGCGGGATCGGATCGAGGAACGTCCCGGTCGGCGACGGTGGCGTCTTCGCGCTCGAGTCGAGGTTGACGGTGTTCGCCGTCGGCAACAGGTACTTGGTGGCGGAATCCCCGCGCGATGTGATGGCCACGATGAGTGGATACGCGCGGCACTCGGGGCGCGTGGCTCGGGCCGCGTCGCACGATGCCGGGTCGTAGTCTGGATGTCGAACGCTGATCGGACGATCGCGCAGCGCCTCGACCCGGGCCATGCTGAGGCGAGCGTCGTTGGCCGAGTTCACGTACAGGGTCAGATCGACACGCGGGTTGACGAACCCGGAGTCCGGTATCGCGTCGAACAGCCTGACCTTCCCCGTTTCGATCGCATGCTCGAGCACGCGCGCGCCGAAGGAATGCCCGACGAGCATCACGCGCGAGCCCGTGCGGCCGTCGTTGGTCTTGTCAATCACATCGTTCAGCGTCTGCGCCAGATCGGGTCCGTCGCCCACGTGGTTGGCCGTATTGCGGCGTCCCCAGAACGACGCGAACGTGAACCATCCGGGGCCCATCAGGCTCTTGCCCGGCCAGCCGATGTACACGCCGACGATCGGGACCGGGGTCCTCTGGCCGGCCGCGGCCGCAGCCCGGCCGCTCCGAAACGCAAGCTCCGACAGCGCGCGCTCGAAACGCTCGACGTCCTGGGCGTCGCGTCCGGGCAGCATCTGGTTGGCGTTGTTCTTCCACCCGTGCACGTAGACGACGGTGATGATTTTTCCGCCGGGCGCCGTGCTCTTCCTGAAGGCGATCAGCTCGAGCGCCTTCTTCGTCTGATTCGAATCGATCGCCTTCCCGTTCTTGTCGAACTCCACGAAGCCGACCGAGTAGTCGCGATGACGGCAGTCGAGCGATGGCCAGTCGCGCCGTTCGTTCGGCGCGCCCGGAACCGGGTCGACCGCCCTGCGGCCGCCGAAGCATTCGGGTTGCAGGCGCACGTATCGGAACCGGTTCTGCTGAACGCAGCCGGCCGACAGGATCGAGAGTCCACAGACGAGTGCGAGCAGGGTCTTCATCTGATGAGTGCTGAAAGGACGTCCATGTCGAACGTCACGCCAATGTGCCCGCGAAGGGTCTTCTCGCGAATGAGCTCCGTCCGGTTCGCCAGCGACAGCGACAAGGGAATCTTGAGCCCCGAGTCCTTCACCGGGATGGACAACCTCGCCTGGACGACGTGAATCCAGCCGGGGTCGAGCGCGAAGTTCTGCCCCCCGAACGCGATCGAAGCCTTGTCGGTGAGCTTCTGCGACAGAAAGGCGATACCGAACACCGGGGTGCCGATGCCCGTTCCGCCGGCGAGGCGTTTCTGGACGTTGCCGAGCGGGATGTCTAGCTGCGCAGCCGCCTGGACATCGCGGAGATCGGTGGATGACGTGGATCCCGCGAGGCTGGCGCCGGACGACTGCAGGGTCCAGCTGACGTTGGCGGTGAGGTCGAGCCGTGGCCCCATCTGCCCTTCGGCAATGAATCGGAGGGTATGGCGATCGGGGACATCGGGCGTCCGCGCGTCGAGGTATTCCAACGCGACGAGCGGACGCTTCTGCATCTCCTCGAACACGCGCACGCGCGCCTTGTCGAACGCCTGCAGCGCCAGGAGCACCCGCGCGACCTTCTCGTCGAAATCGGGAACGCGGCTGACCATCAGCAGCCGTACGGCCTCGAGCTGCCGATAGAGGATGCGCTCGACGTCATCGGCGCTCAGTGTGTGATCGGTATCGCCGAGCAGCGCGGTGGTCTCCTCGATCCACTTGATCGCGTACTCGTCCGAGTTGAAGAAGTCGTTGAAGGCGTTGTCGCTCCTCAGCAGCGCGACCCCTTGCGTGTCGAGCACGGTGGCGATTGATGCGCGATTGACGCTGTCCCGGGGATCGCGCTTGTCGACGATCGCGAATCGAAAGGAATAGCCCGCCAGCTGCTGGTCGGTCTGCTTGACCTGGTTGCGCAGCGCGGCGAGGCTCACTGCCCTGCCCGTCTCGGGCGGCACGACCGCGTTGTCGGTGTTGAGCGTCAGCGAATACGACACGCGGCGGAGCTGCCGGGTGAACCGCGAGTCGTCCTCGTAGGAGGCGATGAAGCCCTGGTTCTGCGCGAGATCCAGCCACCCCACGAGTGTTCCGCGGAGGGTGACCTTCGTGCCCGCAGCCGACTGAGTCAGGGCGCCGTTCTCGACGGCGAAGCCGAGAATCGACGGCACCGACCCCTTCGAGACGACGCTGGTCGATCCGGTGCTGTTTCCCGGTGCGCCGATCTGCTTGTCGATGCGCGCATCCTCGACCTGCCGCAGATCGATCGCGCGGGATCGCGCCTGCGCGAACATCATGAATGCCCCGAGGTTCTGGTCGGTGATCTTGATCGCCGTTCGGATGTCGTCGCGGAAGCCGTCGGGGAACCCCTGGCGCGCGGTCAGGATGTCGTCAATGCGATGGCACCAGAAGTCCTGGTATGTCTTCGGCGTGGGGTTGCACGGAGGCACCGGTGGCTGCGCCTGCACGGGCGCGGCTGCGACCAGCAACACGAGGAAGGGCAGCCATCTGATCATCGTCGCTTCCCTGACGTCGACCGCCGACGCGTGCGAGCTCCACCGGCCGTGGACTGCTTGCGTGCGGCCTTGGCCGTGCGCTTGCGAGCGGTCTTCCGGGATGCTTTCTTGGCGGCGGCTTTCTTCGCTTTCACGGGGGGCCGCGCGGCCGCCATCCCTATCGGCCCAGCCCCGACCGGAACCGCGACCGACACCCCTTCGACGGCGAAGCCGACGAGCGGGGACGAGTCGATCTTGCTCACGTGCTGGCGGAGGTCGGTGAGCCCACCGACCTCGTCCACCTCGAACACGTCGTAGCGTGCGCCAGCCTTCGCGCCCGCGTCGAATGCGACCACTGCCTGAAATCGTTTGCGGCCCTTCGCGACGGTGAACGAGGCCCCGGGGAGGCCCTGAATCGTCTCACGCGGCAGGACGTTGCTGTCGTACTCGAAGCGGGCGTCGTTGACGCCGTTGTTGTTCTGCGCCTTCGTGACAATCTGTATTCGATCGCCCTCGTCGGCCTCATAGCGGTCGGAGGTCACTCGTCTGAGCATGTCGCCACTCCAGTGTGAGGGGTGAGCTGCATTGCCGCAGCGATCCGCAGAAGCGGGTGGTCGATACTATCGATCGTTGGTTCGCTGGCGAAAGGTGTACTCATCCGAACGCAACGTGCACGAACGAACTCTGCGGCACAAGACCCCCGAAGAAGTAAACGCCAGTCTCAGTCATGTCTAACGCATCCGACTTCCTCGACGTCCTGCCAATCCGTTCGGTACGCGTCATGCGCGTGGCGGTCCCGCGCCGACATCGCGTTGCGCCATCACGGAAACCGCGCGGAACACCGTCGGAATGGCGGCGGCAACGGCAGTGACGACGGTCACCGTCTGGTTGAACATCTCCCGCTGCGTCGTGAACAGAAACGCGGCGGCGGACGCCGCCGTCAGCGCGAACGGCAGGCGCAGCCGGTCCCAAGTGCTCGGCTCGGCCACCCCTTCGAGCTGCGCCACTTGCCGCATGATCTCCGGCGACAGGATGAAGTTCTGGAACGTGCGATTCATCAGCCGCAGGTCCGGATCCTTCGTCAGCAGCCTGCGCACGAGCAAGCGGCGGACGACGCGGCGGCTGGCGGCATTGGTCAGCCCGTCCATCGCTACATGGCCCAACACCACCTTCTCATCGTCGGAGCAGCTCGCCCAGAGTCGCCGGTAGTATGCCGAGGCGCGGTCGTCGATCTCGTCGAGGATCTGGTCCCGCGCGAGACTGCCCGACCGGAACGCATCCGACTGCCGGATGTCTTCGCAGATGCTGCGGATGAAGCGGTCGTTCCGGCCTTCGAGGGTGAGAATGCCGCCGAGAGTACTCCGGGGTTCGGCGGGAGCACGCTGCAGCCACCGCCGCCACCACTTCGGTTGGCGCGGCGATTCGGCCGTGGCGGCTGGCTGGGTCGGTGATTCAACGGTGACCGGTATCGATTGCCGCGTCATATCGGCGGTGTCGCGCCAGTCGACGACGACGAAAGCCTTGAACAGCCGCGGCCACAAATCGCCTTGCGCCTCGGTCTGCCCGCGGCGCAGGCTGTCCTGCAGCAGCGCTGGCGGGTTCTGCATCAGGACCACGATGGTCCGGGCGGGATCGTTCACCAGCTCGTCGAGAAATTCCAGCTTGGCGCGGGTCATGTCGACGTTCTCGAGGTCCCGATCCAGGTCGGTGACCACGACCGCGTGCCCGGCGTCGCCGCGGCTGATCTGCATGAGCGCGCGGCGCCACGCCGAACCTGGATCCGTCGACGCTGCAATCGGCCCGAGTGCCAGGATCGACGTATCTTGAAGTTGACCGGCTAACTTCGACGTGTCGTCGCAGAGGATCAGTACGTTGGCTCCAGCAGTCGCGACCAGCCGGCCCGTCGCCCACAGCGGCTCCGAGACCCCAATCAGATAGACGTGCCGCAGCGTGAATCGCACAATCGTATAGGCGACGCCACCGAGGCATACCAGCAGCAGAGGCGCAAGATAAGGCATGACGAGCATCGCTTCGGCATGGTGCCTGTCTACCGGTCGTGCCTGCTTGGCCCAGAACGGCACCGGCGCTGGCAGCGACGACCGGACGACGATGCCATTGGGATGGTCTGACTGAAGGACGCCTTTGGGAGGGTCTGACCGAAGATGGAGCTCGAGATCGCCGTCACCGCCTCGTGCGCTCCACCAGCTGTCGTCGGCCGCGTGGTTGTGCAGGAGCTCGCGCATCTCCACTGACGACTCGGCGTAGTACGGGAGGTACTCCTCGATCAGCGACTGCAGCAGGCCGTGGTGCGCGGCAGCGTCGCTGGTGTTCGGGCCGCTCGCCCCCTTCAGGGGCTCCTCTTCGTCGGACTGGTAAGGCCCCGTCTTCACCGTCGTGTCGTAGAAGAACAGACAGTTGCGATCGAGCTCCGATACGCGGTCGGCGCCGCATATCGGCTTGCCGTCCGTCTGGACCGCACGGGCAGCGAGCGCCCTGGCGAGCCCGAGTTGACGGTGCTTGATGTACGACTCGACGTGCATGTCGTAGGAGCGCACGACGAACCCGACTCCCGGCACGATGCCGCTGAGCACGAGGAACAGCGCGCCAGCGAGCGCATATCCTCGCGCGGCGGCACTACCGCGTTGTGCGACCGCAATCTTGAGATTCGAAGGACGATGGCGCAACACGACGAACGCCATCGCCCATGCCGCGGCCGGGATCGCGACCGCCGATGCCAGAAGCGTGCGCGTATCGCCCGTGAACGCCACCGCCGCAAATGTGACGAACAGCACCACGTAGATGGCCGCGAGCGCGGCGTACTGCCAACGGCGACGGATGTCGGGCCACATCCACGACGCTCCCGACTTGATGGCAACGACGATCGCCAGGATCCAGGCCACGAGATACAGGCTCAGCATCAACAGGCTCACCGCCGTCCATTCGAGGACGAGTCCGCGTATGGCCCGCTGATCCGACAGGGCGACCACCGACCAGTCGGGGATGCCGGCCGGCTCCACGTACGCCCGGTATTGACGTCCCCAGTACATGATGCTCACCGCTCCGGAGCTGTGGCCCGAGACGAGCGCCCGCAGCCGTCGATTCTGGTCTGTTTCGATGAACAGGTTTTCCTGGATGTTCCGCTGCCGGTCCGAGTGGAACAGCACCGTCCCGTTGCCATCGACGACGGCATACTCGAAGCCCGGGGGCAGCACCGGGTCGATCATCGCTCGCGCCGGGAATGCAAGCGACGCAACCGGATAGCGCGTGCTGCCGGTTGGCTTGGACAGCACCGCTTGTGGCTGAGCGTCGGTCCACGACCATACCGATTCCAGGAAACATCCCGGGTCGCCGCCATCGTCACCGGCGCCCGCCGAACACGCTTTCAGGCTGCGCCAGTACCGGTTGGTGACAATCGCATCGACATACGCCCGTCCCTGCACCCTGAGACGATTGGGAACGTATGGACGCGGGGTGGCCTTGACCTGCTGTCGCCCGCGTTCATCGATCAGCGCAAAAGCCTCGTAATCCTGGTATGACGCATACGACGGTCCGGCCATCGGCTTACGGGAACCGGAGCAGTGTTCGCCCTTCTCGCCCGCGACGACGCACGGAAACATCCCTGTCGAAGAGGTCTTGAATCGGCCCTGCAGCAACGACAGCTGGCCATACGCGAGCTCGATCTCGCTGTGCACATGGTCCCGGATGTCCACCGCAAGGTGCTCGAGTTGTTCGTCGAGGTCGCCGTTCAGCCGCGCGTAGACATCGGACGTGATGATGATGATGGCGGCAAGCGCCAGGCCGAAAATGCTGCATGCGGCCAGCTGCACGACATCCCACACCGTCACCCGTTGTCGCTCTCCGACGAAGGACAACTTCAGGAAGGGCCACATCACGACGGCCAGGAGCGTCGCCACGACACCGGCGATTACGAGCGTGGGCGAGATGGCCAGCGCCGACCCATACACCTGGTCGGCTTCGATCAGCCCCGCGACGAGCAGGCCCGCTCCGGCCGGATCGCCTGGTCTCGCGTTGAGCGCGACCGACGCGCAGCACGGCTGGATGAACAGGTTGTATCGCACGCCAGCGACATTCGCGTCCTGGACGGAAATGGTCCGCGCCAGCTGCTGAAACCGCTTCGCGTCGGCGATCGTCGCCGGAAGCATCGCATCGAGGGGGGTCGATTGCAGCTCCTGCTGTCGTCGGCCGGTGACGAAGATCACCCGTCCGTCGGGCGTGGCCAGGGCCAGCGTGTCGAACACACCCTGCCGCAGCTTGCTGGTGAACGTCGGCTCCAGCAGCGCGGCGAGCGGGACACGGACCTTGAGAACGGGCTCGAGGTTGCCGTCGGCGACAACATCGACGTGCAGGCGCGAGCGGCTGCCTTCGACTTCGACGGTCGGACGCGCGACCGCGCTCCTGATTGCGGCCGACGGCGGTTGGCCGAACGCAAAGTCGGCGTCCCGCAGAATGGGCACGAAGCCCAGCGCCTTGTCACGCCATTCCTTCACGCTTGCGTACGGGCGGTCGGCGTTCTCGCCTACGTCGTTGGCTCTGTACACGTACTCGACGGCGCCCTGGAAGATTCGCGCGTTGTCGTCGAGCAGGCTCTGGACCTGGCCGGCCAGGACTGTGAGCAGCCGAAAGTCGCGGCTGCCAAGATACTGGCGCTGCTGCTGGACGGAGCTCCAGTAGATCAGGCCCGCGGCCGTGACGACCGCCAGGAGCAGCAGAATGCCCGTGAACCGGAGCTGTTGGAACGCACCGGCCGTCAATTTCATAGGCCCTCGCTCGGAATGCGTGCGCGCCCGTGGCGGTCCACCGCCCGGACCGCGTGATCGGCTTACCTGTGTCGGTGCGCGACACACCGTCGTGTGTTCAACGTTGAAAACGTCGCGTCCTAACACCAGTCCCTCATCAAACACTCCACGGCGACGACGAGATCACACGAACGCCTGACGCTCGCATCAACACGTGTACAATCTCCCTGATCATCAGCAGCATTATCGCTATGACACTTGTGCGCTCTACGGCTGCTGCAGCGTTGCTCTATGTCGCAGCCGTGCTGTCGACGATAACGGCAGCCGATCAGCTTCCCGATACGTTCTTCGACGAGGCCAGCATTCCCGCCGTCGCATACGCCACTCAGGAACCACATGACGCTGTCGCGCAACTGAACGACACGATCGCCGCTGGTTCTGCGACGCTGACGTATGAGCCGGATAGCGGCTACCTGCGGGGGGTATTGAAGGCGCTCGACATTCCCATCGAATCGCAATTGGCTGTCTTCGCCAAGACGAGCGTGCAGGCGCCGATCATCAACCCGACGAATCCGAGAACGCTGTTCTTCAATGACACAGTCGTTGTTGGTTGGCCGCGAGGCGGATTCATCGAGGCTGCCGCGGTGGATCCACACCTCGGCGTGATCTTCTACGTTCTCGACCAGCACGATCGGTCGGCCCCGCGGTTTCGCCGTGGCACCAGTTGCACGACCTGCCACGTCTCGCTCGAGGCGACGCTTGCGGTTCCCGGCATGTTGCTGCGTAGTGAGCGGCCGCGCGCCGATGGTCGGACGGTGCGGCAGCTGGGAAGCGATGTCGTGGACCACCGGCTGCCATTGAGCAAGCGGTGGGGTGGCTGGTATGTCACCGGTCGTAACGTAGGTGTCGCGAGCCTCGGCAACCTGATGCTGAGCGAGGACGTCGACGCGGACTCCCTCGTCGAGCCGCAAAGGATTCCACTCTCAACGCTGCGGGGCAGGTTCGACACGGCAGGGTATCTCGCACCGTACAGCGACATCGCGGCATTGATGGTGTTCGACCATCAGATGCACATGACGAATCTGCTTGCCCGGTTGCTGTGGGAGGCGCGCGCGGCGGCCGGGCGACCGGAGGCCGCGATGCTGGTCGATTCGGTGGCACGTGACGTCGTTGATTACATGCTGTTCGTCGATGAAGCGGCGCTCACCACACGAGTGGAGGGAAGCTCCGGCTTCGCGGAATGGTTTTCGGCGCAGGGTCCGGTCGACACGCGTGGGCGATCGCTGCACCAGCTCGACCTGACGCAAAGGCTGTTGCGGTATCCCTGTAGCTATATGGTGTACAGCAATGCCTTCGACGAGTTGCCTCGCATCGCGCGCGATGCGGTCTATCGTCGAATGTACGCGGTGCTTTCAGGCGAAGACACGAGTCCGAAGTACGCCCGTCTGGGAGCGAGCGACCGTCAGGCGATCATCGAAATCCTTCGAGACACCAAGACCGCCTTGCCTGACTATTTCCGTGTACCCTCGGCTCGGGTCGCGGTGACAGCTTTAGACTAGACGCTATTGCTACTTGGGCTTGGCCTTCCGTCGTTCCGCCCAATACTTTTTCATGCGCGCGCTGACCGCCTTCTTTTGAGCGGCGGACATGGGCTTCCGACGTCGTCGGTGGCCGCGACTGGCCGACGCATTTGACTTGTTCGCGATGCGACGGCCTCGAGTCGCACGCATGTCAGGGAATGCTCGATAAATCTCCTGCAGTTCCGCGTTCAGTTCAGCGACGCGTGCCGCGGCGCCGCTGCGTGCATATTCCTTCAAGTTGAACTTCGCCAATACAGCCTCCAAAGACTCTTCCCGTCTCGCGACGCGAGCGTAACGGAACGCTCCTTTGTAGGATAAAAACCGACGAAAGACAATAGGCAGGTCGCGGATCTTGCCGTAAGGAGACTGACATGCCGACGCCGTGTGATGCCATCGATTTCCTCACGTACGACCAGACGAAACTGCGTAAGTTCCCGGGAAGCGACGCGTACTTTTACGTCACTGACCGGATGGCGATCGATGCCGACGGCGCTCCCAACGCCTATCACCCTGACAACAGCGGCCTCGATGACAATCGCAACGCCGGCTTCCCCAACGGCGAGTGGAAGTCGATCCTGGCCGTCGATCCGCACGATGCGACGAAGCCGTTCGTGCAGACGTCCGATCCCTTCGCGGGATTCTTCGTGTCGAAAACCACGCTGCAGGATGGGACGCGCGCCGAAATCGATCCGGCGCGGTACGTCGACGCCACGACGGTTCCCTACGTCGTCTTCCCCGGCGCGTTCCACGCGCTGACCGGAACCGGCACGATGGGCGACGTGGCGATGGTGCGCCATCTGGGCAACGATCAGGTCACCGCCGCGATCGTCGCCGATGTCGGTCCCACGAATGCGGCGCTCGGAGAGGTCTCGATTCGCCTCGCCGAAAGCCTTGGTCGCGGAACCGTCAACCCGCGCACCGGCCGTGGCATGCCGAAGGGCCCGGTCTTGTACGTCGTGTTTCCAAAGAGCCGCGCCACGCCCAGGTGGCCGCTGACACTAGAACAGATCACCGAGCGCGCGACGTCCGCACTG
>Ga0070704_100000508_pt1 | contig 18520 bp, 18 predicted proteins | sample KBSK5252metaG_FD_65467 | JGI IMG/M metagenome (GOLD analysis project Ga0070704, IMG submission 65467) | Corn, switchgrass and miscanthus rhizosphere microbial communities from Kellogg Biological Station, Michigan, USA - KBS K5-25-2 metaG | ecosystem: Host-associated > Plants > Roots >...
CGCTTCGGAGGAACGGCGACGGGAACGACAAGGTGATCCGCCGGTCCGGGGCGAAGAACGCGAACTCCATCTGGTAGCGGGCGATGCCCGGGAGATCGATCCAATGGATCGCGACCGGCAGCTCGCCGAACCGGAGCATCACGCTCACGGTGGTCTCGCGGAGATCGACGTAGTCGATCCGGTCCGGCTCGCCGAGCAGGCCGCGGACCGCGTTCAGCTCGTGGACGAGCGTGTCGAGCAGGACGGCGTGATAGATCCGCCGCAGGACCGGGTCGACATCGCCGATCGCGGCCGTGATGCTCGCCTCGGACTCCGCGCGCAGACGCTCGACAGCCGCCTCGTCCGGGCGAGCAACCGGGCTCAGCGGGTAGTGGGTGACATACGGAGGGATCGGCGATTCGAGGGTCGTGACGCGCAGGAAGCGTGGATCCGGGAGACCGCCAAGCTCGTCGCGGAATCGGAGGTATGCCGGGTCGTAGCGCTTGTTGTAGGCCACCATGAGGGTGACGCCGGCAGCGTCCGCGGCATCGACCATCGCCGCGGCCTCGGCCGTCGAGAAGCACATCGGCTTCTCGACCAGCACGTGCAGGCCCGCCTTGGCCGCCTCGATCGCCATCGGCGCGTGACTGCCGCCGGTCAGGACCAGCACCGCATCGATCGGTTCGCGGAGGAGCTCGCGCCAGTCCGTGCACGTCTTCGGGACGCCGTACCGATCCGCGCTCGCGGCGGCATTATCGAGGGCGACGTCGCAGATGACCGAGACCTCGAACCGGTCCGAGAGCTCACGGAGGTAGTGAAGGTGCATGACCTGGGCGATGAGCCCGGCACCGATCACGCCGACGCGGATGCGGGTCGGCGTCGCGCCCGCGGGCGGCGCCGTGCGCGCGGGCAGGGTGGACGCGTCGATGGGGTCTCCTCCTCGGTCTCCAAGGGCGACGGTGCCGGAAGGTCCTCCGATCCGCCTACGGTAGCATTGCTTGCAACGCTCCAACTCCTCTGATCCGCGAGGTGCACGTGAGGCTCGCCCTGGTCACCGAAGGGATGATCCACCGCTCCCTGGATGACCTCATGGACTGGCTGGATGACCGGGTTCCGGAGGTGCGCGACCTCGAGATCGGGACGGGCGGGTACTCGCCGCTCGGCCACTCGCCGCTCCGTCTCTCGGCCGCAGGCCGGCGAGCCTGGCACTCGCGACTCACCGCTCGCGGATTCCGGATTGCCGCATTCAACGTCTCGGGCAATCCGCTCCATCCCGACCGGGCGATCGCCCGTCGCCACGACCGCGGGTTGCGCCGCACGATCGAGCTTGCCGCCGACCTCGGAGTCGATCGGATCGTGGCGATGTCCGGCTGTCCCGCCGCCGGGCCAGGACGGAGCGCCGCACCACACTTCCCGGCGAACGCCTGGCTGCCCGACTATGCCGGCGTCGCGGCGTGGCAGTTCGAGGCCCGGGTTCGGCCGTACTGGGAGGACATCAACGCGCTCGCCTCAGCCGCCAGCCCGGACCTGAGGATCTGCCTCGAGCTCCACCCAGGCGCGCACGTGTTCAATGTCGAGAGCTACCTGCGGCTCAACTCCGTGGCGCCGGGGATCGCGGTCAACCTCGATCCGAGCCACCTGTTCTGGCAGCGGATGGATCCGCTGCAGGTCGTCGAGCGCCTGGGTCCGCTCATCGGCCACGCCCATGCCAAGGACGTCCGATACGACGCCGCCGAGCTCGCGTTGAACGGGCTGCTCGACAGCCGCTGGCCGGGCGATCCGCGACACATCCCGTGGGACTTCGCCGCGGTCGGTCACGGCGTCAACGACAGGGCCTGGTGGAAGTCGTTCGCCGCTGCGCTGGCCGAGCGGACCAGTGCCCGGTTCCTGAGCATCGAGCACGAGGACCGGCTCGTGGCCCCCGAGGACGGGATCGCCGGGTCCGCCGCCCTCCTCTCGGCGGCGGGAGGGAGTAGCCGGGGCGCCGCGAAGCCGATCGAGACACCGTGATGGAGCGAGGGACGCGGCCGCCCACCCTGATCGACGTCGCGCAGTTCGCCGGCGTCTCGCCGTCGACGGTGTCCAACGTCGTCCGGGGCTCCGACGTCGTGGCCGCGCGGACGCGTCGCCGCGTGCTGAACGCGATCGCCGAGCTGGGTTACCGGCCGAATGCCCTCGCCCGACACCTGCTCGCGGGCCGCGCGACGACGATCGGGATCATCGCCCGCGATCTACGGAACCCGTTCTTCGCCGAGATGGCGTCGCTCGTGGAGCGGGAGGTCGCGGGATTCGGCTTCGCCGCCATGTTCTGCGCCACCGACGGCGATCCCGAACGCGAGGAGCAGGCGATCGAGCTCATGCTCGACCACCGCGTCACGGGCCTCGTGATCCTGTCGTTCCTCGGTCGGCCGGAGCTCATCGCGTCCCGGATCAATGACCAGATGCCCGTGGTGTTCGTCGCCGCGCAGGAGCCATGGGCGGATTCCGTCACCGTCGACGAGCATCGGGGTGGCGAGATCGTCGCCCGTCACCTGATCGAGCTCGGGCATCGCAGGCTGGCATTCATCGGGCCGCAGCACCCCGACCGTGCCGACGCACGCCGCCTCGAGGGCTTCCTGCGCGCCGCCGGCGATGCCGGGCTCCAGCCGACCGTCATCGCCTGGGACCCTCCGGACGGCCAGCCATCGATCGACGGAGTCACCGTCGCGTGGGCCCGGCTCCTTGCCGGCCCCGAGCCCCTGACCGGCATCTTCGCGGCGAACGACTTCGCGGCGATCGACCTCCTCGACGTGGCCGACGCCCTCGGGGTCCGCGTCCCCGAGGCGCTGTCGGTGGTCGGCTTCGACGATGTCGACATGGCCCGGCTCCGGCGCATCAACCTGACGACCGTCAGCCAGCCCCGAGACTCGCTCGTCCGGCTCGGCGTCGGGGCGCTCCTGGGTCGGATCGACGGCCGGATCACCGGCGCTCCCCACGTGACCCAGGCGAGCGTCACCCTCACGATCCGGGGCTCGACCGCGCCGTCACCCTGACGCTCGTTCGCCGACCCTGACGTGGCGCGGCGATCGAGGGTGAGAATTGCAACCTTGCAACCCGACCAGAGCGCACCTATAGTGGCCGCGGGTGAGGACCGCGGGGGCTGCGCGCCACGACGCGGAGGATCGATCGCTGGCGACTCCATCGGCGACGGAACAGCAGGCGTTTGAAGCCGTTCGCGGCTGGTCCCTGGGCGCCATCGAGCTGGCGACCGATCCGACCACCGGCACCCTCGGCACACGCAAGGGCGACGTGTTCGATTTCGTCACGCCCGCCGACGGACTGATCGAGCGCTCTCTCCGAGCGGAGGTCGCCGCGAGCTTTCCCCGGCACTCGTTTCTCGGCGAAGAGGAAGGCGGTGCAAATGGAGCTCACGGCTGGCAGTGGATCGTCGATCCGATCGACGGAACGCTGAACTACTCCACGGGCCTGGCCGGCGCCACGTGCTCGATCGCCTTGCGCCGGGACGACGACCTGGTGGTTGGCGCGATCGCCGACCTGACCAGCCGGTCGGCGTACCGGGCCTTGGCCGGCAGCGGTCAGATCCTCGGAGGCACCGCGGACGGTGAGACCGTCTGCGAGCCAACCACCTCCCCGGCCGGGGCCGCCCGGATCTTCCTCGAGTTCGGGTGGGAGGACCTCGACCCCGTCATGGTCGGGACCATCGAGCAGCTCGCCGTCGCCCGGCCGCGGGCGATCCGGATGGTGGGTGGCGCCGCGTATGCGCTCCTGAACATCGCGCTCCACGGAGGCTGCTTCCTCGGAATCGGCCTGCGAATCTGGGATGTCGCCGCGGGCATCGTCCTTGCCCGCGAAGCCGGACGGAGCGTCCGGCTCTGGGATCTGGGGACCATGGTCCACCTGGTCGTCGGTGAGGTTGACGACCTCGGCGAGCTCGCCCCGCTGGTCGAGCAGTACGGATCGATGCGGGTGGCACGAGCCCACTGAGGGCGCGTCCCCGATTGACGAACAGGAGGAGGGTCTCGTGAACAAGCGTCTGATGGCGCTCCTGTCGGTCGTGACGATCGTCGGCAGCGCGTGTAATGCGACGGCACCGGCCTCGCAGGCGCCCGCATCGCAGCCGGCTGCAACCACGGGCGCCTCCCAGCCAGCTGCGTCCGCCGAGGCCGTCAAGCTCGTCGTCTGGCCCCGCAACTACACGCTCACGCAGGATCCGCCGTTCCAGCCGGTGACGAAGACCTGGGAGGCCGCCCACCCGGGCGTGACGGTCGAGCTTTCGGGCGCCCCCTACGACCCGCAGTTCCAGCGCATCGAGCTGAGCCAGGCGGGCCAGATCTCGGACGTCCCGGACATCGTCCAGCTGGACAACATCTGGCTCGGGCAGTTCACCGAGGAGAAGATCCTCGCCAACCTCGATTCCTATTACGCGAGCTGGGCCGGCAAGACCGACATCCTCCCCGCGTACGCCGACTCCACCAAGTGGAACGGCAGCCAGCAGGCGGTCTGGTTCTACAGCGACATCCGGCTCCTGATCTGGAACAAGGACGTCTTCAAGAAGGCCGGCCTGGATCCGGAGAAGGGTCCGGCGACCTGGGACGATGTCATGGCCGACGCGCAGGCCATCAAGGAGAAGGTGCCCGGCGTCGTGCCGGTGGGCTTCCCCGCGGCGTCGCAGGAAGGCACCGTCGACCGCTGGTACCCGTACCTCTACATGACCGGTTCCAACATCCTGAGCCCGGACAACAAGACGGCGGTCTTCAATGACGCCGGAGGCCAGAAGGCCGTCCAGTTCTACGTCGACCTGGTGAACAGGGGCTACGCCAGCAAGGACCTGCTCACGCAGGAGGCCGACGCGGTCTCGGCCTCGGTCTTCAGCGGCAAGTACGGGATGATGCTGGCGACCGTCGGCAGCGGCCTGTCGGACCGCCCGGAGGGGATGACCGCCGAGCAGTTCAAGGCCACGATCGGGGCGATCGTCCCGCCGATCTGCGCCGGTTGCCAGCAGGCGACCGTGGCAGGTGGCTGGATGCTCGGCATCACCGAGAAGAGCACGCACAAGGACCTGGCCTGGGACTACATCATGGCCGTCACCGACGGTGCCCAGATGGTCCCGTTCGAGGATCAGTTCACGCGCGTGCCCGTCCGCCAGACGGGGCTCGCCGACCCCTCCAAGTTCGCCACCGACCCGTACTTCGGGGAGTCGGCGAAGGCAGCGGCCGTTGCCCACTTCCCGCCGTTCATCGCCAAGTACACGGGCATGATCGAGTTCATCTGGACCGGGATCCAGAAGGCCGTCAACGGCGACCTCTCGACCAAGGATGCCCTCGATGAGGCCGCCAACTCGGTCAACACCCTGCTCGCCACGCCGTAGGCCCGGCGAATCAGCCCAGCCATCGGGAGTCGCTCCGCGTGATGGTTCGTCGCGTCGTCGCTCGGGCGACTCCCTGGCTGCTGCTCGTCGCGCCCCTGGTCCTGCTCTTCCTGTTCCTGCTCCTGCCGTACCTGCTGACCTTCTACTACTCGGTCACGGGCGCGACGATCGGGCACCTCAGCAACGTCCCGCTCGTCGGGTCGGCCAATTTCCAGGCGGTGCTGACCTCGCGTAACCCGCCCTTCCCTGGCGTCCTGTTCGTCACCGCCGCCTTCACGGTGGGGACGCTCGTCGGCTCCCTCGTCCTGGGAACCGTGCTCGCCCTCGCCCTCTACACGGTGCCGGCGGGTCGCCGCTCCGCGCTCCTCGCCGTCTACCTCATCCCGTGGGTCATCGCCGGGGTCGTCATCGGGTACACGTGGAAGCTGATGTACGACCCGGAGATCGGCCTCGCCAACACGTTGCTCGAGGCGGTCGGCGTCTCGCCGGTCAGCTGGCTCAGCGACCGAGCCACGTCCATCGCGGCGCTCGTCGTCGCGAACGTGTGGGCCGGCTACGGGATCGTCCTGCTCGTGATCAGCGCGGCGCTCGCGAACGTGCCGCCGAATCTCATCCTCGCGGGCCAGGTCGACGGGGCACCCGTCGCCCGGATCGTGCGGCGGATCATCCTCCCCGCGATCCGTCCCGCCGTCCTCCTGGCCGCGCTGGTCGCGCTCGTCGGCGGGCTCAACACGTTCGACCTGATCTATGCGATGACGAAGGGTGGCCCGCTCTACCAGACGGAGACGATGGCCTTGGAGATGTATCGCCTGACGGCGCTGAAGGGCAGCATCGGCCAGGGCGCGGCCGTCACCGTGATCCTGTTCACCATCAGCCTCCTGCTCGCCGTCATCTACGTCGTGCTCTGGCGACGGGAGGCGCGCAAGTGGACCTGATCCGACTCTCGGTCGTCCAGCGGACCCTGCGCCTGATCCTGATCGTGCTGGCGCTCCTGTTCACGATCACGCCGCTGCTCTGGATCATCTCGATCGGGCTCCGTCCGGGCTCGCAGGCCATCTTCCCGATCTCCATCCTTCCGTCGAGCCTCACCCTGGACAACGTCTACGCGGTCCTCTTCGGGCCGAACGCGATCGGCCTCACCCCGTACCAGAACGCGGCCGTATACGGGATCACGGCGGCCGTCACGACGGCGATCGCGTCGAGCCTCGGCGGCTACGCGCTCGCGCGATACGACCTCAAGGCCGGCCAGGCCGTGCTGATCGTGATCCTCGCCCTCAGCTTCCTGCCCGCGGCGTCCCGGATCGTGCCGCTGTTCATCCTCCTCTCCGCCTCGGGCCACTATGGCGACCCGCTCTTCGTCACCCTCGCCTACGCGGCCGGGTCGACGCCGCTCGGGATCTGGTTGATGGCCGGGACGTTCCGGCAGATCCCGATCCGCCTCGAGCAGGCCGCGCGGATCGACGGCGCCGGTGCCTTCCTGACGATGCGCCGGGTGATCCTGCCGCTGGCCATCCCCGGGATCCTCGTGGTGGCCACGCTCGCGTTCATCGACGGCTGGAACGCCTACTCGCTGCCGCTGATCCTCATTCCCAAGGACACGGCCCAGCCCTACACCGTCGCGCTGCAGGCGTACATCCGTGAGGTCGGATTCGGGAACAACTGGTCGCTGCTCTCGGCGGGCAGCCTCGTCGGGCTCGTGCCCGTCCTCGTCGTCTTTGCCCTGCTGCAGCGACGGCTGGTCCGCGTGGGCGGTCTGGGGAGTGCCATCCGTGGCTGAGACCGGCGGCCACCCAACCCGCAGGAGGAGTCGACCGTGAGGTTGGACATCGAGGACCTGACCGTGGAATACGGCCAGGTCGCGGCCGTTCGCGGGCTGGACCTCACGGTCGGCGACGGCGAGCTGGTCGCCCTCGTCGGACCGTCGGGTTGCGGCAAGACCACCACGCTCGGGTTCATCACGGGCTTCATCCGCGGGCGATCCGGACGGGTCCTGTTCGACGGCGTGGACGTGACCGGGATGGCGCCGCAGCGGCGCGGCATCGGCTACGTCTTCCAGGACTACGCGATCTACCCGCACATGACGGTCCGCGAGAACATCCGCTTCCCGCTCGACGCGGCAAAGACGGAGCGCAAGAAGGCCGAACGGGACGTCGACGAGATCGCCGGTCTGATGGGCGTGGGTGGCCTGCTCGGCCGGCGTCCACACCAGCTTTCCGGCGGGCAGCGGCAGCGCGTCGCCCTCGCCCGGGCGCTCGTCAAGAAGCCCGTCATCCTGCTGCTCGACGAGCCCCTGTCGAACCTCGATGCCCACCTCCGCGTGGACGTGCGAGCAGAGATCCGGCGGCTGCAGCTGGACCTCAAGATGACCACGGTCTTCGTGACCCACGATCAGTCGGAGGCGATGGCGATCGCCGATCGCGTCGCGGTCATGTCCGACGGCAAGATCGTCGCTCTGACGCAACCGACGACGCTGTACGTCCGGCCGCCGTCGCTCTTCTCGGCCCAGTTCATCGGCTCGCCCCAGATCAACATCTGGGCCATCGAGGGACCCGACGGAGCCCTGGCCCGCGACCTCGCCCGGCCGCTGGTGAGCGACAGCCCGTCCGGTCTGCTCGTCGGCGCCCGCCCCGAGCACGTCCAGGTGGGCAGCGGCGAGCTGAAGGCGACGGTCACGTTGACCGAGCCGCTCGGCCGCGACTTCCTGGTCCACCTCGACGTCGGCCCCAGCTCGATCCGCGCGCTGGTCCCAGCGACGCAGGGCGTTCGCCTCAAGGTCGGCGACGAGGTCGCGGTACGAATCGAACCGGGGCACCTGCACCTCTTTGACGCAGAGACGGGACGCCGGGTCGAGATCGACGCGACCGGGACGAGGCATCTCGAGGAGAACCTGGAGGGCAAAGGTGGATTGGCGAGCTAGGGGGATCGGACTCCGCGTCGGCGGACATCGCGGCGCCTCGGCCGTCGCGCCCGAGAACACGTACGCGGCCTTCGAGCAGGCCGTCAAGGATGGCGGCGTGTACACCGAGACGGACATCCGCGCGACCAGCGACGGCGCCCTCGTCCTGGTCCACGACGCTTCGCTGGACCGGACGACGAACGGCCACGGGCCGGTGTCGGCGATCACCCTGGATGAGCTGCGCGCCCTGGACGCCGGATCGTGGTTCGATGAGTCGTTCCGTGGCGAGCGGGTCCCGGAGCTGCCGGACTTCCTTGCCTGGATCGAGGCCCGCGCGCCGTTCGGTGCCGCGATCGAGGTCAAGGCCTCGGGCGTCGGCGGCGCGGTCGCCACGCAGGCGTGGGCCTCGTCCGCGCGGGATCGGCTCTGCATCTACGCCTTCGACCCCGAGGAGATCCGGGCCGCCAAGCGGGCCGTACCGGACCTTCCGTGCGTCCTGCTGCTCCGCCTGACCGACGACCCGAACCAGGTCGTCGGCCGCATCGAGGCGTGTGGCGCCGACGGTGCCGATGTGCCCTGGCAGTGGAACGCGGTGGCATTGCTGGCCGAGATGCGGGAGCGCGGCTACCTGATCGGGGGTGGCTCCGACGAGGGCGGCAAGACGGCGCGTGCGCAGGTGGAGCTCGGCGTCGACATGATCGACACGGACGACCCGGCTGCGTTGCTCGCCGCGGTGCGTGGTCTTTCGGCCGACGCCGGCCGCTGAGCTTGTCCCAGGCGGTCAGCCGAGGCGCACGTCCGAACCGAGCCGTCTCTCCGGCAACCGACGACGAAGGGCGCGCGGCTTGCGCGCTGCCGCCTGGGCGCGTCGCCGCCGGCTGGCGTACATCGAGGCATCGGCCGCCGCCCGGGCCCCTTCCAGATCCCCGGACCTGACCCTGGCCATCCCGATGGACAGCCGAGGATTGAGCCCGTGCTCGGTCACGCGCCAGGCCTTCTGCGCGCGCCGGACCCGCCCCATCACGCGCCGCACCGCGACCAGGTCCGCGGGCCTGAGCAGGACCACGAACTCGTCGCCGCCGACGCGAGCGACGAGATCGCTCTCGCGCACACTCGACGTCAGCAGGCTTGAAGCCGCCCGGATCATCGCGTCGCCGGCGGCGTGACCGAACCGGTCGTTGACCGCTTTGAGACCGTCCAGGTCGCAGGACAGGACATAGGCATCGCCGGTGTCGGCGTCGGACCGGGCCGATTCGACCTCGTCGTCCCAGGCGCGCCGATTCGCGCCCCCGGTAAGCGCATCCGTTCGGACGAGGCGGGCCAGGAGGTCGCGCTCCGCGGCCAGCTGCTCGCGGGCGCTCGCCTGGCTGATCAGCAGCTCGGCGGCATCGGCGAGCGCGCGTCCGATCCGCTGGCAGAGCGACGTGAAGCCGCGTGCTCGCCCGACCGTATGCCCGAGGGCCAGGGCCCCGGTGATGTCGCCGGTGATCGGAATCGTGAGATGCGACGCCACGGCGACGCCGAAGATGTCCGGGTCCGCGGGCGCGACCTGCTCGATCAACGGAACCGGCCCGACCGTCGCGAGGTGACTGGCGACGTCCGGGTTTGCGAGGGGCAGGCTGGAGCGCAGGTCGAGCCCTTCCACGAGCGGCTGCCCGTCCATCTCGAGACGGACGACCGCCACCTCGCAGGACAGGGCTTCCCCGGCCACGATGGCGATGTGGCGGACGGTGTCGCGAACCGTCATCGGGCGATAGGCCATCAGGGCTCGCAGGGCGTGGACGAGCTCCAGCTCGTCGGCCAGGAGCTTGTCGGCCGACACCCCTTCCGTGCGATCCACCTCGGTCGCGGCGAGGCGGACGAGCTGGCTCTCCCCGGTGAGGATCGGCCGCTTGCCGCCGAAGACGACGACGTGGCTCTGGCCGACCGGCACCGCGACTGCGTAGCGGGCGTAGTACGGGCCCGCGACGTGGACCGACCGCCTCCCGGAGACCCGTTCGGCCGTGCCGCGCCGCCAGGCGCTCCCGACCAGGCCGTCATCCTGGGGGCTCAGCTCGACGATCCCCGCCCATCCAGAACGCTGGCCGGTCCCGCCGACGAGCGTGAACCCGTCGGAGACGTGTTCGAAGATCAGGATGTCGTCGGCGACCGCGGGTTCGGGAACAGCCGCCAGCTGGCGATCCGGCGCGTCCGCTCGCGGGCTCTTGAATGCGGTGATCATCCCGCCGAATTCTGGCGCGGCAAGGGCCCGTTGACAGACCCTAATGGTCCGCGTCGGCCGCCGTCATCCGGGCCATCGAACGAATGCCGTGTCGTCGCCGGGTCGGTTCCGATCTTGACCGGTCGCCGATACTCGGCCCTACCGTGACGGAGACCGGCCGACTTGAGACCTTTGCCGACGGCGTCTTCGCGATCGCCATCACCTTGCTCGTGCTCGCGATCAGGTTGCCCGCACCGGAGGAGCCCCTCGGGCCCGCGCTCATCCGCCAATGGCCGGAGTTCGCCGGCTATGTGGTCAGCTTCCTCACGATCGGGATCATGTGGGTCCAGCACCATCGCCTGTTCACCCTGATCCGTCGCTCGAACAGCACGTTCGCGATGATCAACGTGATCTTCCTGATGTTCATCGCGTTCGTCCCCTTCCCCACCGCCGTCCTCGCCCAGCGCCTCGGGACGGGCGTCGACGAGGTCGGGGCCACGCTCCTCTACGGAGCGACGATGACGGCGATCGCGGCGATGTTCAACGCGATCTGGCGGTATGGCTCGGCCCGCGGCGGCCATCTCCTGGTCGCCACGATCTCGGCGTCGCGGCGGGCGGAGGCGCGGGGCTACCGGTGGGGCGTGCCCATCTACGCGCTGATCACGCTGCTGGCATTCATCAACCCGTTGGTGAGCCTCGCGGGGTTCGGGTTGTTCGCGGCCTATTGGGCGCTGCCGATCAGCGGCCCGACCGCCGAGGACTGACCGGCCGACCTGTCCGGTCGCCGCCGCGATCCCGGATTACGCTCGCGTGTGGACCCCGCGCGCCAGGAGGCTCTTCGCCGTGGGACTGGGCTTGGGAAGGGGCGCTGCGTACGACTCGGCGAGGGGCATGAACAGCGGCACCAGGCCCGGGTCGAACTGAATCCCGGCCAGGCTCTTCAGCTCGTCGATCGCCCGGTCGAGTCCCATCGCCGGACGGTAGGGTCGGTCGTGCGTCATCGCGTCGAAGGCGTCAGCAAGGCTCACGATCCGCGCCCCGAGCGGGACCCGGTCGCCCCGGAGACCGTCGGGATAGCCGGCGCCGTCCCACCGTTCGTGGTGGTGTCGGATGATCGGGGCGAAGTCGCGCGACAGGACCAGCGGCTTGCAGATCCGCTCCCCGATCTCGGGGTGGCGCCGCATGACCGTCCATTCCTCTTCGGTGAGCGGTCCCGGCTTGGAGAGAATCGCCTCCGGGATCCCGATCTTGCCGACATCGTGGAGGAGCGATCCATAGGCGAGCGCCTCGAGCTCCGCCGGCGACAGCCCCACCTCGACGCCGAGTCGGGCCGTCAACCCGGCAAGACGTTCGCAGTGCAGCTCGGTCGACAGGTCCTTGGCCTCGACGGCATTGGCCAGCGCGGCCACGACGGACCGTGCCGTCTCCATACCGACGACCGCCTGCCGCATGCGGATGGCGCTCCGGATCCGGGCCATCAGCTCCGGCGCGCGGAACGGCTTCTGGACGAAGTCGTCGGCCCCGGCGTTGAGACCGGCGACGACGTCGCTCAAATCCGTCCGACCGGTGAGCAGGATGATCGGGATCGTCCGGGTCTCCCGGACCGCCCGGAGCCGCTGGCAGACCGCCAGCCCGTCGAGCTTCGGCAGCCCGATGTCGAGGAGGATCAGGTCGGGGTTCCACTCTCCGACGGCGTGGAGGCAGGCCTCGCCATCGGCGACGGTCACGGCGCGGAAGCCCTCGCGGTCGAGGAGGCTCGCCAGCAGGACGCGATTGGCCTCGTCGTCCTCGACCACGAGCACGAGGGCGCGCATGTCGTCGGGCGCGCCAGCCTGGAGCGAAGAGGCGGCTCCTTCGTCCGGTGTCATGCGATCGCGCCTCAGCTGTCTTCCTGGTGCCGGCGGTGGGTCCTGCCTGAACCCCGGTCGGCTCGGCCACGGTGGTCGTGCGTGGACCGTGCGGCAATCGCCCATCCGGCAAGATCCGTTAGTACCCCGGTCCGGCCCCACGTACGGATGGGCCTCTCGCTGCAATGTCGTGAGGGCTCGTTGTAATGAATCTGTAGCGTCGAGAACGGGGCAAATCGCGTCGATCGTGATCCGCGAGGTTCTGGTTGACATGACTCTAACCTGTCGATAGAGTAAGGGTCGTGGCGACCAAAACCCGGACATCGGACGTCCCGAAGGGCTACGACCCGTCGCGGTTTCCCGCGTTCGCGGTCACCGTCGACGTCGTGATCCTGACGATGACCGAGGGCACGTTGCAGGTCCTGCTCGTCCGCCGGGGCGAGGCGCCGTTCCAGGGAATGTGGGCGATCCCCGGCGGCTTCAAGCGCCCGACCGAGACGCTGGACGAGGCGGCGCGGCGGGAGCTGTCGGAGGAAACGGGGGTCGACGCTGCCCGCCTGCTGACGCAGTTCGGCGCCTACGGCGATCCGCAGCGCGACCCTCGGATGAACGTCGTGACCGTCGCGTACGTCGCGGTCCTTCGGGACGTCGGCGCGGTGGTCGCCGGCACGGATGCCGCGGACGCCGCCCTGGTCCCCGTCTCGGCCGTCCTCAACGGAGAGATCGACCTGGCCTTCGATCATCTCCGGATCGCGCGGGACGCGATCGAGCGCGTCCGCGTCGAGCTCGAGGTCTCGGGGATCGCGACCGCGTTCGTCGGGACGACGTTCACCCTGGCCGAGCTCCGGGCCGTGTACGAGGCCGTCTGGGGCGTCCAGCTCGACGCCGCGAACTTCCGGCGAACCGTCGTTGCCGATGACGGCTGGGTGATCCCGACGGGCCGCCGGACCCGCCCCGGGCCGTCGGGAGGTCGGCCGGCGGAGCTCTATCGCGCGGGCCGTTCCTGGAGCCAGGGCGGGCCCATCCATCGCGGGCCGAGACACTGAGGGAGGGATCGAGGATGAAGGCGATCGTCCAGGACCGCTACGGCCCGCCGGAAGTCCTGCATGTCGAAGAGATGGAGCGGCCGACCCCGAAGGACGACGAGCTCCTGATCCGGGTCCGGGCCAGCACCGTGACCCAGAGCGACACGCACGTGCGGGCCGCGTACCCCGTCCTCTATCGATTCCTCGTCGGCTTCCGCCGGCCGAGGTGGACGACGCTCGGCGTCGAGTTCTCGGGCGAGGTCGAGGCCGTGGGAGCGGCCGTGACCGAGTTCAAGGCCGGCGATGCGGTCTTCGGCGGCCCGACGACCTGGTTCGGCGCGCACGCGGAGTACATCTGCGTGCGCGAGCGGGCGCCGATCGCGCTGAAGCCCGAAGGGATGAGCTTCGACGAGGCCGCGGCCGTCTCAGATGGGGCGAGCCAGGCGCTCGGAACGCTGCGGGTCGCAGACGCTCGCGAGGGGCGGCGAATCGTCATCTACGGCGCGTCCGGCTCGCTCGGCACGGCGGCCGTCCAGCTCGCGAAGCACTTCGGTGCCCACGTCACGGCCGTGTGCAACACGAAGAACGTCGAGCTCGTGCGCTCGCTCGGCGCCGACGAGGTCGTCGACTACCTCCGCGAGGACTTCACGAAGAACGGCCAGACCTACGACGCGATCATCGATGCCGTCGGCAAGTACTCGTTCCGGCGGGGCCGTGTCGCGCTGAAGCCCGGCGGCGTCTACGTCGCGACGGACGGCGGGCGCTTCCTGCTCGAGACGTTGGCCTTCTCGATCGCGACGCGGTTCGTCGGCAGCAAACGGGTCCGCGGCGCATTCGGCCGACGGACGAAGCAGGACGTCCAGCTCCTGAAGGAGCTCATCGAGGCGGGCGAGTTCCGGGCCGTCATCGACCGGACCTATCCGATGGAGCAGATCGCGGAGGCGCACCGCTACGTCGAGACGTGGCAGAAGACCGGCAACGTGGTGCTGAACATCGGCTCCTGAGGAGCCTCACGGCTCGACGATCGTCAGGGTGTAGCGGACGGTGCTGTCCGCGGCCAGCGTGAGGATCGTGGCGGAGTGGCTTCCATTCGGCTCCGGCTCGACCGCGAGGCTGTAGGCCGTGCCGTTCGACCCGACGACGATCGACCAGATCTCCGAGCCGCGGCGCTTGAGACCGACCGGCCAGCCGTCGACCACGCTCCCGTCCTCACCAACCGCGACGATGGTTCCCCCGGCGTCGTCGGTCGTCGCCTCGTGGGTCAGGAACATCGTGTTACCGGGGCCGATCGCGGGCGGTGCCCAGGACGACCGCTGGCACAGCGTGCCGCTCGGGCAGGCTCCGATGCGCTGAACGCCGGCACTGGACCGGTACGGCCAGCCGGGCATGAGCCGGCCCGCCGGGTCGACGCCCGCCACGGTGGTCGCGCCGCCTGACAGGTCGATCACGTAGGTCGTGCCATCCCGGCCGACGAGCGGTGCCACGGGAATGTCGCCGATCCGATCGCCTCCAAGAAGCTCGCTGGTCGGCGCGATGTCCATCTCGCCCGAGCTGACGTCAACCGTCCGTCCGGCGCTGTCGAACACGAGCGTCCCGGCCGGCGGACGGCCCGGCGTGCCGACCGTGAGGTGGACCAGGCCGGCGTCATCGAGCGCCGGACGCGAGGCGCTGCCGGCGATCGCGACCGGGAACCCGGCCGGCACGCCCGTCGGGCCGATCGCCACGAGCTCCGACCCCGCACCGGCCTGCGTGTCGGCAAAGTGATGGACGGTCCCGTAGGCGACGGCGTCCAGTCCAAGAACCCAGGTATCGATGCAGCAATCGATCCCGTACGAGACCGGCGTGCCGGCCTCGGCGGTTCCGTCGGGCGCGACCGTCATGATCCAGGCGTTGCCCGCCGGCTGACCCGCCGGAATCTCATCCCCGAGGGACTTCCAGGCGAGGACGGTCAACTGGTCGCCGATGACCCGCGCCGCGAAGTAGCCGCCCGCGTCGAGGCGATCCAGGTCGACCGGCCATGCCGGCAGCGAACCGCCACTCGAGTCGAAGGCGAACGCGCGCACGACCCCGAGCGGGATCTCGTTGTCTTGCGCCGGGGTGCACAGGAGACGAACCGAGCCATCCGCGACCGGCAACAGCTGCCCGCAGGACGAAGTCCGCTCGAGCAGGATCGGCCAGCCGGCGCGCGGATGGCCCGACGGGTCGATGAGCGCCACGAGGACGGTGTCGCCCGAGCCGGGAAGCGACACGAACAGGTCGCCCTCTGGGCCCGGCGCCATTCGGACCTCGCGACCGAGCTCGTCCGCGGGTCCGCGGACCGGCAGCGTCGCGGTCGTCGGAGATGCCATCGGACGCGGTGGACCCGACGGAAGTCGGGCGGTCATGCCGGCGCGGTGCGTCGGTCGATCCGTGGGGACGTCGGAGGCCGCGACCGCGGAGGGACTCGGACTCGAGCGCGCGACGATCACGGGGTCGCGCGAGTTCGCGACGTACACGAGGCCGGCCGCCGCGAGCCCCACGACCAGGACGGAAGCGCCCACGAGCGCAACGCCACGCCATCGCGACGAGCGCCTCTGGGGACGCAGGATGTCAGCCAGGATCGCCACCGACCGGACAGGTGGGAGACGAGGGCTCGCCTCGGAGGCGATTGCCACCGCATCGTCGCGGAGGGCGACCGTGTCTCGCCGGCAGGCATCGCATCCAGCGAGGTGGCGGTCGAGCTCGGCTTGCTCGTACTCGTCGAGGTCGAAGTCGATCGCGGTCGCCGCCAGGTCCAGGAACCCGTCGTGGATGCTCATGAACCCTCGGCCGCGAAGAGCCGCCGCCGGACGCGAACGCGCGCGCGGGCCAGGCAGACCAGGGTCTTCGTCGCGGACGCCGGACGGCCGATGGCGGTCGCGATGTCGTGGCCCGTGAATCCGTCGGCGGACAGGAGCAGCGCCACGCGAGCGTCGACGCTGAGTCCCTCGAGTGCCCGCTGGATGTCCGTGATCGGTCCGGCCAGGGGCCCCCGCTCGTTCGGGGTTGACGACGCGCTCGTAGCGCGACCGGCTCGACCGCGTCGGCCGGGCCACCGGCGCCCCGAGGTCTGCGAGGGCGATCGCGAGACGACCAGGGTCGCCGCCCTGCGATAGAGCGAGCCGCGAACCTGGCCCGGTGGGAGCCGAGCCTCGGCCTCCCTGGTCAGCCCGAGGAACGTCTCCCGCAGGAGCTGCTCCGCCAGCGTTCGATCTCGCGTCGCGCGCACGAGGAAGGCGAAGACCTCAGCGTGGTGCGCTTCGTACGCCGCCACGACGTACGCATCCTGCCCGGCTTCGTCGTTCACGCGGTCTGCTTCAGGGGAATGGAAGCTCTCCGTAGTCGGCGGCTGGCCGGGCGGGCCCTCCACGGTAGGGCGAGATCGCACGGGTCGATATCAATGAGCCGACACCTCGACCAGCGCGACTACAGCTCGGCGACGATGCGCCCGGCGATGACGGCGGCCCATGTCTCGGTGGGCTTCGGGTCGGAACGCTGGTAGTCCGCGAAGGCGGCAGCGAGGAATTCCGCCAGCCGATCTGCGGCGATGGCGTGGCCGACGATCTCGCCGAGCCCGTGGTCGACCGCATATGCGGCGTACCAGCGTGCCCACTCCTGGTCGTAGACCCCATGCAACTCGGTCGTCTCGTACACGCCGTGGGCACCCTCCGCCTGGACGAGCAACGCGGTCACGGCCTCGATCCGGTCCACGGTCATCTCCCGTTGCGCGAACTGACGGCCTTCCGGCCCTCATGGACGAAGGTGAACACCGCCATCACGAACATGAACCCGCCGGCGAGCGCGACGAGCCCGCTGAGCAGCGGGATCCCGAGGAGCCAGGCGCCGACCGCGACGGCACCGCCGATCCCGCCCGCAACCGCGGCCTGGATGGCGCCGGCCGGCCAGAACGTAGCGCTGGCATGCGCAGCCATCTCCTCCAGCGGGAGATGGACGCGGCCGCTCCGAGCATCGAACAGGACGAGGTCGTACTTCGCGGCGAGCGAGAAGATCGTGTCGATCGCTTCTCGAGACGTCGCCGGCGACATGCGCACCCCCACGACGCGCGCCGGCGGCTCGTCCGTCCCCGACAGCCAGATCGGCGTCCTGGTCTGGGTCGGGATGGCGTCCGACGACGCCTCGAGCGCGGGCTCGTCCTGCATCAGCTCCCGGAAGAACCACCCGACGTCAGTGCTGGGGTCGAACGGGGCCGCTGCGGGATCGCCGCCGGCCTCCTGCCAGCCGTCGACGAGCGTGCGGGCTCGCTCGTCGTCGATGTCCCGCGGGGTCTTCCAGGCGTAGAGGTCGAACGTCACGTCGCCCGTGATCCTCTCATGCGGATCGAGGAAGATGGACGCGTCCCCTGGATGCGGAGGTGACCGCGATGCCGTACGTCAAGGATCCGCGAGTCGACGCCTACCTGGCTCCCCTGCCCGACTGGCAGCGGCAGATCTTCAGCCGGGTCCGGGACCTCGTCCATGAGGCGGACCCCGACGTCCAGGAGACGATCAAGCGCACGGTCCAGCCGTACTTCGTCCTCGACGGCAACGTCATCGCCTTCCTCGCGGCGAAGGACCACGCCAGCATCTTCCTCTACGACGGGGCGATCGTGCCGGATCCCGAGGGGATCATCACGGGCGGCCACGACAACCAGACCGGCCGGATGATCGCGGTCCGCCCGGGCGAGGAGATCAACGAGAAGGCTCTCCTCGCCATGCTCCGCCAGATCATCGCGAACAACCGCGCCGGCGGTTGGCGCAAGCTCAAGCGCGAGGCCTCGACGACCTCGCGCTGAGGACTCGGGCCCGTCATGATCGTCGGGTGCCCGCAGTCATCGGTTATCTCATCGTCGCAACCGTCGCGATCGCGTCGGCCCTGGTGGTCGCCGGTCCGCGTCATGCGGTCGTGCGCGACCCGACCTTCGAGCTCGACGAGGTGTCGGCTCGCCAGGTCCCGATCCTCGGAGCCCTCGCGGGCTTCGCGGTCACGGGCGTCGTCTTCCTCGTCACGCAGGCGCACAACGTCCCCGATCCCGGCAGCACGTCGTTCACCACGGTCGTCACGATGTTCGTCGTCGCGTACATGGGCTACTTCTCGTCGAGCGTGCTGTTCGCGAACGTGTCGCACCGGGCGAGTGACTCCTCGTTCGACCTCGCGGCCGCGCAGTACGCGGGTGCGTCGATCAGCCTG
>Ga0070704_100000515_pt1 | contig 18450 bp, 18 predicted proteins | sample KBSK5252metaG_FD_65467 | JGI IMG/M metagenome (GOLD analysis project Ga0070704, IMG submission 65467) | Corn, switchgrass and miscanthus rhizosphere microbial communities from Kellogg Biological Station, Michigan, USA - KBS K5-25-2 metaG | ecosystem: Host-associated > Plants > Roots >...
CACGAACATCACGATCGCGATCGCGATGCATTGCAGCACCATGAACTGGAACATGCCCTTGTAGATCGTGCCGAGCGACCAGTCCTTCACCACCTGCTTGAGGTAATACGCCGACATCGCGACTGGCGGCGACAGATAGGCGGTCTGCATCGTCACCGCGACGAGCGCACCGAACCAGACCATGAAGTAGTCCGGCGGGATGCCGAAGCTCTGTGACAGCGCAGGCTTGAGCGAATCGATCACCGGGTAGAAGATCGGCAGGAATACGAGAATGATCGCGGGCCACTCGAACGGCCAACCGAGCAGGAACAGCAGGAAGACCACCATGCCCAGCATCGCCAGCGGCGGCACCGGCAGCGCCACCATCGCCTCGGTGATCCAGTTCGCGGTTCCCATCCGCGCGAAGACCGCGCCGAAGATATTCGAAGTGACCGCGAGGAGCAGCACCATGCTCGAGGTCATCATCGCGCTGATGCAGGCCTGCTTGAGCCCGGCGTAGGTCAGCCGGCGGTAGCAGATGGCGAGGATGATCGCGCCAAGCGCCCCGATTCCTGCCGCCTCGGTCGGTGTCGCGAGACCCGCAAGGATGGAGCCCAGCGTAAAGCCGATCAGCAGGAACAGCGGCAACACCCCGACCGCAACTTCCTGCAGCATCGCCCGGAGGGAGGTTACGCGTTCTTCCTTCGGCACCGGCGGTCCCAGTTCCGGATTGATGAAGCTGCGGCCGATGAGGTACACGAGGTAGATGCCCGCCAGCAGGAAGCCGGGACCGAAGGCCGCGGCGTAGAGATCGGCCACCGACACGCCGAGCACCGGGCCCATCACGATCAGCATGACCGAGGGTGGGATCAGGATGCCGAGGGTGCCGCCCGCGGTGATCGCGCCGGCCGAGAGCTCCGGGTCGTAGCGCGTCTTGATCATGATCGGCCCGGCCATGATGCCGAGCACCGTGACCGCCGCGCCCACGATTCCCGTCGCCATCGCGAACACGGTCGAAGTCAGGATGACGACGACGTAAAGCGAGCCTCGCATCGGCGCAAGCAGCATACGCAGCGCGGAAAATAGCCGCTCCATGAGCCCGGCCTGCTCGGTCAGGTAGCCCATGAAGATGAACAGCGGCACCGCGGCGAGCACCTCCTCCTTCATCATCCCGATGGTCTGGAAGTAGGCGAGGTCGAACACCACCTTGCCCAGCGCGAAGTAGCCGAAGGTCAGTGCGAGGAACAGCAGCGTGAACGAGATCTGGATGCCGATGAAGATCGCGCCGATCATGACCGTCAGCATGATCAGCCCGAGCAGGATCTCGGTGGTCATATCTCGATCTTTTCCTTGTGCTCGAGCACGATCCCGTAGCGGGCGGCGTAGAAGCTCTTGATCAGCTCGGAGACGCCCTGCACCAGCAGCATCACGCATGTCACGGGGACGACTGCCTTGAAGGGCCACAGGATCGGCCGCCACGGCGTCTGTTCGGATGTCTCGTTGATCGTGTACGCGTACCAGGCTTCGCTGCCGCTGGCCGCGAGAAGCATGACGATCGACGGGAAGAAGAACACGATGTACGAGATCGAGTCGACGACGCCACGCGTCCGGTCGGACCATTTCTCATAAAAGAAGTCCGTCCGGATGTGCGCCCCCTTATGCAGCGCATACGCGCAGCCGAGCATGAAGATCGTGCCGTACAGCATGTACGTCACGTCGAAGGACCAGATCGTCGGTGCGTTGAACAGATAGCGTGCGGCCACTTCATAGGCGACCGCCAGCACGAGCGGGACATTGAGCCAGGCGATCCAGACCCCGGTCGTGTCCGTGAACTTGTCGATGATCCGGACGAGCCGGATATGCGCCGGGACGCTTTCAGCCATGCCGGGCGTCCCAGGTCAACAGCCAACAAAAAGGGGCGGATGAAACCGCCCCTGGTTGCAGAGTCATGCCGCTATTTTTTCTTCGGCTCTGCAGCCGCCGGCTTTGCGGCGGCCTCTGGGAAGTAATGGTTGGCCGCAAAGGAGTACGGCGGGAACATGAATCGCTTGGCCGGCACGACGAGCGACGCGTAGGCGCGCTGCGAGTCGTGCACCTTCTTGAAGAACGGGCTCTTCGCGCCTTCCTCAGCGGCGATCTTGTCCCAAGTCTTGAGGAACTCGGTCAGGATGTCCGGCGGTGTGCGCAGGATTCGCACGCCATGTTTCTCCTGCATCTCCTTCATGGCGTCGGCGTTCTGGCGCTGCCACTTCGCCCACCAGATCAGGAAAGTCTCGTTCGACGCTGACTGCATGATTTCCTTGTGGGTCGTCGAAAGTCCCTTCCACACGTCCATGTTGAAGACTACTTCACCGATCGTCACATTCTCGTGCATGCCAGGCGTGTAATGGTATTTCCAGACGTTATGGAAGCCGAGGCGCAGGTCCTCCACGCCGCCGACCCATTCGGCGCAGTCGATCACGCCGCGCTGGGCCGAGGGGATGATCTCGCCGCCCGGCATGTTGACCGTTTGCATGCCCATGCGCTGGAAGACCTCGGCGGCCATGCCTGTCTCGCGGCACTTCATACCCTTGAAGTCGGCAAGATTCTTGATCGGCCGCTTGAACCAGCCGAAGGCCTGGGGCCCCGAGGGCAGGATCGGGATCCAGTGGATGTTGAGCTTCAGCTCTTTCTGAAAGAACTCGTTGCAAAGTTCGTTGCCGCCACCGTGATACATCCAGCCGAGGGCGTCGATCATATCCATGCCGAATGTTCCGCCGGGCCCGCCGGTGCAGAGGATCGCGGCCTTGTTCTTGCCGACCCAGTAACCCGACCACGAATGCGCGCCGTCGAGCACCTTCTTGTGCGTGGCGTCGAGCACCTCGAATGCCGGCACCACCTGTCCAGCCGGCATCGCTTCGATCTTGAGCGACCCGCCCGAGATCTTGGACACGCGGTCGACGAAGTAGGTGAAATTTTCGTACAGCGTCAAGCTGGCAGGCCAGGTGGCCTGCATCTTCAGGTTTACAGTTTGAGCATTGACGCCAACGCTGAATGCGGCGGCACACGCCAAGACGGCGACCGAACGGACCAACTGTCTCATGACTCCCCTCCTAGAGTAGTTCTTGAGAAGCGAAATTCAGGGTACACGCTTGCCAAACCCCGGTCAATAAAGGGGAAATAGGTCGCGCTGCCATTCTTCGGCATTGATTCGTCCTACTTCTGCTTGCCCTCGCCCTTCGCCGGCCCCTTGCGCACGTCCTCCGGGAAGTAGTAGTTCGCTGCAAACGAATAGGGCGGGAACATGAAGCGCTTGGCGGGCACGACCTTCGCCGCGTACACGCGCTGCGACTCCAGCACTTTCTTGAAGAACGGGTCCTTGGCCGCTTCCTCGGCCGCCATCTTGTCCCAGGTCTTCATGAACTCGGTCAGGATTTCCGGCGGCGTGCGCAGGATCTGCGTGCCATGCTTGGTGCGCATCTCTTCGATCGCGTCCGCGTTCTGCTTCTGCCACCGGATGCCCCAGCGCACGAACGTCTCCATCACCGCCGACTTAACCGCCTCCTGCTGCTGCGGGGAAAAGCTCTTCCAGACGTCGCCGTTCATGATCAGCTCGAGCATTGAGTTGCTCTCGTGCATCCCCGGCGTGTAGTGATACTTCCAGACCTGCGGCAGGCCAAGGCGCAGGTCCTCGACCCCGCCGACCCACTCGGCGCAATCGATCACGCCGCGCTGCGCCGACGGGACGATCTCGCCGCCGGGCATGTTGACCGTCTGCATGCCCATCTTCTGGTAGATCTCGGCGACGATCCCGGTCTGTCGGCATTTCATGCCCTTGAAATCGGCGAGGCTCTTGATCGGCCGCTTGAACCAGCCGAACGCCTGCGGGCTCGATCCGCCGATCGGCCAGCCGACGACGTTGAGCTTGAGGATGTCGCGGTAGAACTCCCAGTACAGGTCCATTCCGCCGCCTTCGTTCATCCAGCCAAGGAAGTCGAAGTGGTCCATGCCGAAGGGACCGGCAGGCGTTGCGGAGAACAGCGTTGCGGTCTTGTTCTTTCCGACCCAGTAATAGGCGACCCCGTGACCGCCATCGATCACCTTCTTGTGCGTGGCATCCAGGATCTCGAACGCCGGCACGATCTGCCCTGCAGCCATCGCTTCGATCTTGATCTGGCCGCTGGTCAGCTTGTCGAGCCGCTCGGCGAACATCTTGAAGTTGTCCTGAAGCGTCAGGCTCGCAGGCCAGGTCGATTGCATCTTTAGGTTCTTCACGCCGCCTGTCGCAGCTGGGGCAGGCGCGGGTGCCGGCGCTGCTGCCGGCGCGGGTGCAGGCTTTTGCTGCGCTCCGGCCTGCATCGCGATGCCGAGACCTGCCGCGATCGTGCTCAGGATGAATGCCTTTTTCAGGACGGTGCGCATGCGTGTTCTCCTCCGGGTCGTTCTTATAGGGCGGGGTTTGCGATGTTAGGAGCCCCTCCCGATGGTGTCAACGAAACCAGCTAGTCGAGCCGCACCACGATGCCCTGCAGTTCCTTCGAGGGCGCGGGATAGCGCTCGAGGACCAAAGGGTCATGCCCCGGGATCACGTGGGCCGCGGAATCCGCCAGGGCGAGGAGCTTCCCCCAGCCTTCCATCATGTCGGCCACGTTGTAGACGATCGGGAAGGGCCGGCCCTCGCCCATGTTGGCGTAGTAGTGGCTCGCGTCGGAAGCGAGCACCACGTGGCCGCGACGCGTGGCCACCCGCACGACCTGGAGGCCCATGGTGTGGCCTCCGATCAGGTGGACGGAAATGCCGGGCGCGAGTTGCGCGTCGCCTGCGTGGAAACGCACCCGTCCCGCGTACACGCTACGCACCATGCCGACCACGTCCTCGACGTCGAACGCGTGGCGCATCGGCTCGTGGCACATGCAGCGGCCCGTCGCGAACTGCATCTCGAGATCCTGCAGGTGAAAGGTCGCCCTGGGAAACAGGTCGAAATTCCCGACGTGGTCGTAGTGCAGATGCGTGATCACCACATCGCGCACGGCGCCCGGCTCGACGCCCATCAGTGAGAGTGCCTGCTCGACGGGCCGCAGCAGCTGGCGCTGGCGCCGCGCGGCAGCGGCCGCGTTGAATCCGGTGTCGACGAGAAGATCCCGTCCCTTCCCGCGAATCAGCCAGACGAAGTAGTCGAGCGGCATCGGTCCGTCGTGCGGATCACCGCCGAGAAAATTCTGGCTCGCGCTACGCTCGTGATGCGCGTACTTGATCGCGTAGATTTCGTAGGCGGTCGCCGTCATTCGATCGTCACCCTCGCAAACCTGCGCTTGCCGACCTGCGCCACGACCGTCTTGCCGCGCGCGATCCGCAGCGCCTTGTCCGAGACTTTGGCGCCGTCGAGCTTCACGCCGCCCTGCTCGATCATGCGGGCCGCTTCCGAGACGCTCGGTACGAGCCCGGCCTGCTTGAGCATCTGCACCACAGGCATCTCCTGCTGCGACGAGCGCACGATCACGTCCGGCATGTCCTCGGGCAATACGCCGTGGCGAAAGCGTTGCTCAAATTCCGCGAGTGCTTCTTTCGCAGCCGCGACGCCATGGAAGCGCCCGACGATCTCCTGCGCGAAGAGCGCTTTGACCTCACGGGGGTTGCGTCCCGCATCCACCTCGCTTCGCCACTGCCGCAGCGTCGAGGCCGGCGCGAACGAGAGCAGCTCGGCGTAGCGCCACATCATGTCGTCCGAGATGCGCATCAGCTTGCCGAAGATCTCGCGCGGCGGCTCCGCAATGCCGACATAGTTGCCTAGCGACTTCGACATCTTTTCCTTGCCGTCGGTCCCTTCGAGCAGCGGCATGGTCAAAATGCACTGCGGCTCCTGGCCGAAGTCCCTCTGCAGCTCGCGTCCAACCAGCAGGTTGAATTTCTGGTCGGTGCCGCCAAGCTCGACGTCGGCTTTCATCGCGACCGAATCGTAGCCCTGCATGAGCGGATATAAGAGCTCGTGGACAGCGATGGGTTCGCGGGCGCTGAAGCGCTTGGCGAAGTCGTCACGCTCCAGAAGGCGAGCGACCGTGTAGCGCGCCGCGAGCCGGATCATCCCTTCGGCGCCGAGCTTGTCAGACCACTCCGAGTTGAAGAGGATCTGGGTCTTCTCCGGGTCGAGGACCTTCGCCATCTGTGCCCGGTAGCTCTTCGCATTCTGGAGGATTTCCTCGCGCGAGAGCGGCGGTCGCGTCTGGTTCTTGCCGCTCGGGTCGCCGATCATGCCCGTGAAGTCCCCGATCAGGAACTGCACCGTGTGCCCGAGGTCCTGGAAGTGCCGCATCTTGTTGAGCACCACGGTATGGCCAAGGTGCAGGTCTGGCGCCGTCGGATCCAGACCCAGCTTGATACGCAACGGTCTTCCCTGACCCAGCTTGCGGACGAGCTCCGGTTCGGAGATCAGCTCCTCGCAGCCTCGCTTGATCCGTTCCAGCGCCTCTGACAGCGGGAGCATAGGCCTATCCGGGAGTCTGGCGCTGCAGGGCGCCAATAGCCCTAACGCGGCGCGCGGTCCGTTGCTCGTATCAAAACTTTGCTACACTGCGCGCGCCTTCCGGGCTTGCCGGCAGGCGCCTCGAGAGGGAGGCATTCTAGACGATTCATGCAGTCTGCAAGGCGTCCTACACGCGCGCGTAGTCTGCGCGCCGCAGTGCTGGCGGGTCTGGTCCTGTCGGGCATCGTCGCGGCATTTGCCACGATCCCGCCGCAATCGGACGCCGAGCTTGCGCTCGCGCACGCATTGGTCATTGAGCCGCTCCCGATCCAGACCGCGGCGCAGGTCCTGCCGGTTCCCGCGCGATTCATCCGGGAGGAGCGCTTCCAGTCGGGCGAGACGCTCGGCGGCCTGCTTTCCCGGCTCGGCGTTGCCGACGAGGATGCCGCTCGCCTGCTGCGCATGAAAGAGCTGAGGCGCCTGCGCCCTGGCGCGACGGTGACCGGCGAAATCGACGCCGACGGCGGGCTTGCGCGGCTGAACTATCTCGGCGCGCGCGACTCTTTGAGCGTGATCGTGCGAGCGCAAGACGGGTTCCGGGTGACCGAACAGCCCGTAGCGCTGCAGACGCGTCTCGTCATGAAATCGGGCGTCATCCGTTCTTCTCTTTTCGCCGCCACCGATGCGTCGGCGATTCCCGACGCCGTTGCGATCCAGCTCGCCGAGGTATTCGCCGGCGATATCGACTTTCACCGCGGGCTCCGCAAGGGCGATCGCTTCTCGGTCGTCTACGAGCTGCAAACGCTGGACGGACGGCCGGTGCGCACCGGCCGGGTGCTCGCGGCGGAATTCCGCAACCAGGGCAAGGCGCATCGCGCCGTCTGGTTTACCGGTACCGACGGCAAGGGCGGCTACTACGGCGCCGACGGCAAGGCGCTGCGGAAGTCATTCCTGCGTTCGCCGCTGGAATACTCGCGGGTCAGCTCCGGCTTCGGCATGCGCCATCATCCATTCCTGCAGACTTGGCGGGCGCATAACGGCGTGGACTACGCTGCCCCCTCCGGGACGCGCGTGCGCGCGGTCGGCGATGGAGTCGTCGATTTCGTGGGCAGACAAGGCGGCTATGGAAACGTCATCATCGTTCGCCACGTGGGGAACATCACGACGCTCTATGCACACCTGATGGGGTATGCGCAGAGTCTGCGCAAGGGTGTGAATGTCGCACAAGGCGAGATCATCGGTGCGGTCGGCCAGTCCGGCTGGGCGACCGGCCCTCACCTGCACTACGAGTTCAGGATTGCCGGGCAGGCCCGCGACCCGCTTGCAACCGTGCTGCCTGCTGCGCTGCCCATCGCGCCGAACGAGATGGGCGCGTTCCGCGGCCAGGCTGAACCGCTCGTGGCGCGTCTCGATCTGATCGGCCAGGGCGACCTCGCATCGCTTGAGTGAAGGGGACCTCTACATCGGCCTGATGTCGGGGACGTCACTCGACGGGGTTGATGCGGTGCTCGCAGATTTTTCCGGTCGGCCGCCGCGCATCCGCGCAAGCGCATACCACCCTTTCCCCGCCGAGCTTCGCGCCGAACTCCTTGCACTGCAGTCCCCGGGGCATGATGAGATCGCGCGCGCCGCCGCCGCAGGCAACGCACTCGCGCTCGCTTATGCCGCTGCGGTGGACGCCGTGATACGAGCTTCGGGCTCGGACAAGAGTGTGGTGCAGGCAATCGGTTGTCACGGCCAGACGGTGCGACATCGCCCCGACCGCGGCTTCACGGCGCAGATCGGCAACGCCGCGCTGCTCGCGGAACGGACGTCGATTCGCGTCGTTGCCGATTTCCGCTCGCGCGACGTCGCGGCGGGCGGCCAGGGCGCTCCGCTCGCCCCGGCGTTCCATGCAGAAGTGTTCCTGCATCGCAACGAGAACCGCGCGATCCTCAACGTCGGCGGAATCGCCAACCTTACGTGGCTCGCGCCGGACGGGAGCGTCACGGGTTTCGACTGTGGACCCGGGAACTGCCTGATGGATCTGTGGTGTGCACAGCACATCGGAGCGCCCTTCGACGGCTCGGGAAAATGGGCGGCGGGCGGATCCGTACTTCCGCAGTTGCTCGCGCGAATGCAGCAGGAACCCTTCTTTGCGCTTCTGCCGCCGAAAAGCACCGGCCGGGATCTCTTCAACGATGCATGGTTGCGGGCAAGGATCAAGGCGGATGACGACGCACAATCGGTCCAGGCCACGCTTCTCGAGCTGACCGCGCGATCGATCTGCGACGCGATCGGCCGAGACCTGCCGCGCACGCAGCGGGTGATCGCATGCGGCGGCGGAACGCAGAACCTGGCCTTGATGACCCGGCTGAGACAGTTGCTGGATCCCGTACCGCTCGAGTCCAGCGGCCTGCACGGCATCGATCCCCAACTCGTCGAGGCGGTCGCGTTCGCCTGGCTGGCGCGCCAGAGCGCGCGAGGACTTCCGGGAAACCTGCCTTCGGTCACCGGCGCTCGAGGCCGGCGCGTATTAGGGGCGGTGTACCCGCCCTAGATCAGGCTGAAAAGGACGAGCCGCAGCCGCAGGTGGACGTGGCGTTCGGATTCTTGATGACAAACTGAGCGCCCTCGAGCCCTTCCTGGTAATCGATTTCAGCGCCTACCAGGTACTGGTAGCTCATCGGATCGATCAGCAGCGTCACGCCGTTCTTTTGCATCGCCGTGTCGTCCTCGTTCTGCATTTCGTCGAACGTGAAGCCGTACTGGAATCCCGAGCACCCGCCGCCGGATACGAATACCCGCAGCTTCAGGTCCGGGTTGCCTTCTTCCTCGATCAGCTGCTTGACCTTGCCCGCGGCGTTGTCGGTGAAGACCAAGGGGGCCGGCATTTCCGTTACTGCGTTCATCCGCTGCTCCGAATCAGAAAGATTGATTATCCCCTGCCCCCTTCCATGGGGTCAAAAGGGGCATTTCTCAAGAGGCAAGCTTGAGTCCCGTTGCTTTCACGTCCGACTCCTCGTGGTGCACGAGCTTGCCTTCGACCACGGCGCCATGATGGATTTCAAGGCTTTTGTAGTGGACGTCGCCGCGCACTCGCGCACTTGGCTGCAGCTCCAGGGTCTCGCTCGCATGGACCGGGCCGTTGATCGTGCCGTTGACGACGAGGTGCGCAGCCTGCGCTTCGCCGTCGATCCGCGCGTGCTCGGATACCACGATCGTCCCGGGCTGATCGGGTAGCGCGCAGACACTCCCCCGCACCGCCCCGTCGATTCGCAGCCCACCGCTGAAGAACACGTTGCCCTCGATGCGCGTCGCCGAGCCGATCAGGCTGTCGATCCTGCCTTGCGGCTTGCTCTGCTTGCGGAACATGGCCCCTCCCTTCACCCCGGTTGTACGGTCTCGGTCGCCCGAATCTGCGTCGATCCTGCGTCGTACACGCGTACCTGAACGCTATCCACCCGCGCAGCGCCGGGTACCCGAAAGGTTCCCTCGAGCCGCTGGAAATGCCTGAATTCCAAGCCAAAACCGGATGCCGCCGGCCCCGGATTGTCGGGCACGGTGATCATAGCACTGCCGCCGTCGCGAGTCAGACGAACCAGCAGGTCATAGTGCCCGCGAAACTCCCCGCGCCGCAATCCCGACGCCAGCAACAGCAAGCGATACCGGTATTCGCCTCCCGGCAAAGGCTCGATCTTGAAGCGGCGGATCGAAAGAGGATTCCCGCTGCGGCCGTCGGCCGCAAGCATGCTCTCGAAGATCGCCGCCTCTTCGCGCAGCTTGGCGTTATCTGCTTCCAGTGTACGCACCTGCTGGGCCAAGTTCCGTTGCGCGGTGCGCTCGATGGAGAGCTTGCTGTCGGCGGCGTTCGCGATCGCGCGCAACCGCTCGAGTTCCGCGCGGGTGGACTCGAGCTCGCGCCTCAGAGTCGTTCGCTCCAGGTCTGCTTCCTGCCGGTCGTACCCTGCAAAGCGCAGCCCGGCGTCGAACACCCAGAACGCCAGCGCAGCGGAAAGCCCGAGGAGCACAGCGATGCTCAGCCAGCGGGCGTACCAGGGCACCTGGGCGCGCACAGCGAGCCGCGGCGCGGTGATGCCGAAGCGCTGCCGAAGCTTCCACAGGATCGTCGTCTTCACGGAACGACCCGCCCTCCTTCATGAGTCTGCAGCGCGCAGATGCAAGCCGCAAACAAAAAAGCCGCCCGCAGGCGGCTTTTCCTCGCTCCAGCGCTCAGCGCTTGGAGTACTGCTTGCGCCGGCGCGCCTTGTGTAAGCCTACTTTCTTTCGCTCCACTTCGCGCGCGTCGCGCGTCACCAGCCCGGCGCTCTTCAGCGTAGGTTTCAGGCTGGCGTCGTATTCGATCAGCGCGCGCGCGATACCGTGCCGCACCGCGCCCGCCTGGCCGTTCTCTCCGCCGCCATAGACGTTGACCGAGATGTCGAAGCTCGACAGGTTCTTGGTCGCATCGAGCGGCTGGCGCACGATCATGCGCCCCGTCTCGCGACCGAAGAATTCGTCGACCGGCTTGCCGTTGACGACGAACCCGCCCTTGCCCGGCTTGAGGAAAACACGCGCGACCGCGCTCTTGCGCCTGCCCGTGCCGTAGTAGTAGTCACCGACCATGCGTCAGATCTCCAACGATTTGGGCTGCTGCGCCACGTGCGGATGCTGGTCGCTGGCGTATACCTTGAGCTTCCTGAACATCGCGTACCCGAGCGGGCCTTTCGGCAGCATTCCCTTGACGGCGTGCTCGAGGGCGCGCGTCGGGTGCTTGGCCTGCAGGTCGGCGAAGTTCGTCTCGCGGATGCCGCCGGGGTACCCCGTATGGCGGTAGTAGGTCTTGCGTTGCGCCTTGCGTCCAGTGACGCGGATCTTCGCTGCGTTGACCACCACGATGAAATCGCCGGTGTCGACGTGCGGCGTGAATTCGGCCTTGTGCTTGCCGCGCAGGCGTGCAGCGATCTGCGTGGCGAGCCGGCCGAGCACCTTGCCCTGTGCATCGACCAGGAACCAGCCGCGCTGGATATCTTCGTTTTTGGCCGTGTAAGTCTTCATGGCCTGCGTTGTGCCGAAAAGGCGCGCATTCTACCCCATAAAAAAAACGCAACCCTTGCGGGTTGCGCTTAAATCCACCAAAGGAGGAGGGTGGAAAACTGTAGGCCGGATACTACTCATTTTCCTGTTGCGATGCAATATTGCTCTTTGGAGGAAAAACTCTGAACATCGTAACTATTTAATATACATAGACGTTATTCAACCCGCCAAATCCTCTTAAGGCCGTTGGATCTTTGTTGCGAAGCACAAATACAGACTGAATCAGGAGTTCAAATGGAATGCACCGTGCGCTGGCATGGCGAAGGAATGGCGTTCATCGCCGAGACCGAGAGCAATCACCTGGTTGCGATGGATGGCGCCCCAGCGGGCGGCGGTCGCAACCTGGCGCCTCGCCCGATGGAGCTCGTTCTCGCGGGCACCGGCGGGTGCACGGCGTATGACGTCGTTCTGATCCTCAAGCGCAGCCGGCAGGAAGTCGCTGCGTGCGAGCTCAAGCTTTCTGCCGAGCGCGCTGAGACCGATCCGAAAGTCTTTACGAAAATCCACATGCACTTCGTCGTCCGCGGCACCAATCTCAATCCCAGCCTGGTGGAAAATGCGGTCCGCCTTTCGCGCGAAAAGTACTGCTCCGCATCGAAGATGCTCGAGAAGACCGCCGCCATCACGGCGGATTTCGAGATCGTCGCAACCTGAAGCAGCCGCCGCGGCTACTTCGTGCCGCCAACGGTCCGCGTCAGCTGCTTGGTCGTGTTGGCAAGACGCGTCGCCAGAACCCGCAGTACCTCGATCGCGGCATCCGGGTTCTGGCGGATGATGTTGATGAAAAGCTCCTTGGAGATCTTGAGCGCCTCCACACGCGAGGTTGCGGTGACGGTCGCGGTGCGCGGCACGTCGCCGAAGATGCCGATCTCGCCGATGATCTCGTTTGCCCCGCTGGTGCTGATGACGAGCGGCCCCTTCGGCGACTCGACCGAGACCTCGACGGTTCCTTCGATGATGACGTAGGCGGCATCGGCCGCATCGCCGACCTTGACCAGCGGCTGCCCCGCATCGTAGGTCAGGCGCTCGCTGCCGAAGCACAGCAGCTTCTGCATCGCTGGTTGGATTCTCTGGAAGATCGGAATCCGCCGGATCAGTTCGACTTCCTGCTCGATCGACATCGTGACCTCCTCGCTATCCGCCGGCGAGCAGCAGTTGCAGCGCGCCCCCGCGCTGCTTGAGCTCGGCCACCGAACCGCGTTCTGCAAGACGCCCGTGCTCCATGACGAGCACGTGCTCGAATCGTTCCGCAAGATCGTTGTTCTCCAGCACCCAGATCACCGACCGACCTTTGCGATACTCCAGAATTCTCGTCAGGATGCGGACCTGCGCAACCGGATCGAGAACCGCGACCACCCGGTCGAGAATCAGCGCGACGGGGCGCTTCAGCATCGCGCGCGCGAGCGCGACCTTTTGCCGCTCGGGTGCGGGCAGCCGCGCGCCCGCGACACCGACCTGGTAATCCAGTCCGATCGTTACCACCAGCGGCCGCAGTCCCAGGTCGTCGAGGACCTGGCGCACCAGCGCGCCCACGCGGGCGACCGCCTGTGCCTGTCCGGTGACGACCTTGCCGAAGAGGATGTTGTCCAGCATCGACGCGGCCATGTTGTACTTGTTCGGGTCGAAGAATTCCACCGACCCCTTGAGGTTGTCGGGAAGATGCGAGGCGAAGTAGCGGCGCGCCTCTACGATGCGCTCTTCAAGTGCCTCGTCGATCAGTCCCAAGCGATGCTTGGCCTGGATCAGCTTGAACGGCAGCGCGAGCAGCTGATCGCGATCCGACTCACCGAGCGCACCCAGGTCCGACTCCACTGCACGCGACAGGATCTCCTTGAACCCCGGCAGGTCCTCATGCCGGATGAAGCTGTACTGCTCGAAGAATTCGTGCCCGGGCGGCAGTCCGCTGAACAGCTCGACCATGGTCTCGGCGACCTTGAATCCGATCCGCACGAGGTCGGCTGTGAGCGCGGTTTCCTCGAGCACGCGGCGCACGTAGGCGTTCCTGGCGAGGTTCTCGACGTCGAACGTCTTGCCGACCGGTGCGCCGAACAGCAGGTTCTCGGCGAGCGTGGCGTTGCGGTTGTAGTGCGCCGGGTCGAACCGTTCGACCCACCCCTGCGTGCCCGCGTCGGCGAGCCGATCATGCATCGCGGCTCGCGCGCCAAGCAGCTTGTCCCGCAGCTCCGCCGCCTTGGCCACGTCGGCGCCGCTCTTCAGGCCGTACTCGAAGATCAGCTCCTCGAGATCGACCACCTTCAGCACTTCGAGTACACGCTCTTCCAGCTCCTGCGGATTCGCCGCGCCGGCGGCTGCATAGTCGATCCACTCGGCGTTGTAGTCGAGCAGGCAGCCGCCCGTACGACGCGCCTCGCGCTGCTGGAACTCGTGCTCGCGGAGCGCCTCGCCTTCGTAGACCGCTTCTGCAATCGGGCGATGCTTCAGGCTGTAGAGCAGATTCTCGCGCACGCTCGCCGGGAACAAATAGGCCGACGAGCCTACGTACGAGATCGCGCGTCCCGTCACGGCCTCCGGGGCGCGAGTGATATCGACGCCGCCCATCTCCACCGTCCCGCCAGAGGGGGGCACGAGCCGGGCGATGAGCTGCGCAAGCTCGCTGCGCCCCGCGCTCTGCTGACCCGCCACCGCGACGTGGGTGTCGAGGCCGACTTCGAACGACACCGCATCGACGACCTTCTCTCCCGATTCGTCGACGAGCGAGAGGTTCGCGACGCGTATGGTGCCTTCGCTGGGGAGCGCCGGCACGTCGATCACCTGCTGCATCTCGGGTGGAGCGAGATCGTCCACGATGAATTGCTCCATCACCTGCGTGTACTTGATCTGCACATCGAGACGCTGCTGGTCCCAATCGATCAGCTCCTTGATCGGGCTGGGCAGGTCCTTGTACGCCGCGATGACCGCGACGAGCGCGCCGATATCGAGCTTCCCGACGATCACGAGGTAGCCGCCGACCGAGTAAAAGAGGAACGGCGTCACCTGCGAAAGGAAGTTATTCAGAAACTTGATCAGGAACTTGCGCTGGTAGAACTCGAAGCGGATGCGGAAGATCTTGCCGAGGCGCGATGAGATTTCAGCGCGCTCGTAATTCGAGGTGTCGTGCGCGCGGATCTCGACGATCCCGTCCACCGACTCCGCGATGCGCCCACCCAGCTGGCGCGCCGTGAGCTGGCGCTGCTTGGCAAGCACCAGCAGGTGCCGCCGCAAGCGCGGAATGATGATCGCCTGCATCCCTACCATGCCCACCGCGATCAGCCCGAGCGCCCAGTGCTGATAGACGATGAACGCGAGCGCCGTGCCCGCCTCGCCGAGGAGATACAGCGGCGTGATCATCGCCTCGCCGATGAATCCGCCGAGCGGCTCGACCTCGTCCTTGATCATGCCCGAGATCTCCGCCGCCTTGACGCGACGGAAGCGCAGCAGCGGAAAGCGGAGCACGTGGTCGAACAGCGCAAAGCGCAAGCGCCGCAGCATCCGCTCGCCCATCCAACCCTTCAGCGTGTTGATCTTGAACTTCACGAAACCGTTCAGCACGATCAGGGTCAGAAACGACAACGTCAGCGCAAGCAGATACCAAAGCTGCTCCAGCTGAAAGCCATCGAACAGGCGAATGGTGTAGCCCCCGAGAAACTCGGGCAGCTGGAATACGAACCGCAGGAACGGCGCGGTCGAATCCGGGCTCGGAAAACTCTTTCCCTGGATCGGCTCGTTGATGATCCTCTTCGGCAGATCGAGCGTCATGTAGTACAGCGCCATCGACGCGAGCACCAGCGGCACGATCAGAAATTGATCGCGCTTGCTGTAGCGGAAGATGAACCCGAAGAGGCTCCGTTCGACCTGTGGCGCCATGGCGGCCCCGATATTACCGTCCCCTGTCGGCTTTGCGGCAATCCGCTATAGTGGACCGATGTCTGGTCAGCGCTTCACCGTCCGATTCTGGGGCGTGCGCGGAAGCATTGCGTGCGCGGGACCGGAGACGTTGCGCTACGGCGGCAACACTTCGTCGCTCGAGGTCCGGTGCGGCGAACGCCTGTTGCTGTTCGACGCAGGCACGGGCATCCGCTACCTCGGAAACCGCCTGGTTCGGGAAGCGCCGATCGACAGCGATCTCTACCTCACGCACACGCATTTCGATCACGTCTGCGGACTGCCTTTCTTCCGCCCGTTCTTCCAGCAGGAGAACACGTTCCGCGTCTGGGCCGGCCATCTGGCGGGGCGTGCATCGATACAGCAAGTGCTCTGGAAATTCATGATGGCGCCGCTCTTTCCGGTGCCGCCCGAGGTGTTTCGCGCAAACGTGAGCTATAACGACTTTGCGGCGGGAGAGACGCTTCATCCAGCAGCCGGCATCACGCTGCGCACCACTCCGCTCAATCATCCCGACGGCGCGACGGGCTACCGGATCGAGTTCGCCGGACGCTCGATGTGCTATCTCACCGATACCGAGCACATTGCGGGCGCTCCGGATCGCAATATTCTTGGATTGATCGCCGGCGCCGATCTGGTGATCTACGACTGCATGTATACCGATCAGCAATGGGCCGACGGCCACGTCGGATGGGGCCACTCCACGTGGCAGGAAGCGGTGCGGCTCTGCCGCTCCGCAGGCGCCGCAAAGCTGGTCGTGTTCCACCACAACCCCGATCACGACGACGACACACTCGATGCCATCGCTGCGGACGTAGAGGCGGCGCTGCCGGGCTCGGTCCTCGCCCGTGAAGGGCTCGAGCTATCGCTCTGAACGCGCTGGAGGACGTTTTCGCCGCAGCGGAGCCTGCGATCGCTGCGCATCTGGCGTGCATCGACGGGCACGCGGAGACGCTCGCATCGCTCGGCAAGGAACCGCCGCCGGCGCCTCGCTGGACGCAGGACTGGTTTCCGCGGCTGGATGCGGCCGCGGCCTACGCGATGGTGCGCCGGTTCCGGCCGCGCCGCATCGTCGAGGTGGGCTCGGGGCACTCGACGCGCTTTCTTGCCCGCGCCGTCGCGGACGGCGCGATCGGAACGAGAATCACCGCGATCGACCCTGAGCCCCGCGCTGCGCTTGCCGGGCTCGACATCGAGTGGCTGCGCATGCGCGTGCAGGATTCAGGGGATACGCCGTTCGCGAACCTCGTCGACGGAGATTTCCTCGTAGTCGACTCGAGCCACAAGATGGCACCCGGGAGCGACGTCGAGCTTCTACTGCAGCATGTTCTGCCGGCGCTGCCGACGGGGGTGCATGTACATTTTCACGACATCTTCCTGCCCGACGATTATCCCCACGCGTGGGCTTGGCGCCGTTACACCGAGCAGGCCGCAGTGGCGGATCTTGTTTCTGACGCTGCCTACGCGATCGAGTTCGCAAGCGCGTGGCTCGTCGCTCGGCGCGCACCCCTGCTGAGGACCGGGGTCGTCAGCCGGCTGCCGCTCGTCCCCGGCGCGATCGAGAGCAGCCTGTGGCTGCGCAAGGTGCGTGTCTAAGGCTGTTGCTTACTTGTACGGGTCGGCCGCGTCGCGCAAGCCGTCGCCCATGAAGTTGAACGCCAGGACCACGAGGAAAACCGGGATCACGGAAGCCATGATCCAAGGATAGAGCGCTACCACGTTGATGTTCTGCGCCTCGTTCAGCAACACGCCCCAGCTCGTGACCGGCGGCCGCAACCCCAGGCCCAGGAAGGAAAGCGCGGTTTCACCGAGGATCATTCCCGGCACCGCGAGCGTCACCGACGCAATGAGGTGGCTCGCAAAATTCGGCAGCAGGTGGCGGCCGATGACTCTCCCCGGTCCGGCGCCCATCAGGACGGCGGCTGAAGCGAAGTCCTCCTCGCGCAGTGCCAGCAGCTTGGAGCGCACTGCACGCGCGAGCCCCGGCCAATCGAGGAGCCCAAGGATGATGGTGATCCCGAAATAGACCAGGATCGGACTCCAGTTCACCGGCAGCGCGGCGGAGAGGGCCATCCACAGCGGCAGCTCGGGAAAGCAGCGCACCATCTCGATGAAGCGCTGGATGACGGTGTCCACCCACCCGCCGTAATACCCCGAAATCCCGCCGAGCGTCACGCCGATGATGAAGCTGACGATGATTCCCAGCAGCCCGACGGTCAGCGAGACCCGCGCTCCGTAGATGATGCGCGAGAGCAGGTCGCGTCCGAGCCGGTCGGTCCCGAGCAGGTGCAGCGCGCCTCCTTCCGCAGGGCAGACGAAATGAAACCGGCCTTCGATCAGTCCCCAGAACTTGTATTCGTCACCCAGGCAGAAAAAGCGCACCGGATGCACCTGCTTTGGATCCGGCGTATAGACCCTGCGCAGCGTCTCCATATCGAGATGCATGGCGTGGCCGTATACGAACGGCCCGACGAAGCGACCCTCGTGAAAGAAATGCATCTCCTGTGGCGGCGCGTAGATCTGCTTCGCGTTCCGCGTATGCAGGTGATACGGCGCGATGAACTCGCTCACCAGCGTGGAGCCATAGAACAGAAGCAGGACCATCGCCGACACCACGGCCACGCGGTGGCGCCGGAATTTCCACCACATGATCTTCCACTGCGAGGCGCGGTAGAACCGCTCCTGCTCCGGCGTCAGCGTCTCGGCCGCGTAGGGCTCGAACGGGGCGGTCGAGACGTAGTGCTCGACGGTCTCCGTTTTTGCGGCGTCGGCCTTCATTTGACGACGCCCCCGGCCAGCCGGATTCGCGGATCCAGTACGGCGAGCAGCAGGTCCGAGATGAACATCCCGATCACAGTAAGCAACGACAGGAACATCAGGAACGAGCCTGCAAGATACTGATCCTGGCTGCGCAGCGCTTCCAGCAGCATCGGGCCCGAGGTCTGCAGCGACAGCACTACGGCCACGATCGCCGAGCCGGAGATCACCGACGGCAGCAGGTTCCCGATGTCGGCGATGAACGGGTTGAGCGCCATGCGCATCGGGTACTTGATCAGCAGGCGCAGCGGCGGCAT
>Ga0070704_100000516_pt1 | contig 18422 bp, 16 predicted proteins | sample KBSK5252metaG_FD_65467 | JGI IMG/M metagenome (GOLD analysis project Ga0070704, IMG submission 65467) | Corn, switchgrass and miscanthus rhizosphere microbial communities from Kellogg Biological Station, Michigan, USA - KBS K5-25-2 metaG | ecosystem: Host-associated > Plants > Roots >...
CTCGCCGACCGGGCCGCGGCCATCCTGGTCGTCGTGGCCGTGGGCGCCGGTGTGGTGACGTTTCTGGGCTGGAAGGTGGTCGCCGGGGAACCATTCCTCATCGCGCTCACCTTCGCGATCTCTGCGGTGGTCATCGCCTGTCCCGATGCGCTGGGCCTGGCGACCCCCACGGCCGTGGCCGTCGGCACTGGGCTCGGGGCGAAACACAATATTCTCATCAAGGACGCCGCGACCCTCGAGGGCGTGAGCCGGATTCAGACCATCGTCCTCGACAAGACCGGCACTCTCACGGAAGGCAAACCGAGCGTGACGGACGTCGTCCCCGCCGATGGTGTAGCCGAGGACATTCTGCTCGCCGCCGCCGGTGCGGTCTCGGCCCACTCTACGCATCCGCTCTCGCTCGCCATTGCCACCGCGGCGAAGCAGCGGGGTCTGCTGTCCGGCGATCCGGCTGCGAGCGTCGAGAGCATTTCCGGTTTCGGCCTCAAGGCCCGCATCCGGGGTGAGACAGCCTTGACCGGCAGTGCCAGATTTCTCGAACAGGAATCGATCGATCTGGGAGCGGTGCGCGAGGCCGGAGATCGATTGGTTGCAGCTGGCCGCTCGCTGACCTACGTCGCGCTTGCTGGGCGCGCGCTCGGAGTGCTCGGCATTACGGACGCGATCCGGCAGACCTCCGCCCAGGCAATCCGGGATTTGCGCGAGATGGGGATTACGCCAGTGCTGCTCAGCGGTGATCTACACCTGATCGCTGAACGGGTCGCCGCGGAGGTGGGTATCGACAAGGTGTTCGCCGAGGTGCGGCCGGAGCAGAAGGCGAGCTACGTGAAGCAGCAACAAGAGGCGGGGCAGTTCACCGCTATGGTGGGCGACGGAGTGAACGATGCCCCCGCTCTGGCTCAAGCCGACATCGGGATCGCCATCGGGGCCGGGACCGATGTCGCCATTCAAGCAGCTCAGGTGGTGCTGATGCGGTCCGATCCCGGTGACATCGTCCGCGCGATCAGGCTGAGCAAAGCGACCGTCCGCAAGATGAAGCAGAATCTGGCCTGGGCGAGCGTGTACAACCTGCTGGCGATTCCCGTGGCGGCGGGAGTATTCTATCGGCCGTTCGGCTGGTCACTCCGGCCTGAAGTGTCCGCGCTCCTGATGTCGCTCTCCTCCATCATCGTCGCCGTCAACGCCGTGTCGCTCCGGCGGGCCCGGATCTGATGTCGGCGCAGGACCTCCGTCCGCCTGTTTCTCGTGATCAAACGCCAGCCGGCGGCCTTCAGTCATCACCGGGCGTCTCCGGGAGGCAGATAATCTCGGGATCGAAGAGCGGCCGGCCCAGCAGCTTCCTGGGTGGTTTGGCCTTGACCCCGGCATTCGTCGCGCTCTTCGCCCCCACGGCCTGGTGAACGCCCGTCGCTGCCCTGGGGTGGCCAGACTGTTCACCAGATGACCGGCCTCCGACCCTCGGGCGATGGGCTCATTCCTATGATGGATAGCAGAAGCTGTGTTGTCAGTGTTGCTTTCAGGCTGGATTCAGATACTGACCCGAAGAGGCATTATGAGCACTCGCAGACATTCGCTGATCCCGGCGTCCGCCACACTCCTGGCAGTTCTAATCGGCGGCGCCGCGACCGCGAGCTCGGCCCAGACCCCCACGCCGCCGCCCCCCAAGAAGGCGCAGCATGGGGAGAGCATGAAGGACATGCATGACATGCACGGCATGGGCATGATGATGAACATGCCGCATCATGTGCTGGCGATGGCCTACCGCGACAACCTGGTGACCTTTGCCAAGGCGCTGCGCGGGCAAGTTGCTCAGTCGAAGTCGGTGAACGTCGACCTGGCCCGGCCAGCCGTGGCGGAGATGCGGCGCAGTTTCGACCAGATGAAGCAGCACACGGGAGCCCAGATGTCGATCATGAGCGACAGCGCGAAGAAGGCGATGGCCGGAATGATGCAGGGAATGGAGACCCACACCTCAGCGCTGGCCGGGCACCTTTCGGCGCTGGAATCTGAAGTGGGCGGCAACGCTCCGGACCCCGCGAAGGTCTCGGAGCATACCAGCGAAATCCTGAAGCAGTGTGCCGCCATGGCGGCGATGCCTGCCAAGGCCAAGCCTCACACGATGCCATAGTGATGCAAAACTCCACGCATGGTTTCATGGGTGGCTATGGTCTCTGGTGGGTGATCGGAGTACTCGTCGCCATTTTCCTGGTTGTGGCAATCGTCAGGATGGTGCAGAAGAAGTAATTTTCGGTGATGCAGCATGAGCACGGCGGAGACCCGCACTCCGACGGGTCGCCCCACTCAATTCAGGATCGCATCCGGAGCCTCTCCCAGGAGCACAGACCCCGGTCCGTAACCTGTTCGCAATTCCTGTGGCGGCAGGAGTATTCTATCGGCCGCTCGGCTGGTCGCTCCGGCCCGAAGTGTCCGCGCTCCTGATGTCACTCTCCTCCATCATCGTCGCCGTCAACGCCGTGTCGCTCCGGCGGGCCCGGATCCGACCGGGGGGTCGATGCACCAAGTGACTAGCCGCCTGAAGCGCGCCGAGTTGACCTCGGCGGTCGGCGCCGGAGTACTCGGCGCTGGCGTTGGCCTGGTGTTCGATCGAGTTCTGCGGCCGCACGCCGTGGCCATACTCCTTCTCGGACTTCTCATGCATGGCTGGGGCATGTACGACAAACACCGACTCGAGACCGCGCTCGCGACGGTTCGCCCCCGCTGGACCGAATGGTTGTATTGGGGATGCTGGCTGGCGTTGCTTGGGCTGGGGGTCTTCATCGGGCTTCGATGACATGTGCCGGCGGTGCCCTTCACTCACCCGAGTGGTCTCGTCTGGTGCTTCCTCATGTTCCGTTCACTCTGCCTTCACGCGCGGGGCTCTAATGTTCGCTCAATCACCGCCTCGGCGAGGATTCGATGCGCACCAACTTCACCATTTTCATCCTCTTTTTCGGGATCTCCGTGCTGGACGCGGTCCGTGGCGGTCACTGGCTGCGGATACTCTTCTGGGTCGTCATGGCTGCGGGCTTTCTTCTCGCCGATCGACGGGAGCTGGCCAAGCGCGCCCCGCGCGGACCCTGACGCCGACCAAGGCAGGCCCCGTATGCCAGCGAAGCAGCGAATCAGCGCAGCGGAGGCCCGAACCGTCGGGTCCACCCTCGCGATCGACTGGTCCAAGGTTGATCTCGAACAGTTCCGTCGCGGTCTTGAAGTCGAGCTCGAGCACGGGGCTCGAGACCCGGAGACCGATGTCACGAAAGACGACCTTACCCTGACCGGAAAGATCGCCCTCGCGCACCTCAGGGAGTATCCGGACTACTACACCCGTCTGGATCAGCTGGAAGCGGAGGCCGACGCCTACTGGGCCACGCGCCGCTGAGCGTGCGGTCGCCGGCTCAGTCCGCCGGCTCCACGTGATCGTAGGCCCAGCGCGCGGCGGTGCCGCAAATCGTGCACGCCGCGCGCCCGTTTCCGTACAACACCATCTCGGTCTCCTCCCCGCAGGCCGGGCACTCGGCCCTGACCGTGGTCAGGGAATCCAGCGGCACGCCGTTCCGGATCAATCGCCCCACCATCGCATTGGGAGCCGCCGCCCCCAGCGGACAGAGATTCCCGGTGCACTGGCCTCCGATTTCAAGGCATACCACCTCCTCGTCGCGCAGTGGCGCCTGGTCCTCGTACAGGGGAGTGCCGGTGATCAGGACGCGCACCTCACGGTCGCACGCGCTGCAGAACAGCAGATGGTTTTTCATGGTGCCCTCTCAGGTCAGCGGAATGACTTCGGCGCCGGCTGCCAGCCGGCATGCGGTCGCCAGTGCCTCTGCTCGCGGCATCCCGAAAACTGCCGTTGCGGCTGCATCGGCGTCGATGCAGCGATTCGCCAGCACCGTAGTGCTGTGGATCAGCGTCCGCCGTGGAGCCGCGGTGTCCGGATCCATCAGGTGGTGGTAGCGGACTCCACGCCACTGGAAATAGCGCTCATAATCTCCGGATGTGGCCACGGCGCGCTCGGTGATGTCGAGCGTCGCGGCCAGCGCAGTGTGGTCGTGTGGCGACCGGATTCCCACCCGCCACGGCTCGCCTCCGGGTGCCGCACCGAGAGCGTACAGATCGCCGCCGACGGTGACGATAGCGTGGCGGATCCCGCGGGCCCGCAACGCCGCCGTCGCGCGGTCGATGCCGTAGCCCTTCGCGATGCCACCCAGATCGAGCTGCACCTCAGGATCGTTGAACCGAACCGCCGGCCTGCCCCGGGACCAATCCACATCCACCCTTCGCCAGAAGCCGCGCCCCGCCAGGCGCCGCACCGGCGCCGGGGGCGGAGGCACCTTGCGGTTCAGCACGTCCCACAGCTTCGAGGCCGCGCCGAGCGCCGGATCGAAGCGTCCCTCGGTGGCTTCGGCCCATCGCAGCGCCGCCTGAATCACCGCAGCCGTCGCAGGTGCGACGAGCACGGCCTCGCGCGCCGCGCCCAGGTTGGCCCGGCCAATATCAGAATCGGGCCGGAAGCGCGTCATCGTTCGCTCCACCCACAGGAGCTCGGCGAGTGCGGCGTCGATGGCGTCCTCGGCCAGCTGCTGATCGTGATGAGCCACCTGGAGCTCCGCGATCGTGCCCATGAGCGGCAGGGTCCGGCGAGTCAGGATGGTGCGCCGCCGGAAAGCGAGCGGCAGCGAGAGCGCCACGAAGAGCCCCATACCCAGGTTCAGGAATTCGCGGCGGTTCGGGTCAGCGGTCATGGTGATGTCCTTCCTGGTAACGGCCGCAATCGCCGGTGCAGCCCGCGCAATGTCCGGTACAGCCGCGATGGCGGAAAAAGCCCGAGAGCACGAAGAGAGCCGCCATGAGTCCGATCCCGATCAGGGCGTCCGTCATTGTCCGCTCCCCATTCCGGCGAATCCCATGAACGCGAGCGACAGGCACGACGCGACGATGAGAACCAACCCCATGCGGCGGGCGACAGCCGGGACATCGGCCAGCTCGAGCCGCTCCCGTATCGACGCCATCAGCGAGAGCGCGAGGGTGAGACCGAAGCCGGCGCCGAGCGCGAAGACGATGCCCTCGACCAGGTTGTAGCGGCGGCTGGTCTGAAAGAGGGCCAGCCCGAGGATCGCACAGTTGGTGGTAATGAGCGGCAGGTAGATGCCGAGCTGGCGGAAAAGCACCGGGAAATACTTCTTCACCGCCATCTCGGTGATCTGCACGCCGGAAGCGATCACCACGATGAAGGCCACGGTGCGGAGGTAGGGCGTCCGGGCCAGGACATACGTGTTGAGAATCCAGGCGCAGACCGCGGTGAGCAAAAGCACGAACGTATTCGCCAGGCCAAGCCGCCACGCCGTCTCCACTTTCGCGGTGACGCCGAAGAAGGAGCAGAGCCCGAGGAACATCACCAGGGTGAAGTTGTTCACCACCAGGGTGGAGACGAAGATCCAGGCCAGTGTACTCATGACGCGCGCGCTCGCTGCCGGCGACGGGCACCGACCCAGGCCACGGTGAGGAGCAGGAGACCCAGCGCGAAGAATCCTCCCGGCGGCAGCACCATGAACACCCACGGCTCGAACCGCGGGCCCAGAATCGGGACTCCGAGCAGGCTGCCGCGACCGAGGAGCTCGCGCAGTGCGCTGAGCGCTGTGAGGGAGAGCGTAAAGCCCATGCCCATGCCGAAGCCGTCAGCCACCGCGCGGCCGATGCCGACCTTGGCCGCGAAGGCCTCCGCCCGTCCCAGGAGCAGGCAGTTGGCGACGATGAGCGGCATGAAGGGGCCCAGCGCCTTGCTGATCACCGGAAAGGTGGCCGCGAGGATCATGTCGGCCAGTGTCACGAAGGTGGCAATGATCAGGATATAGGACGTGATGCGCACCTCGTGGGCGACGCGCCGGCGGAACAACGAGACAAAAAGCCCGGAGCCGACCATCACGAAGGTCGTCGCCAGTCCCATTGCCAGGCCATTGGCCACCAGGTTCGTCACCGCCATGGTCGGGCACATGCCGAGCATCTGCACGACCACGGGGTTCTCGCGGCCGATGCCGCGCCAGACGTCCTCCAGGACCGTGGCCGGCGGCGGCGCACCGGGAACGAGCGGCGGGGCCGTGGGAGCGGTTGCGGTTGTCATCGGCCTGTCGTTCGGTCGTAGGCGGCGAGCAGCGGGCGCCAGCGCGCCAGGGCGTTGTTGACGATGCGGATCACCGCGCGCGACGAGATCGTCGCCCCGGTGATGGTCTGCACCTCGCTCCGGTCGTTGCCCTTCATTGCCCTGACACCACGGAGCGGCGCGATCCGTCCGGCGAACTGATTGCCGAAGCCGGAGTCGGTCTCGATCTTGTCGCCCAGGCCGGGGGTTTCCTTCTGGTCGAGCACCTTGATTCCCGTCAACGCCCCCGATTCCGGATCGAACCCGATCATCAGCAGGAGCTCCTCCTGAAACCCCGGCTCTTGTGCGGTGACGGCCACGCCGGTGCGATCGCCGGCGGCGTTTCTCCCGAGATACAGCTTGGGAAGCTCGCCCCGGTTGGCGCCCGCCGGCGGGACGGCGACGAGCGCAGCGTCGACGAGATACAGCGTGTCCCAGCGCGCCGGTGCCTTGAGCACCTCGCGAACCGCCTGGTCGGCCAGCCGGCCGGCGTACTCCTGGATGGCCGGCAGGGTGATCCGGTATACCGACACCACCAGCAGGCCGGACACCGCACCCGCCACCGCCAGGGTTGCGAGAAGCCTCCAGGCGGCGACTTGACGCGGCGCCACTGCCGGCGCGGGGTGGTGATGCACGTGGCCGCCGCTCATGGTGCGCTGACCGTTCCCGCGCCGGTACCGAAGACGCGCGGCTGAGTGGCGCGATTGATGAACGGGACCAGCGCGTTCATGAAGAGGATGGCATACATCACGCCCTCCGGCAGCCCGCCCCACACCCGGATCACGACGACCAGCACGCCGACGCCGACGGCAAAGACCCAGCGCCCCCGGTTGGTGACTGGCGAGGTGACCATATCGGTGGCCATGTAGACCGCGCCCAGCATCAGCCCCCCGCTGAACAGCATGAACGGCGCATCGGGCTTTGCGGCATTGATCGAGTGCAGGAGCCCACTCAGCGTCGCGACGGTGATCAGAATGCCCACCGGAATCCGCCAGTTGAGGTACCCGCGCAGCGCGAGGTACGCACCGCCGACGAGGATGACCAGCGCCGCCGTCTCACCCAGGGATCCGGCAGTGGTGCCGCGAACCAGATCGATCAGCGGAGTGCTCTGGCCCTCGAACTTGAGGAGGCCGAGCGGTGTGGCGGAGGTGATCGCATCGGGATGCGCATGGGTGAACGGGAGCGCGAAGAGATCGCCGCGCGGCGCCCAGAAAGACCCGCCCGCCTGCGGCCAGGTGGTGATCGCCACGGGAAACGCGGCCTGCAGGAACGCGCGTCCGACCAGTGCGGGGTTGAACGCATTGAATCCCAGTCCGCCCCAGATCGACTTCCCGAAGACGATGGCGAACGCGGCGCCGAGGAAGGTCATCCAGAGCGGGAAACCGGCGGGCAGCGAGAGGCCGAGCAACAGCCCGGTAATCACGGCCGATCCATCGCCGAGCGATCCGCCCTTGCCCGTCGCCCGCTCCGCCAGCACCGCGGCGGACGTGGCCGTCGCGAGCTGAAGCAAGGCGCTGGCGCCGAAGAACCAGGCGGCTGCGACGCACACGGGCACCAGTGTCGCCACGACGGTCCACATGATCCGGGGCGTGGAGTCGCGCGCACCTAGGTGCGGTGACGCGGTGACGAGAAGCGTCGGGTTGGTCATGCCGGCCCGGCCGCCCGGCGGCGCAGGGCCAGCTTGCTGGCTTGGAAGAGCTGCGACAGCGGGATGTTCGAGGGACAGACGTACGCGCAGGACCCGCACAGCATGCAGTCGGCGAGATGCAGCTCCGCCATCTCGTCGTAGCGTCCCACCCGGGCGAAGTCCCCGAGGAGTGACGGGTTGAGGAACATCGGGCATGCGTCGAGACAGCGGCCGCAATGAATGCAGGGGTAGACGCGCATCGGCCGCGTTTCCGTCCGGGCCAGCACCACGACGCCGGTCGTCCCTTTGGTGACCGGTGCATCGAGATTGGCCTGCGCGAGGCCCATCATCGGCCCGCCCACGATGACTTCCGCGGCATCGGGCGTCACGCCTCCGCAGAAGGCGAACAGGTCGCGGAGCATGGTGCCGACCGGCACGATGAGGTTGGCTGGACGGCGCAGACCGTGGCCGGAGACCGTGACGATCCGCTCGATCAGGGGCAGCCCGGTCTCGAACACCTCGGCGATGGCCGCAACCGAGCCCACGTTCTGCACCACCACACCCGTCGCGACCGGAAGCTGTCCCGAGGTGACTTCAACACCGGTGACCGCCTTGATCAGCATTTTCTCGGCGCCCTGCGGGTACTTGACGGTGAGCGGCAGCACCTCGACATCGAGGTCCTCGGGTGCCGACCCGCGCAGCGCCGCGATGGCGTCGGGCTTGTTCTTCTCGACGCCGATCACACAGCGGCCGACCCCGAGCGCATGCATCATGACCCGGATGCCGAAGTGCACCCGATGCGGGTACTCGACCATCGTGCGATGGTCGGAGGTCAGGTAGGGCTCACACTCCGCACCATTGATGATGAGGGTGTGCACCTGCAGCCCCTCGGGCGGCGAGAGCTTGACGTGGGTCGGGAACGCGGCACCACCCAGTCCCACGACCCCGGCGTCCTGGACCGCACGTACGACCTCCGCGCGGGTGAGGCCCTCCCACTGGGGCACCAGCCGCTCCCGGGCAATCTGCGGGGCGAAGCGGTCCACCTTGATCCGCACCGCCTGCGCCATGGTTCCGTCGGGATGGGGCCACCAGGCGACGTCAGTCACGATCCCGGCCGCAGAGGCGTGGACGGGGACCGACATGAAGCCGTCCGCCTCACCGACCTTGTCGCCTCGCTCGACGTGATCGCCCACGGCGACGCACAGCGTCGCCGGTTTGCCGGCGTGCTGGCGGAGTGGCAGCACCAGCTCATCGGGATAGGGCATCCGCCGGATCGGAAGCTCGCGTGTCAGCGCCTTCTCCTCGGGCGGGTGGACACCATGCCGGAAGGCGGGTCCCAGTCCAAGGAAGCTCAATTGAACCGCTCCGCCCGCTTCACCCACTTGGCGAGGTCCTTCTCTTTGGGATTGAGCGGCGTTCCGGGGTGAATGATCGACACCGGGCAGCGCTCGGCGGCCGACACCAGCTGTTGAAAGGTCCCTGCGGATGCGTCCTTGATGTACGCCTGCTTGTCGGCGTTATAGCCGAACATCCGGCCGTTGAGGTTGGTGCACTCGTTGCACGTGGTACAGCGTGCCGTATCGATGTAGGCCTCGATGCCAAGCGGCGCTTCCTCCACCGCCAATGCCACAGCCTGCGGGGCCGGCGCGACGGCCACTGGTGCCGTCGAAGGCTGGGGCGGCGGGGGTGGTGGGGCGTCGGCCATTGAGGCCTTCGAGGGTCCATTTCCCGCGGGGACGGCCGCGGGCAGAGAGGCCAGCAGCTCCGTGACCGCCGCGGATCCACCCGAGGTGCGCAGCAGGCCTTCGGCCAGCTGTCGCGCCATTCGGCGGGGGAACTCGACTTCAAGCTCCTTCCGGCGAGCCTCGAATTCGCGTTCCAGCGTGTCGACCCGCCGCTGATACTCCGACTCCAGCTCCGCCACGACCGTGTCGCGCACCGCGGGTGCGACCTCCAGTCCCGCGAGCTGCCGCAGGAGAGACCAGAATTCCTGGCGCTCCTCGGCGAGGAGAACGATCTCCGCTGAGGCGCGAAGCCGGCGGAGTCTTCCGTCCTTTCCCGCCGTGTAGATGAACGGAACCCGTCCCTCGCGCTCGCTGACGCCGGCAGCCACGTATTCGTGAAACGGGAGCAGGGCGTCATCCGCCAGGTCGACGGGGAGCTCCGTGAAATGCTGTTTGAAGCGCGACTCCGTGGCAGCCCAGTCGGCGATGGTGAGCGGCACCTCCATCGTCTGCCGGCCGTTGTCATCCTCGTAGGCGAGTGAATAGGTCGGCCACGGCGTGGCAGGCGAGGGGTTGCCTTCGAGAGTCAGGCAATCGGCGACGGCCGGGCCGGCATCCGGATCGTAGGTGAGATAGGGGAAGGCGCGGCTTTCCAGAGCGAGGCGCGCGGCATGCTGCGCCCAGTCGTCCGGCAGGCCATGCTCGACCGGGCAGGGCGTGTAAATATTGAAGATCGCGGGACGCCGTTTGTGCAGGCCCTTGAGGACTCCGGCCATCAGGTGCGACGCCGAGGCCTGCGAAGACTGGTGAACGAACACCCCTCGATGCGCGATCGCGATGAGTGCGAGCTCCTTGCGGGCCTCGGTCTTCCCATGCTGGGCCGCGCCGTAGGCCGACATGTCCGCGACCTGGCCGGTAAACCCCGACGTGCAGGCCTGGCCGCCGGTGTTGGAATACACCTGGGTATCGAGCACGATCACCCGTATCGGCTTCCCCGAGGCCATGAGCCGCGAGAGATTCTGAAAGCCGATATCCAGCATTGCCCCGTCGCCCCCCATCGATATGATCGGCGGACAAAGCGCAAACTCCTCGTCCGTGAATTGCCGCCAGTCGAGCGTCGCGAGATGCGGCTCGTCCTTGACGGCATCGTACTGGTCCCGACGCAGCAGCTCGGCACGCCGGAGCGTCACGAACCCGTCGGCCATCTTGCGCATGTGAGCTTCAAAGAGCCCGATCGCGATCGAGGGCGAATCCTGGAAGAGGTGATTCACCCAGGGAAACGGATACGGATTGTACGGATAGGTGCTCCCCCATACCGAGGAACAGCCGGTGCTGTTGGCCATGCCGAGCGCCGCGCGTCCTCGACCGCTGGGCCCCTCGAGGTAACGCCACTTGAGGAGGCGGAGCTCCTGCAAGGTCCGGGTCAGCAACGCGAGCAGGTCCCGCTTTTCGGGATCCACCGGGATCCAAATCGGGCCCTGCCCCAGAACGGCGCTTTCGAGATCGGCGTCCGAGGCGAGCAGCTCCCGGGCCTGCCGGTCGAGCCCCTCGATCAGGTCCTCCAGCCGCGCCAGGTGGCGCGCCACATGGGGTTGCATCGCCGCGTGAATCGTGGAGACGATCAAGTGGACTGCGGTCTTCTCTCCGCATCCCATGCACGCTCCATCACCGCCCACCATCGACCGATAGGTGCTCTTCTTGAGCAGGAGCGACGAGAGCACTCCGATCCCCTCGTCGAGATCGGCGACGTTGAGGTAGCGGTCCTCCGTGTCGGGAAGCCGCTGCCAGACGGCCCAGTTGCGCCGGAGGCGGGCCAGCACCTCGTCCGTTTGCTTGACTGTGATCAAGGCCCCATCGGGACACACCGCCACGCAGAGATTGCAGCCCTTACACGCGTCGGGGTTGACGGTAATGGAGAGCAGTCCGCCGGCCCGATCGTAGAACGGCTTGGTGCGCGCGAACGGGAATTCGGCCAGACGCGGTTGCACGAGGAGAAACTCGGCTTCGGCCGTGGCGCGGCGGTCCGCATCCCAGCCCAGCTTCTCCAGCATCGCGCGAAAGGAGCGGGCCCAGACCTCGGGCAGCGGGAGCGCCGGCTCGGTGTCGAGCAGTCGGCGCGCCTCACGCGCCCAGTGCTTCGTGACCGGAGGCAGCCGTTCCATTCGCGTCCCGTTGCCGGCGGCGTGCACCATCGTGGTCAGGACGTCCTCCACGCTGTGCACCAGTCCGGGGATGGCGGCATCGGGACACTGAACCCAGCACTGCGAGCAGCCGGTGCATTTCTCGGCGAGGAATTCGGGCACCTCGAGGCGCACACCGCTCATGTCGCGCACCGCCCCGGTCACAGCGGGGATGGCGCTGTGCGCGGCGAACGGATCGGCAATGCCGTCCTGGCCGACCTTGCACAGGGAGCACACCTGCTCCCAGAAGCGGCCGGGATTGCCGACCCCCGGCTGGGCGCCAGGGACATCGAGCAGTAACGGGAGATGCGGAACCTCGCCCGGTTCGGCCACGATCGGGCCGGAGGGGGGCACGATCTCGCTAACCTGATCGAAGCCGCGGCGGATGACTCGCAGATTGTCTTCGACGACCTGCCCGCCCTTGGCTCCGAACTTCTTCGTGAACTGGGCGCGGATCCCCTCGAAGACCTTCGTCTCGGAAATGCCCTCCTGCGCGAGGAGGGGGGCGGTTCGGAAGAAGGCGCCCAGGAACGCCGCACCCTGCATGCGGTACCGGAGCTCGATGTCCGAGGCCTCCTCCCGCGCGATGGCGAAGGCATCGAGGGTGTAGAACCGCAACTTGCGCTCGACGATCGTGTGCCGGGCCTTGGCCGGCAGCGTGGGCCAAAGCGCCTCGGGCGAGAGGTCGCTCTGGAGAACGAACACCCCTCCGTCTGCCAGGCCTTCGAGCGGGTCGCTGTGGCGGAAGACATTCGGATCGGGTGAGAGCACCACATCGACATGACGCAGTTCGCAATTGAGCTTGACCGGCTCGTGTGCGAGCACCGCATAGAAGGTGGTCGGCTGCCCCTTCTTCTCACTTCCGTACTTCGGATTGGCCTTGATCTCGAGGCCCAGCAGCTCGAACGCCGTGAGCGCGAGGTTCTTTCCCATCGTGATCGCGCCCCACCCGCCGACCGAGTGGATGCGCACGGCGGTGGAGTGCGCCGGCAGGAGATTGACCTCGCCCGCCGAATCCAGCGCCAGCCCGGAGAGCTGCGGGTACGCGTCGGTGAGCTTGTCCTGCCAGATCTGCAACTTGGGAACCCTGGTGTCTCCCCGGATGAAGTCGATCCCGAGGTAGAACTGCCGCCGTTGCGCGGCACCGGGAAGCATGTTGACGACGGCGGCGATGATGTCGCCGGGCTGAAGGTCGCGGCTGCCGAGGCCGAAGCAGCCCGAGTAGAAGTCGGGCACCTGCTCGGCACGCAGGGCGGTGAGGCCCGGATGCGCAGGTACTGTTCCCGCGCGGCCGTTCTCCACTCCCTTCGACATGGCGGCGCGAAGCTCGCGAAGCAGCGGCTGGTCGACGGCCAGCGGCTGGTCGGTGCGCTCGAGAACCAGCACTCCCCGCTTGCCGGCCAGCAGCCGGGTGATGAGATCGGCGGGGAATGGGCGGAACATCAGCAGGTTCAGCACACCGACCTTGAGCCGGCGGGTCTCGCGCAGGTGGTCCGCCACCGCTTCCGCGTTGGCCACGACCGATCCCTGACCGACGATGACCCACTCGGCGTCATCGAGACGGTAGCCCATTGCGCGCGCGTAGCGCCTTCCGGTCAGCGTGGCGAATTCGTCGAAGGCGCGATCCGACAGTTCCGGCAGGTGGTCGAAGTAGAAAGGCCGCTGGGCCGCCACGCCCTGGGCGTAGCTGTCCTGATTCTGTACCACGCCGAGCATGGCCGGGTAATCGAGGTCGAAGAGCTCGGGTATGCGGCGACGCTGGTCGCCGAACACCAGCCGCTGCGCGGGGGTCGGTGAATCGATCAGGTCCGCCGGATCGCCGAGGTAGGCCTTGATCAGCTCGCGCTCGGGAAGCCGCAGCGACTCGATCACATGGCTGGTGAGAAAGCCGTCCTGCGCGCAGAGCCCGGGATTGAGCGACAGCTCGGCGATGCGATGCGCGATGAGCGTCAGGTCCGCGACGCTTTGCACATCCTTGGCGAACAGCTGAAAGAAGCCGGTGTCGTCGACCGCGTGATAGTCGTCGTGTCCGGCGTGCACGTTGAGAGCGTGCTTCGTCATGGCGCGGGCCGCCACGTTGAGCACGTAGGTGAGACGCTTGCCGACCGCGGCGTAGAGCGACTCGTGCATGTAGGCAATGCCTTGTCCGCTCGAAAAATTGGTCGAGCGCAGACCGGACATGGACATGCCCGCGGTGACCGCGGCGGCCGCGTGCTCGCCCTCGGGTTCGAAGAACAGCAGGCGCCGCCCGTTGACGTTGCGTCGTCCCTCGGCCACCGCCACCGCCCAGCCTTCTCCCATCTGCGTCGATGGGGTGATCGGGTAGGCGCCGGCTGCCTCGCTCGCCGCCGTTTCCATGGCCACGACCGCGCCGCTCCCGTCCAGCGCCTGCAACGTGCCGGGATAGGGAACGGCTGCGGGGACGGGTTGCTGCTTCCGGAATCTCATGCCGCCTCCCTCACGCCCTGCGATGCCGGTTGCCGGAACTGCGCGCCGGAGAGCCAGACGATCGCGCCGGTGGGGCACCGCGCCACCGCGCGCTCGGTTGCCGCGGCGATCAGGTCATAGCTGACCACCGCGACGCCGCTGGTGACGCTGATGAGTCCCGGCGCGGCATCCTGAACGCATTTCCCGCAGGCGGTACAGGCGACCCGGCACTGCTCCAGCGCATCGTCACCGTTGACCAGGTTCTTGCACTGCACCAGCAGGTGGTGCTCTTCGGGGAGCAACACGAAGAGGGATTTCGGGCAGGCCTCCACGCAATCGCCGCAGGCCGTGCATTTGTCGGGATCGACCACGGGAAGTCCCGCGGCGTTCATCGCGATGGCATCGAAGTCACAGACTCTGGCGCAATCGGCGAATCCGAGGCAGCCCCAGGCGCAACCCTTGCCGCCTCCCGCCACCGCGGCGGCCGCTGCGCAGGTTGCCAGCCCGCGGTATTCGGCCCGCTGGATCGCGACGTCGCTGCCACCGCCGCACAGCAAGCGTGCCACCCGTTTGACCGCGTGACCGGCCTCGACGCCGAGGAAGCCCGCGATGGCCCTGCGCGAGTCGTCATTGGCCACGGTGCATTGAGCCGGGGAGACCTTGCCCTCCACCGCTTGCTCCGCGAACGCCCGGCATCCCGGGAGTCCGCAGGCACCGCAGTTGGCGTTGGGCAGCATCTGGGCGACCATCTCGATCCGGGGATCTTCCCAGACCCAGAGGCTCCGGTTGGCCAGCGCGATGAGGACGCCAAACGCGAGTCCGACTCCGCCGAGAATGAGGATCGCCGTGAGGATCATGAGGTGATCGGGCTTTGCCGGGCCAGCAGCCAGGAGGTCAACCGGTCCACCGCCTCGGATTCTCCCAGTGCGACGGATGCAGCCGCGCCTGATGCGGGGATGGCGAAGGGAGTTTGGGCCAGCGTGGCGAGCTGCCGGAGATCCTCCGCCATCTGCCAGGCGCTGGCGCCGCCGAGGGCGCGACGCGGTGGGGCAGGGAACTCGAGCACGCTGAGCCGCTGCCACGATTCTCGTCCACCCGCCGGGTCATGGAGGAAGCGCGCCGCACCTTCGGGGACCATGGCAGCCACGGCCGGCCCCTGGAACGCGGCAAACCGCTCGAGGCCGGCACGATCCACGGTTTGAAGGACGAACATCCCTGGGGTGATGAGGCGGACCAGCGGCGCCGGGGCGCATGGGCCGCGCACGATCAGCACCAGCTTGGCCCTGCCATCGCAATAGTCGGCGAGCGCGGCGGCATGGAGGTCCGCGCCGTCGACGGACACGACGAGGGGAGGTACCAGACGCCGCTCCGCGCGATTCCACTCGGGGAACGCGCTCGCGGCCAGGAGGGGGTCCGGGTCGTTGGCACGATATCGTCCGCCGCGCACCAGCTCGGCGAGCCGGGTCGCCCCGAAGGCGCGCCCGACCTGCTCCAGCGCCGCGCCGATGAGGGCGGCAACATCGCCTCCCGTGGGAACCTCGACGACAAAGAGCGCCTCGCCCCGGTCGAGCACGCCACGCAGGATCGACACCGCCCGAACCAGCGCGGCGCTCGCGGATGGATCCGCGGGCGGCACCCTCGCAAACCGCTCCGCGAACGCTCGGGGATCGATCCGTCCCTCGGCGAAGCCGCCGAGCTCCACCCGCGCCCTCGCGGCACGGGTGTCCGGGTCGGCCGTCGCATCGGCCTGCACCGCCTGGGCCTGGGCCAGGGCATTCGCAACGGTCGCGCGAAACTCGGCGATCGGGGTTGCCAGGACCTCGAGCGCGGTCCTGATCCGGGGATCGTCAGACGGCATGGCGGTCAAGCTCCTGATCGAGCAGGGCGAGGCGTTCCTCTGCGGTGCGTGGAGGGACCCGGCGGAGTTCCTCGTAGCGAGCCAGCGTCGGATCGTGAAACAGCAACCCGAGGTAGATGGAGTCGCCCCGATCGGCGAGCCGGCGGGCGGCGTCGAGATCGCGGGGATCGTGGGGCAGCTGGTTCCGATAGACCTTGTCGAGCTCCGGCACCAGCACGCCGTCGTCATGGACCAGCAAGGTGATTCGGGCGGGGTCCTTTACCGCATCCTGGTAGAGCGTCGGTGTGAACACGGGGCAGCGCTGCAGGATGCGCACGAACGCCAGGCCCGGGTGCCGGTAGGCGGCGCGAAGGGTCGCATAGAGGTGGGCCGGGGACCACTCCGCGGTCTGGGCGATGAACGAGGCGTTGGTGACACCAAGAGCAACCGAGAGCGGATTGAGCGGAGGCAGCCAGCTGCCGCGCGGCTGCGTGTTACTGGCCCAGCCTCGCGGGGTCGTGGGCGAGGTCTGGTTCTTGGTCAGCCCATAGATGCCGTTGTCGAGCATCAGGACGGTCAGGTCGGGATTGTAGCGCAGCGCGTGGATCCAGTGCGCCGCTCCGATCGACGTGCAGTCCCCGTCGCCCATCACGACGAAGACGGTCAGATCGGGACGATGGAGCTTGATCCCGGTCGCCACCGGAAGCGCCCGGCCATGAATGCCGTGGAAGCCGTACGTCCTGAGGTAGTGGGGGAAGCGGCTCGAGCAGCCGATCCCCGACACGAAGACGGTTTGCTCGGGTACCAGCTGCTCGCTGGTCAGCAGCCGCTGCACGGCGGTGAGCACCGAGTGGTCGCCGCATCCGGGGCACCAGCGTGCCCGCGCGCCCTCATACTCACTCAGCGTGTATTCGTGCTCCTCAGCGCCGCCGGCGCAGCCCGGCGACGCACAGGTGAGCTGGATCATGCCATCGTCCCCCGAGGAATCCGGCTGTGGATGGCCCGCAGAATGGCGTCCGGCCGCAGCGGCTCGCCGGGCACCCGGGTCCAGCAGTCGACGTCGATGAGGGTCGCCGCCCGAAGCAGCAGTGAGAGCTGACCCCGCCGGCGATTCTCTTCGGTGATGTACGGATCCGCCGGGTCATCGCTGTAATTGATTTCCACCGTCATGACCCGCCGGAATCGGACAAACAGCTCCTGGAGCCCGGACTCGAGCGGGGAAAGAAATCGGAGATGCACACTCGATACGTGGAGTCCCTCGGAGCGGGCGCGATCCACCGCTTCCTCGATGGCCCCCTTCGTGCTCCCCCATCCGACGATGAGGAGATCACCGTGGTCCGCGCCGTATACCGGGGGGGGCGCCAGCATCCGCTGCAGAACGGCGAGTTTGCGGCTGCGCATCGCATTCCCGCGCTGATGCACACCGGCGGAATACGCCACCTTGCTGCCCTCGTCATGGGAAAGCCCAGTCACCGTATGCATGCCGCCGGGCTGCCCCGGAATGAACCGGCGCGACAATCCAGTCTCCGGATCCCAGCTGTAGGGAAGGCCGCCCGTCGCCACGGGCGAGAGATCCGGCGGCTCCGCCTGCCAGCGCAGGTCGAGCGCCGGTCGGGGAAAGGGGGTGACCCCGGTCGCGAGATTGGCGTCGGACAGCACGAACACGACGGTCCGGAACGCCTCCGCGAGCCGTCGCGCGGTGATCATGACATGGAAACATTCCTCGATGGTCGCGGGGGCGAGAACGATGCGCGGGGCATCGCCCGGTTGTGCGAACAGCACCGCGAGCAGATCGGACTGTTCGACCTTGGTGGGGAGGCCGGTGCTGGGACCGCCCCGCTGCACATCCACGACCACCAGCGGGATCTCGGTCATGATGGCCAGGCCGAGGAACTCGGTCTTGAGCGCCAGTCCGGGCCCGGAGGTGATTGTGAGGGCTACCTTGCCGGCGTACGACGCTCCCAACGCTACCCCCACCGCGGCAATCTCGTCCTCGGCCTGGTGGACGATGCCCCCGAACCGCTCGAACACCTCACTCAGATAGTGGGATACCGACGTGGCGGGCGTGATCGGATACATCGCGCAGAGCTCCAGGCCCGCCGCGATGGCTCCCATCCCCAGCGCCTCGTTGCCGTTCATGACCACGAGAGGTCCCTGGTCCCGCGCCGGCGGCACTTCGACGCGGAAGTCCAGCTCGGCTTCGGCCCAGGCATAGCCGAGCTGCAGCAGGGCGAGGTTCTGCTGGAAGACCTCCTCGCTCTTCTTCCGGAAGGCCCGGCCGATCTGCTCGCGCACCAGCTCGAGGTCGCGGTGGTAGAGCCAGACCAGCATGCCGAGCGCGAACATATTTTTCCCCTTGCGGGGATTGTCGGCGATGGTGAGACACTGTTCTTCCATGGGTACCGGAATGATCCGGTACTCGGCGGCGGACAATTCGGTCATCGCAGCGGTCCACGCGGCCTGGATCGCCGGATCGTCGGACTCGGCCCATTTG
>Ga0070704_100000519_pt1 | contig 18369 bp, 35 predicted proteins | sample KBSK5252metaG_FD_65467 | JGI IMG/M metagenome (GOLD analysis project Ga0070704, IMG submission 65467) | Corn, switchgrass and miscanthus rhizosphere microbial communities from Kellogg Biological Station, Michigan, USA - KBS K5-25-2 metaG | ecosystem: Host-associated > Plants > Roots >...
GAGATCACCGGCGACCGGATGCCGACTGAAGCCGAGCTCCACGACATCTTCGCCAAAGCCGGCGTGCAGACGCGCGCGGCCGCGCCGTCGGCGGTGGAAGGCTCCGCCCTCAGTCGCTTTGCGTCGAATCTCGGCGAGAAGCTGAACCCGGTTACGGCGGTGAAAGGCGTGGTGCAGGCGGTCGCGCATCCGCAGCAGACCTATGAAGGGATGGTCGACGCGGCCGCGCAGCAGTTCGGGAAAGCACGAGACGCCTACCAGCAGGGGCGCTACAGCGAAGCCGTGGGACATGGGCTGGCGGGCGCGCTGCCAGTCGTCGGGCCTGCCGCGGCCGACGTGGGCGAACAGATCGGCCGTGGGGATGTAGCGGGCGGACTGGGCGGCGCGACGGGCCTGGTGGCGCCGTTTACGGCCGGGAAGGTCGTCACGGCGGCACGGAGCGCGCTGCCGGCTCGAGCGGCCCCGGTGGTGAACGAGACGGTCGAGTTTGCACGGGCGCGTGGCATTCCGCTCGACGCGGCGACGGCCTCCGATAACTTCGCGGTGAAAGGCGTGCAGGCGTTGGCGGATCGGTCCCTGGCTGGGGCCCCGATCGCGACGAAAGCCAAGGCGGCTCAGGCGGTGGCGATGGAACGGGTCGGCGGCGACCTCGCAGACGCCGCTCATTCGGTTCCCGTGACGGCGGAACAGGCGGGGACGAATCTCCGCATGGCGCTGACGGACAAGGTCAAAGCGCACAACATCACGGCGACCGATGCGTACGACACGCTGCGCGCGATCGAGCAGCAGAAGCCGATGCCGGTGCCGCTCCAGGCGCAAAAAGCGGCATTGAAGCCCTTGTACGACAGTCTGAAGCGACAGGCCGAGCTCGTGCCGCTCCAAGGCGACAAGGGACGGGCCCTCGTCGCGCTCGACCGGATCATGCAGGGGCCGGACGTGGCGCCGCTCTCGACAGTCGATGCCGCCCTGGGCGATCTGAAGGCAATGGCGCGCGCCGACATCCCCGAACTGCGGACAGCGGGACAAGGCGCGGCAGCGGTTGCCGTGAAACAGCTCGACGCGGCGGTGCAGGCGGCGGCGAGGCGCGGCGGGAAGGCGGCGATCGACGCGCTGACCCGTGGCCGCGATGCCACGATCGCGAAGTATCAGGTCGGCGACGTCCTCGAAGGGCTGAACGCCGAGCCGGTCCGCACGGTCAAGGCGCTGACCGCGCCGAAAGATGCGGCGATCCAGAAACTGCGCGCCATCACGAAGGAAGTGCCCGGCCAGGCGCCAGAAATTGCGCGGGCCTATCTTGAAGATCTGCTGACCTCGCCGCAGAAGGTCGCGGAGTGGCGCAAGCTCGGCCCTGAGACGAAGGCGACGCTCTTTCCTGGGCAAGGCCACGTCGATGCGCTCAATCGGTTCTTTGACCTGACCGACAAGATCAGCAAAACCAACGTCAACCCGTCCGGCTCGGGCTACATCGCGTCGCTGACCGGTCAGGGCGTCATGTTGTGGACGATGCCACATGTCGCGGTCCCGATGCAGATCGGCGCGGCCGCGATGACGAAGCTCCTGCGCTCGCCGGCCGCGATTGATGCGCTCACCACGGGGCTGCGCCTCCCACCAACCGCGACGGTCGGGGCTCGGACGGCCGCCACCGCGCGACTGCTGAAAGCGGCGGCGCAGGTGGGGGTGAATCTCGAACCCGTTGCGGCCCCGTTGGCGGCGCAAGCGGGTGACACGAACGGGCGAGGGCCTGGACGATGAACAGGATCCAGAGCACGACCACGATGAGCCAGCCAGCGCGTGCGGTCATAGGAGCACTCTAGTGGCGACCGGTACCCTCACTCCGACGCCGTACCAAACGGTCCTCGACGCCAACGGCAATCCCGTCTCAGGCGCGAAGATCAACACGTACATCGCTGGAACGACCACCCCGGTCGCGACCTATACCGACGTCGGGCTGACCGTCGCCAACGCCAACCCGATTGTGGCGGATTCGTCCGGGCGGTACGTCGCCTTTCTGAGTCCGGGCGGCAGCTACAAGTACGTCATCACCGATTCGCTCGGCGCGGCCATTCGCACGGTCGACAACATCACGGCGGTCCCGAGCAGCAGCGCCAGCCTCGACGTCACCGGCATTGCCGGCGAAACGCTCGCGGCCGGCAAGTCGGTCTATCTGTCCGACGGCTCAGGTGGGAAGACGGCCGGGAAGTGGTATCTCGCCGATCCGGCGAATGCCTACAGTAGCTCGTCGGCGATTGCCGTGGGGATGACGCCGGCCGCGATTGCCACCGATGCGACCGGCTCGATCCGGCTCGCCGGCGTGATGACGGGGCTGTCCTCGCTCACGGTGGGAACGACCTACTACGTCAGCACGTCGGGTGCGATTACCGCGACGCAGCCGACGAATGCGCGCGTGCTCGGCGTGGCGGATACGACGTCCTCGCTGGTGCTCAACGCGAATCCGGGGCTGCCGAATGCGGACAACAGCGTCAACGACTTCCGCTTGACGCTGACGACGGGTGTCCCGGTGACAACGGCCGATGTCACCGGCGCAAGTGCGGTGACGATCTATCTGACGCCGTACAAGGGCAACCGCATCAGCCTGTACGACACGAACGGCAACGCGACCCTCTATACCTCTGCGCAGATCTCGATTGCCGTCCCCGCGACGACGAATCAGATGTACGACATCTTCTGCTACGCGAGTTCGGGCGTGCCGACGCTGGAACTGCTGGCGTGGACAAATGACACGACGCGGGCGACCGGGATCGTGCTGACGACGACCGGTACGTATACGAAGTCGGGCGACTTGACGCGGCGGTATCTCGGGTCGTTCCGCACGACTGGCGTGAGCGGGCAGACGGAAGACAGCTTCGCCAAACGATATCTGTCGAATGCGTACAACCAGGAAGACCGGCCGATGCGCGCGGTGGAAACGGCGGATACCTGGACCTATACCACGGCGACGTTGCGACAGGCGAACGCGAACACCGCCAATCAGCTCGATTTCGTCATGGGCCTGTCGCAGCGCGTGCGCGCCAGCGTGATCGGGAGCGCGGCCAACACGACCGGCACCGTCATTGTGTACGTCGCCATCGGGCTCGACTCGACGACGACGATGGCGACGGGCTGCCTGACGGGTCCCGGCACGCTCAACACCAACGTGGGCCAGCGGCACGTCGTGGCGGAGTTGGAAACGTTTCCCGGCGTCGGCCGACACACCTTGGTCTGGCTGGAGTTCTCGGACGCGGCCGGGTCCACCAGTTGGAACGGCGATGCGGGCGTGCCCAGCCGGTGGCAGAGCGGGATTCACGGCGTGTTGAGAGGCTAACGATGGCGTCGATTGCTGGTCTGCTTGATCAGGCGCTGCGGTCTGCGGGTGTGCCGATCGTGGGCGTGTCGATTGTCGACGCGACGAACCGCGCCACGTGGCAAGCCCTCTTTCTCCCAGACGCGACCGATCCGCAAAAAGCCCAAGCACAGACCATCATCAACACGCTGGTCATCGATGCGGCCGCCCTCGCGGACGCGGATGCCACGACCGACATCGATGACCGAAAACTGAGAGCCATCGCGCAGGCGCTCTGGGAAGACATCCCGGCGCCGGTGCGCACGTTGGCGCAGACGCGGACTCGGGCAATTGCGATCTGGAAAACGCTGTGAGGGAATCCCTATGAGTCTCATGAGCATCATCTTCGCCTTGATCATCTTCGCGCTCGTGTTCTGGGCGGCGAATCGCATCCTCGCGGCGTTTGGCATTGGCGATCCGATCGCCACAGTCATCTACGTGCTCCTGGTCCTGTTTTTTGTCCTCTACCTGCTCTCGCTACTCGGGGCGATTCCCGCGATCCGTGTGACGGGATGAGCGATGCTACGGTGCAAGCCATCGTCGTCGCGTTCTTCACCGCGCTCCCCCCGACCTTGGTCGCCTATGGGGCGCTGCGACAGGGGCGCAAGGCCGTCCGGCAGGGCGAAGACAACGGCGTGAAGATTGAAGCGGCGGCGGAACACGCGTCGACAGCCGCGAACAAAGCGGACGTCGCCGCCAGCAAAGCCGACGAGGCCCACAGCGAGACAAAAATCATCAAGGCCGAAGCCCAGATCATCAAGAGCCAGACCGACGGCCAGTTCGACAAGATGCGGGCGGAGATCAAAGACCTGCATCAGGAACTGATGGACGTCTACCGGGAAAACGCGGCGCTGCGCTCGATCCTGTCGGCGCGCGAGAGCAAACCGGCGGGCGAAGCGGTCCGACGGGACGACCAGATCTCCAGTGAAACCGGCGCGCTCAAACATCCGGAAGGCAACGGCGACGCCCACCATCAGCGCCGGCGACGGAACGACAAAAAGGATCCCGTGGAATGACTGATCTGCCGAAGGGGCCGCGACCGGCGCCGTATATCTGTCCGCGCTGCCAGGCCGCGAATCAACCGGGGGCCTCACCGATGATCGTCTATGAGAACGGGATGATCAGCTGTCACGGTTGCGGCTACGCGTGGAAACCCGAACCACCCCATGCAGCCTGATACGTTCGTCATGACGGCGCTTCGGCCAGCCTTCTATCTCCTGCCGGGGAAGATGGACACCCGCGAGGCCAACGCCTTCATTGTCGCGATTGCCTTGCAGGAGAGCGGGCTGAAGAAACGGCGGCAGCTCGGCGCGGGTCCGGCTCGGAGTTACCTGCAGTTCGAAAAGGCCGGCATCCGTGGCGTGTTGAAGCATCAAGCCACGACCACGCTGGCGCGAGACGTCTGCGTCGCGCTGGACGTGGCCGTGAACCCGATCAGCATCCATCGGGCGATGGAGTTTCAGGACGTCCTCGCCGTGTGCTTTGCGCGGTTGCTGCTCTGGACGGTGCCGCTGCCGCTTCCGACCGAAGCGGAGGTCCGTGAGAGCTACGCGCAGTACCTCACGGCCTGGCGTCCTGGCAAACCGCGCGAGAAAGACTGGGCTGCGAACTACCAGCAAGCGTGGGATCTCATCAAGGGGGCCTCGTGAGCGTGCAGAAAGCGCTGGACCTGCTCGATCAGGTGCTGGTCTACATGGAGCAGGCGCGGATCGAATTGCAAGGCGCCGCGAGCGAACCCCCGAAGCCGACGATCATCACCAACGCCGCACAACTTGACCGTGCGCTCGCGGCGGCCACCGATGGCACGCGCCTCGTCCTCGATCCGATGCTCACCTATCCGGTCTTCCTGAAAGTGACACAACTGAACCTGACATTGGAGAGCGCGGCGACGCCGACCGAGCGCATGACGAAAGATGCGCCGGCGCCGCGGTTCGAGAAGGGGATCAGCGTCCTCGGGAACGGCATCCATCTCGTCGGTCTCGACATCCGCAACAGCGATGGCACCGACATCGTCACGATCTACGGCGCGAACGTCGCACTCGACCACTGCCGCGTTCTGGGTGATCCGGTGAAGGGCGCGAAGCGTGGGGTCGCCGCAAACAGCGACGGCAATTGCCGGATCGTCGGCTGCTACATCGATGACTGCTTCGGGCCGTATCCGGGGAACGATACGCAAGCCATCTGCGCGTGGAACATGGCGCCTGGGCTGCTGATTGAAAACTGCTACCTCTCCGGTGGCAGCGAGACGGTGATGATCGGTGGCGCGGATCCGCAGAACGAGTTGCGCAACCCGGCCGACATCACGATCCGCGGCTGCACGATCACGAAAAACCCCGTGTGGCAGACACAGGCGGTCGGCGTGAAAAACACGCTGGAGCTCAAAAACGCGCGGCGCGTCGTCATCGAAAACAACGATCTCAGTTACAGCTGGGGCGGCCGCGGGCAGGCGGGCTACCTCTTGATGCTCACCGTGCGAAACCAGGACGGCAAGGATCCGACGGCGGCCATTCAGGACGTACAGATTCAGGGCAACCGGTTCAGTCACGGCGCCGCGGCGATCAACATCCTCGGTCGCGACAATCTGCAGGCGAGCGACGTGATGGCGCGCGTGTCGATCACGCACAACACGTTCGAGGATCTGAGCCCGCTGACCTACCAAACGAAGCTCGATGCCGGCAGCAAGAAACTGCTGCAGATCGACGGCGGGCCTGTGGACCTCGTCATCGCGGGGAACAGTTTTGCCGGGACCGGCCATACCTCCGCGCTCTACTTCGCTGGTGGCCCGCCGTGTGAGCGGTGCACGTTCACCGGCAATCGCTATCCGAAAACGAAATACGGCATCTTCGGCACGAACACCACGCCGGGACAAGCGGCGTGGGACACCTACGTCGCCAGTGGCGTGCTCGGGCCGAACACGGAGGGATGATGACGGACGCCCTCGACCTCCAGGCCGCCCAGATCGTCAACGCGCCAGACGTGAAAGCGTGGCCGATTACCACGGCGATTACGCAGGTGATCTTCGACGGCTCGACCACGCGGGTCGTCTTCGACAAACAGGACGGGCCGAACCGGTGGCCGGACGTGACCCCGCCGAAGTGGGAAGGCCCGCTGCAGTACACGTTGTGGCTCTTCCGGAAGCTCGGGGATCGCTGGGTCGGCTCGGCGTTCATTCAGTTCTGGCATGGACGCGAGGCCAGCGGCAGCGCGACCGATCCGGACGTGCCGAGCGTCTATCACCTGCACTGGTACTACGATCGCCGCTGGGCGCCGCTGAACGGCTCGGGCCCGATCGCACCGGGCGAGTCGATCGGCTTCATGGTGACGAGCGGGAACGCGCGCGACAGCGTCGGACCGATGAGCGTGCAGGAGCGCAGCAATATCGTCGTCTTCCCGGCGAGCGATCGCGCGACGTACCGGTTTCCCGCACTGCCGGCGCCGGACCCGACGCCTACCCCAGAGCCAGGCGAGGATCCCGGCGGCGACGCGAATGTTCTGGAAGTACTCGTGGCGCTGACGCTGCAGCTCCGTCAGGCAGCGGAAGCGTTGACCGTGATCAATGCCGGGATCACCGGGCTCATCGCGACGGTGACGGAGATCCAACGTGTCCAGATGCGAGGACTGCAGATTCCCTATTTAGGACTGGCGAAGCCGCCAGTCGAGAAGAAAAACGGGCAGGCATGACCATCTTCGACCCAGCCGCGCTCGAGAAGGTCGTCCAGCGGCATCTGGCCGACGTGCCGATCCCGGAGGACAAGCGCGGCGCGTTCATCACCGTCGGCAATCAGGACGGCGTGAAAGCCGCGATTGCGGTGCGCGTCGGCGATACCTGGTCGGTCGGCGCGTTTCTGGACGTCGAGAAGCGGCCCGGCGATGATTGGGACGCGGAATACGGCGTGCTCGTCCGGGCGGTCTTTTGAACTACTGCACCCGCATCGGCGCCAGGGTCACGACGGAGGCCGGATCCTGATCCGGGTCCGCATTGCCGACCGGCCGCGCGTAGGCGATGGCGGCGGCCGCACGCTCACGGGCTGACGGCTCTAGATTGCCGTTTGTCCAATTCCCGCCCTTCATCAAGTCGGCGTCGGTGTGCCAGAAGCCCATGGCGTGGCCGAGCTCGTGCCGGATGACCGTTGGCGCCACCGTTGACGTCCCGAACCGGCAGCTGCGCGTCTGTGACTGAAATTCGATGAAACCGCCCTCTTGGCCGACCTGGGCCTGCCCGCACCCCGCGACGGTCGTGGACCATTTGACCGTGAGCCAGCCGTCCGTCCCTTCGCGCGTCTCAGTTCCGCGTTCGACGGCCTCGACTCGAAACTGCCCGTTCGTCCAGATGGGCACGGTGGCGCGAATGGTCTGCTCGACGGTCGCGAGCGTCGGCGCGTCTAGTTGGTGGCCTGCTTCGTCCACGGTTCGGATGTAGACCGACGGGTTTCTCGTCCACCGCCTGAGCGGCTGCAGATTGGCGGGCTGCTCGAAGCCGTTGCGCACCAGTTGCCTGTAGAAAAGCAAATCAACACTGCCTGCCGCAATGGCGTCAACGCTGACCTCTCGCGTCGCGCCGACCGCCACCATCACCGACCGTGGGACGATACCCGACCCCGTTAGATTCAGCCGCTGGGTGGCGCCAGGCGCGGTCTGAAGCTGCAGGCCGCCATCGCCATTCGTCACGGCGGTGGCGCCGCCCAACTCACCCGCCACGCCCGCCAGCGGTGATCCTGAGCCCGTGCTCGTGACATGCACGGTCAACGTGATCGGCTGGGGTTGGGGAACTGGCGGCGTCGGGGCTGACGGCGAGGACGACCCGGAGCAGCCGGAGAAGCTCATCACCACGAGAATGAGGACCGCGAGCGCGGCCCATGGCTCATAGGTTTTCTTTTCCGCGAAGGCCCACAGCAGCCATCCATACCCGATCGCGAGAATGAGCACGGGCTTGAGCATGATCCAGGTAAGGTCGCCCATCGTCAACTGCGCGAAGGGTGTGGACCAGAGGGACCAATCCGCCCCGAATGAAAGGGCAATCAACGCGACGAACATGGCGCTGAAGAAGGCGAACCGAGCGACCTTGCCGATCTTTACGATGAAGGCGTGCACATGAGCGCGCATGTAGCTTCAGGCTTTGACCGGGCGACGGTGGTCCTGGAGATAGACGGCCAAGATCGCGCGGATTGCCCGGACGACGGCCGAGCGGGTATCAGCCGCGGCGTAGACAGGCAGGCCGCGCACAAAGGCACTGAACGCCCCGTTTCTTTCTCGTTTCACGACGACGTCATAGGAGAACATCTTCATGGGATCTGATTCAGAAGTACCGGTTTTATCGGCCCTTGTCGCGCCGTGCTGTAGCGCCGATGGCTCGATCGATGTCGGCTTTTTTGATCAACAACGTGCGAAAGCGGCGGGCGGTAGGGATTCCCTGTTTCTCGATGAATCGGTACAGGCTCCTCAACGCGTGCTTGCCGCGATAGTTGAGGTAAGCAGCCGCCTCGTCCGAGCGGAATAGTGGACCGCGAAATGTAAAGTCCCCGTTGTGGCTAGTAGCCATCACGTAGCCATATCATTATAACAGACACCAGTGCTTTAGACGTGTTTGTTGAGAAAACACTCAGTAAACTCAATCAGCCAGGCCGCGACGGCTGGCTTCCGGAGCACGAGTACTTGAAATCGGTCGATCAGCTGGAGCACCCGTTGCTGCTGCGGCGATTTGGGCGGCAATCGTGCTGAGGTAGTGACGAAGCGCACTGAGCGCGGCCGCTGGGTCTTCGCCTGGCTCGGAGGCGGGGTCGGCGGCCGAAACGCCAACAGGTCCATGCGCGACGCCGTGTGGATGAGTTTCCTTTATACGCATTTGCGATTCTTGCCGCAAGTATTTTTGAGGCGCCAACGAGGCCGTCTCGAGGATCGCGAGAAAGTGCGCTTGGGTCGGTGGCGGCAGCGCGCGGAAGGCGTACACCATCCGCTGCTCGTCACCCGTCAACTCGCCGAGCTTGGTTTCACCGAGCAATTCGCCGATGGAGACGCTGAAGAAGGCCGCGATCGTGTCGAGGTCATCCAGCACCAGGCCGCGGCGTCCGGTGGTCCCGTTCAGGAAGTACGACAGCTCCTGCGGATGAATCCCTGTCTTGCCGCCCGACTGGCTATAGCGGGCGAGTGCGGCGGCTGTACCCCACGGTTTCAACAGATCCCGTAACCGTGCTCGCAAGCGTTGCGAGACAGTCGAGCGTGGCATTCCCGGTGTTATACCGCGTTCTTCACTAAACGTTAAGGATAAATCCTTGGCGGTCAAGACGTTAGCGAAATGATGAAAAATTGTGCGGCGTGATTCAAAAGGCGCTTGACAAGTTCATCACAGAATGTGAATATTGAGCCATGACGCGGCGCGTATATCCGAACCTGATCGCCTTTTTCAAGGCGAACCCCGACATCGCCGGCCAGGACCTGGCGCGCGAGTTCGGGATCTCGTTCGCTTACATGTCGATGATCAAATGGGGCACGCGGCAGCCGACCTTGCCGCTGGCGCTCCGCATCGCCGAACGGTGCAACGTGCCGCTCGAGAGCTTGGTGCGCAAGCACAAGCTGGCGGAGGCGAGCTAAGCTCATGGCGCGCACGGTCATTCGCCAAACCGACTTGTTCGATCTGTTCACGAATAGGGAATTAGGACAGTCGAACGTCTTCACGCTCAGAAAATCGGCCAACAGTGCTCTTGGATCCGATAATGAGTGTTTTGATGGCTGTGAAGAAGCGCGATTTACTAGCGGTGAGTACGAAGTAATTCCCGGCGCGTGCGCGCCACCTACCCTCTCTTCTACTGCGCCTGCGGGTGTTATGTCAACCTGCGACGCGTCGTTCCCCCAGACCACTGTTGACTGCGCCTGGTGCGGGTGTGCGCTGCACGCCGGCATCGGGCATTCGATCTGCCCAACGTGCTCCTCCCAGCTTGAACAGGAGATCGAGTCGTGAGTCATTCAATCCTTTGCGGCGTGAACTCTGAGCAGACGTTCCAGGCGCCGACGGCGGGTGCGGAGCAGGCGCCCTACGGCCTCGACCGCGCGCATTGCCAACCGGAGCTGCACGGCTTGCTGGTCGAGTACCTCGACACAGGGCACACGTCGTTTCTGACGTTCAGCAGCGCGTTCGATCGGGGTCTGTTCGTGATCGGGCTGGCCGGTCGGCAGGTGGCGCTTCGCCCTCTGACTTACAGGCTCGGGTAGCGGCATGAGTCCCAAGGTAACAGCGAGCCCAGCCGCAAGTCAGCGAGAAGAGCTTGCGTCGGTGCGTACGGTGCCGGCGAAGGCCGACCTGCGGCCGCAAGTCCGTACAAGTTCTTTGCGTGAGGTTGCCGCCGAGACGATTCGGAGCTTCAGCGGCAACGCGCGGGCGGCGGCGATCGACCTCGACGTTCACGAAGGGCATCTGTCGCGCCAGTTGAAAGACGGCACGCTGCGGATCGAGCAGTTGGAAATTCTGGGCCCAGAGTTTTGCGCGCGGCTCGGCCAGCAACTGGTGGAGCAGTTCGGACCACTCGCGGACCCGAAAGAGTACGCGCGGCGGTTGATTCACGAGATCGAAGCACGGCTCGTCGAGTTGAAACAGTTCGTGGAGGCGGCATGAAGGCCACGTCACACGCCAAGGTTCAAGCGTTGCGCGATGTGGTGCTCGAACTGATCGGCCTCGTCGCGTCGTTACAGCAGCGTGTCGAATCGCTGGAGACAAAAGAGTACGCAATTTACCTGAGCCACCAGACGACGGCGCGGCAAGCCTCAAATGACGTCATTCGTGATTTGCGGCAACGGCTGGATGAACTCGATGAGATCGAGGACGTCGCATGACCGCCAGTGTGTTCGACCTCGCACGGCACCAAAACTTCGTGATGCAGCTCGCGCTCGGCGCCGGCACCGTCGTCGTCCTGGCGTTCGTCACCGGCTTCATCCTGGCCGTGGTGATCAAGGTGCTGGACGCGCTCGTGGATATCGCGGATGCGTTGTGGGACGCCGCGGCCGAACGTCGACGTCAGCGGCAGATCACCGACGACGTCATGAAGCATCAACGCCAGAAGGAACTGCACCAAGCCGTCCGCCATCTCGTACAAGCCGATCAACGAAAGCGGCATCTGGAAGCGGTCGTGCGCAATGGGAGCAAGTCATGAGCGGGCGCACGCCGGCACCATGGGAAGCGATCACTGATCGTCGGAACAGTAAGGACCAAGAATTGCCGCCGGTGGTCGTGACACGGGCGGACGGGTGGCAGAACGGCCAGCTCGTGGCGACGATGAATGTGGCCAGCAGAGCCGCCATTTACGCCAACGCGAGACTGATTGCCGCGGCGCCCGACCTGTTCGATGCGCTCGCCGCGCTGGTTGCCGCTGTCGAGCGAGACGACAACCCCAGCGACGAAGGGCACGACAGCAACAGTGACGAAATGGCGGCGGCGCGCCAGGCGCTGGCGAAAGCCAAAGGTCAGTCATGAATAGTTGGAATGCTGGTCCAGGAGAGCTCGTGTACGACGACGACTATGGCCCGTCCTCGCGCATGGTGGAGCGTCGATGTGCACGGTGCGGCCGAACGTTTCGGATGGCGGTCGACGGGGAGTACGTGATGCATGTCGTCTGTAATCGCTGTTTATCAATGCAGGACGCGATGCAGCGGGTGCGACAGATTGAAGCCGACATCTTTGTGAAGAGGTAATCATGCCGATTTATGCGACCCGTCCGGATTCGACGTATGAACCGTGCCCCGAAGGGCTCCATCACGGCGTCTGTGTCGACGTCGTGGATCTCGGCCTGGTCAAGGGCCAGTACGGCGAGAAGCACAAGATCCGGATCGTCTGGCAGGTCGACCAGATCAACGTCGAGACGGATCGCCGGTTCACCGTAAGCAAGCAGTACACCTTGTCGATGCACGAGAAGTCGACGCTCCGGAAAGACCTCGAGGGATGGCGCTCGCGCAAGTTTACCGACGCGGAACTGGCGCCGCCGGGATTCGACATCGAGAAGTTGATCGGGGCAAATTGCCAGCTGCACGTCGTCCACACCCTGAAGGATGACGGCCGCATCTTTGGCAACGTCGCGGCGATCGTGCCACCGCCGAAGAATGTGCCGAAACTCGTGCCGATGGACTACGTGCGGGAACGCGACCGCAAGCACAGTAACGGCAGCGGTGGGCACGCTGCGGCCCATGACGATCAGGTGCCCTTTTGAAGCCGAAGACGCCGGCGCAGTTCGCCCAGGCGGTCGGGACGTCTGTGGAGCGGACGCGCACCAAGCAGCTCAACACGCCGTCCGGCCGGTTCTATCAGGTCGATGACGAGACGTACCCGAGCGTGACGCACATCTTGTCGTGTATCGGGAAGCCGGCGCTCATCAACTGGGCGGCGAACACGGAACGGACACTCGTGTCGGAAGCCTCCGCCGACCTCTATGAGGATCTGGTCCGCCTGCCGACGCCGTTGCCGAGGACGACGTACCTGACGACCTTGCAGACACGCCTGACCAAAGCCAAGGCGCATCAGAAGGAGCTCGCCAAGGCTGGCGAGATTGGCAGCCAGGCGCACGGGCTGATCGAGTGGAAGCTGCGTGCGCAGCTCAGTCAGACCATCGGGCCGGAGCCCCGCGTCAACGACGCCGCCACCTGGGCGGTGATGGCCTTCGAGGACTGGGCGAAGTCCGTCAGCCTTAAGCCGCTCTTCATTGAACAGATGGTCTACAGCCGGACGCACGGCTTCGCCGGGACGATGGACCTGCTCGCTGAGGTCAACGGCGTCGTGACGCTGGTGGATTTCAAGACGGGGAAGGCGATCTACGACGAGGCGCTGCTGCAGAACGTGGCCTATCAGGTGGCGATGATCGAGATGGGCCACGCGGCGCCGGCGGCCGGCTTGATCGTGCGGCTGCCCAAGATCGATACCGATCCCGAGTTCGAAACCAAAGCGGTGCCGCCGGTCGACACGCTCTTTCCGATCTTCTTGGCCGTCAAAAAACTCTGGCAGTGGACGTACGCCAACGACCAGGCCTGGCGGGACCGGCAGGCCGCGAAAAACGGTCCTGAGGCCGCCTGAGCACCAGCGAATGAGCGACGACTACTACCGGACGTGCGCCATTCCCAAGCCGGAGCCTCGCTGTGTCACGAAAAAGCGTCGCGACAAGATCGACGCGCGGGACGAACGGGCGTGCCGTGAGATCGTGCGGAAACGCGATGGCGGAAAGTGCCGAATCCCAGGCTGCAGCGAGCGCGCGGTCGAGGCGCATCACATCGTCTACCGGAGCAAGTCCCGAGCGCGACGCTGGGATCCAGCCAATCTCGTTTCTCTCTGTAAGGATCATCACGATCTGCGGCACGCGGGTGTCATTCACATCAGCGGCAATGCAGATGAAGAAATCATCGTGACCGGCGACGTCGATCGCTTGAGGTTCAGGCTGTGAACAGCGCCCTGATGTTCTCCAAAGCGTCTGACGAGTGGAGCACGCCAGACGAGACGTTCATTGCGCTTGACGCCGAGTTTGGCTTTTCGCTAGACGCCGCTGCGACTGCGGAGAACACGAAGTGTCAATACTGGCTTGGCCCACCGAAGTCGGATGCGTTGCTCGTGGACTGGCGCGTGGCGCATGACATCTGGGTCGACGGCACCGGCGCGATCTGGCTGAATCCGCCCTACTCGAAGTGCCGCGAGTTCATCGCCAAGGCCGCGCTTGAAGCGTCGAAGGGCTGCACCGTCGTCTGCCTTGTGCCCAGCCGCACGGATACCCGGTGGTGGCATGAGCACGTTTGGGACCAGTGGCGGCACGCGACTCGTCCTGGCGTGGAACTGCGGTTCATTCAGGGACGACTGAAGTTCGGCGGGGCTGCAGCCGGCGCACCGTTCCCCAGCGTTGTCATTGTGTTCAGAGGCACACCATGACCGCAAGCGCGTGGCTCTGGATCCTCGGCTGTTGCACGGCAGCAGCGGGATCCGTGTGGCTGATCACTTGGCTGGCGAAACAGATCCCGCCAGAGCGAGTCAGTGACGAGTGGATCGCTTCTCATATTCGTGAGAGGCGCGACGGGTAACGTGACAAGTTCGGCGGCCTAGGGTAGCTCCCGAACGGTGGTTGTCCTGAACCACCTGGCCGCCGGCGAACATATCAGGAACTGCTACGGGAGGCAGGCGATGGCAATCAGTGTTCGGACTAGGTTCGAGGTGTTCAAGCGCGATGGCTTTACCTGTAAATACTGCGGTCGGAAATCACCAGACGTCGTACTTGAGGCGGATCACATCGTGCCAGTCTGTGAAGGTGGCACCGATGACCTCATCAACCTCACGACGGCCTGTTGGGACTGCAATCACGGCAAGGCTGGCAAGCCGCTCCATGACCGTGTCACCGGTGAAGATCCGCACGACCGCGCTATTTTCATTCTTGAGCAAGAGCGGCAGTTACGCGAATACAACGCCGTCGTCCAGCAGCAACGGCAACGCCGCGAAGAGGAGCTCTGGGAACTGGTCGCGTATTGGAACGACGAGCGCGGCATCAAGCCGGATCCTCAGAACGGCCATGAAATTAAGAACCAAGACTATCGGTGGCTCCTTGGCGCACTCGCGTGGTGTCCCAAGGAAGTCATTCGCGGCTACATGGAAGTCGCGCTGCAGCGTTGGATGACCAAGAATTTGAAGTACGTGGCTGTGTGCTGTCGCAATTGGCGATATGAGCACCAGGCGAACACCGAGCGCGGTGACGTGGATTATTAGCGCCTGTCAGGGGCGACTGCGAAATACCTGATCGCTTGTTACGTCGCTGAGGGGTGGGCGTCGAGCTCGCCGGGGTGGTGGGGACCGGGACGAACGGTCTAAGCGTGGCGTAGCGGGTGCGGCGGTGCAACACCGAACGATTGAACGGACCTATACGGCACGAGGGCGCGCGGTTTTCGCGTTGCTCTTGATCAAGTTACCTCCGGACTCGCAATCGAGGACGTTGGGCTTGCCGGCAGGGACCGGGAATCGGGGGTGGGGAGCCGGAGAGCCGGGCTGTCGGATCTGAGGGAACTCTATCTGATGGATGACTACGCCGAAGACTTCACGTCGTTCTGGGACGCCTACCCGAGGCGGATTGGCAAACTCGCCGCACAGAAAGCGTACGCCAAGGTCAGGCGCGGCGGCATCCCGCACGAGGAACTGATGGACGGCATCGCGCAGTACATCAAGACGAAGCCGGCTTATGCGGATTGGTGCCACCCGACGACGTGGCTCAACCAAGGACGCTGGATGGACGAGGCGCCGAAAAGTAACGGCAACGGTCATGGCTGCCAGCATGTACCGCAGTGTCCTGATTCGTGGTCGCACGGGCAGCTCGTCAAGGCCGAGGAGAGCGGGGATGCGGATCTCGTGGCCGGTGTTCGGCGACTGATCGCGAAACGCGCATGAGAAAGTGGATCCGGACGCCGACGGATCGTCTGTGTGGGCGCTGCGCCACGAGGATTGGCAAGGGTGCGCCGATGTTGGTGATTGAACTGCCGGCCTTGTCGCACACGAAAGTGCGCTGTGAGAACTGCGAAGGGCCAGCGCCGGCCGATCTGCCGCCGGTCGTGGCGCACCAGGCGATCATGCCGTCTCAGTGGTTGCAGGTAGGACGATTACCGCTGGACTTCAAAGTTGCCGCGGCCGGCGAGGACGACTGACATGCACCAGCGTCGTCACCGGTCTCCGTCTGTTGAGGCGAGTGCAGTTGTGATCGCCGAACTCCTGCATGGTTGGCGCACGATTCGTGAACTCGAGGCGGCGACAGGGATCAAGGGTTCCTGGGTGGGTCAGGTGGTGCGACGGATCAGTGAGTCTCGGTACATCTTCAAACGGCACCGGGACACCCCGCGAGCCATGGTTGCGGAGTATCGGATCTTCCCGGAAGCGATCCAGGTGAGACGTCGATGACAAGAGAACAGTTTGACGATCTGGCGGTGGGCGACGTCGTGCAGGTCGATCCGGCACATGACGAACGTTTCGGCGCGTGCTTTCTCGTCGTAACGGAACTCAAGTCGTGGGGCGTGCAGGGCTACGTACGGGTTCCCGGAGAAGGCGACGCGTACTATCGCGTGGAATACGCACACGTTCACCCGATCGGGAAGGCCGAATGGATACACGAACGCCATCAGGCATGAGGATGGCGGCGCGGCCTGTCCGGTTAGCCCAGGCGAAGCGATCGAAGTACCGGGCAGTCAAGGAGACGGTCGACGGAATTACGTTCGCCAGCAAGGCGGAGGCGAGGCGGTACGCGGAGCTGAAACTGCTGGAGAAGGCCGGCGAGATCTTCGACTTGCGCGTGCAGCCGGAATACGACCTCTGTGCCTGGCAGAACGGCAATGCGCCGGTGGTGGGGAAGTATCGGGCGGATTTTTCATATTTAGATGTTCGCACCAAATGTGGCGTGGTCGAGGACGTGAAGGGTTTCAAAACGCCACTCTACCGTTGGAAGAAGAAGCACGTCGAGGTGCAGTACGGAATCACGATTCGGGAGATTCGGTAAATGCCCAAGGTGGAGCCGAGAGCGCCGTATCACCTGAACCCGCCGGCGCCGAAGCATCTGCGGCTCAGGAAAGGGCTTGTCGGAACGACGCTTCCGCCCGGCGCGCTCGCGATCGTGGACTCGCTGGTGGGCACGTATCTCGGGAGCTCGCGTTCAGAAGTCATGCGGTTCATCGCTCTGAGCTGGATTACCGATCATCACCTACAGCTTAAGACTCTGGCTGAGCAGGTGAAGCGTTCATGACCCCCGCTGCCTACATGGCCGCCCGAACGTACGAAGTGCACGACGAAGACGTTTTTACGCGCGTGGACAGGGAGCGACTATGCCCGCGCCCTCGTACCGCAGCGACCAACGGGAGATAAGTCCACCATGTTGAAGACTGGTGCCGCCGTCCAGCGCGTTCGGGAGAACTTGCGACGGGCGATCCAAGCGGCGTGTGTCGCCCGCGGCGAGGCGCTGTGGACGAATGGCTATCGGGCGGCACGGCAGGCGTGCGGCGCCGAGTCAGAAAATGAAGACGCTCGCCTCTACGCCAAAGAGATCGCGCAATTCGAGCACTGCGCGAAAGCTGAGGCCCGCGTCGACCGTCTCATCGCGGCGCTAGTCTTTGCGGTTCGAAGTGTGCCTAGCCATCCGAAGGGTCGACGCGGTAAGACGGCGCGGAAGCGACCCATCGTGTCCACGCGCGCATGAAGAATTTGTTCTTTCGTGAATTAAGGGGGCGAGGATGAGCGAGCCGGCCCGGTGGCAGCCATGAACGACGAAGAAGAGAATTTGTCGCGCGTAGACCGATCTGCCCTATCAGACCGACAGGATCTACCGCGTAAACCGCAACCAGACGGCTTCCCGCATGTGTGCGGGTATTGCGGAAGTCCTTTGCACGTTTATGGTGACGTGCTTCACCGCGCCGACTGCAATCGCCCTCAGCCAAAGGACTACGAGACGCCAGATGACTAACATTCAACAATTGCACGTGTTACTGGCCGAGGCGCTTCGGTGTCTCGCCGACGAACAATACACGGCCACGCGCCGGAAGATTAGCTACGCGGACGTGCTGCTCTGTGAGCTTGAAGGCTCGATTCCTGACGATGGGGTTCCGTGGGCTGGTGGCCCGACGCCATGCACAAATTGCGGCGAGTCGGCGAGGCCACACCCAGCGTATGCGGACTTCGTCGGCCCGTTTTGTGACGGCTGCTGGGAGAAGCTTGTTGAGTTCTTCGCGGTAGATCCTGTCGCCGAAACAGGGCAGAAAGGTTCGACGCGCGAATGATCTTCTTATTGCTGCCCCTCCCTCCCCCTCCCGAGGGGGGATCGTGAGGAAAGAAGAACACGAAGAGAAGGCTTTTATGCGCAATGGGGAAGCCGTGCTGACGCCCGCGTCCCAGCTACCGCATCGAGCAGAGAGGTAATTCGTGGGCCGAGGCATCGTCCTGAGTTTGTGCGACCGCACCGGCGTCATGGTCGAACCGTGGCGCAAGGCCGGCTATGAATGCTGGATCGTGGATGTGCAGCATCCGTCGGGGATGTCCCGCGTCGGCGGGAATCTCG
>Ga0070704_100000522_pt1 | contig 18359 bp, 20 predicted proteins | sample KBSK5252metaG_FD_65467 | JGI IMG/M metagenome (GOLD analysis project Ga0070704, IMG submission 65467) | Corn, switchgrass and miscanthus rhizosphere microbial communities from Kellogg Biological Station, Michigan, USA - KBS K5-25-2 metaG | ecosystem: Host-associated > Plants > Roots >...
GGGCCGTCGTCGAATGTCAGGTAGATGCGCCGCGCGCGGGGCCCCTGTTCGACCGACGGACCAAACAACAGATCGAGCCCCATCATCGCGTCACCCGCCGATACACGTCGAGCACCCGTTGCGCCACGACGGGCCAGGCATACCGCTCGGCGACGGCTCGCCCCGCCTTGCCCATCGCTTGCCTGCGTGGAGCATCGCCCAACAATCGGTTCACGGCCGCCGCCCAGGCGTCCGAGTCGCCGCAGGGCGCGAACAGTGCGGCACCGTCTCCCGCGAGGTCCTTGAACGCCGCAATGTCCGACACCACGAGCGGTGTGCCGCACGCCATCGCCTCGAGCAATGTCACGCCGAACGACGCGCGCGTCGTTGGACAGAGATAGACGTCGGCGCCGGCATAGTAGGCGGGACGCTCGGCGCCCGCATAACCGACAAACCGCACCGCCGGACCGAGGGGGCGGGCCGCGCGTTCGAGCCGGCCGCGCCACGGGCCGTCGCCCACGACGGTGAGCTCGGTGCCGGGATGACGCTCGAGAATGCGCGGCAGCGCGGCGAGCGCGGTGCCTAGATCGTTGCGCGGCTCGATCCTGCCGAGCCAGAGGAGCCGCGGCGGATTGTTTGCGGACCGAGCGCCGTTCGGATGGAAGAACGTCGTATCGACTCCGTTGGGCACGATTTCCCAGGGCGCGTGGAAATAGCGCGACATCGCATCCTGCGCGGCGCGACTCACGGCGATTGCCGCCGCGTGGCGATCGAGCATCCGCTGGAACGGCCGGCGCAACAGGCGATACCCGATCGAGCGCGGAAACCACGTGTGGAACGTCGCCACCACGGGGATCCCGGCGCGCCACGCCGCATGCGGCGCCCAGACGCCGAGCGTCGGCGCGAGACCGCCGTGCACGTGTACGACGTCAAAGCGCTCGGCGCGGAACAGTGCCTCCAGCCGGCCGCCGAGGCGCCACCCCACGGTGACACGCGCCACGCCGCCGTTCGCGTAAATCACGACGCTCGTGCCGACGCGGCGCACGAACGCTGGATCGACACCGGCGGCGCGCATATGCGACGTCACGATGGTTGCCGAGTGACCGAGCGCATCGAGCTCGCGCGCCAGGTGATGCACGTGCTCTGGCACACCGCCCAGCTGCGGGTAGTAGTCCTCGGCGACGAGCGCGACGCGCAGCGGTCTCACCGAATCTTCTGAACCAGGCGTTCGATCGCGGCCACGACCGCATCGGGGCGCTCTTCCTGCAAGTAGTGACCAGTGCCCGGCTCGCTGTCGACTTCAAACGCCTTGAGCGAGTGAGCCATTAGGGTGATTTCGCGCGGATCCGCACCGCCTTCGTGGCGAGCGGTCCCGACGATCATGATCACGGGGCACGTGATCTGGGCGAGATGGGGCGCCACCTTCTCGGGCTCGCGCGCGTGCGACATCGCCAGGAAGACCTTGAGTGTGGCGTCGAAGTCGCGCGCGTCGCCCACCGTGTAGCCGAGCACCACACCGTCGGTGACCCAGGATCGGTCGCCGGAGGCGTCGATCAGCATCCCGCGGACTTTGCGGCGCACGAGGTTGATGCCGCCGAAGAGCTTGACCCACGGGAGGAAGCGCATCGCACTGCGGAAGCCGGGGGTGGTCGCCTGTTCGGTGGGCCCGCCTTCGAGCGACACGATGCCGCGCACCAGCTCGGGCCGGGCGATCGCGACCCGGAATGCCATGGCAGCGCCGAGCGAGTGGGCGAGCACGAGCACGGGCCCCACATGGAGTGAATCGAGCGCCGCGGCGATGCGGCGCGACTGCGCGGCGAGCGAGTAGTCGGCCTTCTCAGGCCGGCTCGACAGGCCCGTCCCGAGCGGGTCGATCAGAATGGGCCGGTAGCCGCGGGCGGCGAGCAGCGGCAAGACTTTGCGAAAGCTGAAGCCACCGCCGACGAGACCCGGGATGACAACGACCGGCGGACCCCCACCCGCCGCAGGCCACGCTTCTACGTGTAGTGTCTCCGCGGGGGCGACGACGACATAGGGGTGTTGCAGCGCGATCACTTAAGGCGTCTCGAGTCGCGCGGCACGCGAGGCGACGGTGTTCAGGTCGCCGCCCAACGCATCCATGGTGCGTTGGAAGCGGCAGTCGAGCACGAGCAGGCCGACGACGTAGGCGGCGAGGTTGACGGCGAAGATCACGGAGAAAAGTAGCGGGAAAGGAACCCAGAGACCGAAGTAGAGCGCGAAGCGCTTGGCGCCGGGATCGAGGCGCGACCGATCGACGATCGTCGTGAGGAGGAGGACGGCCGTCGCGGCCAGCGCCGCGAGGCGCCACGAGACCAGCCCGCCGGCGGCGAGCCCGGAGAAGATCGCGATCTCCGACGCTCGATCGAGCACAGTGTCAAGACGACGCCCCGCGGCCGACGCGAGCCCGAACTCGCGCGCGATGCCGCCGTCGAGCCCATCGAGCACCTGACCCGCGGCCATGAGTATCAAGGCGGGACCGACGCGTCCCGCGGCGAACACCGCGGCCGCGGCGACGCTGACCCAGAACGCACCCCACGTCACCTGGTCGGGCGAGAGCCCGAGCCGCTCGTGGAGAAAGCGCAGCACCGGGCGGACGCCGCGGTCTACAGCGGTGCCAAGAACAGGAGCAAATTCATACATAGCAGCACCACGATGAGAGCGGCTTCTTTGGCCTTGTCTGAGACGCCGACGAGAAACCCTTGCGTCACGAGCGGTGAGTACGGATACCAGGGCATCTTTTCGTAGCCGACGCTGTAGTCCATCGCGAGGTGGATGAAGAAGAAGAGCGCCGGCACCCAGGTGCGCAGAAAGACGCACAGCGGCACGATCCACAGCAGCGCGACGGGCTCTTGCAGCGATGTGCGCCAGTAATAACCCCTCTCCTTCTTGAAGCCAGCTTTCAAATAGAAGGGCGCTTTGATGGCGTGATCGATGTCCACACCGACGCCGAACACATAGGCGAGCGCCGCGTCGCCACCGCGCAGCCGCAGCGCCTGGACCCCCAACGTCGTCGCGAGGATGTGCGTGACGATCGTCATGCCATTCAGATCAGGAGGAGCCCTGCGGCGATCCAGCTGAAATCGCGCACGCGACTCACGAGCGCGGTGTACAGGCCCAGTTGCGGATCGAAGCCGAACAGGCCGAAGAGCGCCAGGAAAGAGCCCTCGCGCGCGCCCAGCTCGAACGGCACGAAGAACAGCACGTTGCCCAGCAGGGCCTCGAGCCCGCCGATCGCGAACGCTTGGAAGTAGCCGAGGTGGACGCCCAGGCTCGCGGCGATGAGGACCAGCTCGACCATGAAAATGCAGCGGCTCAAGTACTCCAGGCCGACCGCCCGGAGGAAGCGGCCGCGGTGGCGATGGTAGAAGTCTGTGATCTGGCGATCGAGCTCCGCGAGCATGCCGCGGTGCGGCTCGAGGCGCGCCGCAGCGCGGCGGATGAGCGGCACACGGCCCATCCAATTCAGCAGGCGCTCGAGCACGCCGCGCCGGTGGCCGAACAGGAGGAGGACGATCACGCCCAGCAACACCACCGTGGCCAGGGCCAAGCCCGTGGTGAGGGCAGCGGCACGCGGAGAGGGGAGCAGCACGAACGCGAGATCGAGGGCCGTGAGCCATATGAAGACGTAGCTCAGCGCGTGCAGCATCCGGTGCAGGATCACGGAGCCCGCGGCACGCCGTGTGCCGATCCACGGCGTCACGGCGGCGACACGGTAGGGCTCGCCACCCACGTTGACGAGCGGCGTGAGGAAGTTGAGGGCGCCGGCCGCGACGATGATCGCGTACGTCCGCAAGAACGAGGGCTTCCTGGGATCGCTCTTCATGGTGAGCTGCCAGGCGCGCGCGCTGCACGCGTACACGAGCGCGTACAGGCTGACGATCGGGAGGAACATCCAGCCCGTGCGGGCGGCGTCGCCCGCGAGCCGGCCGACGCCGATCTGAGCGACGAGATAGTAGAAGACCACCGCGCCCAGCACGAACAGCCCGGCCCGCAACGTGCGGCTCATGCGTACGAGCTTTCGAGTACTGCCGCCACCTGCGCGATGTCGTCCAGCTGCCGCGCTCCCTCGCCGGCATCGAGCGTCGTCGCGAATTCCTCGAACAGGCCCGCGAACCACTTGGAGTACGAAGCCTTGTCGAGCTGAGCGCTATAGTCGAACGATTCCACCTGCCCGCCGACCTCGAGGGTGAGCGTGCCGCCGCTCCACGCGATGCTGCCCTTGTCGCCGATGAAGCGAATCTCGGTTTCGCGCGCGCGCGCCGCCCAGGTCAGGAACATCACCGCCAGACGACCGGGATACTCGAACAGGAGCTGTGCGGTGTCTTCCACGTCGTAATCGCCGTGCCGCAGGCGTCCGGTCCACGCGCGCACCGCCCGCGGCGGCCCCGCCACGTCGAGCAGCTCGTAGATGAGATGCGTGCCGTGATCGAGCAGCACCCCGCCGCGGCCGGCGGCGCGGCGCCCGCGCCACGGTACCCCGCCCTTGTCCGCGCCCGGATCCGCCATGAGCCGGTACACGCGGAACTCCGCGAGATGCCAATGGCCGATCAGTCCGTCATCGAGCCAGCGCTTCATCCGTTGCCACGCCGGGTTGTAGCGGTACTGGTGGCATGGCATCACGACGCGACGCGCGCGCCGCGCGGCCGCGGCGAGGCTCGCGGCCTCCGCGCGCGTGACCGCCACCGGTTTCTCGCACAGCACGTGGTAGCCCTGCGACAGGGCCCAGAGCGACAGCGGCAAGTGCAACGCCGTCGGTGTGCAAATGTCCACGAAATCGATGGGGCCGAGCGAGCTCAGGTGGTCGGGATTGGATATGAGAGGAATGCCGTCCACGGCGAGCACCGGCGCCGAGTCGACGATGCCCACGATCTCGAGTCGCGCGGCTACGCCTCGGTCGAGTTGAAACGCCGGCAAGTGGCCGAGACGCGCGATCCCCCCCAGCCCGATCAGGGCGCCGCGGTACACCCGGCGTTCAGGCGAGCTGCGCATGCACCGGCAGCTCTCGGGCGGCACGCCGCTCGTGGACCAGGATCAGCGCGACGAGCACGACGTTCAGCGGGCCCACAATCACCCAGCAGTAGGCGGCCGGCCAGCCCGGCACGGCGGTGACGGCGAGCAGCGCGAACCGGATGTTCTGTGCGATCCACGCGCACGCGGCCACGAGCGGCGCCTGCCGCTCGGCCCAGTCGGCGCGGACCACTCGAGCACGCACCAGCGCGGTGGTGCGCGGGAAGAGCCAGGCCTGACGCCGCACGTAGTCGAGGTACAACCACCCCGAGATACGCTCCCAGACGGAGCCTGCACCGGGAGGGGGCTGCGCTGCCTCGGGGAGATCGAGCTCGCTGCCCTTGCCCACGGCGAAGTAGAGATAGGCTTGGCGGATGTAGTCGGCGGCGGCGGCCTGGTAGGTGTGGGACAACAACGCCGCCAAGGCCAGCGCCGCCCCTCCCCAGCCCCGCGTTACGAGCAGCCGCGCAGCGAGAGTGGCATAGAGGTTCAAGAATCGAAGGCTGTCGGAGACGCCGTCCAAGATCCGGCCCGTTCGGGTCGACGTGCCGCGCAGCCGGGCCAGCTGTCCGTCCGCGCTGTCGAGCACGTCGGACGCGACGAACAGCAGCACGCCAGCGGCGTTGATCCAGGCCCCCGTGTACCAGAAGAGGTGGCCGGCCACGAGCCCGACGACGAGGCTCGCGAGCGTCACGGCGTCGGGCGTGACGCGAGTGGGCGCGAGCGCGCGCGCGATGCGCCACCCGGCCGGACGAAAGAACCGCCGGTCGGCCCACTCCTCGACGGCTGGATCCTTACTCGCGAGCGCCTGCACGCTGGGCCGCCTCTTCGAGTACCGCCTTGACGTGCCCCAGCGCTTCCATCGCCTGCTCGTCCGTAATCACGAGCGGCGGGTTGATGCGCACCTCGGGGTTGTAGATCATCGCGATCACGCCGCGCGCGAGCAGCGTGTCGAAGATCCAGCGCGTCACCTTCTTGTCGAGCAGCCGGCGCGTACCGGGCACAACAAGGTCCATGCCGAGCATCAGGCCGCGGCCGCGCACGTCGCTGACGATGGGGATCTCGTCTTGCCACGTCTTCATTTCAGCGAGCATCAGCGCGCCCAGGCGGCGGCTGTGCTCGACCAGCTCTTCCTCTATGATGGTCTCGATGGTCACATGAGCTGCCGCTGCAGCCAGCGGATTGCCGCCATAGCTCGACGAGCTGCCACTGGGATTGGCCCACGGCTTGGAGAACGCGATCGGCTCGCGGATCACGACGCCACTCACCGGGAAGCCGCCGCCGAATCCTTTCCCCACGAGCAGGACGTCGGGGACAATGCCGTCGTGCTCGACGCCGAACATCGTGCCCGTGCGCCCGAACCCCGTGATCATCTCGTCGCAGATGAGCAACGCGCCGATCTCGGTCGCGAGCGCGCGCAGCTCGCGCAGGTAGCCGGCGGGCGGCACGATGTTGCCGGCCGTACCCTGGATCGGCTCGACCATGATCGCGGCGATGTCGTTCGTCGTCTCGAGCGCGATCTTGTGTCGCAAGAAGTCCACGCAATGCCACTGGCACGATGGGAACGCCTTGCCGAACGCACAGCGGGAGCAGGAAGCGTAGGGGCTCGAATACATCCCGGGGGCGAGCGGCCCAAGCTCGTGCTTGAAGCTGCCCGAGAGGAGTGGAAGGACGCCCCCCGTCTTCCCGTGAAAACCGCCCCAGAATCCCATGACTTCGTGCTTGCCCGTCGCCGCCTTCGCGAGCCGCACGGCGGCTTCGACGGCTTCGGCGCCACTCGAGTACAACTGGGTGCGGTTCAGGTCCCCGGGCGTAATTGAAGCGATCAGCTCGACCAGCGCCGCGCGGTGCTGCGACGTGAAGCTCCCCACGTGCACGCGCTCGAGCTGCCGCGACATCTCGGCGACGTAGCGCGGGTGCGCGTAGCCCAGGCTCGCCACACCGACGCCGGCGAGCAGGTCCACGTAGCGGTTGCCGTCCACGTCCCAGAGCACCGCGCCCTCGCCGCGGTCCATGCACAGCTTGCTGAACAGGGCAACGCTCTGCGTTCCGGGCGCCAGGTAGCGCGCCTCGGCATCGAACACTCGCCGCGACTGCGTTTCGAGCTCGATCACTGTGTGACTTTCTTGTCGATGTAGGAGGCGATCGCTTCCGCCGCCTGTGAGCGGACCGCCGCGAAGCTCGGCCAGTCGTTGATGTCGATCAGCACCGGCGCGTCACGGTGCGGCACCGCGACGTCGCCCCCGAACACCTCGAGCGCGAGCGCTCGCGCCGCCGCGAACACGAGCTCGCGCAGCCGCGCTTCGTTCACGTCCGCGACGGCCGCCTGCGCGCCATCGGCGGGATACCAATGGAAGAAGCTGCCGTCCGCTACCGCGTAGAACTTGAGAATCGGGCCCGGGACGTGCGCCTGCAGCGCCACCCGCGCGATGCCGCGGCGCGCGAAGTCCGCGATCGCTGCGACCACCGTCGCTTCCTTCGCCGCTACAACGTCGGCGCGCGTCTCGGCATGCACGTCGCCGCGCTTCACCCACACGGGCCGGCCATCACCGTTCAAGAGGTGCACGATGAGCGCCGCCGCCTGCGGTTCCGAGGTGGGGAGAATGAGCGTGCGCGGGAACGGCAGTCCCGCATCAGCCATCCGCTCCACCAGGCGATGGCGGTGGCAGTTGAGGACGCTCGTCGGGGGATTGACGGCCAGCGCCTCGAGCGGCACCAGCCGCAGCAAGCGCTCCGAGGCCGCCACCCCCTGGCACATGTTGACGTACAGGTCGGCCGGCGGCAGGTGTCCCGCGCCAACCGCCGACTCGCTCGTCTTGTTCACGGCCCAACCGCGGCGCGCGAGGCTCTCGACTGTCTCGTCCAGAATTGCCGTGTCGTTCTGCCGGTGTTGCTGCGGCGAATAGGTGGGGCTGCGATACAGCGCGACGAGACGCTTCATGGCGCGACCGCTTGGGCGGCGCCGAGCCAGGCGGCCGCGGCGTCGAGATCGCGTTTGTGATCGAGATCGATGATCCGCGGAACCTCGACGGTGGCGACAGGTCCCCCGCGCCGCACCAGCAGCCGGAGGAAGGCGCGCATCCGGGGCAGCGTCCGAACGGCTTCCGCCGCGACGCGGCGCGCGGTCGGACTGAGGCCGTACACACCGCCCGTGACGAGCGGTGGCGGGGCCGGGTGGTCGGAGATGTCGACCGCCAGCCCGGCGGCATTGCGCGTGACGTACAGGGGCCGTTCATCGTCCACGAACGGCGTGACGGCGAGCACCGCGAGTGCTCCGACGGCGAGATGATCCGCCACGCCGCCGTAGAGGCGCCGCCAGTCCGCGGCGGGCATCACCGTGTCGACCATGGCGCAGAAGACCGGACCGGAGGGGGCCAATGCCAGTCCCAGGGCGAGCGTGTGCAGGGACGACGGCGTGCGGCAGGACCGCACGGTGATGGGGAGTTGGCGAATGCGCGGCGCGAACCGCTCCCAATCCGTGGGCAGGTCGTCGCGCACCATGCAGATGACCGATGCGCACCCGAGCTCGACGAACATCTCGATCAGGTGGACGACCTGCGGCCGCCCCGCGACCTCCACGAGCGCCTTCGGCGTGTCCACGCCATCGGCCGCGAGCCGCGCACCGCGTCCGCCGGCGAGGATCAGGCCCTGCATCATCGATCGAGCACCTCGGCCAGCTGCGCCAACGTCGTGAGACGCACCGTCGGGAGGCCCGCATCCGGGGATTTGGACGTGCGCGGCGCCAACCAGGCCGTGGACAGGCCGAGTGCCGCGGCAGGCCGGATATCCGACGCGAAACTGTCGCCGACCATCCACGCCGGCGCCGAGGGACCTCTCATGCCTGGCCAAGCGAGGGCGTGCTGGAAGAGCCGCGGGTCGGGCTTCGTCACGCCCACACGTCCCGAGTCGGCCACGACGGCGAAGTAGCGCATCAGCCCGAGCTCTTGGAGGCAGCACTCGAGGTTCCCGGTGAAGTTCGACACGACGCCTAAGTGGTGGGACTCCTGGAGGCGTGCGAGCAACGCTTCATTGCGCCGCACCACCTTGAGCGTCGTGGCGTGGAACTGGTCCGCGATCGCCTGAGTGGAGAGTTTGGCGCCGTCGGGAAGCGCGGCTAACAAGAGCGCCGTCTGAGCGTCAACCATGGCGCGGAATCCCAGCCTCTGGATGTCGGTGCGGCGTTCCAGCGCGCGGTCGGAGGCCCGAAACGCGGGCTCGAACGCCGCGAACGGCTGTGCACCGCCCGCCGAGCGGTAGGCGTCATGAAAGCGGACGCTCCAGCGCTCGCCGTCCGCGTCCAGGGTCCCGCCGAAGTCGAAGAGTACCAGACCGCGCACCCAAGACGACCCCGCTAAGGGGGTCGCCGTCACAGCGCACGACTATCTGAGGGCGGTTCCTACGAGGAGGGCGAGGAGGGCGAAGATTCCAGCGAGAGTTGCGAAGATTACCTGTCGTTTCCTGAGCCCGGCAAAGCTTTCGGGTAGCTCACCCCGCGGATCGAGCTCGAGCCTGCCCATGCGTGCCGCCGTCGGAGTGACGATGCCAATCGCGATAATGGCGCCAATCAAGCCCAGGCCCTGCATCGCCACGAGCCATCCCGGCATGGCAGCCTGGAAAAAGGGGATCGACAACACAAAGCCGGACAGCAGCACGAGCAGGGCGCCGGGGCCGATCAGGTTGCGGGCGACGACGCTGGTGGCGCGGTAGACGGCGAGCCGCTCCTCGGGCGGGAAGTGCTTCGCGGTGATGCCGGCGAGCATCATCGCGAGCCCCCCGCCCAACCACGCGGCGAAGCCCATGAAATGCAGAAACAGCCAGACGCCTCTCATGCGCGGCCCACCACCTCCGGTATCGGTTGCCGTCCTGCGAACCCCGCATCCAGCTCGTGCCAGTGCGTGATGCGGTCCTCGCCCAGCTTCCAGCACCAGAGAATCTCGCGGTCGTCGAGCCTGCCATGGAAGTCCACGAGCCCCTGCTCGTAGTCCTTCAACTCGCAGCCAATTTGCTCGAGCTCGACGACGCATGCGTGGATCTTGTGCGCCGCGTCGTCGATCTGCGCCTTGAGGCCGAGCTGCTCGGGAGACTCGCCCCAGTCAGGGCGAGCCGCGGCCGCTATGAGCTCGTACTGAGAGACCAGGTCTTGCCAGGACGGATACAGAGACGCGATGTCCTGGACGACCCGTTTGACGAGGGGGAGGGTCCGGTTGGCCTCTGAGAGGGTGAAGAGCTTATGCGGCAATGATGATTCCTTGTACTTCTTCGGGATGGGGGATGAACCCGAGAACCCGTCGCTCACTGTCCAACACGACGATCGTCGCTCGCACGTGGTGATCCTCCGCGTCGAGCTGCTTCGGCAGCTTGTACCCCTTCAAGTCCGTGTCGGGTTTCACGACCGGGGTATCGGTTCGGGCATGATCTTGAACCGCACAGTCACTGGGATCGTGGCCCAGTCCGACACAACGCGTGACGATGTCCCGGTCCGAGATCGTGCCCAGATAGCGGCGATCCTTCGGATTATCGACGACAGGGACGACCGAGATGTTCTTGATGCGCATCAGTGCGGCAACCTCGGAGGAGGTTGCACCGGCTGCAACCACGATGGGATCGGCAATCATGACTTCGGCAGCGCGCATGTCCTATGCTATCGCCTTCTTTGTCGCCTGGTAACCCGCCTCCACGTATTGCTCCAACCTTTCCACGGCAAATGTCGCCTCCCGTTCGGCGACCGGGCGCACGTACACGAGGCGCGGGGCCTCCTTGGGCCAGTCGGCGACGGCGCGCTCGGATTGCGCAGCCATCATGATGCGTTCGGACTCGCCGTGGGCGCGAACCAAGGCCGGAATCTTGGAACGTTGGAACGATGGAACGGGCGCTTCGTCGAATCCTGGCCCAACGTTCACGGCCACGACGAGATCGGCGGGGATCGCGCGGGCTGCGTCGAGCGGCAGCACGGCGCGCAGGCCTCCGTCGGCGTAACGGCGACCGCCGAGCTCGAGCGGAGGGAAATACAGAGGAAGAGCGCAGGAAGCGTACAGCGCGTCGTGGAGATCCATGCCGCCTTTGAACAGCACGAGCTCTCCACTATCCAGGTCGGTGGCGGTGACCGTCAGGGGGATCTTGAGGTACTCGAACCGCTTCGCGGGCACGACCCGCTCGATGGTGCGGCGTAGCGCCGAGGCCGGGATCAGGGCGGAGGCGAACATCCCTTTCAGGAGCGCCAATGGATTGAACGGAGCGACGTCCTTGCGCCGCAGGCTTAGGGACCGCCGTCGTACTTCCTCGAAGGGGAGCCCCGCCGCGAGCGCCGCCCCAATCACGGCCCCCATCGACGTCGCCACGATGTGGCTGGGCTCGAGACCGGCCTGCTGGAGAGCGCGGAATGCTCCGGCGTGGGCCAGCGCCTTAGCGCCGCCCCCGGAGAACACCGCGACGACTCTTATTCGCCCCGTCCTTGGTCGTACCGGCGCTCCATCACCCGACTCGCTCGCCGCTTCGCCGCCCGCTCGTAGCGCCGCTTCTCATCGGGAGTCTCGGGGACGATAGGCGGGACCCCGCTGGGCCGGCCGTTATCGTCGAGCGCCACGTACGTCACGTAACAGGAGTTGGTGTGGCGCTTCTCACCCGTGATCAAATGCTCGGCGATGATCTTGACCCCGACCTCCATCGACGTCTTGCCGGCGTAGTTCACCCGCGCGAAGCCGGTGATCAGCTCGCCCACATGGATCGGCTCCTTGAAATCCACCTTGTCCACCGACACCGTGACGCACTGCTTTTTCGAGTGTCGGATCGCGCATACCGCCGCGATGCGATCCACCAGCGACAGAATCACGCCGCCGAACACGTTGCCCATGATGTTGGCGTGGTTCGGCATCATCAGCTCGGACATCACCGTTTCCGATTCGCTGGGATGACGCGCCTTCATTAATAGTCCACCGGTCTGAGATAGAATTCGCCGATCGCCGTCTGCGACATCACGGCGACGGTGGGGAGCTTGCGCTTCCAGTGGGTGGAATCGAGCCGTTTGCGAACGACCGCCACCTCGGCGGGCGTGAAGCCGCGCGGCTCCTCCCCCCGAATCAGTTGGTACAGGATGCGATCGGCCTTGGTGTACGCAATCCCGAAGTCCCCTTCGTCGGTCTGCCCGTGGATCAAGTCGGCGGTCGCGGGCTTGCTGACGATCACCTCGGGTACGCCCATGTGCCGCGCCAGCGCCCACACTTGCGTCTTGAACAGATCGCCCAGGGGATTCACGGGGGGCGAGTCGTCGGCGTGCCAGGTGAAGTAGCCGAGCAGCCGTTCCGACTTGTTGCCGGTGCCGAGGGGAAGGGCTTTGTGTTTGGCGGAGAGGTCGAACAGCACGATCATCCGCTCGCGTGAGATCACGTTGCCGCGGCGGGCGGGATCGACATCGCCGACCTGCTTCACGTAGCCATCTACCGCGTCGGTGATCTCGACCGTGGCGGACGCAATGCCCAGCTGATCGATGACGAGCTGCGCGTGCGCCAGGCTGTCGGGGCTCGAATCCCGATACGGCATGCGCACCCCGATGACGTTGTCTTTGCCGAGCGCTTCGGCGGCGAGGAACGCGGTCAGCGCTGAGTCGACGCCACCCGAGAGGCCGACGATGCCTTTCTTGAAGCCGCGGCGCTTTACCACCTCGTCGCGCAGAAAGCTGACCAACCACTTGCGCGCCAGCTCGGGATCGATGGCGAGGGGGTCTTCCGGCTCGCCCGCGATCCCCACCACCTGCAAGGGCGTAGGACGTGGGGCGTGGGGCGTGCGTGCGCCGTTGGTTGCGGGGTCGAACTTGACCTTCGCGGGCTTCGACTTGCCGAGCCCCTTAGTGAGAACGGGAAGGGCGCTCCGCAGGTCGGCGAGCAGCGGAGAGTCCGCGCGCGCGTCCGTGAGTTTCTCGAGATCGAGGTCGGCGGTGAGCAGCGCTTCCTCGAACAGCGGCCCGCGCACGGCGACATTCCCCATCGGATCGATCACCGCCGACGCGCCGGGGAATCCTTTGCCCCCCTCGAACCCGACGAGATTGGCGAGCGCGACGAACACGCCGTGCTCCTCGGCGATCCCTCGGACGATACGTTCCCAGCGAATCACCGACGCGGGGAGCCGCGAGCCGTCCTCGTCCATGCCGCTGCCCCGCGCCGGCGACGCGCTCGGCACGATCAGCAGCTGCGCCCCCTCCAGGGCCGCCACCGTCGCCGCGAGCGAGTGCCAGGCGTCCTCGCAGATCAGGATCGCGGCGCGACCGCCCCAGCTCGTATCGAACGCCCGCACCCCCTCCTGGCCGCGATCGACGAAGCGCTCTTCGTCGAAGACACCGTAGGTGGGGAGGAAGACTTTGCGGTGGACGTGACGGACCTCGGGCTTGCTGCCGAGCGTCACGTACACACACGAATTGTGAATGTGGTTTTGGAACCGCTCGTAGAAACCGACGGCGACGTCGATCGAGGGGCCCTGGTAGAGCGCCGCGAGGTCGCGAATCAGCGTGCCTGCGGTGACTGCGACTTCTTTCACGCCCCCTTCTACGAAATAGCCCGACGTCGCGGTCTCGGGGAAGACAAGCAGGTCAGGCTTGGGGTCCAGCCTGACCGTCTGAAGGATGACGCCGCCGATGCGCGCCACGTTCCCGGCGTAGTCGCCTTTGGCGGGACGAAACTGGGAGATGGCGAGGCGCACGGAGGCCATGGGGGAAAGATACTGCATCCAACAATCAGTTACCTGGTCTCCAGCGCGCGAAGATCGCGATTCCAACCGGCGTGTGTGAGCCGTACGCCCCCGCGAGAAATGTCGGAACGAGCCCGACGGATCCGCGAACGCCGAGCCCCCACTCCCCACTCCCCGCGCGCCACGCCGTCAGGTATCCCAGCACGACGGAGCCCACATCGTAGGTTCCCGGAGCGACGGCGAGATCGTCGCCGCCTTTCCGCACGTATTCGACACGCGTAAACACGTGGTGGCCGCGCCGCGCTTCGAGGTCGCCTTCGGCGAGCAGGCTGTGGCTCGTCGTCCCTGCGAGCTGCGCGTTGGCGCCCCACACGAACGCACCGCTCAATCGGCCCTGCGAGGTGAGCAGTGCGGCGCCGTACCGATGAATCGATTCATCGGGATGGAGCTCCTCCGGCGACTCGAGATACGCGTACCAGGCCGACAGGCTCCAGCGCGCACCGGGATTGGCGGCGACGCGGACGCCGTATGAGTCGATCGTACGAAAATCGAAATCGGTGCGCTGCGCGTCGGGCTCGCGGCCGTTGAACGCCGACGCTTCCAGCTTCAGCCGATGACTGAACAGGCCTACGGTCATCGCGCCGTACGTGATGTGCGTCGCGTCCTGCCAATGATGACCGAGCGGAGCGAACGGGTCGCTCTGGGCGGAGGGGCGGTGCTGGAACGCCGGCGGCCCGACGGCCGGCTCTCCTACCGCGGCGACGTACAGCGACGCGGCCAGATTCTCGCCGAGGCGCCGCTCCCACGACGCCGCCAGCTCGATCCACAAGTCGTGCGGGTGTTGACGGTCGACGAGCGGCGCGCCCTTGTAGGTCTCCCCCGACTGCAGCAGCAGCGGGTAGCCTCGCGGGCCCACGGTCCAGGGGTCGGCACTCACCATCGCCAGCAGGGCGATCTGGCCGCCGCCGAATGACCGTTTGGCCGTGAGCATCCCCCAGTTGATCACGTTGAATTGATCATCGCCGCGGGGGCCGCGTTGCGAATCGTACAACGGCGCGACGACGCCGTGGACCATGAAGCTCCAGCGACCGGCGCGGAAGTGCGCCGCGTGCATCGGCGAGGAATCGGGGAGCCAGGCGGTGCCGGAGCCGGCGCGCGCCTCGGGGATACCGAGCACGTTTTCGGCCATAGGCATCGGCATCTCGTGGCCGGGATGCTGCACGGCGAGCGCGAGGAGTACAGCGAGCATGTCTCAGCGGATTTCGAACGTCAGCGTCGCCCACCTCGATTCGTAGTCGAGCCCGGCTCGATTGGCACGGACCATGTTGACGAACTTCACGTACCATTTGCCAGCGGCGTCGAGCGTCACCTGAGCCACGCCCAGCGAGTCGGTCCGCGTGCTACGCTCGGCACCCGCGCCACCCCACAGCACGACCTGGTTCGCCACCGGACGCCCGTGCACGAGACAGCGCACCCGCAGTGACGTGCCGCGACCAGCCGCGTAGGGATTCTCGAGCGGCACGATCTCTGCGGGATATCCGAGGACGACGCCGAACTGGTTGCTGCGTGCCTCGCCCACCTGAAAGACGGCTTTGACGTGCTTGGAGTAGCGCTCGCGCGCGTCCTTCCCGAGCTCGTTGCTGAGGCGCCGCGCGTCGAGCACGTCGGGGAGTCCATCTTCCGCGAGGTACGCATTGAAGTCCTTGGCAGGCAACGCCAGCTCGCGCGGCCGAGTCGAGGCGCCGGCGACGTACGTCCCGGCGTCGCCCAGCTCGATGCTGAGGAGACTGGTGCTGTCGGGGCCGGGACTCCAGGCGGCCGCGGGCACGAGCTTGGTGCGCCCGCGCGGCGAGACCACGCTGATGTCCGCCAGGCGATCGCGCGCCACGAAGTTCTCGCTCTTCGTGAACGTGCCGTTCAGCACGGGGATCCGCACGCGGGTGTGCGGTTCGAGAAAGTAGGTGTCGAGCTTGAGGAAGAGATCGTGGGCCAGAGCCAGCGACGCCACGACCAGCAGTAGGCCGGTGATGAAAACCGTGCGTCTCATTTGTGTCCCATGAGGGCGAGGGCAACGCCGTTCGTCCATCCAAATCCGTCTTGCGCCGGGTACTCTCCGCCGCCGGCGCGCCGCCGCAGGTCGATCACGTCGTACTTCTCCGTCATCTTCCCGGTGGATCGATAGGTGCGCTCGTTCAGCGCCAGCCACCGGTCGCGGGCGCGGTCGGCGAGGTCGGCGCGTCCGTAGCGCCGCACGCCTTCGATCGTGAGCCATTCGAGCGGCGGCCACCCGTTGGGCGCGTCCCACTGTTGCCCTGAGGCAATGAGGGTCGTGACGAACCCGCCCGGCTTCAAGAACTCTGTCTCGAGACGCGCGGCGACGCGCCTGCCCTGGAGGGAGTCGGCCAGCCCGAAATAGAGCACGTACGCGGCCGCCAGGCTCGGGCGATCCAGCACGCGTTCGCCGCTGCGCCAGCGCACGTCGTAGAAGAATCCCCGGGTGACGTCCCACGCGATCTCGAGCAACGCCTGGCGCCGGACCGCCGCCGCTTTGGTGAACTGCGCCGCCACGGCGGAGTCGCCCGCTTGGTGACGGAACGCGCGCAGCGCGGCGATCGTGCGCTCCGTGTGGTACAGCAAACTGTTCAAGTCGATCGGGAGCAATTCCGTCGTCTCGAGCGTGCGCAAATCCTTGGGATCCCGCATCCAGCGGCTGGAAAAGTCCCAGCCGCTCTCCGCGGTCGCCTTCGCGTTCCGGTAGAATCCCGCGCGCTCGGAGTCGGGCAGCGTCTGCGCAATCTCGTAATCGGGGCGGTACGCCTCCGGCCTCGGCTCGGGAAGATCGTCCCAATAGCGGTTGAGCACGGGGCCGGTCGGCAGTCGGACCACTCGGGCGTACACCTGGGCCGGCCCGAGGCGATCGGCGCCATCCATCCAGAATTTGTACTCCGCCTCGAGCGCATCGAGGTAGCGCAACGCCTGCGTGGTATCGGTGGCCTGCGCGTACAACCCTACCATCGCGCCGAAGAACGGCGGCTGGCTGCGACTGAGGTAGTACGTGCGGTTGCCGTTGGGAATGTGGCCCACGGTTTGAATCAGGTACGCGAAGTTGTCCAGCATGTCGCGCACCAGGTCGGTGCGGCCCCCCCGCACCAGGCCCAGCATCGTGAAGTAGGAGTCCCAGTAGTAGACCTCGCGGAACCGCCCTCCCGGGACGACGTACGGATGCGGCAACGGAATCAGCGACGAGCGGGCGTCGGCGCTGTCGGGCGGGCGGGTCAGGACCGGCCAGAGCGCGGCGATGTGCTGCGCCATCGTGTGCGACGGATCGGTGCGGAATCCCTCCGCGACCGGCTTCGGCAGCTCGAAGTGCTCCTCCACGAACGCCTTCAGGTTCGAGCCGTCGAAGTGCAGGGCGATCTCCGCCGGATCCATGATCGGGCGGGCGTCGACGAAGGTCTTCGAGTCCGGGAACAGCCCCGACATCTGGATCTGGTGGAACAGGGGGCCCAGGTCGTGGGCGGGGTTGTAGGCCGTCGGGCGGACGGGCGGACGGGCGGACGGCTGACATGCGAGGACAAGGAAAAGCGCGGCAATGCAAAGGCTAGGCGCACCGACGCACCGCGGGATTCCGTAAGTAGTCATCGGGACAACCCGAGCGAGGGTTTTCCCGTTGACCGATGACTCATGCCCTCGGTGCGTCTGTGCGTCTAGCTTTTGCATGTCCCCGTCTCTATCTGAACACGATCCACAGCACCCCAATGATGGCCACGAGCACCACCGACAGTCCGATCGCGAACTTCCGATCGCGCGCGGTCTCGCCTTGCAGCAAAACGGCGGCGCCCCCTGGTGCGGCACGGACGTACGTGAGTCCCTCTGTCTTGTCAGCACCGGGCGGCGGGGTCGCCATGCTCACGACGAACAGCACGGCAGTGCAGATCACGAAGAGCAGCACCGCATAGTGGAGGAAATTGATCGTCGCGATCCAGTGCCAGAGCGTCCCCGACTCGAGGCCGCCGCCGCTGGCCTTGTTCGTGAGCTCGAGGACGAGCCGCAGCACGCCGAGGACGAGCCCGGTGACGAGCGACGCCATCGCGCCGGTGCCGTTCAGGCGGCGGAAGAACAGGCCGAGCAGGAAGCAGGCGGCGATGGGCGGCGCGATGTAGGCCTGCACACTCTGCAAATAGATGTAGATCTGCGACGAGACGAACTTCATCAACGGAATCCAAGCCAGCCCGAGGAACACCATGACCCCGGCGGAAATCCGGCCCACCCGGACCAGCTGCTGCTCGCTCGCGGTGGGACGCATCTTCTTGTAGACATCCCAGGTCAGGAGCGTGGAACACGCGTTGAACGCCGACGCCAGGGAGCTCATCAGCGCCGCGAGCATGCCCGCGAGCACCAGCCCCTTGATCCCGTCCGGCAGCAGCCGCGTCACGAGCGTGGGGTACGCGGAGTCAGGGTTTTGGCTGACGTCCGCGAACAGCGCCATCGCGACGATGCCTGGCAGCACGAAGATGAAAACGGGGAGAATCTTCAGGTATCCGGCGAAGATAGTTCCGGTGCGCGCCTCTTTGATGTTCTTGGCAGCGAGCACGCGTTGCACGATGTGTTGATCGGTACACCAATACCAGATGCCGAGAATCGGCGCCCCGAAAATGACTCCGGTCCACGGAAAG
>Ga0070704_100000528_pt1 | contig 18308 bp, 13 predicted proteins | sample KBSK5252metaG_FD_65467 | JGI IMG/M metagenome (GOLD analysis project Ga0070704, IMG submission 65467) | Corn, switchgrass and miscanthus rhizosphere microbial communities from Kellogg Biological Station, Michigan, USA - KBS K5-25-2 metaG | ecosystem: Host-associated > Plants > Roots >...
CATTCGGTGTCGCTGCACACGCAGGACCAGCAGCAGGCGATGCGCCTCGGGCTCGAGCTGCCGGTCGCGCGCGTCATCGTCAACCAGGCGCACTGCTTTGCGACCGGCGGCAACTTCGACAACGGCCTGCCGTTCTCGCTCTCGATGGGCTGCGGCACTTGGGGCGGCAACGGCTTCTCCGACAACATGCACTGGCGCCACTTTCTCAACATCACGCGCGTTGCGCGGGTGATTCCCGAGCGCGTTCCCACCGAGGAAGAGATCTTCGGGGCCTATTTCCGCAAGCACGGCCGATGAGCGGCACGCTCCGCGACACGCTCGCGGGACACCTCGCGGCGCAGCCCGATCGCACACTGCTGATTGCGCCGGAAACCGGCCGCAGGCTCAGTTACCGCGACCTCGATTGGCAGGCGCGAGTGCTCGCGCGCTGGCTGCGCGCGGCGGGACTGCAGCCCGGCGACAAGGTCGGCCTGTACCTGCACAACAGCTACCAGACGGCGGCCCTCTTTCTCGGCGCGATGCTCGGCGGCTACGTGATCGCGCCGCTCAACCTTCTTTCGCAACGCTCGCAGCTCGCCTACGTGATCGGGCATTGCGACTGCAGGATCCTCTTCACCGCGCGCGAATACGAGGCGCCGCTTGCCGCCGCGCTCGCCGAGGTGCAGCGCAAGATCGAGGTCGTGGTGATCGACCCGGATGCTTCCGAGCTGTTTCTGGAGGACCGGTTGCCGGCCGAGACGCAGATTCGAATCCGGCCCGGCGATCCCGCGCTTTTGATGTACACCTCCGGAACGACCGGCACGCCGAAGGGGGCGGTGCTTTCGCACGCCAACCTGATCGCCGCCGCGAGCACCGTCGCGGCCTGGCACGGCCTCACCACGAGGGACCGGTGCCTCTCGTCGCTGCCGCTCTATCACATCAACGGGCAGGTGATCGCCACGCTCACGCCGTTCGTCTCCGGCGGCAGCCTCATCGCGCCGCACCGCTTCAGCGTCTCGACATGGTGGGAGACCGCCGAGAAGCACGAGGCGACCTGGATCAACCTGGTGCCGACGATCATCGCCTATCTGTTGAACGCTGCGGATGCGCAACGCGAGTATCGATTCCCGCGAATTCGCTTCGGCCGCTGCGCGTCGGCACCGCTTCCGCCCGAGCAGCATCGCGCGTTCGAGCGCCTCTTCGGCATTCCGGTGATCGAGGCGATGGGAATGACGGAGACGTCGTCGATTGTGTTCGCCAATCCGCAGGACCCGGCGAAGCGCAAGTACGGCTCGCCCGGCGTTCCCTGCGGCGTCGAGGCGAAAGTGATCGACGCGGAGCGCGGCACGGCGCTCCCGGCAGGCACGCCCGGCGAGATCTGCCTGCGCGGCCCGAACGTGATGTCCGTGTACTACAAGGCGCCCGAGCAGACCGCCAACGCATTCGATCCCGAGGGATGGCTGCGCACCGGCGACCTTGGCTATCACGACGCCGACGGGTATTACTTCATCACCGGCCGGCTGAAGGAATTGATCATCAAGGGCGGCGAGAACATCGCGCCGCGAGAGATCGACGAAGCGCTGCTCAAGCACCCCGCGGTGCTCGAGGCCGCGTCGGTCGGCATTCCGGATCCGAACTACGGCCAGGAGATCCGCGCCTGCGTCGTGCTCAAGCCCGGCGCGCGCGCCTCGGCCCGGGAATTGCGCGCGTTCTGCCTCGGCGAGCTCGGCCGCTACAAGACGCCGAAGGAATTCCGTTTCGTCGCCGAGCTGCCGAAAGGACCTTCCGGCAAGGTACAGCGCCTCAAGCTGGTCTAGGGCTGAGGATCCTGCGCGAGCGCAGCAGCAGCCACGAGGCGATCGACAGGTTGAGCAGGTTCCACGCAATGCCGTTCAGGAACGCCGCCTTGTAGGACCCCGTCAGGTCGAAGATTGCGCCGGACATCCAGCCGCCGAGCGCCATGCCGAAGAGCGTCGCCGTGAGCACGGTGCCGACGCGGGCGCCTGCCTCGCGGGGAGTGAAGTACTCGCGCACGATGATCGCGTAGGAGGGGACGAGCCCGCCCTGGAACAGGCCAAACAGCGCCGAGACCACGTACAGCGTCATCAGCTCGCTGGAGGGCAGGAAAAGGAGCAGCGCCAGCCCCTGCAGCCCCGAGCCCAACAGCAGCGTCCGCAACCCGCCGATGCGGTCGCAGATCCAGCCGGAGGCGAGCCGGCTGACGATGCCGAAGCCGAGCATCAGCGAGAGCATTTCCGCGCCGCGCGCCGCCCCGTACCCGAGGTCGCCGCAGTACGCGACGATATGAACCTGCGGCATCGACATCGCCACGCAGCAGGCGAGCCCGGCGATCCACAGCAGGTTCTGCAGTGCAAGCGGCGACAGGCCGAGCGGGCGATCCGATGCCAGCGTGGACTGCGCGCCCGGTGCGTCCGAGAGCGCGGGCGGTCGACGCCGCAGCGCAAGCGCGAGCGGCAGCATCGTGACGACGCAGAAAATCCCCGCCGCCATGTACGTCTGTCGCCAGCCGATCGTCTCGAAGAAATGCTGCAGAATCGGCGGCCACAGCGCGCCGGCGAGGTAATTCCCGCTCGCGCAGATCGCGACCGCGATGCCGCGGCGCCGCGTGAACCACAGCGACGTGTCCGCAACGAGAGGGACGAATGTCGCCGAGCAGCCGAGCAGGCCGATCAGCAGGCCCTGCGCCAGGGCGAATTGCCACAGGCTGCCGGCGTTTCCGGCGGCGATGAATCCCACCCCGAGCGCAATGCCGCCGGAGAGCACCGGGACCATCACGCCGAAGCGATCCGAGAGCCGCCCCATCAGCATTCCGCCGAGCGCAAAGCCGATCATCGTCAGCGTATAAGGGAGCGACGCATCGGAGCGCGATACGCCAAACTCGGCCTGCACGGCGGGCAGTGCGACCGTCACGGCATACATTCCGGAGCCGCCGATCGTCGTCAGCACGAGCGCAGCCACGAGGCGCGCCCACGCGTAGGGCGATTCGGCCTGTGAATGCTTGGCTGAAACGGCGGGTGAGGTCACCTCACCGATTGTACTTGTCGCAGCATTTGTAACTTCTGTAGCGAATTGTAAAAACAGGACTATTTCGCAGCGGAGCCGGTGGACAATTCAGTCCGCTGGGAGGGCTCCCGTTTGGCCAATTCCGTTGACGCAGTAAACGCGGGCGCGACAAGCCGCTGGAGCATCGCGCCCGAAGCGGTGGAATGGCCGGTCACGCTCGCTGCAATCGCATTCCTCGTCTGGCAAGCCGATGCGTTTCGCGATCCTGAATTCGCCCGCGGCGCAGGCGAGCGCTATCAGCACGCGGTAGAGCTGAGAGCGCCGATCCTGCCGCAGGCGCTGGGGAGCGGCCGCTTCACGGACTCGATCGCGGGCAACGAGGAAGACTCCGCGACGATCGACCGGCTGACGAGTGCGTATGAAGCGCTCGCCCGCAGTCTCGCCCAGCCGCTCAACGCTCGGCTGCCGCGCCTCGAAGCGCTCGAGAATCGTGCGCGCGAAGCGCGCGCGGACACCGACGTGAAAGCGGCGATGGAAAGCCTCGCGAACGAGACCAGGCTCTACCGCGATGCGTACGGCATCGCCCCCGGAGAAACGCGCTCGATCCCGCTCGAATGCGCGTGGAACCACTTCGCAGCCCTGCAACGTGCCGACGGCATGGCCGCGATCCTCGACGGCGATGCGCGCCGCGCTGCGGCCGCGCTGCCGTCCGATGCAAAATCAAACACCTGGTCGCGGGCCGAGCGCGCGGCCGGATGCGCTGCTGTCGGACAGCCCCGACAAGCGGTCGCCACGGCCGCCGAAATCGTGGCACAGGCGCGCTCGAGCGAGATCAATGCGGCGAAGTCGCGCGGCGCGCAGCAGCTGCTCGCCAACGCGCATTGGATCTTTGCGCTCTGGGCGGTGGCCGGACTCGCGCTGCTGCAGATCGGCCGGCAGGCCATGCCTGCCCGCCGCTTCCTGCCGCTCGCTGCGCTCGTATGGGCTGCCGTGGGATACGTGACCCACGTCCACGTCGAGTGGACCAGCGACCGCAGCGCGCACACGTCCCGGCTGCTGGCCTGGGGCGTGCAGTGGCCGGACTTCTTCCAGGCGCTCGCTGCCGGAGCCGCCGTGCTGCTGCTGCTCGGGATGATGATTGGACCGCGGGCCGGCGCGCCAAGGCACCGGCAAACGCCGTCCTCGCGGCTGGCGTACGCAGGGTTCGTGCTGTTCGTCGGACTCGGATGGTGGCTGTCTCTCGATCTGTCGGCCGCAGGCCATGCCGCAAATCGATTTCATGCGTTGTATCAGCAGGTCTACGTGTTCGCCGCTTTCGTGTTGCTGACCCTGCTCGCGCCGCTGCGGCTGAAACTCGCCGACCCGCTGGTGCGCTGGCTCGGCTTCTTCCTGCTGATCGCGCGGCCGCGCGGCGCGGGCCTGCGCCGCTACGTGCCGTGGCTCGTGTATGCGAGCACCGCGGCCCTGGTGCTGCTTGCGGCGAGCCTCACGCACAAGCAGCAGACGCAGTTCACGTCGGAGCTGTTTCGCGCCTGGCTGATCGTCGGTGCTGCGTGGTTCTTCTTCGTCCGCGGCGAATCCGCGTTGTCGCTTTCCTCGGGCGGAGTGAAGGGCGCGCTGCAGGGCTTCGTCTTCGTCTCGCCGCTCTTTTTCGTTCTCAGCGTTCCGCTGCTCGGCCTGGTGCTGACCGACGATTTCGGCCCGCTGTTCGTGATGCTCTATGCGGCTTCGATCTTCGTCGGCACCGCATTCGCGTTTGCGTGCTTCGACCGGGCCGGCTATCGACCGTGGCTCGGGGGAACGGTGGGCGTATTCGTCGCCGGTGCGTGGGTCTACCTGATGACGTTCGCGCTGTATTCGCTGCCGGCGCCGCTCGCCCGGATCGCCGAGCGGCTCGCGAGCGTGCGCAATCCGTTCACGTCGACCAACGACCAGATGGCGATCATCACCTGGTTCCAGGAGTCGGCGCCCGCGCAAGGCTATGGCTTTGGCGCAGTGCCGTGGTGCGGCGAGATGGCCGGCGCAACGTGCCGCGGCATTCCGAAGCAGATCCAGAGCGACTATGTGTTCACCGCCTTCGCCGGCGTCTACGGCAAGGTTGCTGCGCTCGCGCTGGTCGCGCTGCTCGCGCTGTGGCTGGTCAGAGTCGTGCTTCACCACGGGCGCGCGACCCGCGGCACGGTCACGCTGGAGTCGGCCGCGCTGACCCAGCAGGCATGGCTCAGCTGGATCGCCATCTGCTGGGTCGGTCTCACGCTCGCCCAGCTCGCGATCACCGTCGCCGGCAACCTCGGCTGGCTGCCGCTGACGGGAATCACGTTTCCGTTCGCGAGCTTCGGCGCCTGGTCGCTGCTCGCGAATACGTTCTTTCTCGCGCTGGCGATCAGCCTGCCGAAGAGGGGGGCGTGATGCCGCAGGTCCGCGCTTCGCTGCTGCAGCGCGCGCTCGCGGTGTTCGTGCTGCTCGCGTTATTCCTCGCCGGCTTTCTGTGGGCCGGCCAGGTGCTGATGCCGCGGCCGGTTGAAGACGTCTACCTCGATTCACAGCGCCTGGCGGCACTGCGGACCTTCGAGCGCGCGATCGTTCCGATGGGCGCTGCGCACGACGATGCCGGCCCCGGCGCGGACCTGATCCGCAGCCAGTTCGAGTTCTGCGCCGATCCGCTCAAGGACCGCAAGACGCTCTCGGCCCGAGCGAAGCGCAGCAACGCCTGCGCAAGCCCCAGTGCAGCGGAGGAGCTTGCCTGCTACGTGAGGACGATCAATTCGAGGCTGGGCGATATGGCGGGCCACGGGCGGGCGAACCGCGAGCGCGCGCTGAGCGGGCGCTATGTCGTCAGCGTCGAGCGCTGGGTAGAAGCGATCCAGGATCCGCAGCAGCCGGTGACGTGCCGCGCCGCCATGGCGGCCGCGCGGCATCTCGCCGCAGGCGAGGGCAAGCTGCTCGAGATTCTTGCGTGGCGCGATCTGTCGCCGAAGAATGTGGTGGCAAGCCAGTTTGCGCCCGACCAGGCGGTCAAGGTGACCAGCCGGATTCTCGAGCAGCGCAACCCGTGGGGCGGCGTGCCCGGGTGCATCTACTACGGGCATCCGGGGCGCAACGGCAAAGTGCTTTTCGTCACCGACCAGCAGCAGAGCAATCGCACGGCCTGCATGGCGATGCGTCCCCCGGGGACCGGCGAAAAAGATCTGGAAGGCGCGCGCACACCGCCCGAATCGCTCGACGTGATCCTCGCCGACCTGGACAACATCCGCCTGCCGTGGCGGGACCTCTATCGCGCGTACACCGAAAAGCCGGCCGCGGGAACGACTGTGATCCGGCGCGTCAACGCGGAGCCTGCGCCGGTCGCGGTGGCGCACGGCCCCAATCGGCTCGAGCGCGCGAAGCACGAGGTCGACGCCGGCTTCAACATTCACCTGACGATCGATCCGGATGCGCAGCGCATCGTCCAGCTGGCGAGCGCCTGCTACGCGGGCGATCCCGCGAGCTGCGAGCGGATCGGCCTGGTCAACGATGCGAAATTCGACGAGTTCACGCGGCTGATGTACGAGAAGGCGGCCGTGCGCATGGCTGCGGTTGCGCTGATCGACATCCCGACCGGGAAAATCGAGGCGCTGGGCAGCGCCCATACCGATTGCTACCGCCAGGAGTTCGACGGACCCGGGCGGAACACGACGCAGTGCCCCGACCTGCCGACGACGCCGCGGTACGAGCCGGACCGGCTGCTCAACCATGCGCTCTTCACCCCGGCGCTGCCCGGCTCGATCATCAAGCCGATCATGGCGACGGGTTTCCTGCAGGATGCGCGCTACCGCAAGAGGATCGAAGGCGAGCGCGTGTCGCGCGAGTTCACACGGCTGCAGGACGAGTTGAAGGGCTCCGATTCGGTCGCGTTCCTGAATCGCATGTTCTGCGTCGACAAGGGCTGGGCGAATTGCGATCGTCCGCGCGACATCCAGCAGGCGGCGCTGCAGTTCGGCTGGAACCCGGGCTGCCTCGAAGCGTCGTTTCGCTGCGGGCGGCTGAACGTGCTGTTCGGCTTCGCCGACGCGAGCCGGATCCGCAACGACACCACGCGCATGCCGCTCGGCGCATCGGTGCTGTACGGCAGGCTGCTCACCGAGCCCGCGTCCGCGAAGCGCGTGGCGGATTACCAGATGATGCGCGATTTTTCGTTCGAGCCCGGGCATGCCGCCGCGTGCAGCCGCGGCGAGTTCTACACCGGCGCGGGGCGCAACCGCGGGTGGCGGAAATGCCGGCAGGGTCATCTCGTCTATCTCGAATCGGAAGGCTGGGGCCAGGGCAATGCGCGCGCGACTGCGCTCGGCGCTGCGGGAATGATGTCGCGCCTTGCCGCGGCAGCCAACGGACAGGCGAGCCAGAGGTTTCCGTACCTCGTCGAGCGCATCAGCGATGCGCGCGGAAAAACGTTCAATCTTGCTGCGCAGCAGTTCGGCTTCGCCGATCCGGTCAAGCTCGAGATCCCGCAGCCCGATGCCTCGCTGATCACCCAGGGACTGATCAGCCACAAGGCGCGCGGCACGCCGGCCGGTACCCGCTCGGGAACCGCGCATCCCGCGTGCGCGCGCGTGTTCGATGCCGCCACGTGCAACCGCATCGACTGGATCGCGGGCAAGACCGGAACGCCGCCCTACGGCAACGACGGCCTGACGCTGAAGGAGATCCGCGAGAAGTGCCGAGCCGCGCCGCAGAAGGGACGCACCCAGCGGGATTTGCAGGTGTCGTGCGGCCACGAGCAACCGTACAAATGGTACGTGGCGGCGTTCAAGACCGATGACGCCCAGGGGGGCTTCAACAAGGCGATCGCGGTGCTGACGGAACGCAACTGGTACCGGTCGGGTCCGCTCGCCGGCAAGGTGCAATCGCCCGGCGATCTGGACGCGATGAACATCAGCGCCGAGCTCGCCTTCCGGATCATCGCGCGGATGAGGACCGATCGATCATGAGGACGCACGTCGAGACGTTTCTCGCGCCGTGGCCCGGCGTGCTGGTGGAGATGAAGGACTTCGTCGACCTGTGGTTCCTCGCCAGGGGAAGCCGGCCGCAGCCCGCGACGGTGAAGATTTTCATTTCCAAGGCGCTCGTCTCCCAGGCACGCCTGCAGCCTCACGCGCGCGAGTTCAAGGCGTCGATTTCCCGGATTCCGAATTGCCGGATCGAGCTCAAGGCGACCGAGCAGGCCGCGCACAAGATCGAAATCGAATACAACGAGGCACTCCAATGACTATCGGCGGACTGTGGAACCGGATCAGCACTGCGTTCGAGCGCTCCGACATCGGCGCGGGCGGCGAGATGCACGACGACGTGCGCGGCGAGGAAGAGCTGGTGCGGCGCACTGCGACGCGCTATGCGCCGATCCGCAGAGCGGTGGAGCGTCGCGTGACGACCTTTCTTCGCGAAGACGTCGTCTCGCACCTGGAGATCGGATTCAACGAGGTGTTCCTGCTGCACTACATCGAGATCGCCGCCGACAGCCAGGGGGCAGCCGAGCTCGAGCAGTTCCTGGACGAATTTTCTCCGCAGGCCCGCGTTCATTGGGTGCAGAAGCTGCTCGGGCCGGCCGTCGGCAAGCACGTCAGCGTCGACGAGTTCCTCGGGCTGGACAAGGAATTCTCCGCCGAAACGCTCGCGGAAACCGATCCGTTCGAGGAAAGCCTCAATCAGGCCGCGGTACCGCTCTATCGCGTGATCCTGCACGGGCGTTGGGCAGACGCTCCGGCCGTGCCGGCGGCCGCGCAGGCTCCGGCGGAGGAAGTTGCGCGCCTTGCCGGTCCGGGCATACGCCTGTCGGTTCAGGATGCCAAGTCGCCCGACGGCACGCGCGTCGCCGAGATCGAGCAGTTCCCGGCGGTGCTGGGATCGTCGGTGCACGCCGACGTCGAAATCTCCGGCTATTACGTCTCGGCACGTCACTGCACCTTGCACTGGGAGGGCGAGCGGCTCTGGCTTGCGGACCATTCGACGAACGGTACGTGGGTCGACGGCGAGCGAGTGCAGCGCGGTGCGCGGATCGCCATCGCGAACGGCGCGCTGATCGGCTTCGGGCGGGACCGTGGCGATGCGGAATACGAGCGCTACCCTGCGCTGCGCGCCCACCTGCTGCGCAAGCCCGTCGCGGCTGGGGCGAGCGCGACGCCGGTTGCGCCCTCGGTCTCGACGCCGGTCGCGCCCGGTGTCCCCGCGTCGATCCCGGCGCACGTCGCGGAGAACGCGCCGCTCGCCGTGCTTGCGATCGCCGATGCGACCGGAAGCCCGATCCGCGACGTGCTGAAACTGCCGTTCACGATCGGCCGCGGTTCGGCGCAGGACTACGTGGTTCCGGATGCCAACCAGGGCGTGTCGCGCGAGCATCTCGTCATCGAGGAGATCAATCGCTCGGGCGCAGTGACGATCAACAAGGCAGTGAGCCGCAACGGCACGTTCGCCGGCAATCAGCCGCTGCCGGAGCGGTTCGTCTGGCGCTTCGGGCAGGAGATCGTGCTTGGCGAGAGATGGGCCGATGCACCGCCGGTGCGAGTCTCGTTGCGGCCCCTGAAGGAGACGGCATGAGCCGTGGCACTCCGGTGCGCGGGACGCAGGTCGTGGAGAACCTGCCGTCGCGCCGGTCCTGGCGGTGGCCCGGCGGCCTTGCCGCCGCGTACGCCTCCGAAGCGGGAAGCGGGCACAAGCGCAACCAGGACGCGTGCAGCCACGCGCCTTCCTCGGACCGCCCGGGATTTTGCGGGGTCGCCGACGGGGTCGGCGGCGGCGCGCATGGAGAGATTGCCAGCAGCGTGCTGCTCTCGCATTGCGCCGAGGCGCCGAAGGAAACGGTTCGCGATCCGAACCGGCTCGTCGACTGGGTCATCCGCGCCGACGCCAAGGTGGCCGAGGCGATCGCGCGGCGCACCGACCAGGCGGGTGCGGCGACGCTCGCCGCTGCGTGGTTCCCGACCCAGGGCACGGCCCACCTCGTCAATGTAGGAGACTGCCGCGTCTACCGCCTGTCGCCCCGCAAGCAACGCTATGCGATCCAGCGCGTTACTCAGGATCAGACCTATGCCCGTTTCGCCGAACCCCCGCCACCCAACGGCAAACCGAACGACCCGGCGCGCATGGTCGGGGCCGGTGCGATCGGCGTGCCTGAAGTCGTGAAGACGGAAATCCGCGAGCGCGAGTTGCTGCTGCTCTGCTCGGACGGAGTGCACAAGTTCGTCGCCGACGAGCAGATCGCGAGCGTCGTTTCCGACGGCTTGTGCGGCGGCAACTCGCTGGAAACGATCTGCGGAGCCCTGGTGCACACCGCGAAGAGCAACGGCAGCCACGATGACGCGAGCGCGCTGCTCGTGCTGCGCCGCCCGTGGCTCGCGTCGCGCTGGGCGTATGCGCTCGGCGCGGCGCTGCTGATATTGGTCAGCATGCAAATGGCATTCGCCGAAACGCAGTCGGTGATCGATCCGACTGAGGCGCAGGAGCCGGCCAAGGCCGCTCGCAAGGCGCCGAAGCCGGTCCCGGCGCCGGCCGCGGACTCGTCGAAACGCGACCGCCAGCGCGCCGAGGAGGAGCAGAGCAGGAGGGCGAGCGCAGCAGCGCGCGCGCAAGCCGCCGAGATCGAGGCCGCGAAGCGGCGGGCAGCGGAGCAGTCGCGCCAGGCCGATGCCGCGGCGAGAGCCGCGGCGCGCAGAGCGGCGGCTCGGGCCGCGGCGGATCGAGCGGCTGCCGCGAAAGCAATGCGGGCGCGGATCGCGACGGACAAGCTCGCGGCGGACCAGATGGCCGCGAGAGCGGCGGAAGCGGAAGCCGAAGCGCGCGAGTCGGCCGCACGGGAAATGGCGGGGCTCGAAAGAGCTGCCAGAGAAGCCGCAGAGCGTGAAGCTGCTGCGAGAGAAGCCGCTGCGAAGGAGGCGGCGAGAGAGGCCGCGGCACGAGAAGCCGCGAGGCAGGCGGCGGTGAAGGAGGCGGCGGCGCGGGAGATCACGATCCGGCGCGCGGCAGCACGACTGTCTTCGTCCGCGGACATCCTCGGCTCGAGAGCGCAGCCGAGCTTCGGGATCGTGTTCCGCGATTGCAACGACTGCCCCGAGCTCGTGTGGCTGCCGCAAGGCGAATTCGTGATGGGCGAGCCCACCGCGAACGGGCCGCGCCGTGCCGTGAGAATCGGCTACCCGCTCGCGGTCGGGAAGTTCGAAGTCACGTTCTCAGAGTGGGATGCGTGCGTCGCCGGCGGAGGCTGTCGCCGCCGCCCGGACGATTCCGGATGGGGCCGCGGCCGCCAGCCGGTGGTCAACGTCAACTGGGAGGATGCGCAGCAGTACGTCGCCTGGCTCTCTCGCAAGACGCGCAAGAACTATCGCCTGCTGACGGAAGCCGAATGGGAGTACGCGGCTCGAGCGGGCTCGCACGCGCGCTACTGGTGGGGAAATGACGCGGGGCAGGGCGATGCGAACTGCAACGGCTGCGGCAGCAAGTGGGATGGGCGTCGCGCTGCGCCGGTCGGCAGCTTCCCTCCGAGCCCGTTCGGGCTGCACGACATGCACGGCAACGTCGGGGAATGGGTCGAGGATTGCTACCACGACCGCTACGACGATGCGCCCGGCGACGGCAGCGCGTGGACGCTCGCGTGCACCATGAAGGGCGACATCCGCATGCTCCGCGGCGGCACGTGGCGCGATCCGTCCAATGCGACGCGTTCCGCGGCCCGGGCGTCGGCGTCGGTGCGCTACTACGACAACCGGATCGGCTTTCGCATTGCGCGGACGGAGTAGCGCGTGGCGTTCAATTATCTGAAGCGCAAGCCGCCGGAGGAGGAGATCCAGGATCGCTGGATCGAGCCGCACCTCGGTCCGGACATGAGCGGCGCGAAGAGCGCGGTTTTCGATTCGGGCAAGAAGACGATCATCGACTGCCCGCACGTGCGCGTAGAGCGCCTCGGGACCTACCCGGTGCTGTTCTCGAAGGTCTTCAAGGAATTCGAGGACCGGAGCGGCCACAAGTACGATTATCGGTACTGGGCGGAGCGGGAGAATTTCTTCCTGCGCGAGTTCCTCAAGAGACAGACCGAGTTCACCCACGTCGTCCAGGCGCGGCACCTGATCTCGGAGAACGAAGCGGCGAAACAGGTGCTGACGCGGGATGCGGGGATCACGATCGCGGACTGGCTGCGCGTCAAGCCGCGCTACGCCGATACCGCGACGCTCAGCCATCCGTTCCAGCGCTCGGACGCGTTCCTGCGGATGCTGAAGGCGTGCCTGGTCGCGCTGCGGCAGATCCACCAGCACCGGATCGTCCACTGCGACATCAAGGAAGACAACATCTGCATTCCGTATGCGCCGCATCCGTTTCCGGGCAGCGGGCAGCCGATCCAGCTGGAGTACGAGAATCTCAAGCTGATCGATTTTGCGTTCGCGGTCGCGCACGCGATCCCGCTCACGCAGATCCTGGTCATCAACCCGGACGAGAGAGTCCCGTACCAGTCGGAGCTGCTGATTTCCGCGCTGCGCGCCGACCGGCGCAGCGGCTGCCCCAACGCGGTCCAGCAGCTCGACTACCGGGTAGATCTCTTCAGCCTCGGCTACATGGCGGAGAAGATCAGCGCGGCGGGGCTCGATTGCCCGTCCGGAAGCGGCGACACGCGGATCCTGGAAGACATCCGCAGCCTGGTGCAGAAGCTGAAAGCCTTCGATTCGACGTCGGACGCCGGACCGTTGCCGCACGACGGCCTGATTGCAGAGATCGATCAACTGCTCGTCGCGACCGCCGGACCTTCAGCGTCGCTGCAGTTCCACGTCGGCGGTGAGTGGACCGCGGAAGAAATGGCGCAGGGACGGGGCGCGAGCCGCCCGACACCGCTGACGCCCGTGGCTTCGCCGCTGGCGACGCCGGTTTCGGCGCCCGTGGCAAACGCTCCGCGCCGATCGATTGGCGTCGCGAGACTGAAGATTCCGCTGCTGCTCGCCGTGTTGTGCGCGTGCGTGGGTGCCGCGGTCCTCTTCGTCGCTGGGGAGGCGGACACCGCATTGCCCCAGCCCGACCCGACGGCCGTCCTCGACAAGAAGGTGGCGCCGGAGGTGCAACCCGCGCTGCCTGCTCCCGCGGAGGATCCTGCACGGATCCTCGCGCTGCTGCGAAGCGGCGACGCTTCGGTATTTCAGGCTGCCTACGGCAACCTCGCAAAAAATCCGGCGAACGGCGCAGCGATCGCCGAATCGATCACGGCCGAATATGCAGCCGCGCTCGCATCGGCGAGCCCCCGCGAAATGCGCTCGCGCGCACTGGGCCGGTTGATCTGGATGGCGAAAGCCGGCAACGAGCTCGCCGCGCACCGTGTGGCGGCGTTCGAGAGATCGTACGACGTTTCCAAGGCGAGCCTGGCCAAATCGGCGTGGTGGCTGCGTGGCGACGGCGAGCCGCCGGCGGAAGCCGTCTCATGGGTGGAGAACGGCGAGCTGCTCGCTGAGCACGGCGACCGGCCCGCGATGCTCGATGCGGCGTTCGCAATCGGCCACGGCCGCGGGATCCGGCAGGACCGCGCGCGATCGGTGGAAACGTACCTGAAGGCGATGGCGTCTTCCGCGGGTGCAGATGAGCTCTCGATCAGGATCCGTCAGTCCGCGGCTCGCGGGCTCACCGTGATGCTCAACCGGATCGTAGAGCAGAAGGATCGCGACGCGGCAGTGCGCGTGGTCCCGGCGCTGCAATCGAACGCCGATGCCGGCGCAGCCGGGATGCAGTATTACCTCGGCCTCTTCAACGAGTGCGTCGCGCGGCCCGCCAACCTGGATGCGGCGCGGCAGTGGTACCGCAAGGCAGCCTCCGATCCCGAGTGGAGAGGCACCGTCGAGCGCAAGGCGCGACTGCTCGGCAAGTGGTGCCCGCTTCCCGCGCGCGCCTAGCGCGCGAGCGGCCGATCGATCAGCACCGCAAGCAGCAGCGCCGGCCCGCCGTGCGCCTGCCAGGCGTGGTTCGTGCCGCGCTGAATGACGACCTGGCCCGGCTTCAAGCGAGTTTCGCCTTCGTCGAGGATCAGCGTCACGTCGCCCTGCAACAGGCAGATCACGTCGATCGTCTGCGTCGTGTGCATCGCCGGGTGGCGCGTCTGATCCTTGATGTGATGCGCGCCGCCCATCTCGGCGAATCGCTCGCGCGTCACCTGGTCGAGCACGTCCTTCGGCACGCCGGGCGGCGGCGGTGCTACGACGAACCAGCGCACCTGCACGTTGCCCTTGCGCGGGCCGAGGACCGGCTTGGCCGCGCCGAGATCCTTCGTCTCCCGCGTGTCGAGCGTGCCGGACGCGGCGTCTTCCCAGATCTCGAAAAGCCCGCCGAGGTTCGGGTCGCCGAACATCGAAGAAGGGCCGCCATCGAGAATGACGACGGATTTGCCGCTTGCGTTGTCGCCGGTGATGACGCGGCGCATCGATTCATGGAAGGACATGGTCACCTCTGGTTCGGTGTCAGCAAATGATCGCTTCGTCGAGCTCGCGCCTGATCCGCATCCTGATCGCGGCGCGCTCCTCCGCCGTCGGCGGTGAGAGCGTGACGACCTTGCCGAAATCGGTCGGATCGGGATACTCGTCGGTGGCGGTCAGTGTCCACGCTACGCGCGGATAGACTCTGCGCAGCCGCTTCACCTCCTCTTCCAGCGGCAGCTCGGCGCGCCACAGCTCTTCGTATCCGTCGAGCAACACCACGATCAGCCCGGTATGCAGCAGCCGATCGAAGATCCACCGCCAGCATCGCGTGTAGACCACGAAGTTGTCGTAGAGGGCGTCCTCGAGCCTGCGCTCCGGCATCCACCGGGCGAGCGGAAAAAGGATCGGGATGCGGCCGCCGTCCTCGCACAGCAGATAGCGGCTCGCGAGGCTGCGCGCCACCATCTGCGTCCACGTGGTCTTGCCTTCGCCCGGGCCGGCGCGAAGCACGAAGCCGGTGCGCGCATTCGCTTCCAGCTCGATGAACTGCGAGCGCTCGATCTTCAGGTCGATGAGCGGGCCGAGCGCGACCAGCAGCCGGCGAACGTACCGCAGGCTGACCCGATTCGTCGGGAACACCAGCGCGAGCAGGATCTGCCGCGTTCGAACCGGCAGGCGGCGCAACGCGGCGAGCTCCTTCGCCCGCAGCCGTTGATCGACGAAGACCAGCACCACCACGCTGCCGACAAGTCCGGCGGCGAGATTGAGCATCAGGCCGGGCCAGTCCGGCTTTGCCTGCATCGCGAACGCACTGCCGATCAGCGCGAACGCAACCAGCAGCAGGATCGCGTAGAGGCTGAGCGACGGTTGATCCGTCGGAGCGGAAACAACCTGCGCGTCGGGCTGCCGTTGTTCGGAGAGCTCGGACATGAGATCTGGTGAATATCGGGACCTGGCTCGGGTGGTATCGTACCGCCATGCTCAGGCTGCTGCTGACTTGCCTCGGCGCGCTGCTCGTCGCGCAGGCGCATGCCCAGGACCGCTATCCGTCGCGGCCGTTGCGCGTCGTCGTTCCTTTCGCGCCCGGGGGATCGACCGACATCTTCGCGCGTCTGATCGCCGAGAGGCTTGCCGTGTCGCTCGGCCAGCCGGTCGTGGTGGAAAACCGAGCGGGCGCCTCGGGCAACATCGGCGCCGAGGCGGTAGCGAAGGCGCCTGCCGATGGCTACGCGGTCCTCATGGCCACCACGGGCGTGATGGCCATCAACAACGCGCTCTTCAAGGCGATGACCTACGACGCGGCGAAGGACTTCGAGCCGGTGATCTTCATCGCCTCGATCACCAACGTGCTTGCGGTGCCGGTCGACCTGCCGGCGAAGAGCGTGACCGAGCTGATTGCGCTGGCGAAGAAGGAAGGCGGGCAATTGACGTTTGCTTCCTCGGGCGCGGGCAGCTCGACGCATCTCTCGGCCGAGCTCTTCAAGAGCATGGCGGGCATCGATGTGGTGCACGTGCCGTTCAAGGGTAGCGGCCAGGCGCTGATCGATGTCGTGGCCGGGCGCGTGTCGATGATCTTCGACAACATGCCGTCGGCGCTGCCGCACATCAAGGGAGGCAAGCTGAGAGCGCTCGGCGTGACGGGACTCAAGCGCTCCGCAGCGCTGCCCGAAGTCCCGACGATCGCGGAAGCAGGTCTTCCGGGGTACGAGTCGCTGTCGTGGAGCGGCTTCGCGGTGCCGGCGGGAACGCGAAGGGAAGTGGTGCAGCGCCTGAACCGCGAGACGGCGGCAATCCTCGCGACCCCGGACATGAAGCAGAAGCTTGCCGAGCAGGGCGCCGACGCAATGGGCGGCGCGCCGGAAGCGTTCGCGGACCACGTGCGCCGGGAGCGGGAGAAGTGGGGCCGGCTCGTGCGCGAACGGAACATCGTCGTCAACTGATTGTCGTCAACTGATATGGGACCTGCCGACCGGAGCTTCCTCGCCGCGCGCGTGGCGCGTACGCGCATCTCCGCGTCGGCTGCCGCCGCGCAGCGTGCGCGCGAGCTGCGCGCGGCGGGCGTGGACATCATCGAGCTCGCGCAGGGCGAGCCGGATTTCAATACGCCCGAGCACGTCATCGAGGCCGCCACGCGCGCCATGCGCGCCGGCCAGACGCACTACACCCAGGTCGACGGCACGCCCGCGCTGAAAGCCGCGATCATCGACAAGTTCAAGCGCGAGAACGGGCTTATATACAAGCCGGAGAATGTTTCGGCGGGCGCGGGCGGCAAGCAGATCCTGCACAACATCCTGATGGCGACGCTGAACCCGGGCGACGAAGTGGTGATCCCGGCGCCCTCGTGGGTCGCCTATGCCGACATCACGCACTACGCCGAAGGCACGCCCGTCTGGGTGCCGACGAAGCCGCAGAACGGATTCAAGCTGCATCCCGAAGAGCTGGAGCGCGCGCTCACGCCGCGCACCAAGTGGCTGATGTTGAATTCGCCCTCCAACCCGACCGGCGCGGTCTTTTCCGCCGCAGAGCTCAAGGCGCTCGCCGAAGTGCTCGAGCGGCATCCGGGCGTGTGGACGATTTCCGACGACATGTACGAGCATGTGGTTTTCGATGGACGCCCGTTCGCGACGCTGGCGGCGGTGGCGCCGCAGCTCGCCGATCGGATTTTCACCGTGAACGGTTGCTCGAAAACCTACGCGATGACCGGCTGGCGCCTGGGGTATGGCGCCGGACCAGCGGAAGTCGTGCGCGCGATGGCGCGGCTGCAGGCGCAGAGCTCGCTGAATCCCTCATCGGTAAGCCAGGCCGCCGCGGTGGCGGCGCTGAACGGGCCGCAGGACATCGTGCGTGAGCGCTGCGCGATCTTTCAGTCGCGGCGCGACGCGCTGGTGAAGCGCCTGAAGGCGGTTCCAGGGCTCGCGTGCGAGCCGCCCGAGGGCGCGTTCTACGTCTACGTTTCCTGCGCCGGGTGGCTGGGCAAGCGCACGCCGCAGGGAAAGACGCTCGAAAACGACGGCGACGTCACTACCTTCCTGCTCGATACGGCACACCTCGCGCTGCCGAATGGCGCGGGCTACGGCTTGTCGCCGTATTTCCGTGTCTCGTTTGCCGCCGAGCAGGCGCTTCTCGAACGTGCGTGTGATCGGCTTGCCGCCGCGGCGGCGATGCTCTCCTGAACGCCATGTTCAGAGACGGACCGCTCAGCCGCCGGCCCCCGGAGGAAATTCGCTACGGCACCGGCAAGTGCGCGCTCGGTCGTGTCCTCGTCGCGCTGAGCGACAAGGGCATCGTCTCGATCCTGATTCGGGGGCAGGCGGCGCGGCTTGCAGGCGATCTCAAGGCGCGCTTTCCGAAGGCTGAACTGGTGCAGGACGAGAAGGGTTGCGCCCCGGTGGTCGAGAAGGTCCTCAAGTACATCGCCGCACCGGCCGGTCGTTTCGCGCTTCCGCTCGACGTGCGCGGCACGGAACTGCAGAAGCGTGTCTGGAACGAAGTGCGCAAGATTCCACTCGGCGGCAGGTCTACGTACACGAAGATCGCCGCGGCGATCGGCGCTCCGAAAGCGATCCGCGCGGTGGCGAGCTCGTGCTCGCGCAGCTGTTTCGCGTTCGCAGTGCCGTGCCACCGCGTCCTGCACAAGGGTCCGAGCCGCAAGGACGGTCGACAGTACCGCTGGGTCGCCTACGAGACGAAGCTGCTCGCGAGGCGCGGGAAGGCCGCGCGTTGAATATGCAAGAATAAGTACTTAGGAAAATCGTGTCTGGAACAAGCATGACTCGCGCAGCACTCGCCCTTCTAGCGTTCGCGTTTGTGCAATTCGCCAACGCGCAGACCTGGAAGCCGACCGCTCCAGTGCGGTTCGTCGTGCCTATCCAAGGCGGCACTGTAGACATCCTG
>Ga0070704_100000529_pt1 | contig 18294 bp, 14 predicted proteins | sample KBSK5252metaG_FD_65467 | JGI IMG/M metagenome (GOLD analysis project Ga0070704, IMG submission 65467) | Corn, switchgrass and miscanthus rhizosphere microbial communities from Kellogg Biological Station, Michigan, USA - KBS K5-25-2 metaG | ecosystem: Host-associated > Plants > Roots >...
GAACGGCTCCTCGATCTGTCCCGGCTCAGGGTGCTCGGCGGGGCGCTGGGAATCCAGCATATCCTGGTGCGGGGGGATGAGGCGCGGGTGACGTTCCGCGCCGGGACCTCGCCGAGAATGGCCCGGCTGACCACCGCCCTCGACAACGTGCAGCTCGCGGCGGACGTGCGCCGTACCGTGCCGCTCTCCCTCCGGCTGACACGGCTGGGAGGAGAAGCGATCATCCCGGCGCTGGTCCGGGCGCTGATTGCGGTGAAAGGTGAGAAGCGGGAACAGTGAACGGTGAACGGTGAGCGGTGAACAGTGAACGGTGTGGATGGGGCTGTTTCCAGCACCCAGCACCCAGCAACCAGTCCCCAAACTTTAACAGAAGAGATCGTATGCGTCGCGCTGGATTGGCAGTCGTCACCGCTGGACTCCTCGTCTCCGCCTGCGGCAGCTTCCGGGACGTGTTCACGTCCCATGCGGAAACCGCCGCACGCGCCGGCTCGCGCGAGCTCCCGTCGGCCAAGGTGGCCGACATCATCACGCGACTCGGCGGACCCACCGCCAATCCGCAAGCCGCCGATCTGATCGCGGGGATCTGGGTCGACATGGCGCTCTTCGCCGACCAGATCGCCCAGGGAAAACTCGGGAAGGACTCCGCCAGCATGGTCCGCCTGATGTGGCCGCAGATCACCGAGGCCAAGATCCAGGCGTGGCATGACACGGTCATCGCCCGGCGCACCGGCCTGTCTCCCGCCGAGGTGGACAGCGTCTACAACGCGGGTGACATCCGGCTCTTCCAGCACATCCTGTTCATGCCGACCGGCTCCACCTCCGCCGACACCGCGCGCGCCAAGGCGCAGGCCGACAAGGTGCTGCCGCAGACCAGGAGCGGTGACTTCGGCAAGCTGGCCGCGCAATACAGCAGCGACGGGAGCAAGTCGGACAACGGCTACCTGCCCCCGGGCCCCAAAGGCACCCCGGAGCGTCCGGTCTTCGTCACCGAGTTCGAGACGCCGGCGTGGGCGCTCGCTCCCGGAGGCATCAGCGGCGTCGTGAAATCGCAGTTCGGATACCACATCATTCGCCGGCCGCCGCTGTCCGAGGTGCGCGACCGTATGTCCGCCTTCCTCAAGCAGCAGCAGGTGGCGAAGGCCGACTCGATCTACATGGCCGACCTGTCCGCCAAGGCCGAGCTCAAGGTCAAGGCCGGCGCGGCGGCGGCGATTCGCACCGCAACGGCCGATCCGGTCGCAGCGCGGAAGTCGAGCAAGGAGCTGGTGTCCTACAAGAACGGATCGTTCAAGGTGAAGGATCTGGTTCCCTGGATCGAGGCGCTGCCGATGCAGTCCTCGGCCCAGATCAAGACCGCGAACGACACCATCCTGGAAGGATTCGCCAAGTCGCTCGCCCAGAACGAAATCCTCCTCAAGCAGGCGGATTCGGCGGGGGTGACGATCAGCCCCGCGCTCTTCGAGTCGATGTCCACCCAGTACAAATCGGCCATCGACGCGCTGCGCGACGTGATGGGGCTCAATGTTCCGGAGCTCTCCGACTCCTCGAAGGTTTCGGTCGCCGAACGGCGGAAACTCGCCGCCACCAAGGTGGACGAGTACTTCGACAAGCTGATCAAGGGCGAGGCGCAATTCCGCCAGATCCCCCCGACGCTGTCGGCGGAGCTTCGCCACCAGGGGGATTACCGGATTTTCCCGCAGGGTATCGCGCGGGCCAAGGAGTTGATTATCGCGCAGCGGGTCAAGGATTCCGCCGCCGCGGCCGCCGCCGGACCGCAGGGTCCGCCGCCGGGTCTCCAGCCGGCGCCGGGAGGTCCTCCGGGACAGACCGCGCGTCCCGATACCGCCAAGACTCCATGACACGGCACCGGGTGACGCTGCCGCTCGTCGCGGCGCTCCTCTTCGGGAGCGCCGCGGTCGCGCGGCTCGCCGCCCAGCAACCCGCCGCCCCCGCCGACTCGGTGGTGGATCGCATCGTCGCGGTGGTCGGCTCGCGGGCGATCCTCAAGTCGAATATCGAGGAGCGGATTCTCCTCGAGCACCCGCAGGGCAAGAATCTGCCGACGACGCCCGAAGGCCTGAAGCAGCTGCGCGAGGAGCTGCTGCAGGTGCTGATCGACGAGGAGCTGCTGGTGCAGCAGGCGTCGAAGGACACCACGGTCAAGATCCTGGAGGACGACGTCACCAAGGCGGTCGATCTCCTGATGCGGACCACGCGAGGCCGGTACACCACGGAAGAGGCCTATCGCAAGGACATTCGCGAGGCGGGATTCGAAACCGTGGACGAGTACCGCAGCTGGATCACCGAACAGCAGCGCCGGCGGCTCCAGATCAGCCAATTCACCAGCGGACTCAAGGGGAGCGGGAAGCTCAAGCCGGTATCCGCCACCGAGCGGGAAATCCGGGAGTACTTCGACAAGTACAAGGCTTCGTTCCCGAAACGTCCCGAAACGGTCGCCTTCCGGCAAATCGTCATTGCGCCCACCCCGAAGCCCGAGGCGAAGGCACGAGCCCGGCAGCTGGCGGATTCCATCCTGGTGGAGCTCAGGAAGGGGGCCGATTTCGCCGCCACCGCGCGGCGGTTCTCGATGGACCCCACCAGCAAGGAGCTGGGCGGCGGGTTAGGATGGGTGCGCCGCGGCACCGGGCTCGACCAGCGCTTCGAGGACGTCTCCTTTACGCTCCGGCCCGGCGTGGTTTCCGAGCCGGTGGAGACCTCCTTCGGCTTTCACCTGATCCAGGTGGAGCGCTCCCAGCCCGCCGAAGTCCAGGTGCGCCACATTCTGATCATGCCGGCGATCGACACCGCCGACGCCGACAGCGCGGTGCGGGTGGCCGGCCGGATGCGCGCCGAGCTCGAGGCGGGCGCTTCGTTCGACTCGCTTCAGCGGGTCTGGCACGACAAGGCGGAAGAGCGGGAGATCCCGGCGATTCCGCTCGAGCAGCTGCCGCCGGCCTACGGCCAGGCGATGGCCGGCGTCGAGCCGGGCAAGCTCGCGCCGGTCTTCCGGCTCGATGCGCCGGTCGATCTGCTCCGCTCGAAGTACGTGATCGCGCTCGTCACCGACCGGACACCGGCGGGTGACGTGCGCTACGAGGACGTGAAGGAATCGATCCGAAGCGGACTCGGCGAGCAGCTCACCACCCAGCGCTACACCCAGAAACTCCGCCGCGCCACGCTGGTCGACATCCGCACCAAATGAGCCGGCGGCCCCGCCTTGCCGTGACCCTGGGCGACCCGCGAGGGATCGGTCCCGAGGTCGCGGCGGGCGCGCTCACTTCGGGGCTCGACGCCCATCTCACCATCATCGGTGCCGACGAGCAGATCTCGGCGCTACCCGCCGACCTGCGCATCTCGGTCGGAAGCTGGAAGGGCGGGTCGGGACAGGGATCCGACCGGTCGCGCGCGCTCCGCGCGGGACAGATCGCGGGCCACGCGCTGCAGCGCGCCGTCCGACTCGCGATGGAACACCAGGTGGACGCCATCGTCACCGGCCCGGTCGAGAAACACGCCCTTCACGCCGCCGGTTTTCCGTTTCCGGGTCAGACCGAATGGCTCGGCACCCTCGCCGGGGGCGTCGACGTGGCCATGATGCTCGCCGCCGGTACGCTTCGCGTCGTGCTGGTCACCACCCATGCGGCGCTTCGCGATGTGCCGGCGCTCCTGACCACCGACCGCATCGTCCGGGCGGGACGCGTGACGCGGAAGGCCCTCGTCGAATGGTTCGGCATTGCGGAGCCGAGGCTCGCGCTCTGCGCCCTCAATCCGCACGCCGGTGAGCAGGGACTCTTCGGCGACGAAGAGGCCCGGGTCATGGCGCCGGCGGTCGAGAGCCTGGGCATCACCGGGCCGCTTCCCGCGGACACGGTATTCGTGCGGGCGATGAAGGGGGAGTTCGACGCGGTCCTGGCGCCGTACCACGACGTGGGCATGACCGCGATCAAGGTCGCGGCGTTCGGGCGCGGCGTAAACATCACGCTGGGGCTGCCCTTCGTCAGGACCTCACCCGATCATGGCACGGCGTTCGACATCGCGGGGACGGGGGTGGCGGATGCGGGGAGCATGCGGGAAGCGTTGCTGCTGGCGGTGTCCCTTGCAGCACAGCGTCAACGGTCAACGGTCAACGGTCAACGGTAAGAGCACTCCAGGGAAGAGCTGTTCCCGTTCACCGCTGACCGTTGACCGTTGACGTAGTTGGGCTGGGGGTCACGAGCTTCACTGACTTCACTCGCCGCCCCTCCATCTCCGCGACTTCGAAAATGTGGCTTCCGGCGGGGACGCGGTCACCGACCCGCGGGAGCCGGCCCAGCTGCCCGAAGATCCATCCGCCGATCGTGGTGTAGTCCACGTCGCTGATCGATTCGTCGAAGTCGGTATTGAACCGCGAAATCGTCATGGCGCCGTCGAGGAGGGGCGATCCGTCCTGGGGCTTCGGCCGCTCGACCGCGTCGAATTCGTCGACGATCTGCCCGACGATCTCCTCCAGCAGATCCTCCATCGTTACGACGCCGGCCGTTCCGCCGTATTCGTCGAGCACCACCGCCATGTGGGTCTTGAGTCGCTTCATGTCGGCAAGGACGTCTTCCACTTCGCGGGTGCCGGGGACGAAGAGGGGGGGCCGGCTCAGGGCCCCGACCCTCTCGCCCGGGGTCTGCCGCACCGCGCGAAGAATGTCCTTGGCGTGCACGATCCCGCTGATCTCATCGAGGGTTTCGTTGTACACCGGGTAGCGGCTCCGCCGGGCTTCGGCGACCACATCGGCGGCGGCCTCGGCGGTGGCGTCCGCCGCGATCGCGATGACGTCGGTGCGCGGAGTCATGACCTCTTCGGCAGTCTTCTCGCTGAATTCGAAGACGCCCTCGAGCATCCTGGCATCCTGGGCATCGAGGGTGCCGAACTCCTGGCTCTGCTCGACCAGATTCCTGAGCTCCTCGGGCGAATGCACCCGCTCCTGCTCTCCCGGGGGACGGAGGCCGAAGAGCCGCAGGGTCCAGTTCGAGGCGCTATTCAGCAGTTTGGTGGGCCCCGCCATGACCCAGGTAAAGACCATGAGCGGTGGCGCGAGCCAGCGGCTGGACTGCTCCGGCGCCACGATTGCGATCGACTTGGGGACCTGCTCTCCCAGCACGATGTGCAGGGAAGTGATGATGCCGAAGGCAATAACCACGGCTACGGAATGAGTGGCGACCGCGCGGGCCCCCTCGGGAAGCCAGGTGAACCACCCGTCGATCATGCGGGCCAGAGTCGGCTCGCCGATCCATCCGAGCCCCAGGGATGCGAGGGTAATGCCGAGCTGGCTGGCGGCGAGATAGCGGGAAAGCGATTGAATGGCCTGCACCGCGAGCATAGCTTTGCGGTCACCGCCCTTGGCGAGCTCATCCAGCCTGGTCCGGCGGGCGCTGACCAGTGCGAATTCGGCGGCGACGAAAAAAGCGTTGGCGAGGACCAGCGCAAAGACCGCGGCGAGCCGGAGTGCTACCGATGCCGCCGCTGGCTGTGGAGGCTCCATACCCGACAAGGTAAGCAGACCCGAGGCGGGAGGCAGGGGGGCGGTGTCGAGCCGCCTTCTCGCTGTCCTGGTCGTCACCGCGCTCTTCATGGTCGTCGAGGCGGTGGCGGGTTGGGTGAGTGGCGCGCTGGCGCTGCTCGCCGATGCCGGGCACATGCTGACCGATGTCGGGGCGCACGCACTCTCCCTCTTTACCGCTATGCTCGCCCGCCGGCCCGCCGACCCGCGGAGGACCTATGGCTACCTCCGCTGGGAGATCCTGGCGGCGCTGGTGAACGGCGCCCTCCTCTTCGGGATCGCCGCCTGGGTGGTGGTCGAGGCGCTGGGCAGGATCAGAAACCCACAGCCGGTCCAGACCGGGATCTTCCTGGTCGTTGCGGCGCTCGGCCTCGTGGTGAACCTGGGTTCCCTCTGGCTGCTGCACGGGGTCCGGCACGGCTCGCTCAATGCCCGCGGCGCCTACCTGCACGTACTGGGTGACGCGCTCGGCTCGGTCGGGGCGCTCTCTGCCGCCGTGATCATTGCCCTCACGGGATGGACCGTGGCGGATCCTCTCGTCTCCATTCTGCTCTCGCTCCTGATCCTGGTCGGCGCCTGGAGGCTCCTCCGGGAGAGCACCGACATCCTCCTCGAGGGGGTGCCGCGCCACATCTCCCTCGAGGAGGTGCGGCAGCGGATGATGGAAGTCGGGGGCGTGCGCACGGTGCACGATCTTCACGTATGGACCGTCACCAGCGGCGTGGTCGCCATGAGCGGCCATGCCGTGGTGCCCGATCTCTCGGCCCATCCAGGCGCCCTGGCGATGCTCAAGAAGGCGGTGACCGGCCTCGGGATCGTCCACGCCACGATCCAGCTGGAAGTCGAGGATGAGTGCGAAGGGGTGGACTGTCTCGAACCCGTTGCCGGGTCAACACATAGCGGGCATTCGCATGGGCCCGGGGAGGGGCACGGACACTCGCATTGACGGAGGGTTGCGGTATGGGCTGCGGAACCTTATCTATGGCCCGAGTTGGGGGGCTGGGTGCTGCCGGGTGCTAGGTACTGGGTTCTAGGTACTGGGTAACTACAATCGCGGCGGGTTCCAGCACCCAGAGCCCAGTCCCCAGTACCCGAAGAAGGAAGCATCGTGCAGATTCGCAACATCGCAATCATCGCCCACGTCGACCACGGCAAGACGACCCTGGTGGATCAGATGCTCCGCCAGGCGGGGGTCTTTCGCACCAATCAGCAGGTCGAGGAGCGGGTCATGGACAGCAACCCGCTCGAGAAGGAGCGGGGGATCACGATCCTCGCCAAGAACACCGCGGTGAACTGGGGCGGAGTCAAGATCAACATCGTGGATACGCCGGGCCACGCCGACTTCGGTGGCGAGGTCGAGCGCATTCTTCGCATGGTGGACGGCGTGCTGATTCTGGTGGATGCGGCGGAGGGACCGATGCCGCAGACGCGATTCGTCACCCGGAAGGCGCTGGCGCTCGGGTTGCAGCCCATCGTCGCCATCAACAAGATCGATCGGGCCGACGCCGAGCCGCTCCGGGTTCACGATGAGGTGCTCGGCCTCTTCATCGATCTCGAGGCGAGTCACGAACAGCTCGACGCGACGTTTCTCTATACGTCGAGCCGGCACGGCACCGCGACCCTCGATATGGCCGCGCCAGGGCCCGATCTCGCGCCGCTCTTCCAGGCGATCCTGGATCATGTGCCCGCGCCATCCGGCGATCCGACCGGGCCGTTCCAGATGCTCATCTCCACGCTCGACCATTCGCCCTTCCTGGGGCGGCTGGGCATCGGGCGGGTCGAGCGGGGCGTGGCCAAGGTGGGCGAGTCGGTGGCGGTCTTGCCGCTGGGTGAGCCCGGGCTGGTGGAGGAGGGCGTCGGCGATCAGAGCCGCATCACCCGTCTCTACACCTTCGACGGCCTCGCGCGAATCGAGGTGTCCGAGGTGCCGGCGGGAGATATCTGCGTCGTCTCCGGGTTCGACGGCATCGAAATCGGGAAGACCCTCACCGAGCCGGGCCATCGCGATCGCCTCCTGGGCATCGCGGTCGAGGAGCCGACGATCTCGGTGGACGTCATCGTGAACAACTCTCCCTTTGCGGGTCGGGAGGGGAAGTACGTGACCAGCCGCCAGGTGAAGGATCGTCTTTACAAGGAGCTGGAGCGGAACGTCGCGCTCAAGGTGGAGGAGACCGATACCCCCGACACCCACACCGTATCCGGCCGGGGTGAGCTTCACCTCGGGATTCTGATGGAGACGATGCGGCGGGAAGGGTTCGAGTTTCAGGTGTCCCGGCCCCGCGTCATCACCCGGGTGAGTGACACCGGCGAGCGGATGGAGCCGTACGAGGAGCTGATGATCGACGTGGCCGAGGATTACATGGGGCCGGTCATGGAAAAGCTCGGTCCCCGGCGCGCCGAGATGACCGAAATGCGGAATCCCGGAATGGGGCTGGTCCGGCTGGTGTTCAAGATTCCGAGCCGGGGGCTCTTCGGTTACAGATCGGAGTTTCTGACCGATACCCGGGGGACGGGAACGATGCACCACCGGTTCCTCGCGTATGGGCCGTGGGCGGGGCCGCTTGCGGGACGGAAGCGCGGCGTGCTGGTGGCCGACCGTGAGGGCCAGGTGGTCGGTTTCGCGCTGGGCAACCTGCAGGAGCGCGCCCAGATGTTCGTCGAGCCGGGGGAGCATGTGTACGAGGGGATGGTGGTGGGGGAGAATTCCCGCCCCGGCGACATGGACGTGAACGTGACCAAGGAAAAAAAGCTGAGCAACATGCGCACGACGGCAACCGACGACAACATCCAGCTGGAGCCGCCGCGTCACATCACGCTCGAGTACGGCCTGGAGTATATCGAAGAAGACGAGTTGATCGAGGTGACGCCGGAGAACATTCGGCTGCGCAAGCGAATGCTCGCGGCCGTGGATCGTAAGAAGGCAGCCCGGGCAGCGGCCCGGATCGCGGACGCGTCCTGACCGGCGCTCCAATCAACCTCGGAGGATGACAATGCAGGCCCTGGTGGCGTCGATTCGTGACGTGGAGCTCCGTCGGCGGTTCGATGAGGACGAAGAAGAGTTCGAAGACGGGTTCGCGTTCGACGACAGCGAGGACGAAGAGGACGAGGACGGCGACGGCGACGACGATGAGTTCGGCGACGACGACGACGATCTCGAGGAAGAGTTCGACGACGATTTCGAGCTCGACGAGGAGATCGAGGAGCGCTAGAGTTGCCTGACGTCAGGAGTCAGGCTATGTTGTTGTCCTCCATGGGGTTGCATGAGCGGGGCCTGTAGCTCAGGTGGTTAGAGCGCACGCCTGATAAGCGTGAGGTCGGTAGTTCAACTCTACCCAGGCCCATTCTGGATGCTGGCGGCTGGTTGCTGGATGCTGGAACTGCCGGACCCTCTGCATCCAGGCTTCGATCCGCGCCCTCATCCGGCCCAGCATCCAGCACCCAGCACCCAGCACCCAGCGTCCAGCATCCAGCATTCCCCAACCACGGCCCCTCCGCAGGAGCAATTGTTGCCACAAGTCGAATCGGTCACCGCGGGATAGCCGGTGCGCTTTCTCATGGTCACCACCTTCTATCCCCCGTTTTCGTTCGGCGGGGACGCGATCAGCGTGCGGGAGCTCTCGCGGGCACTGGTCCGGCGCGGGCATGAGGTCACCGTCGTGCACGACGTGGACGCATACGGAGTGCTCAGCAACCGGCCGCTGCCGAGTTTCCGGGAGGAGGACGATGACGAAGGGGTGCGTGTCCTGCGGCTCAAGAGTCGCTGGGGGATGCTCTCCCTGCTCCTGGTGCATCAACTGGGCAGGCCGGTGTTTCACAGCTCGAGACTTCGCAGCCTCTTTCGCTCCGGCCGATTCGACGTCGTCACCTTTCACAATCCGTCGCTGATCGGAGGCCCCGGGATACTCACCTGGGCCGGGAATGCGGTGACGGTGTACATGGCCCGTGAGCACTGGCTGATCTGCCCGACCCACGTTCTCTGGCGGCACCGTCGAGAGCGATGCGACCGGCGGGAGTGCCTGCGCTGCCTCGTCTCCTACCGGAGGCCTCCCCAGCTCTGGCGCTACACCGGTGCCATGAACCGCGCCCTGCGCCAGGTGGACCACGTGATCGCGCTGAGCGAGTTCAGCCGCAGGAAACACCGGGAGTTCGGGCTGGAGCGGGAGATGGTGGTCCTGCCCAATTTTGTCCCCGAGGGGGGTGGGGCGGGGGAGGAGGAAGGATCGCCGCATCAGCGGCCCTACTTCTTTTTTGCCGGGCGGCTCGAAGGCCTCAAAGGCCTGGACGATGTGCTGCCGGTCTGGCGGCAATTCACCGGCGCCGACCTGCTGATCGCCGGCAGGGGCGATCACGGCGACCGGCTCCGTGAGATCGCCGCCGGCATGTCCAACGTCAAGTTCCTCGGCCTGCTCCCTCCCGACGAGCTCCCCCGCTACTACAGGCACGCGGTGGCCGCGCTGGTTCCGTCGGTGGGATACGAAGCGTTTCCCAGGGTCCTGATCGAGGCGCTGATGACCGGCACTCCGGTCGTGGCACGCGACGTCGGTCCCGCCCCCGAATTCGTGGTCGCCTCCGGAGCAGGGGTGCTGTTCTCGAGTCCCGATGAGCTGCCCGCGCTGCTGCACCGGCTGGTGAACGACTCGGCGTATCGCGCGGGCCTCGCCGCCAATGCCGCGAAGGCTGCTGGGGAACACTGGTCGGAGTCGGTGATCGTGCCGCAGCTGCTGGCGCTGATCGAGGGCACCAGGGCCGGTGCTCCGCCGGCTGCCGGCTAGGTCCGCCCGAGCCGCTGGCGGAGTCGCCGGGACCAGAACCAGGCTCCGGTGGATATCCGGCGCGGGATCGAACGCAGAATGGCTGCGGTGACATTGATCCGCGGCCGTGCTTCGGTCCTGGCCTCCGGCAGGTACCTCGCGATCAACTGCTCATAGATCGAAGTCTCCGGAAAACGGCCGTCGGGATTCACACCGTAATGGCGCCACAGCTGCGCCCACAAATGCACCGCGACCGCGTCGGGAATCGCGCCTCCGGGACGGATGAATTGCCAGAAGTCGGCGGCATCGATCGGGTAGAAAACCGACGGGGGTTCTTGGTCTTTCCCCATCCCGAGCTCTTTCGCGGTTCTCGCCACGAGCCTCGGACCAGTCTCCCCCCAGCGAACTCGGGCCAGGTCGGTGTTCCTGGTTGTTTCCAGGCAGCGCGCCACGAGCGGGCTCCCCGGTGGGGTGTGAAGGACCCCGGCCTGGATCCGGGTTCGGCCTCTGGATCCCCGAGCTGCTCCGAGCACGTGTTCCCGGTCGAATCGGAACGGTCGCAACGCCACCACATCGAGATCCACCCACCACCCTCCGCACCGATACAGCAGCTCGTAGCGGAAGAGATTGGCAACGAGCGACGGGCTCCCCTTGCCGTAGCCGCCCTGGTACCTGGGGATCTCTCGTACGTCCAGGAACTCATTGCCGTCCCGGACCGTCGTGCCCTCGGGCACTCCCTCGCAGGGCCCGTAGAGATAAAGATGGAAATCGTGTCCCTGATGCAGGAAGGAGCGGATGGAGAGCCGTTCCATCACGCTGAGCCGATCGCCGATCCAGAGCGCCTGAACGATATTCGAGGTCATCCCGGTCCCAGCACTAGATGGTGGCGGCCAGTTCTTCGCCGGGATTGACGAAGCGATTCTGCTCCAGGTGGAATTGCCGGTCGTAGAGCTGCCGGTAGCGTCCCGCCATGCCGAGCAGCTCCGCATGGGTTCCGCGCTCCACGATCTGGCCGTGCTCGAGCACCAGAATCTGATCGGCGCTCACGATGGTGGACAATCGGTGGGCGATCACGAAGGAGGTGCGGCCCCGGCGAAGCGTCTGGAGGCCGTCGCGGATCAGGGCCTCGCTTTCGCTGTCGAGACTCGAGGTGGCCTCGTCGAGCAGGAGAATCGCAGGGTCGGCCAGAATCGCCCGCGCGATTGCCACTCGCTGGCGTTGCCCGCCGGAGAGCTTGACCCCGCGCTCTCCGACGATGGTCTGGTAGCCATCGGGAAACCGGGAGATGAATTCGTCGCAGTGGGCGATCCGGCTCACCTCCTTCACCTCCTCCAGCGTCGCGTCCGGGCGGGAGAAGCGGAGGTTCTCGAGAATGGTGCCGTCGAACAGAAAATTGTCCTGCAGCACCATCCCGAGCCGTGAGCGGTAGTCGCGCAGCTTGAGGCTGGTCAGGTCGAGACCATCGATTACGATTCGCCCCTGGGTCGGCCGGTTGAAGGCGGTCACCAGGCCGAGCAGGGTGCTCTTTCCCGAGCCGCTCGAACCCACCAGGGCGGTCGTCGAGCCGGCCGGCGCCACGAACGACACGTCACGCAGCACCGGAACGCCGGGCTGGTATGCGAAGCTCACCTCCTCGAACCGGATTTCCCCCCGCAGTGGAGGGATCGGCAGCCTGGACCGGTCCGCCTCGTCCTCGGTCGGGACTGCGAGGATTTCCCGGATCCGATCGAGGCCGGCGAAGGCTTCGGCAATGGCGGTCCCGACCTGCGCGATCTGGATCAGGGGAGCTGCGACCAGACCGGTGAAGAGCGTGTACATCGCGAGCGAGCCCAGGGTGACCTCCTGGGCCATGATCGCGCGGCCGCCCATCACGATCATGATGATGCCGATGGCGCCGATCACCACCGTGGTCACGGCGCTGGCGACCGACCATCCGGTGATCGACCGTGCCACCGTGCGGAAGATGCCGTGGACGCCGCGGGCGAAGACCAGGTCCTCCCGGCGTTCCGCCACGTAGAGCTTGACGATCCGGATGCCTCCCAGCGTTTCGGCCAGCCGGCCGGTGACTTGTGCCGTGAGCCGGTTCCGCTCCCGGAACACCGGGCGCAACCTGCGGAACGCCGCCGCCATCGCCCCTCCGAAGCAGAGCAGCAACAGGACCATGACGACGGTCATTTTCCAGTTGATCCAGAACAGCACCCCCAAGGCCGCGGCCGCCGTGATCAGACCACCGGCCAGCTGGATCAGGCCGCTGCCGAGCAGATTCCTGAGTCCGTCCGCGTCGGACATGATCCTCGAGATCAGAATGCCGGTCTGGGTGGAATCGAAATAGCTGACGGGAAGGCGGAGGATATGCGCCGCGACCCGCCGGCGCATTTCGGTGACGGCACGCTGCGCCGCCACGCCCAGGACTTGCGACACAGCGAGACCGCTCCCCGCCTGGATCAGAGTGGAGAAGGCGATCAGCGCCGCCAGAGGCCAGAGCCGCTGAAACTGTCGCTCGACGATCACATGGTCGATGAAGTATTTCGAGCTGGCCGGCAACACCAACCCGGCCAGGCGGCTGACCAGCATCAGGATGAATCCGGCGGCCAGGCGCCCCCGATGGCGCGCGAACAGCGAGCGGGCCTCCCGCCAGGCCGTCTGCGCGCTCAGGCGTTTCCCGGGAGGAATACCCTCGCCACCCTCACTGGCACCGAAGCGGTCCCCGGCAAACAACCCCCGTATGGGCGCGCTCATCGGCGGCTCCCGAGGGCCGTGGCGGTCAGACGGTCCCGCGGCTCGGAGTGAGCCAGGGAGCGGTCCGTTCCCCGAGCCAGCGAATCAGCGCGGTGAGACTGATCCCGATGATCGCGATCAGGACCAGAGTGGCATAGAGCATGTCGATGCGGAAGAGCTGCCATGACAACCACAGCATCGATCCCAGGCCGGACTTCGCCGCGACCATCTCCACCCCGATGGTGGAGAGGAACGCGACGTTGGCGGAGACCCGGAGGCCGGTGAGGATCATGGGGATGCTTCCGGGAAACAGGACCCGGCGGAACAACTGTGCGGTCCCGGCACCGGAATTCCTCGCCAGATCCAGATGAACGGGATTGATGTTCCGGACGCCCGCCATCGAGTTGAGCAGCATGGGGAAGAACGCGCCCACCGCCACCGCCACGACTTTGGATTGTTCCCCCACTCCGAGCCACACGATGAGGAGGGGGAAGAGGGCGATCTTGGGAATCGGATGAATGCCGGCGATGACCGGATTGAGGGCTTCCCGGAGCCGCCGCGACCACCCCATCGAAAGCCCGAGCAGCAGCCCCGCCGCGCTCCCCAGCGCGAGACCGCCCGCGAGCCGCGACAGGGTCGCGCTCAGGTGGACCGCGAGTTGTCCGGACGCGAGCTCGCGTGCCAGCACGTTGAGAATCGCCGTCGGGGCCGGGAGGAAGAGGCCGGAGTACACCCCCGACCGGACCGACGCCTCCCACACGGCCAGCACACCGAGCCCGATCGCCACTGAGCGTAGCGAGAAACGCGGCTCCGCGGCCCGACGGACCGTCAGCGGATCGACAGACTGCTTCGTACTTCCTCCTCGAGCAGGGTCCAGATATGGCTCTTGATTTCCCCGATCAGCTGCTGATCGCGCGCGGCGCCCCGGGGACGATCGAGGGGCACGCGGATGTCTTCGCGGATGCGGCCGGGACGTCCGGTCATGATCAGCACCCGGTCCCCGAGCAGGATGGCCTCTTCGATGTCGTGGGTCACGAAGACTACGGTCTTGCGGTGCGCGCTCCAGACCCGGAGCAGCTCCGACTGCAGTGCCCACCGGGTCTGCGCGTCCAGTGCGCCGAACGGCTCGTCCATGAGGAGCAGCGGCGCGTTGGCGACGAACGCCCGGCCGATCCCTACCCGCTGCCGCATGCCCACGGAGAGTTCGTAGGGGTAGTGCCTGGCGAAGCCGCCCAATCCGGCCCGGTCGAGAAACTCGGCCGCGCGCGCGTGGCGCTCCTTGCGGCCGACCCCCTGCATCTCCAGTCCGAACGCCACATTCTCGAGGACGGTCATCCACGGAAAGGTTCCGTCCTCCTGGACCACCAGTCCGCCACGGGTGCAGGCGGCACCGTCTTTTCCCTCAAACATGATCCGGCCCGAGGACGGCTCCACCAGCCCTGCAATGATGCGGAGCAGGGTGGACTTGCCGCACCCACTCGGTCCGACGATGCACACGAACTCCGACGGCCGGACGCTGAACGAGACGGCGTCCAGTGCCGTCACCACTCCGCGATCACTTTCGAAGGATCGGCAGACCTCCTGGCAATAGAATCCCGCTCCGCTGCCCGCGGGATTCACGGCCTCCTGGCCGACGAGCTCAACCACCGGCCGAAGCATCACCAGGCGGCCCGGATGCCGGCGAGCACCCACCGCGGCCCGCCGATTTCGATGATGCCCGTGGTGGCGCGGGTGACCTCGAACTGGGTGTTGAACAGGTTCTCGATCTTGAGATAGGCGGACAGCTGCGTGTTGAGACGGCGATTGACCCGCAATCCCAGCACGGCGAAGTCGCCCAGCACGAGCGAATTGAGATCGTCGTCGTACCGTGTCCCGACGTACCGCCCTTCGAGCGACACCCCCAGTAGTCGGGGTTGCTCCCAGTTGACCAAACCTGTCACGACGTGGCGAGCGGAGCCCCGCGCCCGTTTTCCGTCTATAGGCTGCGCCGGCGCGCTCATCCGTGTCGGATTGAAGGTGTAGCCTCCCCAGAGCGACCACTCGGGAGCAGGGTGGTATTCGATCTCGGTCTCCAGCCCGATGGTCTGGAGTGAGGCGACGTTCCGCCGCTGACGGCAGACCTGGTCCTTGAGGATCGCACCGCAGGGATCGATGACCTCACCGTCCCGAGTGGCGACGCCCACGGTGAAATCCACCACCGCATCCTTCACCCGATTCCAGAACCCACCCAGGCGCATCAGCAGTCCGTCGCCCAGCGTCAGGTCGGCGCCGAGCTCGGCGCCGAGCAAGTGTTCCGGTCGAAGAAGCGGGTTCGATTCGGTGATGCTACCCCGTCCGGTGCCCCGGTTCGGCCGATACATTTCGCTCAGGTTCACCGCGCGAAATCCCTGGTAGACGCTGGCGCGCCAGGCCAGCCATCGCGTGGCTTCGTGGCGCACCCCGGCGTTGAAGCTGACCCGGGTGGACGTCTCGGCCGCATAAGCCGTGTCGAGCAGCAACGCACCCGACGTGAGGTTGAACTCCCGCCTGCGGCCCTCGGAGTACCGCAACTGGTCGAGACGGATCGCGCCGAGCAGTCGCCAGTGAGGGGCCGGCTCCCAGCCGTCTTGGAGGAAGATCCCGGCCAGCACCTGCCGCCCGCTGCTGATCCGCTGGCGGGTGAAGGCGCCCTGTGAGAATCCGAAGCTCTCCCGGCCTTCCCCCTTCGTCCGACTCCAATCGGTCCCCGCACTGAGCTCATGCGTACCGGCGCTCTGGGCCCACTGGGCCGACATTCCGATGCCGTCCGAGGGGCTCCGGAGGTGAGCGCGCAGCGTCTCGCTGGTCCGGTCGGTCGCGACGTTGGAGGAGATCACCAGATCGGCCCGGTGGTTGGCGTATCCGGCGAAGGTGAGCACGCCGGTGCGTCGGGTCACAACCCGAACGCCTCCCCGCGCCTCGCCCACGGTCGCCGGACCGCTGTCGATCGGGGTCGGGCCCTGATGCCACTCATGGAGATAATTGCCCGCCAGATAGCCGTGGACCGAAGAGGAGAGATCCACGCCAACCTTGCCGAGTGCCATCTGGTGCGAAGTTCGAATCGGCACGTCGATCGAACCCGCCAAGTCTGGCCGAACGGTTCGAAATCCATCGGACTCACCGGCCGAACCGGCGATGGTGACGCTCACCGGTCCCTGGCGAGCGGACAGATTGCCCGCGCCGCGGAAGGTGGATCGGTCTCCACCCTCGAGCTCCAGGTCCAGCCTGGTCGGCCCAGGCTGACGGGTCAGGATGTTGATGACCCCACCGAGCGAGCGGCTGCCCCACACCATCGAGCCACCGCCCCGCACCATTTCCACCCGGTCCACCAGCGCGAGGGGCAGCCGGGCCCAATGCACCGCGCCACTGAACGGTTCGTTCAGCGGGACGCCATCATACAGCACCAGGGTGCGTCCGGCACTCGAATTGCCCAGACCGCGAAACGAGGGCGCCGAGCGCGCAGGCGAGGTGGCAAGCGGGTTCTGATAATCCCTTGCGGCGAATCCGGGCACCCGGCTCAGTAGCGCGGGCACAGTCTGGGCGGTCGAGGTGCCGAAGTCGCGCCGGGTCAGCACGGTGATGTTGGCCGGCACTTCGTCGAGGCGCCGGGTGGTTCGGGTCGCGGTGACGACGATCTCGGAAAGCGGGGCGGCGCGCGGCGCAGGCGCTTTCGTAGAGTCGGGCGGCTGCTGCGCTGCGAGCCACCCCGGGATCAGGCAGGCGGCGAGCGAGAGTGGTCCCAGCCATCGGAGCGTCGCGCGCGGCGCGAAGGAAACGGACATGGGGCCTAATCCCGGGTGGGTTTCATGAGACGGTCGCTGGCCACCGCAAAACTCGAATCGTAGAGTTGCTCGGGCGTGGCGACGGTATCGAGTAATCCTGTGATCCGGGCCCACCGCTGGTAGTCGAGAATGTCCTGGAGCCGGATCCGGCCATCGGTGCGAAAGGTGGGCCAGCAGGCATCGCGGAGCTCGTCGAGGGTCATTCCGGTGGCCTTGGCCAGCACTTGGAGGTTGTGTGGCGTCTTGCCGAGATTCGCCTGGGCCGCCCCGCGACGATAGGCCGCCAGGAACTTTGTTCCCAGGTCTTTCCGCTCGGTGAGGAGGCGCGTCCCGAAGCTCACCACCCCCCACTGGTAGTCCGGCGCGACATCCTGAGCCCGGATCCAGAGCTTCCCGGCCCGGACAGCCCTCGACAGGTAGGGTTCGGCCGAGCCTGACCCATCGAGTACGCTGTCCGCGAGCGCTCCCGGCATGGCTTCCGCAGGAATGGTCACCAGCTCCAGACCGGCAACATTCACGCCTCGGGAGGCGAGCATCCGGTCGGCGAGGTAGGAGCTGGCGCCCTCGCGATTGTGATTGAACCGGCGCAGCGTCGTCGCCGCGGTGGCAGGGTCGATTCCTTTGCGAAGCACGATACCGACGTAGGTGCACCCGTCTGCCGCCAGGTAGCCCTTGTCGCCGACGATCCTGATGCCGCCGCCGAGCGCGATGGCGCGGAGGAATCCCGGGGTGATGGTGCCCGGCCACACATCGACCTCGCCGGAGAGCATGGCGACCAGGTTCTGTTCCGACCGGCCGAGCACCACCAGCCGGACGTCGAGCCCCTCGTCCCGGAAATATCCTTCCTGGTCCGCGAACAGCACCGGCGCATAACTCAAGTACGGGTGCATGGCGACCCGAATTACCGGCTTGGGATCGGTGGCGTCGCCTCCCGCCGGTGCGCAGCCGGCCACGCCGAGCGAGAACATAAGAAGGCGGGCCGGTGATCGGGTCCACCAACGCAGGGGAAGGTTCATCGTCCCGCCTGGGCGGGTGTGCGGTTGGTCTTGAGGAGCTGCAATGGGAGGAGCTTGCCGCGTGCGGTCGGGCGAGGCGTCTCGCGTCGCACTGAGAGGGTTCCCGCCTGTTTCCACTTCGATGCGCTGGTGGCGCCGCCCGCTCCCTCGGCGCGGAGCGCCTGGAAAACCAGATCTGCGGGCGCACTCTCGTCGGCCAGCGTGATCGAGGGACTCACCCGAAGTATGAGCCGGGTGAATCCCCGGTGATCCTCCTCCTCGACCAGCTGATAATCCAGCGGCGAGCCGCCGAATCGGGCCGGAAGAACTTCTTCGAGGATCCGCTCCACATCGCTGCCGACCAGGGTGACCCCTTCTCCGGTGAGCTTGCCGAAGCTCCGGATGTCGCTGATATGATCGGTCAGGCCGAGCGCTCCCCAGGGGCAGCCACAGGGGCGGGTTTCCACCACGGCGTAATCGTCCGATTCGACATTGAGGAGCAG
>Ga0070704_100000531_pt1 | contig 18265 bp, 13 predicted proteins | sample KBSK5252metaG_FD_65467 | JGI IMG/M metagenome (GOLD analysis project Ga0070704, IMG submission 65467) | Corn, switchgrass and miscanthus rhizosphere microbial communities from Kellogg Biological Station, Michigan, USA - KBS K5-25-2 metaG | ecosystem: Host-associated > Plants > Roots >...
AGTTTGAGCCCCTGAACTACCATCGGCGCAATCCGGTCGAGTTTTCGATACCCGATTGTGGTTCCCTTGCTTAGTGAAATCCACTGACCTCCATTCGACCCCATCACTTCATATCGTGCGACCGACTGGCCCCGGGAGATGTCTTCCCTCAGACTGATAACTGAAATCGGCAGCCTCCGGCCCAGATCTTCGTTGCGACTCAGATCGACCGCGAACAACCCGTCGAGATGCTCGCGCATGCCGCGGAGCCGTGCCACGTCGGTGTCGTGCAGCAATCCGTCGCGGGTCGGCGGCACGTTGAGGAGCAGCTTCGAGTTCCTCCCGACCGAGGTGAAGTAGAGCTCCGCGAGATTCTCCACGCTGCGCACCTTGTCGTCTTCGGCAGGGTGATAGAACCATCCTGGCCTGATCGAGACATCGGTTTCTCCGGGACGCCAGACGGTGCCGTCGGGATTCCCGTGCTGCAGCGCCTCGATGACCCCCGGGCCGCTCACTCCGGGATACGGCACCAGCTCGGGCTTGACGGTGGACCAGTTCGGGTCGCCGGCGGTGCCCCGCTCGTTGCCGATCCATCGCAGGTCGGGTCCCGCATCCGAAAAGATCACCGACGCCTGCTGCAGCCGCTTCACCAGTCCGAAGGTCGTCGGCCAGTCGTAGGTCTGCCGCCGCCCGTTGGGTCCTTCCCCATTGGCACCATCGAACCAGACTTCGTGAATCTCCCCGTAGTTGGTGAGCAGCTCGGTCAGCTGCTCCATGTACATGGCGTTATAGCGGGGAGAATCGCCGTAGGCGGGAGCGTTCCGGTCCCAGGGAGAGCAGTAGAGCCCGGGCTTGAGCCCTTCCGCGCGGCATGCATCCACGAATTCGCGAACCAGATCCCCCGATCCGCCGCGCCACGGGCTTCCCGCCACCGAGTGCGTGGTCGTCCGGGTCGGCCAGAGACAGAAGCCGTCGTGGTGCTTGGCGGTGAGGATCATCGCCTTGAATCCTGCGGCCCTCGCCGAGCGCGCCCACTGCCGGGCGTCGAGCGCGGCGGGCGAAAAGATCTTCGGGTCCTCGCTGCCGTCGCCCCACTCGCGATCGGTGAACGTGTTCACGCCGAAGTGCAGGAAGAGCGCAAGCTCGTCCTGCTGCCATGCCAGCTGTGAAGGAGACGGAACCGGGGGACGGACCTGCGGGAGCCGCCAGGGCAGCATCGCCGCCGCGGTCCCGGCGAGAAAGTCGCGTCGCTGAATCATCGGACCATGAGCTCCCCTCGAAGCCGGATGTCTTTCGACGACGCGCCGACGGAAACACGAAATATTCCGGGTTCCACCACCCATCGCATCTCACGATCGAGCATCCGCAATTGTTCCGGCCCGAGCGGGAATGCCACGTCGCGCTCCTGCCCGGGTTCGAGGCGGATCCGCTGGAATCCCGCGAGCATCAGGACGGGACGGGCGACCGTCGCGAGCACATCACGAAGGTAGAGCTGCACCACCTCGTCACCGGCCCGCGATCCGGTGTTACGCACTCGAAGGGTCACCGTGGCGCGTCCGTCGGGCGGAATCTCCGCCGGAAGGATCCGGAGATTCGAATAGGAGAATGTGGTGTAGCTCAGCCCGAAGCCGAATGGAAAGAGCGGCTGCCCGGTGAGGTCGAGGTAATCGTCGCCCCGGCCGGTCGGTTTGTGATTGTAGGCGAGGGGGAGCTGCCCCTCCTCGATCGGAAACGTGACCGGAAGCCGCCCCGCGGGATTCTCGTCGCCGAAGAGGAGGTCGGCCACCGCATGTCCGCCCTCTTCGCCGGGATACCAGGCGAGGAGCACACCGTCGACCCGATCCAGCCACCCCGACATGGCGATGGCACTCCCACCGACGAGGACCACGACCACCGGCCTTCCCGCAGCCGCCACCGCGCGAATGAGCTCTTCCTGTCGGCCGGGCAGTTCGAGCCGGGCGCGGTCGCGGAATTCTCCTTCTTCGATTCCCGCCACCACGACCGCCACCTCACTCCGCCGCGCGATGGCGACCGCACTGTCGATGTCCGCCCTGCCATGATCGGGACGGTCGCCGTCCCACACCAGTCGGACCCGCGCGTTCCCGGTGGTTTCGAAATACTCCAGCCGAATCTGGTAACGGGTTCCCGAGCGGAGCGGAGCAGACACCAGCGTCGTCCGGTACGATTGTTTCTTCCAGTTGTCGATCACCAGCCGGCCGTCGAGGTACAACCGGTATCCGTCGGTTCCTTCGATACCGATCCGGCGGGCCCGGCCGGGCGGCACGGCGAGGGAACCGGTCCAGCGGACCGAGTACCAGTCGGTGGCGAGTCCGCGCGCCGGAGGATTGAAAGTCCACCGCACATCGACCATCGAGTCGGCGCGGGTAACCCCGGGCGTGCCCGCGAGAGAGATGTTGTCGAAGAATTCCGTCGTGAGGGAGAGAAACCGTCCCGGAATCACCACCGGCTCCGACGCGAATCGTCCCGGACCCGCCGCGTAGCGGACCGTCCCTGTCCGGCCGAGTCGCTCGCGAATCCCCTCGAGAATCGAGACCGCCCCCTTGCCCGGTCCGCTGTACCCGCCGAGCCGGGCCTCCGCCGCATCGGTGCCGATGACGGCCACCGACCGAACCCCGGGAGAGAGGGGCAGGATGCCACCCTCGTTCCGGAGCAGCACCATCGCCGCTCCCGCAACAGTCCGAGCGAGGGCCCGGTGCGACGCCCGGTGGTTCCAGGCCGTCGCATCCTCGGCGGAGACGAAGGGGCTCTCGAAGAGCCCGAGTCCGAACTTCACACGCAGCACCCGCGCCACCGCGGTGTCGATCACCGAATCCGGTATGGCTCCGCTCCGGAAGGCGGCGAGCCAGCTCCGGTGCTGCTCGTAGCTCGACTGAAAGATCACGTCGAGCCCCGATTCGAGGGCGTGCTTCGCGGCGGTGGAAGTATTCGCCTCGGTGTGGTGCAGTACGGTGGACCCGCCCGTCGCCGCGGCGTCGGAGATCACGACCCCGCCGAAGCCCCACTGTTGCCGGAGCACCGTCGTGAGGAGCCACCGGTTCTGTGAGGCGGGGGATCCGTCCACCGAGTTGTAGGCGCTCATGACCGAGCGGGCGCCCGCGGCGATCGCCGCGCGGAAGGGAGGAAAGTGGAGCTCTTCCAGCAGACGCGGACTCACATCGATCGGATAGCTGTCCCGTCCCCCCTCGCCGACGTTGGCGACGAAATGCTTCGGCGTCGCGACGATGCCCGCCGACGCGAACGGGGCGACAAACGCGCGCGTCATCTGCGAGGCGAGCAGGGGATCTTCCCCATACGTCTCCTCCACTCGTCCCCATCGCACATCGGTGGCGAGGTTCACCACCGGGCTCAGCACCTGCCGGATGCCCCGGCTTCGCGCCTCTCGTGAGATGGCGGTCGCCACCCGCCCCACGAGCGCGGTATCCCAGGTCGCCGCGAGGGCGATCGCCTGCGGGAAGACCGTCGCACCTTCCAGCGGAAGTCCGTGAAGCGCTTCCTCGAACGGGATGATCGGAATACCGAGCCGGCTTCGCTCGAGAAAAAATCGCTGAATGGTGTTGATCCGCTCGGCGTGGGCCCCGGCTGCGCCGGTGAGGGCGGAAATCTGGAGGCCGAACGCGCCGCTCGCATAGTCGTGGGAGGGATCGTCGAGACTGCCGGGGATCATGAAGAGCTGCCAGAACTTCTCGTCCAGCGTCATCCGTTCGAGGAGGTCGCGGACCCGTTCTTCGACTGGAAGAGCGGCATTCCGGTATGGGGCAGCAGGGGCCTGTGCGCCGGCGCGCGCGGCGAGCAGGCAGAGGGCAAGTACGAAGGTCGCGAGACGGGGCATGACAGGTGCAAACATACGAGATGTGGTCACCCTGAGGGAGCGAAGCGATCCTAGGCTCGCCGCATGACACTCTTGATCGCCACCAGCACCCGCTTGAAGCTCGAGATCTCCTCGGCAAGTTTGCGCCGGCCCGACGCGGTGATCGTGTAGTAGCGGGCCCGCCGCCCGGTCGGCGACTCGGCCCAGCGCGAGGTGACCCAGCCCTTCCTCTGCAGCCGCGCCAGCGCCGGGTAGAGCGACCCCTGCTCGACCGCCAGCACCTCCTTGGAGCGCCGCTCGATGTGCTGGGCGATGGCGTAGCCGTGCGTCGGGCGCACGGTCAGGGTCCGGAGGATCAGCATGTCGAGCGTGCCCTTCAGGAGCTCGCTCTTCTTGGGGGGGAGGCGGGGCATGGAGGATCCAGGTGTGTAGGACAACTACTGATGACGTGTAGGAAGGCTACGGGTGGAGTGGGGAAGAGGGGAAGAGGGGAAGAGGGGAAAACCTGGGGGGAAACGGGAGAAGACTAGTTTTCGGCATGCGCTCTCCCCAGTCGTCCCCTTTCCCCGCGCTTCCCCCCTTCACCTCTTCCCCTCTTCACCGCTTCGTCGCGATCGGCGACAGCTCCACCGAGGGACTCGACGATCCCGATGGACGGGGAGGCTACCGCGGCTGGGCCAACCGGCTCGCCGAACGGCTGGCCGAATGCCGGGGAGAGGTGCTCTACGCCAATCTCGCCGTGCGGGGGCTCTCCACCCGCCAGATCAAGGAACGCCAGCTGGGGCCGGCGCTCGAGATGCGGCCCGATCTGGTCACCCTCTTTTCGGGAACCAACGACGTAGTGCGGCGGCGGTTCGACCCCGCGCGAGTCGGTGCCGACGTGGAGGAAATGCACCGGGCCCTGATCGGACAGGGCGCCATCGTGCTCACCTTTACCCTCCCCGATCTCACCCCGGTCATGCCGGCGGCGCGCTGGATCGCGCCCCGGGTCGAATCGCTCAATCGAACGCTCCGCGACGTCTCCACCCGGACCGGCGCAATCCTCGTGGATGTGGCCCGTCACCCGGTCGCGTCCGATCCCCGGCTCTGGAGCGAGGACCGGCTTCACGCCAACGCCCTTGGCCACGCCCGCATCGCCGCGGCGCTTGCCGAGGCGCTTGGCCTGCCCGGCGCCGACTCCTCGTGGTGCGAACCACTTCCCCCTTCCCCTCCTTCCCCCTTCCCCGCTCGGCTTGCCGCCGAGTTTCGCTGGACCCGCCGCCATCTCCTCCCCTGGATCTGGCGGCATCTGCACGGCAGGAGCTCGGGCGACGGCCGCACCGCGAAGCGCCCGGAATTGCAACGACTCGCGCCCGATGGCTGATGGCTCCCTGCCGTGGTACTTTCTCTGAATGCACGACCATCGATTCACCCCCCAAAATCAGCGACTCGAGCCCGACGGGGCCGAGAGCCTCGACGCCTGGGGATTCCAGGACTCCGCCTTCACCACGCTGCCCAACGGGAATGTCCTGCTGACGGGGACGCGATATCCCCTCGCCGGGCTGGAGCTGCCCTATCTCCTTCCCTGGATTCGCAAGGTGATGGAGATCGAGCTGCCGATCGACGACCTTCATCCCACGAGCTACCCTCCGCAGATTCCAGCAGCCCGCGCCAACCTCCCCTTCCAGAATGAAATCCGTGAGCTGCTCCCCGAAGATGCGGTGTCGGACGAGCCGCTGATCCGGCTCCGTCACGGACACGGTCACACGCTGGAGGAGATGTACGCCATCCGGCACGGCCGCCTGGAGCGGGTGCCCGACCTCGTGGTTTTCCCCTCCACCGAGGAGGAAGTGAGCGCGATCGTCGACGCCGCGATGCGCCACGATGTCTGCCTCGTTCCCTACGGCGGCGGCACCAACGTCACCGACGCGCTGCGCTGCCCGACCGAGGAGGACCGCTGTATTGTCTCGGTCGATCTCTCCCGCCTCAACCGGATCCTGTGGATCGATCCGGTCAATCTCATGGCCGGAATCGAGGCCGGCGCGGTGGGCCGCCATCTGCAGGCTCAGCTGGCGCTCCACGGCTTCACGCTGGGCCACGAGCCCGACAGCGTCGAGTTCTCGACCCTCGGCGGATGGATCGCGACCCACGCCAGCGGGATGAAGAAGAATCGCTACGGAAACATCGAGGACCTGGTGCTCGACGTGCGCGCCGTGACACCGCTCGGCCCCCTCTCCCGCCCCACCGTGGCGCCGCGTGAATCGGCCGGACTCGATCCCCGCCGCTGGCTCTTCGGCTCCGAAGGAACCCTCGGGATCATCACCAGCGCCGTGGTCAAGATTTTCCCGCTCCCCCAGACGCAGAAGTACGACTCGGTGCTCTTCCCGTCCTTCGAGGACGGCGTCGCATTCCTCTTCGATCTGACCCGCGAATCACGCCTCCCGGCCAGCGTCCGCCTGGTGGACAACCTGCAGTTCCAGCTCGGGCAGACGCTCAAGCCGGCGTCGCGGGGAAGCAAGGCACTGCTGAGCAAGGCACAGAAGTTTTTCGTTACCCGGATCAAGGGCTTCGACCCCGACCGGATGGTGGCGTGCACCTTCCTCTACGAGGGAAGCCGCGCCGAGGTGGAGGCCCAGGAAGCGTCGGTCCTGAGTCTGGCAAAGCGGCATCAGGGAATGCGGGCCGGCGCCGAGAACGGCCGCCGCGGCTATCAGCTCACCTTCGGCATCGCCTACATCCGTGATTTCGTGATGAAGCACTGGATCCTGGGCGAGTCGTTCGAGACCTCGGTGCCATGGAGCCAGGCGCTTTCGCTCGCGGAGAACGTCAAGAAGCGGATTCACGACGAGTACGCCGCCCGCGGGCTCCCCGGCAAGCCGTTCGCCACCTGCCGGGTGACCCAGATGTACCAGACCGGCGTCTGTATTTATTTCTATTTCGGCTTCCACCACAAAGGCATGAACGATCCCGCCGGGGTGTACGCCGAGCTCGAGCATGCGGCGCGGGACGAGATTCTGAAGTCCGGGGGCTCCCTCTCGCACCACCATGGCGTGGGCAAGATCCGGCAGCGCTTCCTGCCGAGAGTGTTCTCCAGGGCCGCGCTCGATTGGGCGGCGGAGTTCAAGCGCGCCGTGGATCCGGGCAACCTGTTCGGGATTTCCAACCAGGCCATGACCATGAACGATGTCCTGTCATTGCGAGGGGCCGAAGGCCCCGAAGCAACCTCGCAGGCTCGCAATGACTGAGCGGCGCACTTTCTTCCTCACCGGTGTCACCGGGTTCCTCGGCAAGGTGCTGCTCGAGGAGCTGATCCGCCGGAAGGACGAGCTCCTGGTCGGGAAGATCTACGTGCTCATCCGTTCCCGCGGCTCCCACAAGGCGGCTGACCGGTTCCAGCGCGAGGTGGCTCGCTCGGCCTGCTTCTCGGCGCTCCCCGCCGACTGGACCAGGGATGTCACGGTCATCGAGGGCACGCTGGAGCACCCGGACCTCGAGCTCGGACAATTCCAGGAGCAGCTGAGCGAAGAAGTCAGCCATATCATCCACGCCGCGGCGTCGGTGTCGTTCGAGCTGCCGATCGCCGACGCGGCGCGCTCCAACATCGTCACCGCGCTCAACGTCCTGGAATTCGCCAAGCGCTGCACCGCGCTCGAGCGAATGGTCTGGGTCTCGACCGCGTACGTCACCCCGCATCCGGGCCGGGGCACCTCGGTGCGCGAAGCGCTCGCCCCCCTGCCCGCCCCGGCCGCCGACCTCTTCGAGGCCATCCGGAGCGGTACCGCCTCCGAGCGCGAGCTGCTCTCCCTCTCGGGACATCCGAATACCTACACCCTCACCAAGTCGATGGCGGAGCATCTCCTCCTCGCGCGGCGCGGGAACGTCCCACTCACGATCGTCCGGCCCAGCATCATCTCGGCGAGCCTGCAGCATCCCTTCCCGGGATGGATCGACAGCACCGCCGGCTTCGGCGCCTTCGTGCTGATGCTCGGCATGGGCCATCTTCGAGCGGTGGTGGGCGACGGGAATTCGCAGCTCGATCTGATTCCGGTGGACGAAGTGGCGCATCGGGTGCTCGGTGCCTGCACCTCCGGCCCGGCCACGCCGCCGATGGTCATCCGCCATGCCGTGGCGGGAGCGGCCCTGAGCCCGACGGTGCTCGATGCGTGGGACGGCATCAGCGAGTTTTATCGCGTCAACCTCGTGCAGCGCTGGCCCACCGTGCACTACCTCGGGCCGAAGGACGTGAGATTTCATCTCGCCGATGCGCTGCACCATCGGCTGCCCATCGCGGTGGCCTCGCTTCGCTCCCGCGAGATGCGCCGCAAGGCCAAGTCGCTCCGGACCCGGCTGGCCCACATCAACCGGGCGTTCCCCTATTTCACTTCCCACTCGTTCGATTTCCATTCGACCGAGCCGCTCGATCACGGCTTCGAGCCGAAGCGCTACATCCGGATGGTGTGCCGCGGCGTGCACCGTCATCTCCTCCGCGGCGACCAGAGCCAGTGGACCCTGGCCGGGCGCAAGCATCCCGGACACGAGGGAGACTTCCGCTGGTCGATGCAGCGGCCGCACGGCAATCTCTGGATCCGCTTCGCATCCTGGCTGGTGACCAAGGTGCTGCGCCGGAGCGTCGAGCGGGTGACGGTGGATATTCCGTCGTTCGAGGCGGCTCGCTGCGCACGGGAGGAAGGCTCGGCGCTGGTGCTGGTGCCGAATCACCGGAGTTATCTCGATTTCGTGCTCTGCTCCTACCTCTCGTTTGCGCGCCCCGACCTCGGCATTCCGATTCCGTACATCGCGGCGACGATGGAGTTCGGGAAGATCCCGATCCTCGGGAGAATCCTCACCGCGTTGCATGCGTTCTATCTGCGGCGCGGAACCGGCAAGGAAGACCCCGAGCTCACCCGCCGGGTGCACCAGCTCCTCGGCGAAGGCCGGACGCTGGAATTCTTCATCGAAGGGGAGCGCAGCCGCTCCCGCGCCTTCAAGGAGCCGAAGCGGGGTCTGCTCCGGTGCATTCAGGCGACCGGAACGACCTGCACCATCCTGCCGGTCGCACTCACCTACGACCGGATCCCCGAGGAGCGTGCCTTCGCCGCCGAGCTCTCGGGGGCGCCGAAGCCGAAGATGAAGCTGAGCGCGCTGGTGAAGTGGGTCTGGAAGGTGTGGCGGGGCAGGATCGACCTGGGCCGGATTCACATTGCCTGTGGCGAGCCGGTGCGGCTGACCCCGGCGTGCGACGTGCCCGAAGTGAGCCATCAGATCATCCGCCAGCTCAGGAACGCGACCGTCGCCACGACGTACCATCTGGAGGCCTACCTGCTGCACCATCCCGTCAAGGGACTCGATCCCAAGACCCTGCGGCGCCAGATCGAAGAGAAGGGCGGACGGGTGCTGGAGAGCTCGCTCGAGCCGCCCCCCGACCTGGACATCCGCATCGCCGGGACGCTGCGTCACCAGTTTGCCCACCACCTCGCCGCCGACACCATGCATGAGAACGGCAACGGCCCCCTCGAGCGTTCGCTCGTCGCGCCGGATCAGAACGCCGAGCGGGAGCCGGAGCCGGTCGCCTGATGAATGGAGGACCCTGGCTCGTCACCGGAGCCAGCGGGTTCCTGGGAAGACACCTCCTCCAGCAGATCGCCGCACAGCACCCCGAACAACAGATCATCGCCCTGGTCCGCTCCCGCGAAGAGTGGGAGGGAATGGAGTGGACGCGCGGCTTGGCCGGCGTGGACACGCTGGTCGGCGGGGTCACGGCGCCGGAGCGCTGGGCCGCTGACCAGCGGCTCGCGCGGCTCGGCGGGATCGTCCACCTGGCGGCGCTGGTCCGGCACGGCCGGGCCGACGCGAAGGAGGTCTACTTCATCAACGTCGAAGGGACTCGCGCGATGGTCGGGGTCGCGGCGCGTTCTCGGTGCCGCATGGTCTTCGTGTCGACCTCGGGGACGGTGGGGTGTTTCAGGACGCCGGGACAGACGGCGGATGAGGATTCGCCATTCTGCGAGCGCGAGGTGGCGCGCTGGCCCTACTACGATTCCAAAGTGCGGGCGGAAAAGGAGGCCCGGAGCACGGCCGGTGAGCTCGGCGTCGAGCTGGTCGTCGTCAGGCCTCCGGTGCTGCTCGGTCCGGACGACCACCGGTTCCGGTCGAGCAACCACGTCGCCCGCCTCCTGAATGGAAAGCTTCCGTTCCTGATCCGGGGCGGGATGCACTTTGCCGATGTGCGCGATGTCGCGGCGGCGGTGGTGCGCCTGATGGGGCGCGACACGGTGCGACCGGTCTATCATCTGCCCGGGACGATCTGCAGCATCGAAGAGTTCTACCGGATGGTGGCGGAGGCGGCGGAGCTCCCGGCGCCACGTCGGGTGATCCCCTATCTGCCGGCGCTCTGGGTGTCACGGCTGCTGCATGGGATGGGCCTCCACCTCCTGCCGGAGCCCGCGCTGATCGAGATGGCGGCGCATTACTGGGCCATGGAATCGAAGTACTCCGGCGGAGAGCTGGGCTACCGGAGCCGCCGGGGACAGGAGACGATCGCAGACACCGTGCGCTGGCTGCGGACCGCCTCGTCTGATCGGTAGAACTCCTACCTATAAGATCTCATAGGTCGTTTTTCGGTCACCCCTGCTGCTTTCCCCCCCTTGTACCAATATTCCATCATCTCCCCGGAGCCCCTCCTCCCGGGCCACTCCAAAGGTCGGCCGATTGCCGGAATCCGCGCTCCCCACCAGCATGCTCGACTCCCTGACCGAGGGGTGCCAGGTCATTGGCCGCGACTTCACCTACCGCTACCTCAACGAGGCCGCGGTCCGTCAGGGACGCCGCCCTCGTGAAGAGCTGATCGGCAGGCGGATGGGCGAGGTGCATCCGGGCATCGAGCAATCGGCGATGTTTACGATGCTGAAGCGCTGCATGCTGGAGCGGATCACTCTCAGCATGGACCACGAGTTCCGCTCCCACGACGGAACGATGCGGCATTTCGAGCTCCGCTTCGAGCCGGTGCCGGACGGGGTGTTCGTCCTTTCGCTCGACGTCACCGACCGGAAACAGGCGGTGTCCGAGTGGCTCCGCCTGTCCACTGCCATCGAGCAGGCGGCGGAGTCGATGATCCTCACGTCCGAGTCCGGAGAGATTCAGTACGTCAATCCGGCGTTCGAAGCCATGACGGGCTATCGCCGGGAGGAAGTGCTGGGCAAGAACCCGCGACTGCTGTCGAGCGGCAAGCAGGACGCCGGCTTCTACGCTGACCTCTGGAAGACGCTCAAGGCGGGGCGGACCTGGCACGGCCAGCTGCAGAATCGCCGGAAGGACGGCGTCATCTACATGCAGGACACCACGATTTCGCCGGTGTACGACGACGCGGGGGCGGTGGTGAGCTACGTGGGGCTGGGCCGGGACGTCACGGTCGAAATCAAGCTCGAAGCCGACCTCCGGCAATCGCAGAAGATGGAGACCATCGGCCGGCTGGCCGGGGGCGTCGCGCACGATTTCAACAATCTGCTCTCGGTCATCATCGCCTACGCCGACGTGGCGATGGCGGAGATTCCGGAGACCGACCCATTGCACGACGACATCAGGAACATTCGTGAGGCCGGCGATCGCGCCGCGGCGCTGACCAAACAGCTGCTGGCATTCAGCCGGAAGCAGGTGCTGCAACCGGTGGTGCTCGAGCTCAACGGCATCGTGAGCGGTATGGCCCCCCTGCTGCAGCGGCTGATCGGCGAGAGTATCGAGCTCAGGACGGCGCTGGCGCCGAGTCTCGGCAGAATCAAGGCCGATCCGGCGCAGATCGAACAGGTGCTGCTCAACCTGACCGCCAATTCACGCGACGCGATGCCGTCGGGGGGCAAACTCACCATCGGCACCGCGAACGCCGAGCTGGACGAGACCTATACCAGCCAGCACGTCGGGGTCAGGCCGGGGCGCTACGTGATGCTCTCGGTCACCGACACGGGAATCGGGATGGACGAGGAGACCCAGAACAAGGTCTTCGAGCCGTTTTTCACCACCAAGCCGGCCGGTAAAGGCACCGGGCTCGGGATGGCGACGGTCTACGGGATCGTCAAGCAGAGCGGGGGGAACATCTGGGTCTACAGCGAGCCGGGCAAGGGGACTGCGTTCAAGATCTACCTTCCGGAGGTGGGAATGGCCGACACGGCGGACCCGGCCGCGGCCCGCAGGACCCTCGCCGGCAAGTCGGGCGCGGGGGAGACGGTCCTGCTCGTGGAGGATGAGGAACAGGTGCGGCGGATCGCGGAGCGGATTCTCGCCGGCGACGGGTACAGAGTGCTCGCCGCTGCGGACGGAGAGGAAGCCATGGACATCGCCAACCAGGCCCCTGGAAAGATCCAGCTTCTGCTGACCGACGTGGTCATGCCGAACATGAATGGGAGTGAGCTGGCGGGAAAGATCGCGGAGCGCAATCCGGGGGTCCGCGTCTTGTACATGTCGGGCTACACCGACGACGTGATCGTCCGGCACGGGATGTTGAAGCCGGATACCCAGTTCATCGGAAAGCCGTTCAACTCGGCGGCGCTCCGGAGGAAAGTGCGGGAAGTGCTGGACGCCTAGGAAACGGAGTCGGGGCACGTGATAGGTAGAACTACTACCTATAAGATCTCATAAGCCGAAGACGCGTCTCCATTTACACCGGGGCCCCCTCAATCCGCGTGCGTCGTCGGCCCGGATTGGGAAATCGATTTCGAGCGCAAGCTGGCGGAAGAGTACGCGGGCCCCCGGACGGACTCGACCAGCGAACTCCCACCCTACCGCCGGGAGGATATCAAGCTGGTGCGCGACGAGGCGGTGTGCCGACAGGCCGGTGACGCTTATGGCGGGCCGGGAAGTCCGCCTCGCAAGGTCATCGTCCTCGAGCTGGGGGAGTCGGGGTACATGGTCTACGATCCCTACGAGCCCCTCACCGGCGGAGAGTTCTCCTCCCGGGTGTTCTTTGATCGCCGTTGGAGGCCGCTCTTCGGCCTCAGCCTGTAGACCCCGCCTATAAGATCTCATAAGGCCCGGATCGGGCGCTCCTTACGCCCTGCGAGTATCGGTGCGACCTTGAGCCCGGTTCGCCGGACGCTCACCAGCTCGAGAGCCCATTATGCCAAGCGCGTCTTCCCGATTCACGCTTCCCCGGTTTTCTCGTCGCATCGCGATCGCCGGGCTGATCGTGGCCGCGTTCACGAGCACCGAGCGTCTGGCCGGCCAGGCCGCCCAGGCCGCGGCGAGTCTTGGCACCCGCGAGGGTCAGGCACCCCCCGACAGCCTGAAGAAGTACCGGGATCGCGCCCTCGAAGAAGTGGGACGACGCAAGGTCCATCTCGACAACGTGCGACAGATGCGCGAGCCGCTGCTGGCAACCTATGCCACACTGCTCGAGCGGGTGATCTCCATTGGGACGGACATTCAGGGATTGACCGTGGCGGCGCCGGCGCTCGAAGCCAAGCTGCGGGAGTTCGATGCGGCGATCCTGGCGACGGAGGCGGAGGGGAGGCGCGTGTTAGGCGATGTTCTGGTTGAGGCGGAGCGGGCCGACGTCGGAACCCGCGCGTCGATGGAAGCCAAGGCCGACCGCATGCGCGCCGCGGGGGCGGGAGGTGCCGGCTGGTTCCCGGCTCCGGCGTTTCCCCATACGCTGAACCCGAAGGTCGTGTTCTCCGTCGGGGCGGGCTTCGCCGCCGAAAGCCCCGTTACCGTCGGCCTCGAGCTCGGCACCAACCTCGTGGGGGCGGTGGTCGGCGCCGCGCTCGGAGGATTGGGAGGCGGCGACGATCTGAAGAACTATTTCTCCAAGAACTTCGCCGTCGGCATCGCCCTGCCCCTCCAGAAAAGGCACCGCATCGAGACCGGATACTCGCTCGGACTCGGAAGCGTCGATTTCATGAAGCGGAGCCTGTGGCCTGTCCTGGCAATGCTCCAGATCGATTCGGCCGGCTCGGACCTTCCCACGGAGGTTCGCGCGGCCGACCCGACCCGGGCAACCTGGTCGGTTCCCTATGTCGGCGTGGCCTTCACCTTCGTCACCCGGGACTCCCTGAAAGCCAAGATGGGGAGAGGCGTATTGGTCCCCATCTTCACCGTCGCGGTCCGCTTTCCATACTACTATCCCGGAAACGCCGCCAGTGCGTTTGCGGCGTTCTTCTCCGACAACAATGCGAAATACGTGAGCGCCAACAAAGCCGTACTGGCCTTCGGTGTATCGATACCATTGCTCCGAGTCGACCAATAGTCCGGGTCGGTGCGATTCCGCGGGTTGCCGTCGTCAGAATGAGTGCAGGCAGCATACACGGCAACCAGGGGGAGATTTCCCATGGCCAGATACGGCAAAGCGGCCCAGAAGAAGGTGGCAAAGGTGATGCGCGAACGGAAACGCGGCACCTTGCGGAGCGGTGGATCCGGCAGAAAAGTGACCAGCCGGAAGCAGGCAATCGCGATCGGGCTCTCCGAAGCCCGCCGCGCCGGCGCCAAGGTGCCGCGCAAGAGAAGCCGGTGAGCAGTGAGCGGTAAGCGGTGAGCGGGAAGGGCCCCCCGCTCACCGCTTACCGCTCACCGCTCACCGCTCATCTCCCCCCTTCCCCCTGCCCCCTTCCCGCCATATCCTAGCCGTACCTGATGCTCATCGTCGCCGCCCTCATCATCGCGGCCGCCATCTACCTGATGGTGCGCCGAGTGGACGTGCGCCTGGTCCTCCTCGGCGCCGGCCTTGCCATGGCGCTCCTGGCCGGGCAGCCGCTCGCCATCGCCGACACCTTCACCCGCGCGATGGTGACCGCAATGGTGGCGCCCATCTGCGCCGCGATGGGATTCGCCGCGCTGATGCACGCCACCGGATGCGACCGGCACCTGGTGCACGCCCTCCTCGCCCCGATGCGCCGGCTCGAGTGGCTGGTGCTGCCGGGGGGCATTCTCTCCGCCTATCTCGTGAACGTGGCGGTGCCGAGCCAGGGCGCGACCGCCGCGGCGCTCGGGCCGATCCTGATTCCGCTGCTCCTCGCCAGCGGGCGTACCCCCGCAGTCGCCGGAGCGGCGCTCGTCCTCGGTGCGTCGTTCGGCGGCGATCTGCTGAATCCCGGCGCACAGGACGTTCAGGCGGTGTCGGGAGCGGCCGGTCTCGACGCCGCGCTGCTCAGCGCGCGCGTCATCCCCGCGAGCCTCGCGGGTGTCGTCGTCGCGACGGTGGTGTTTACGATGCTCAACTGGCGCCGCCGCGCGCCGGCCGATGCCGCGACGGAGACGCCGGTCGTCGCGACACCGGTCGACGAGCCCTGGCTCCACGTGAATCCGTTCAAGGCGGTGATCCCGCTGGTGCCGATCGCCCTCCTCCTGACCGCGTACGCGGGCTGGGACCCCCTTGCCTGGCTGGTGGCAATTCCCCCCGGCGACGAGTGGCGCCCGCTGGCCGGCGCTCTTCCGGTCGTGCGCGCGATGCTGCTCGGCGCCCTCCTCGGCGTCGTGGTGGCGTGGCGCGAAGTGCTCACCCTCACCAAGGCGTTCTTCGACGGCATGGGATCGGCCTACGCAAACATCATCTCGCTGACGATCACGGCGCAGTGTTTCGGCGCGGGCGTGGCGCTGATCGGCCTCGCCGACGCGCTGCTCCGGCTCGCGAGCGCGAGCCACGCGCTGGTGCCGCTCGCGGCCGGATTCCCCTGGGCGCTCGCCACGCTCTCGGGTTCCGGATCGGGACCGATCCTCGCCTTCGCGCAGACCTTCCTCACCCAAGTGAGCCCAGCCGATCATCCGGTGACTCTCGCCGCCATCGCCTGTCTCGGCGGCGCGTTCGGCAGGACGATGTCGCCGGTGTCGGCCGTCGTGGTCTATGGCTCGGGGCTGGTGGGAGCGCCGCCGCTCTCCGTGATCCGGCACCTCCTCCCCGCGCTGTTCGCCGGCGGCGTGGTCGCGATGACGGTGGCGCTCCGCTGATGCCCGACTCTCCACTCCTCGAGCTCGATCCTCAGCGCATCGTAACGGAAACGCGGCGCGCCCGCGAGAAGGAGGAAGCGGAAGAAGCTTTCGAGCGGACCCGGCGCAGGATGCTTTGGCAATGTGTGGCGCTTAGCTTTGCGGGGGTGCCGTTGTATGCCTGGAGCTGGCACCTCGCCGACCCGCGGCAGGTCAATCTCTTCGTCACCGCCGGCTTTTTCATCAGCTACGCGCTGCCGTTTTTCCGATGGCTCGCGCATCACGTCAGGACGTCAGATGAGTTCGGACGCTAACATGACCCGCATCGTCGGACCTTCACCGAGCGCGCCTCCTGCGACCGGCGAGCCGCGCTCGGCTCCGCGCGCGCTGCCGGACGACCTGTTGCGGGAGGCCTCGCACCGGCTCGGGATCATGTCGCTGATGGGAGCGGTCCTCTGGATCACGGCGTGGACGCTCAACGAAGTCGCGATGAAGGTGATGACCGGGCAGCACCCCCTGTCCGCCGGATTGCAGGAGTCCGATTACATCGCGATCGTGAGCTCGCTCTTCTCGATCGCGCTGTACGTCTACACCAGGAAGAGCAAGCGGTCGCCCGCCTTCATGCTCGACCTCGGGCTCTGGTATCTCGTCGTGACGGCGGCCGCCATCGGATTCATGTGGCACGGCGAGCCGCCGCCCGCCGAGCGCGGCCCCATGCCGATCTTCCCGATGTTCACCTGGATCGGGCCCCTCGTCCTCATGTTCGCGGCGATCATTCCGGCACCGCCCAAGAAAATGCTCGGTGTGGCACTGGTCTCCGTCTCGATGGGGGCGCTCGGAATGCTGTATGCACAGTGGACGGGAGTCTGGGAGTTCGAGGGCTTCGGCCCGGTGCTTCTGATGCACTATCCCGATTACATGCTGGCGCTCGTCTCCCCGGTGATTTCCGCGGTCGTCACGCGGCTGGGGCAGCAGGTGTCGAAAGCGCGGGAGATGGGGAGCTACCATGTCGGAGACCTGATCGGCCGCGGCGGGATGGGCGAAGTGTATCACGCGACGCACCGCATGCTGGCGCGCCCCGCCGCGATCAAGCTGATCCGTCCGGAAATGATCGCCCGGGGCGACAGCGGCGAGGCGCAGCTCGCCGTCAAGCGATTTCGGCGCGAAGCCGAGGTGGCGGCGAATCTCCGCTCGCCCCACACGGTGGCACTCTACGACTTCGGTATCTCCGAGGACCGCTCGCTCTACTTCGTCATGGAGCTGCTCGAGGGGCTGGATCTCGACGAGCTGGTGCGGACACACGGTCCCCTTCCCCCCGCGCGGGTGATCTTCATCCTCTCCCAGGTCTGCGAGTCGCTGGAGGAGGCCCATTCACTCGGGCTGGTGCACCGGGACATCAAGCCGGCCAACATCCACGTCGGACGGATCGGTCTCCGGCACGATTTCGTCAAGGTGCTCGACTTCGGCCTGGTCAAGTCGGTCGATACCAAGGAGAAGAGCTCCGATCACACGGCGCAGACCGCCGAGGGCATTACGCCGGGCACCCCGGATTACATGGCGCCGGAAATGACGCTCGGCAATGTGGTCGACGCCCGGGCGGACATTTATGCGGTGGGCTGCGTGGGATACTTCATGCTGACCGGGAAAGTCGTTTTCGAGGCGGCCAACGTCTTCCACATGATCGCCCGCCATCTGAACGACCGGCCGGTACCTCCGTCGGAGCTCGTCACCCAGCCGATTCCCCGATTGCTCGAGGATCTGATTCTCTCCTGCCTCAAGAAAAGGCCCGATGAACGCCCCCAGAGCGCCGCCGACCTGGCCCGCGGGCTCGCCTCGGTGCCGGGCGAGCCATGGGGAGAGGACCAGGCGGAGGCGTGGTGGAGGACGCACGGCGAGCGGTCCCCCACTATCGCACGAACGCCCTGAAGAACTCCGCGGCAAAAGGTGAGCTCGAGAGCTGCCCCGCGCCCAGCCGGAAGGGCGCACTCAGCATTTCGTTGTTCGCCATGAGCACGAACGTGAGCTGCCGATCGGGCACCCGGACGATCAGCGTGGAGGTCCCGGTCCACAACCCATAGTGCCACTGCACGGCGTGGCCACCGATCTGCTGGACGAACCAGCCCAGCCCGTACGGAAGCGTGTCGCCGCGCGGGGTCACGATCGCCGAGAACATTCGCGCCCGCGACGCCGATGAAAGCAGCTGATCACCATCCAGCGCGCGGGAGAATCGCGCCATCTCGCGAGGGGAGGAAATCATCCCCGCCGCGGCGCCGAAATGTGCCGGGTATTCAACCGGCACGTTGCGCAGAGCGCCGGAGTAGTCGTAACCCTGCGCCATGAGACCGGCGCTCGCGGCGCGGTCGAGACCCGTGACGTCGAACGCCGTTCGATCGCGCGGATTGGGGAAGGTGAGCCGGAGTCCCAGCGGACGCCGGATCCGTTCTTCGAAGAGCTGGGCGAAGGATTTTCCGGTGACTCGCATGAGCACCGTATCCAGCCGCCCGAAGCGGTTCCCGTTGTAGCGGTAGGCGGTTCCCGGCACCCCCTCCGATGTGTGCGACATCAGGTGCC
>Ga0070704_100000538_pt1 | contig 18107 bp, 18 predicted proteins | sample KBSK5252metaG_FD_65467 | JGI IMG/M metagenome (GOLD analysis project Ga0070704, IMG submission 65467) | Corn, switchgrass and miscanthus rhizosphere microbial communities from Kellogg Biological Station, Michigan, USA - KBS K5-25-2 metaG | ecosystem: Host-associated > Plants > Roots >...
CCCCCGCCGTTGCCGCTCGGCGCCCCCCAGGGCCGCGGCACTGACCGCGACGGCACCGAGGGTCACCATCATCACGGCCTGACGCCGCGTCCTTCCGGCTCCCAAGGCCACGAGCCACAACAGCACCCAGGCGCCGCCCCCGACCAGCGTCCACTCTGCGGGTGTCGCCCACCCCACGGCGAGGAGCTGCTCGCTGGCGAGGTCGGGAGCGGGGAGGAGGCGGCGCGCCCGCCGGATGACGGCCTCGCGCGGAGCGAGGCGCGTGGCGAGCGTCCAGGCCGCCGTCGCCTTTCCGTCGGAGCCCGCGCGGTACAACGTGGCACCAAGGTTGTACCAGTGCGCGGCGACGCTGGGCTGCGCGGCCGCACGCGCCGAGAACGAGTCGGCGGCCGCGCGCAGCGCGCCCGCCTCATACAGCGCTTCGGCACTGCGCGCCTGCGCATCGAGCCGCGACGCGGCGAGCAGCAGCAGGATCGCCACGAAGACGCGGTGCCGACGGCCTCCGCCGGCCTCGGCGCCCAGCACGCGCAGCACTTGCTCGATTTCCGCCGCGAGCTCCGCCGCATCGCCGAGGCCGCGGGGCCCGTACCGGGCCGCGCGCAGCCGGTCCCGCAATCGCTTCACATGATCGGCCACCGCGCTCTCGATGCCCGCGGCGCGCAGCGCCTGGGCCAGGCCGTCGCCGTCGCGCGCGAACGCGTCGGGGACGTGGCTCGCGAGCACCGCGAGGAACTCGTGCTCGAGACGGCCAAGCCGCGTGCCCGCGTGCGCCGCGGACGCCTCCGCTGCCGGCGCCGGCGCACGCTCGGGCCGCCGCCGCCTGAGCCAGACGAAGAGCGGCGGCAGCAGGGCGACGGCGAGCCACCCCATGGCGCCGAACCCCCGAACCACGCGATCTGCCCAGGACTGATCCCCGCGCGGGAGCAGCGGTGGCAACGCACGCGCCGCCCGTGGCTCCGCACCCGCCGCCACCGCCAGGACTCTCGGCGCGGCCGCTGCCGCCTGGTAGCGCCCCGCACCAATGTCGAAGTAGTCATAGCGCACGTCGGGCAGGACGACGCTGCCGGCGGAATCGGGCACGGCAAGGAAGCGAAACGTCTTGCTCCCGGCGATCCGGCCTTGCTCGGGTGCGAGTCGCACCTCGGTCTCGGCGGGATAACTGCGGAAGCCTGCCGGCCAACGGAGCACGGGCTCCGGCCAGAGCGCGACATTGCCGACCCCGCTGATCGTGGCTGACACCTCGAGCGGCTCGCCTACGCGCGTCTCCGCAGGCTCGATGCGCAGGTCCAGTGTGAGGCCCTGGCCCACCACGCCGCGGTCGCCGGCGGGCCGGCCCGCCGCGGGAAGGGGCAGCACGACGACGTCTACGGGATCGCTCCGCAGCGTGTAACGCTCCTCGCGGCTGAAGAACGAAAACGTCACCGGGACCGCGTAATCAACCGAGGCGGGGGAGACGGTGATCCGCCCCGGTGCCAGGGGAAACACGATCTGATGCGTGATGAAGAGATCCATCCATCGCCCGCCGACCTGACGCGCGGCTGCCACCCCGCTCGGCGCGGACGGCGGGTACGCCCACACGCCCTCCGGTGTGGTGAGAGTCAGGAGCGGCGGGCGGCGCATTCGCTCCCGCAGCTCGCGCGGCACCCAGGCAGCGGCGATCAGATCCATCTGCTGGCCAACCATGACCGTGTCGTCAGGTACGATCATGGTCAGGGCCACGTCGTCGGCGCGCCGTGGCGGCTGCGCCGTCTCGAGCAAGGCGCGCACCAGCGGACTGAGCGCGGTGGCGACGCCCGTCGAGGCGCTATCCACGGTGATGAGGATCGGTTCCGTCGCCACCACGCTCTGCCCTTGCCGCGCGCGCACAGGCCCGATCAGCACCGCCCCCGCCTGTTCCGCCCGGAGCTGCAGCTCGCGGACGGTGGTCCGCACGGGCCCCCCGGTCCCGCTCATCGCAACTTCGGTCAGGTCGCGCGACCCCACGATCGCGAAGCCGGCGAGCGGTGGGAGCAGGAGCTCGAGCGGTTCCACCGAGCGCGTGCGCGCACGAACCGTGAGCATCAGCTCCTCGCCGACGACGACGCGCGTGCGATCCACGGTCGCCGTCACTTCGGCTCCCTGCATCGTGACAGCGGAAAGAACCGCGAGCAGCAGCGCGGTGGTCACCAGTCCTTGACTCCGGCGGCGACGGCGCGGCGGTTGCGACCGGCGCGGTCGCGTCGCGTGCGCAGCTCCTCCTGGCCGATCGACCGGAGCACTTGATCCGCCTGGGCTTCGCTGAGCCCGCCGCCCGAGGCGCTGCCCGGAGGCGGCGGGGGCGCGGCACCGCTGCCCCGCGTCTGGTCGGGCGGCGCCCCGCCCCCGGAAGGCGTGGGAGAAGGCCGCGGGTTCGGGCGGCTGGCCGACGACCGGTGCATCCGCGTCACCAGCTCGAGATTCCACTTGGCGGGGAGGTGCCGGGGCCGGAGCAGCAAGGCTTCGCGGTAGGCACGCTCCGCGTCGGCGAGGTGCGCCTCGCGGTTCGCCGTGTCCGCGCGCGCCTGTGCCAGCGCCAACAACCCCAGGTTGTAGAGCGACCGGAAGCGCACGTCGGGGTCGAGCGAGGCGGCGGCGCGCGCGAGACTGGCGCGGGCCGCATCGGCGTCACCGGAGGCCAGCGCGGCGGTGCCGGCGTTGTACCAGGCGGTGTCGTCGTCCTGGCGCGCGGCCAGCTCCGCGAGGTACGCGAGGGCCGCCTGGGCGGCGTTCCCGCGATCCCACGCTTTCTCGGCCGCCGAACGCGGCCGCGCCGGGACCGGCGCCTCCTGCGCGCCGGCGGGAACCGCGACGAACAGGGTGAGGGCAGCGAGCGCCGCGGTGCGGCGGGTCGCCGTTTGCGCGCCGAGCAGCACGAGCGCGAACAGCAGCGGGATCCAGGCGCGCGGCCGGCCGCGCTGCGTCCGGCTCTCGGTCGCCGTGGCGCGTTTGTACGACGCCACCAGGTCGCGCACGGCACCCGCCTGATCGGGCAGCTCCGCCGCGACGAGCGTCCCCTGCGCCGCGTCGGCGACGGCCCCGAGCACGGCATCCTCCCGCGCGGTCTCGATCACGTTGCCATCGGCGTCCCGCTGCCACGCGACGAGCGCGCCCCGCTCGTCGCGCACGGGGATGCGGGCGGGGTCGCGCCCGCCCTCGGCCACGATGATCAGGTGGATCCCGAGCTCGCTCAGTCGACGCCCCTCGCGCGCCGCACTTGCGAGCGAGTCGTGCGCTTCGCCGTCGGTAAAGACCACCAGGACGCGGTCCGCGATCTCCGGGCTGGCGCGCAGCAGCTCCGCTCCCTGGGCGAGCGCTGGAGCAAGCGCGGTTCCCCCTTCCGACGCCACCTCCGGATCGAGCGCGTCGAGGTAGAGCGTGAGGGCGGGGCCGTCCACCGAGAGCGGAGACAGGATGTAGCTCGTGCCCGCGAACGCCACGAGACCGAGCCGGTCGCCATCCAGGTCCTGGACGAGGCGTCGCGCCTCGCGCAGCGCGCGCGCCAGACGGCTCCCGGACGCGTCTTCCGCGAGCATCGAGCGCGAGATGTCCACCGCGATTACGAGGTTCAATCCTCTCGTCTCCGTAACGATCTTCTCTTCGCCCCAACGCGGGCCGGCGAGGGCCACTGCGGCCAGGCCGGCGGCGAGCGCCAGGGTGCCGGACCCGAGCCGGCCCGCGGCGCGCGCGATCCGCGCCGTCTGTTCCGACCAGGCCGCCGCGCGCCGAATGCGCGCGCGCCGCGCCCAAGCCGCGGCGAACCACACCGCTACGGCGACGAGCGGCGACAGCGCGACGACGATCGGGGCGTCGAAGGTCACTAGGGCACCCGCACGGCGAAGGTCGCCGACACCACCAGCTCGAACGCCAGGGCGAAGAGCCCGAGGCCGAGCGGCCAACGGTACGCTTCGTCGTAGCGCCGGTACACGAGATGCTGCACCGGCGTTTTCTCGAGGCGATTGATCTCGCCAAAGATGTTGGCGAGCGACGCCGCGTCGGTCGCCCGGAAGTAGCGGGCGCCCGTCATGCTGGCCACTTCGCCGAGCAGTTGCTCGTCGATCTTGACCGGCATCGTCTGATACCGCAACCCAAGGGGGCCCTGCCCCGTCGGCACGGGCGCCTCGCCCACGGTGCCGACGCCAATCGTATAGATGCGGATACCGAACGCGGCCGCGGCGTGCGCCGCGGTGCGCGGGTCCACCGTTCCGGCGTTGTTCTCGCCGTCGGTCAGCAGGATGATTACCTTGCTCTTCCCCGGTGCGCGCCGCAGCCGGTTCGCCGCCGTCGCAATCCCCGTGCCGATCGCCGTGCCGTCCTCCAGGATGCCGATCCGCAAATGCCGGATCGCCTCCTCGAGCACCGGATAGTCAGTGGTAATCGGCACCTGCGTCAGCGCCTGACCGGCGAAGGCCACCAGGCCGATGCGGTCGGATTTGCGGGCGCGCACGAAGTCGATCGCGGTGCGGCGCGCCACATCGAGCCGGTTCGCCGGCGCGAAGTCCTCCGCCAGCATGCTGCTCGAGAGGTCGAGCGCGAGCACGATCGAGATGCCCTCGCTGTGGAGCTCGGCCCGCGCCGAACCGACCCGGGGCCCCGCGGCCGCCAGGATCCAGGCGCCGAGGCACACCGATCTCAGGGTGACGGGCAGCCGCGCCACCCATAAGCGCTCCACGGGCCCGGCGGCAGGCCGCACATCGCTCATCGGCGCCCCCGCGGTGCGCGCCAGGCGCCGCGCCCGCCACCACCACCAGAGTGGCAGGGCGGCAAGCACCATGAGGAATAACGGCCGCGCGAAGCTCATGGCTCGAGCTCGTCGGCCAGCGCGCGGGCGCGCGCGGCGATCGGGCCGACGTCCACACCGTGCGTCGTCGCGAACGCCACCTGGTCGAGCGCGCCGAGCAGCTCGCGCAGCTGCCGGAGCGGCGCGTCCGGCTTGGCGCGCTCCACCACCGCCAGACACTCCGAGGTGCTGAGCGCGCTATGCGCTTGCGGCACGGCCCGCGCCAGCGCGCCTCGCAAGAGATTCGAGGCGCGCGCGGCCACCGCCCGTGGCTCGCCGGCAGCGACCCACCGCAGGTCGCCGATCTCCGCGTCGAGCTCCAGATCCGCGCCTGGTCGCGCGGCCCGCGGGGGCCGCCGCCGCCAGGCGACTATCCCCACGAGCATGCCTGCCGACAGCAAGACGCCCGCGAGCGCCGGCAGCGGCGTGCGGCGCGACAAGCGCAAGGGCGCCAACGCAGGCTGTGGCGAGGGAGACAAAATGCTGTCGGGGATGACACTGGCGACGCGGAACGTGGCCGTGCCGCCGGGGAGCGAGTCCGCGCTGCCGTCCGGGCCGAGACGCCAGAGGGGCGGCATCGGGGTCGAGACCACGCCGGGCGCCCACGCCGCGATCGGATAGCGCACGGTCCAGCCGCCTTCCGCGGGCACGACGATCGGGTCGCCCAGCGGCTCCGTCTGCGGGCCCGGATCGAGTTTGGCGACGCGCACGCGCCAGCCGGGCGCCGTCGTTACCGTGCGCTCCAACCAGATGGTATCGCCCACCGTCGGCCGAGGGCTGACGGCGACCCACCCGCTGCCCCCCTGCAGCAACAACGCCAGCAGTGCCGCGGTCATCGCTACCGGGACAAGCGGCGCGCCCGCTCGGCGAAGGCCCGCCGGAGCGGCACGCCGTAGGGCACGGTGGTTTGCAGCGCGACGCGATCCACGCCCGCCTGTACCAGTTTGCGGGTCCGCTCCTGCTGCAAGCGCTCGGCGGCGACGCGAATCCGCAAGCGGGTGGCGGCGTGACTGGTATCCACCAGAAGCCTCTGCCCCGTCTCCTGGTCCTCGAGCTCGACCCAACCGGCGTCGGGCAGCTCGTACTCGCGCGGATCGTCTACCGTGATGGCGACGACTTCATGCCGCGCCGCGACCTGTGCCAACGCCTCCTCCCACCCCTCGGCGCGGAAATCGGACAAGACCACGACGATCGCCCGGTGACGCAGCAGCTTGCCCGCGTAACGCAGGGCGCCGCCCAGGTTCGTCCCGCGGCCCCGTGGCGCGAAGGCGACGAGGTCGCGGATCACGCGCAGGGCGTGGGCGCGCCCCTTGGCCGGGCGCACCACGTATTCCGGTGTGTCGGCGAATAGCAACGCGCCCACGCGATCGTTGTGCCGCGCGGCCGCGAGCGCCAGGACGGCCGCGACCTCGACGGCGAGGCCCGCTTTGGTGTAGGGCCGGCCGAAGTGCAGCGAGCCCGACTGGTCCACGATCAGGAGCAGCGTCAGCTCGCGCTCCTCCATGAACGTCTTGACGAAGGGATGGCCCATTCGGGCTGACACGTTCCAGTCGATGGCGCGGAAATCGTCGCCCTGCTGGTACTCGCGCACTTCCGCGAACTCGATGCCCTGCCCGCGGAAGACGGAGCGGTACTCGCCGGTGAAGAGGGTGTTGACGAGGTTGCGCGCCCGAAGCTCGATCCCCTTCACATGCTTCAGTACTTCGGCCGTCACCGCGCGCCGGCGCGCGCGCACGGGCGACGTCACCGCCCGGCGGCGTTCTCCTCCGGAGTACGTCACGGCACGCCCACCGCCTCCAGGATCTTGGTGATGACGCGGTCGGTGTCCACGTCCTCGGCCTCGGCTTCGAACGTCAAGAGCACGCGGTGGCGTAGCACGTCGGATGCCATGGCCTTGACATCCTCGGGCACCACGTAGGCGCGCCCGCGCAAGTACGCGTGGGCGCGCGCCGCCTGCGCGAGGTAGATCGACGCGCGCGGCGAAGCGCCGAAGGCGATCAAGGGTTTCAGCTCGGGGAGCCCGACGACCGCCGGCTCGCGCGTCGCGCGCACCACATCAACGATGTAGTCCACCACCTTTTGATCCATGAACAGCTCGGCGATGGCGCTGCGCGCCGCAAGGATGTCGTCGGCTTCGGCCACGCGCTGCACTTCGATCGGGCGACCCGAAGCCATGCGGCCCACAATCTCCTTCTCCGCGTCGCGCGAGGGGTAGCCCACCCGGATCTTGAGCATGAAGCGGTCGAGTTGGGCCTCGGGGAGCGGGTAGGTGCCCTCGTGCTCGATCGGGTTCTGCGTGGCGAGGACGAGGAACGGCTCACCCAGATAGAACGTCTCGCCGCCGATCGTCACCTGCTTTTCCTGCATCGCCTCGAGCAACGCCGCCTGCACCTTGGCCGGGGCGCGGTTGATTTCGTCCGCCAGGACGAGGTTCGCGAAGAGCGGGCCCTTTTTCGGATAGAACTCCTGCGACCGCTGGTCGAACACCATCGTCCCGATGACGTCCGCGGGGAGCAGATCGGGCGTGAACTGGATGCGCGAGAACGTGATGCGCAGGCACTCGGCGACCGTCTTCACCGCCAGCGTCTTCGCGAGCCCCGGGACGCCCTCGAGCAGCACGTGCCCGCCCGTGAGCAAGCCGATCAGCAGCCGCTCCACCATCAGCTCCTGACCCACCACGCGCTTCGCCACCTCGCGCGTGATGGTCTGGGTCAGGACCGCATCGCTGGCCTTTGCGGCGCGCGTTGTCATCGCAGCACCGCCTCCGCCGCCCGTTTCACAGTCGGCTCCTTGTCACGCGCATACAGCTCCAAGAGGGCCCGGGCTTCGGGCCGGTCGAGCCGTGCCAGACCTTCGACCGCCGCCGCGCGCACGTAGGGCGTGCGGCGCGGCCGGCCGCCCGGCTCGGCGTGTTTGGCCAGGACCTCGAGGGCTTCCTTCGCCCCGAGCTGGCCGATGGCTTTCAGCAACGCAGCCAATACCCCTTCGTCGCCCTCCTGCTCCAACCTCCGGATGAGCACGGTGGTCGCCCCGGCGTCGCCGGCTGCCGCAATCGCCCGCGCGGCCGCTGTTCGCACCAGCACGGATTCGTCTTTGAGCGCCGGCATCGCGGGCCGGGACACTTCCCGCCCACCGAGCTCCGCGAGGCCCAACAGTGCCGCCTCGCGTACCCGCTCGTCGGAGTGGCGGCTGATGCCGATCAAGAGTTGGACGGCCTGGGGGCTCCCCGTGAGCCCGAGGAACTCGGCTGCCGCCGCGGCCACCTCAGGAACTTTACTCGCGAGCCGGTCTTGGAGGGTTTCGAGCGCCCGCTCGCCCGCGGCCCGCATCGACGCGCGATATGCCTCCCGCAGCTCCGCGGGCGCATTGAGATAGGCATCCACCACCGGCCCCGCGGCGACCGCCGCGAGCGCGCCCACCGCGTCCACCAGATGCGCCCGCTCGATCGGAGGAACCCGGACTTCCCCGAGACGCGCCACCATCCGCTCAACGATCACGTCGTCGGTCAGGGCGGCCGCGATGTCGCCGATCCCCTCTTGGGCCACGGGGTCCTGGACCTCGATCAGGGCGCGATCCAGTCCCGCGATGATCTCCGCGATCGCGCCGATGTCGCGCAGGGCGAGCAAGGCACCGGTGAGCAAGCGCAGCTGCTCCACCCGGGAGCGTTGCTCCTCGACGGTGTGAGCGGCGAGGAGCCCGGCGACCGCTCGCTTGGCCTCGAGATCCGGGGGCAGCGCGTCGGGTCGAAACACCGCGCTGGCTCGCCCCGGCGCCGCCGTTTCGGGCGCGGCGGCGGGCGGGGGTGGGGGCGCGGGCGGCAGGGGGGACACCGGAGGTTGCGGCTGCTCGGCGAAAGGAGGCGGCGGCGGCGAGGGCGGCGGAGCCGGCGCGGCCGCGGGAACGGCCGCTACCACGGCGGCGCGTTCCGTCGAAATCCGCTGGCTCGCGCGTCGTCCGAGCAGCAGCGTGATCCGCCCCAGAGCCGCATCGTCGGGGCCGATCGTACCGACGGCGACGCCGAACAACGCGAGGCATTGCTCGGGCGTCACCCCTGGATTGACCTGGATGGCCCGCACGCCTCGCGCGTACAACAAACCCGCCAGCTCGGCCACCTGCGTGTTGCGCGCCAGCAGATGCTGGCCATGCCAGTGCAATCCCGTCGCGCCGATCTTCCATTCGACAGTGCCGAGCGCCGCGAGGCCCGGAAGGCCGACCGCGATCTGGCGCAGACCTTCCTGAACAGCCGGGTGCGTCGGCGGGTAGAGCCGCGTCAGTCGGAACGTGGTTCCAATGGCGCCAAGCGCCTTGTCCAGTCCTGCCGTGTCGATCGCCATCACCTCAGCCGATCGCCTCGATCTCCCGCGCCGTCAGGGCGCGCCAACGACCCTCGGCCAGCCGTCCGAGCTGCACCGGGCCGTACGACACCCGATGCAACCACTCGACTTTCCAGTCCAGCTGCTCCGCGATGCGACGCACGATGCGCTGGCGCCCTTCCGCGAGGGTCAACTCGACCTCGAGCGCCTTTCGCACCGACCGCACCCGACTCTCGACCACGCGGACGGGGCGGCCGTCGATCACGATGCGCTTGGCCAGGGCCGCGCGCACCTCTGCCGCGCCGGTCCCGTGCACGCCGAGCCAGTATGTCCTCGGTACCGCGTAGCGGGGGTGCATGAGTCGGTGCGCCGCCTCCCCGTCGGTCGTGAGGAGCAGGAGACCCGAGGTCATCAGGTCCAGCCTTCCAACGTACGTGAGACCGGGCACCTTGGGGAGGAGCTCGAACACCGTGCGCCGGCCTTCAGGGTCGGAGCGGCTGACGACGTAGCCGATCGGCTTGTTGAGGGCGATCCAGGTCGTGCGGGCGGCGGTCTTGACCGCCTGTCCATCGACCGTGATGCGCTGCGACTCGGGATCGGCGCTCGATCCGATGGTCGCGACCTGCCCGTCGACGCGTACGCGCCCGGCGCGGATCAAGTCCTCGGCCTTGCGGCGCGACGCGACGCCCGCGCGCGCCAGTGCGCGCTGCAGGCGCATCAGGGTCATTCGGGTTCTTCGGCCGGCGTGGGCGGCCGGAGCGCGACCGACAGCTCCTCGAGCCGCGGCAGCTCCTCCAGATCCTTGAGGCCCAGGATCTCCAGAAACGGCGGCGTGGTGCCGTACAAGAGCGGCCGTCCCAGGCCCTCGCCGCGCGTGACCACCTCGACTAGGCCGCGCTCGAGCAGCTTGTCGATCACCGCGCCCGAATCGACGCCGCGGATCTCGTCCACTTCGACGCGCCCCACCGGCTGGCGGTACGCGATGATGGCGAGCGTCTCGAGCGCCGCCGGCGACAGCCGCCGCGGGCGCAACGCAAACTGCGCGCGGTCGATCGCTTCGGCGTACTCGCGACGCGTGAGGAACTGCCACCCCTCGGCGATCTCCGCCAGCTCTACGCCGTGGTCGTCGGCATAGGCGGCCCGCAGTTCAGTGAGGGCCGCGCGCAGCGCCGCTTCCCCACTCTCGGGCTCGAGCGAGCCCAGCTCCTCGAGGGTCAGGGGGCGCGACGCGGCGAACAGCGCCGCTTCAAGCAGCTTCGCGAGGGGACTCACGCCGGATCACCATGGGGGCAAAGGGCTCGGGCTGCGCCAGGGTCAGCGTGCCGCGCTTGGCGAGCTCGAGCAGGGCGATGAACGCCGACAGCACGTCGACGATCGTCGCGCCGGGACCGACCACGTCGCTCCACCCGAACGTGTCGCGCTCGGCGAGGAGGGCATGGATCTTCAGCAGCGCCCCCTCGACATCGAGGGGCCGCGGCACCACGCGGTGCAGCATCGGCTCGGGGATCAGCGCTATGACCCGTTCCGCCGCGGCCAAGAGATCGTTCAGGTCGATCTGCAGCGGCGCGGGCGGCGCGTCGGGGGGCGGCGCTTCGTACCCGCGGCCAAACCGCTCGGCGCGGACGGCGGCGGCGCGCGCCAGCCAATCGACCAGCTCGCGAATCTGTTGGTATTCGAGCAGCCGCCGCACCAGCTCGGCGCGCGGGTCTTCCCATTCGTCGTCGCCGAGGCGCCGCGGCAAGAGCATCTGCGCCTTGATCCGCAGCAGCCGCGCCGCCATCTCGAGATAATCCGCGGCCTGATTCAGGCCGAGATCGCCGATCACCGCCAGGAACTGGTCGGCGATCTTCGAGATCGGGAGGTCGGTAATGTCGACCTCTTCCTCGTGGATGAGGTGCAGCAACAGGTCGAGCGGGCCGGAGAACTGCTCCAGCTCGATGACGAAACCGGATTGGTCGCGCACAACGGGTGAACTCATAGGGCCCCCGGAATGCGGAAGTCGCCGACCAGGCCCAATGCACTCTGCAGGAGCCAGTGGGCCGGCCACAGGAATACATCCACGACGCCGGGCAAGAGCCAGACGATGAGCATGATCGGGATGATCCCAAAGGCATACAGCTGGCGATAGCGCATGCCAGCGGCCGGCGGCAACAGTTGCTTGAGAACGTGGCTCCCGTCGAGGGGCGGGATCGGAATCAGATTGAAGAATGCGAGAACAAGATTGACCGACATGCCGAACAAGAGCATCTGCTGCAGGATCCGCAGGCTCGGCTGTAACGCGGAAACGCCCTGAGCGATGAGGCCCACGAGGGCGAAGCCGATGACGCTTACGACGAAGAGGGCAAGATTCGTCGCGATCCCCGCCAGGGACACGATGATGTCGCCCCGCCGGTAGTTCCGGTAGTTCCTGGGATTGACGGGCACCGGCTTGGCGGCCCCAAATACGAACGGGGCATGGGAGACGATCAACAGGGTCGGCAAGATGATCGTCATGAACGGGTCGATGTGCTTGAGGGGGTTCAACGTCAACCGCCCGAGCATGTAGGCGGTTTGATCACCCTGGCGGTAGGCCGCCTCGGCGTGCGCGTATTCGTGCGCCACCATCGAGAACAGCAACACCGGGACGAGCATCAGGATCTGCTCGAATGGCACGAGCTAAGATAACGTAGAGCCTTGACCCCACGCAACTTACCTTCTATTTTCCGCGCCTCACTCCAGGAGAACCTAGTGCCGAAGATCAAGTCCGCCAAGAAAGCCATGCGCCAGGCGCGGTCGCGCACGATCCGCAACAAGGCCCAGCGTTCCGAGCTGCGCACCGCCGTGAAACGCGTGCGCGTTGCCGCTACCGCCGCCGTCGCAACACAAGCCTACGCCATCGCCGCCAAGCTGCTCGATCGCGCCGCCCGCAAAGGCCTGATCCACAAAAACAACGCCGCCCGGCACAAGTCGCGTCTGGCGGCAATGGTCAAGAAGCTGGCGGCGAAGTAGGTCTACAAGGCCGCCAGCTCCGCTCCGCAGCTCTCGCAGTACCATTCGGTCGCCAGATTCATCGTGCCGCATTCCTTGCACTTGAGGGTCTTCACGACGTCGGCATCGTCGTTGATGCCGGCGGCGGGCGTGAGTGATTCTGACATGGGCGCGCTGCGCGGTGGGTCCCCGGGAATGGCGGGCTGAAACTGCGCGCCGCTCGCCCGCTTGGGCGACGGCGCGGTCTTCTCGTCCTCGGTCACCGACTTGAGGAACGCCAGTTCGTCGACGGGCGCGGGCGCCGCTTTGCGACGCTCGTCAGGCCGGACTTGCGGCTTGGGGGGCGGACCGATCCGTGGACCGGGCTTCGCGCGCACCATGGAATCGAGCTCCTCGAGCTTCTCGATGTCCTGCGTGACTTCCTGCAGCTCCTCCCGCACCGCCAGCAGCTCGGCGAGCGCGTCTTTGTGGACTTGCGACCATTGACTCTCGTCGTACTCGCCGACCGCGTGGCGCAGCTCCGTCTCGGCGAGACGCTCGGCGGCGGCCTTCTCCTTCTTCTGGAGCTCGAGGAAGAACTCTTTCCGTTGGGCGACCAGTTGGCGGCCCGCGTCGGCGTGCGCCTTCAGCTCTTCGGTCACGGCCTGGAGCCGCGCCTCGTAGTCCGCCCGCACGCGGACGCGCACGTGTTCAGGCGCGGCGTCCCCCGCGGCGTTGATGCGCGCGAGCCACGCCTCGTATTGGCGGCGCTCTTCCAACAGTCGCTGAATGGCCGCGGTACTCTTCGAGGACCCCTTAGGCATCCTGCTCCCGTCGCGCCTGGGCGCGGAGCACGAGCGGTCGCGGCTCGCCGATCGCGCGCGCGGCCATGATGATCCGCGCCCCGTGCTCCAAAGTCTCCATGCGAATCCACGCCTCGTCGAGTGTCTTACCCGTCGTCACCGCGCCGTGATTCGCGAGCAACAGCGCGTCGTGCTCGGCGAGATACGGTGCCACGCGGTCGCCCAGCTCGGGCGTCCCGGGCGTACCGTACGGGACAATCGGCACCCGTCCCACCAGGAAGATAAGCTCGGGCAACAGATTAGCGGGAATCTCCTCGCCCGCAACGGCAAACCCCGTGGCCGCCGGAGGATGCGCGTGCACGACCGCCCCGACGTCGGGCCGCGCGGTAAGGATTCGTAGGTGTAAGTCCAATTCGCTGGTAGGGTTGCGGCGACCGCGCCGTTTGCGACCCGAGAGTCCCACTTCGACCATGTCCCCGGCCACGAGCAGCGACTTGATCAGCCCACTCGGCGTCACCAGCACTCGGTCCGGGCCGAGCCGCACCGACAGGTTGCCGTCACGACCGGCGATCAATCCTCCCGCCGCCAGCTGGCGGCAGCACAGCGCCATGCGCCGGGCCACCGCGTTCGCCTTCACGAAACCGCGGGCGCCGCCAGGTCGTGGACGGTCTTCCCCGCGACGAGCGTCAGCAGCGCACGACCGGTGAGCGCGCGCCCGGCGAACGGCGTATTGCGGCTCTTCGAGCGAAACGTCGCGGGATCCACAGTCCACTGCGCCGCCGCATCGAGTACGACGACGTCGGCCGGCGCGCCTACCGCGAGCGTCCCGCCGGGCAGGTGAAAGATCTTCGCCGGCTCGGTACTCATCCGCGCAACGAGCTCGGGGAGCGTCAGCACGCCGCCACCGACCAGCTCCGTGTGCGCCACGGCGAACGCGGTCTCGAGGCCCACGATGCCGAAGGGGGCGTCGTCGAACGCCGCCTCTTTCTCGTCGTAGGCGTGGGGCGCGTGATCGGACGCGATGCAGTCGATCACCCCTTCTTGAAGGGCCGCGCGGAGCGCGGCGACGTCGGCGGCCTCGCGCAGCGGCGGATTCATCTTCGCGTGCGTTTCGTAGCCCTCGCACGCGTGGTCGGTGAGCGTGAGATGATGGGGCGTCACTTCGGCGGTGACCCGGATGCCCTGCGCCTTCGCCCGCCGGATCAGGTCGACCGATCCACGCGTCGACATGTGACACAGGTGCACGTGACCACCCGTCAGTCCGGCAAGGAGACAGTCTCGCCCCACCATGATCTCCTCGGCCGCGGCGGGAATGCCTTTCAAGCCGAGCCGCGTCGCGACGAGCCCCTCGTGCATCACGCCACCGGCGGCGAGCGTCGGATCCTCGCAATGGTCGGCGACCGGGATGCCGAAGGTGCGCGCGTACTCGAGGGCCGTGCGCATCAGGTGGCTCGAGGCGACGGGCCGGCCGTCGTCCGAAACGGCGACCGCCCCCGCCCCGACCATTTCGCCAAACTCCGCCAGCTTCTCGCCGCGCTGCCCCACCGAGACCGCGCCGATGGGATACACGCGGGCCAGTCCCGCCCGCACCGACTGGCGCACGATAAACCCGACGGCCGCCTGGTTGTCGGTGACCGGGTCGGTGTTGGGCATGGCGCACACGGCGGTGAATCCGCCGGCCACCGCGGCGCGGGCGCCGCTCGCTACCGTCTCTTCATCTTCATTGCCCGGCTCGCGCATGTGCACGTGCACGTCCACGAGTCCGGGCGCGACGACCTTACCGGCCACGCTGCGGACTTCTGCTCCGGCGGGCGCGGCGAGCCCGGCACCAACGGCGGCGATCTTGCCGTCCACCACGAGCAGATCGGCCACGTGGTCGAGGCCTCGGCTCGGGTCGATCACCCGACCACCCTTGAGGAGGATGGGGGGAGTCATTCCGCCCCGCCTCCGCCACGCTTTGCCGCGTCGGCCAGCTCGGGGCGTCCGCCCGCCAAGAGATACAGCACTGCCATGCGCACGGCCACGCCGTTGGTGACCTGGTCGAGGATCACGCTGTGCGGCCCGTCGGCCACGCGTGAGTCGATTTCCACGCCGCGGTTCATCGGGCCCGGGTGCATGATGGTGATCGGGCGAGGTGAACGCTCGAGACGTTCCGGCGTCACGCCCCACACGCGGTAGTACTCGCGTAGACTGGGGATGAACCCTTTTTCCATCCGCTCGAGCTGGAGCCGCAGCACGTTGAGCACGTCTGCCCACTCGATGGCTTCCTCGATCCGCGGGAAGAACTTCACGCCCAGCTCCTCGATGCCCCGCGGCATCAGGGTGTGGGGACCGCACACGCCGACCTGCGCGCCGAGCTTCGTCAGGCCCCAAATGTTGGACCGGGCGACGCGAGAGTGCAGCACGTCGCCGACGAGGCAGACCTTCAGGCCTTCGATTCTGCCGTGCTTGTCGCGAATGGTCAGCAGATCGAGCAGCGCCTGGGTAGGATGCTCGTGTTTGCCGTCGCCCGCGTTGATCACATTGGAGCGGATGCGCTGACCGAGGAAACCCGCCGCGCCCGAGGAAGGGTGGCGGATGACGACCATGTCGATGCGCATCGCCTCGAGGTTCTTCGCGGTATCCACCAACGTTTCGCCCTTCGAGACGGACGAGCCCGTGGCGGCGACGTTGACGGTGTCCGCCGAGAGCCGCTTTTCGGCGAACTCGAAGGAGATGCGGGTGCGGGTGGAGGCTTCGAAGAAGAGGTTGACGATCGTCTTGCCGCGCAGCGCGGGGACTTTCTTGATGGGGCGTTCCGACACTTCCTTGAACGGCTCGGCCGTGTCCAGAATCAGGCGGATTTGCTCGGGCGTGAGGTGCTCGAGGCCCGTGAGATCCTTCCCCAAATTCGGGAGAGTCGCGGTCATCGGACCAGGTCCACCTGGTCTTGGCCGTCGAGCTCCTCGACCTGCACCTCGACCCGGTCGCCGGGGCCCGTCTTGACCGCTTTGCCGACCACGTCGGCCTGGATCGGCAGCTCGCGGCCACCACGGTCAACGAGCACGCACAACGAGATGCGCTTGGGGCGGCCGAAGTCGGCGAGCTCGTCGAGCGCGGCCCGCACCGTACGCCCGGTGTAGAGCACGTCATCCACGATGACCGCGTGCTTACCGGACAGGTCCACCGGCAAGCGCGTCTCCCCGATCACGGGTTTCGGCCCCACGGTCTCCAGGTCGTCGCGGTACAGCGTGATGTCGAGCGCGCCGCGCGGGACCGTCACTCCTTCGTCCTTTTCGATCATCTTCGCGATCCGCTCGGCCAGCTCGACGCCGCGCCGCTGGATCCCGATCAGCACCAAGTCCGCCGTACCGGGCGCCAACTCCGCGACTTCAACGGCCATACGCTGCAACGCCCGCGACATCGCGCGGGCGTCTAGGAGGATCGTGCGTTCTGACTTTGGGGGCATCTCAAGGCCTAAAGCTACCTAGCGATACACCGGGGTCAAAGGGGGCTCACCGCGCAGCACCGCCTGCACGTTGGCAACCGCGATCGCCGCCATCTTGCGGCGCGTGTCGTGCGTGGCGCTGCCGATGTGCGGCAGGAGCACCGTACGCGGGGCCGCGCGCAGGCGATCATGAATCGCAGGCTCGTCGGCGTAGACGTCCAACCCGGCGGCGCCGAGCCGGCCTTCTTCCAGCGCGATGGCCAAGGCCTCCTCGCGGATCAGGTCCCCGCGCGCGGTGTTCACCAGGATCGCCCCCGGCTTCATGCGCCCCAGCGTGTCGCTGTTGATGATGCCCTTGGTCTCCGGCGTCGACGGCGCGTGGAGGCTCAGGATGTCGCTCTCGGCCAGCAGGCGGGGCCACTCCACGCGTATGGCCCCGACCTCGCGCTCGAATTCGGGTTTGGCCGTGCGCGCGGTATACGTAATGCGGAGTCCGAAGGGCACTGCGCGGCGACCGACGGCTTGGCCGATGCGCCCCGCGCCGAAGAGTCCCAGGGTGCGTCCGCGCAGCTCGACGCCCAGCAGCAGCTCCGGATGCCACGCGCGCCATTGGCCGCTCCGGACTAGGTCGATGCCCTCGACGAGCCGTCGAGCGCACGCGAGGATCAACGCCCAGGTGAGATCAGCCGTAGCATCGGTGAGAACATCGGGGGTGTTGGTGACAATCACCTTCCGCATCTCCGCCGCCACAACGTCCACGTTGTCGTACCCGACGGCGCAGTTGGCAACGATGCGGAGTTTGGGAAGCTGCTTGAGCTGGGTCCCCCCCACCCAGCGTGACAGCAGCGGGACGATGGCGACCCAGTCCCCTCTCTGGATCGCCTGGTCGGCCGGGATCCATGTGACGTCGAGGCCTGCGAGTTGGTCTGGCTCCAGCAGGCCCTTGAGCTCGACGGCGATGAGTACAGGGTAGCTCACGGCGAGGAAAGTACGAAGAAGGAGGCTCCAATGCATCCGAGACGGTTGGCAGGACTGGTGGTGGTCGCCCTCGTCACCGCGTGCGACCCCAGCGCGACGGTTATCACTGGCATCTCACACGAGGGAGGCACCACCCAGGACGTGCTCGTCTTCTCGTCGCAGCCGCCTGGCGCCGTCGCCGGGGAAATCATGACGCCGGCAATCACCGTGGTGGCACGCGACACGCTGGGAAACACCGATGCCACTTTCGCCGGCAACGTGACGGTCATCCTCGCGGGAAACACGGGCGGCGCATCGCTTGATGGGACGAAGACCGTTGCCGCGGTCTCAGGCGTGGCGCGCTTCGGCGATCTGAGCGTCGATAGGGTCGGGAGCGGTTTCTTACTCGTTGCGAGCGCGCCCGGAGCGACGTCGACGACGAGCGCCGCGTTTGAGATCGTCGCGCCCACGCCGTAGTGAACGGGATCAGGGGCGGTACCGCACGACGCAGGTGAACGCCAACGTCGGATCCCGGTACGCACTCATGCTGAACGTGTACGTGCCGGAATCGACAAAGACCGGCTCATCGGGCGGCGCATGGCGCCTGCGGCCGGTGAACTCCTCCGTCGGGAGGGCGAGCAGACGCTGATTCTCGAAACGCTGCGCCTGCGGCACCGAGCCGGCGGCGACCGGCGATCGGAGGATGAGATAGCCGTGGCGTGGCGTGAAGACGCCGAGGTCACCGCCATGCGGTGTTCGCATACTGAGGATCAGATCATCGCCGGCGTGGACCTCCACCGGTGTGCAACTCAGGGCGGATGGTGACCCGGGCAAATCCCATTCGCCCGACAAGATGATCGCCCCGG
>Ga0070704_100000543_pt1 | contig 18072 bp, 14 predicted proteins | sample KBSK5252metaG_FD_65467 | JGI IMG/M metagenome (GOLD analysis project Ga0070704, IMG submission 65467) | Corn, switchgrass and miscanthus rhizosphere microbial communities from Kellogg Biological Station, Michigan, USA - KBS K5-25-2 metaG | ecosystem: Host-associated > Plants > Roots >...
GGATTTTCTCACGACCAGCACCTGGGATCCGGTCGCGGACAAGTTCGGCGCGCTGCCGCTGATCTTCGGCACCCTGCTCTCCTCGCTGATCGCGCTGGTGATCGCCGTTCCCCTCTCCGTCGGGGTGGCCATCTTCCTCACCGAGTTCGCTCCCGGCCCGATCCGTCGCCCGGTGGCATTCGTCGTCGAGCTCCTGGCCGCGATTCCGAGCGTGGTGTACGGCCTTTGGGGAATCTTCTTCCTCATTCCCGTGCTCCGTGCGACGCTTTTTCCCTTTCTCCAGAACACGCTCGGCTTCATTCCCCTGTTCCAGGGCACGATCTACGGCAACTCGATGCTGGCGGCCGGCATCATCCTGGCCATCATGATCATGCCCTACATCATGTCGGTCACCCGGGAAGTGCTGGCGACGGTGCCCGGGAGCCAGCGCGAAGCGGCGCTGGCGCTCGGCGCAACCCGGTGGGAAGCGGCGTGGACCGCGGTGGTCCCGTATGCGCGGTCGGGGATCGTGGGCGCGATCATCCTCGGGCTCGGCCGTGCCCTCGGTGAGACGATGGCAGTGACGATGCTGATCGGCAATCGTCACGAGATCGCCGCCTCGCTCTTCGCCCCCGGATACACCATGGCGGCGGCGATCGCCAACGAATTCACCGAAGCCTCGACCGACATGCACTTTGCCGCGCTCGCCTATGTCGCGCTGGTCCTCTTCGGAGTGACCGTCGTGGTGAATGCGCTGGCCCGGCTCCTGATCTGGAAGGTCTCGAAGGGCCGCGCCAGCGGAGGAGCGGCGCTGTGAGAGGCCGCTGGCGCCGGTGGAAGAGCCGGATCATGGTGGGACTCCTGGTCCTCGCCGCGGTGCTGGCCGTGCTGCCGCTGCTCCTCATCCTGGGCACCTTGATCGTGAAGGGAGCCGGCAGCATCAACCTCGGTTTCTTCACCCGGATGCCGGTGCCCGCCGGCGAGACCGGCGGCGGAGTGGCGCACGCGATCGTCGGCACGCTGATGATCGTGGGTACCGCATGCCTGATCGGTCTGCCGATCGGCATCGGGGCCGGCATTTTCGCCGCCGAGTGGCCGGCGAGCAAGATCGCGATGATCACCCGCTTCATTGCCGACGTCCTCAACGGGACGCCCTCGATCGTGGTGGGGGTCTTCGCATGGACCTGGATCGTGGCGAAGCAGGGCCACTTCTCGGGGCTCGCGGGGAGCGCGGCGCTCGCCGTGCTGATGACCCCGATGGTGATGCGCACCACCGAGGAAATGATCAAGCTGGTGCCGAATTCTCTTCGCGAGGCGGCGCTGGCACTCGGCTACCCCCGCTGGCGCACCTGCCTGCTCGTGGTGGTGCGCACCTGTCTTCCCGGCATCGTGACCGGTGCCCTCCTCGCCGTGGCGCGCATCGCCGGCGAAACCGCTCCCCTGCTCTTCACCGCGCTCGGGAGCCAGTACATGAGCAGCAATATTCAGCAACCGATGGCCGCACTCCCTCTGGTGGTCTTTACCTATGCAACCGGCCCCTATCCCGAGTGGCATCGCCTGGCCTGGGCGACCGCCCTCGTCCTCATCCTCGTCGTCCTCATCCTCAGCGTCGCCGCTCGACTCGCGACACGAAGCAGGTTCGATGGTCCCCGCTGAGGCGCGACGCCCCCGGGTGGAGACCCAGGGACTCACCGCGTTCTACGGCACGCTCGCCGCGGTCAAAAACGCGTCGCTCGCCTTTGCCCCGAACCAGGTGCACGCCCTGATTGGCCCCTCGGGGTGCGGCAAGTCGACCTTCCTCCGCAGCGTCAACCGGATGCACGAGGAGACGCCCGGTGGGCGCGTCACCGGGCTGGTGGCACTCGACGGTGCGGACGTCTATGCCCCGAAGGTGAGCCTGCGGCGGCTCCGGCGCCGCGTGGGGATGGTCTTCCAGAAACCGACTCCGTTCCCGACGATGTCCATCCACGACAACGTGGCGGCTGGACTCCGGCTCAATCGCAAGCTTTCCCGCACCCAGCTGGGCGAGACCGTCGAACAGGCCCTGACCGTCGCGGGACTCTGGGACGAGGTGAAGGACCGGCTGCATGGCAGCGCCATCGCGCTTTCGGGCGGGCAGCAGCAGCGGCTCTGCATTGCGCGCACCATCGCCCCGGCCCCCGACGTGATTCTCCTCGACGAGCCGACCGCGTCGCTCGATCCGCAGGGGACCCAGCGGATCGAGGAGCTCCTCTTCGGCCTCAAGGAGCGATTCACCATCATCATCGTGACCCATAACATGCAGCAGGCGGCGCGGGTGTCGGACACCACCTCCTTCTTCTATCTCGGCGAAGTCGTGGAGACCGGCGCGACCCGGCAGATCTTCACCTCACCGCGGGAGCAGAAGACGGAGGCGTACGTGACGGGAAGATTCGGATGAGTCAGGCAACGGACAGCAGGCAACGGGCAGCAGGCAGCGGGCAGCAGGCAACAGCCGGGGCGATCGACGTCCGGGACTTTTCGTTCTGGTATGGAGCCCGGCGCGCGCTGAACGACGTCACCTTCACGATTCCCCGCCAGGGGGTCACCGCCATCATCGGGCCCTCGGGGTGCGGCAAGTCCACCTTCCTCCGCTCGATCAATCGGCTCAACGACCTGATTCCCGACGCGCGGTACGACGGAGAGATCGAAGTGCTGGGGCAGTCCATCTTCGCGCGGGGCATCGATCTGGTATCGTTCCGTCAGCGAGTCGGGATGGTCTTTCAGCGGCCCAACCCGTTCCCGAAGACGATCTATGAGAACGTGTCGTACGGTCCGCGGCTCAACCGGCTCACCTCGGCGCGCGAGATCCCGGCGCTGGTGGAGCGCTGCCTCCGCCAGGCGGCGCTCTGGGACGAGGTCAAGGACCGGCTCGACGATCAGGCGACCGGGCTCTCGGGAGGCCAGCAGCAGCGGCTCTGCATCGCCCGCGCGCTGGCCAACGATCCCGAGGTGCTGCTGATGGACGAGCCCTGCTCGGCCCTCGATCCGATCGCGACCCAGCGGGTCGAGGAGCTGATCGTCGAGCTCAAGGCGAAATACACCATCGTCATCGTCACCCACAACATGCAGCAGGCGGCCCGGGTGTCGGACGTGACGGGGTTTTTCTTTCAGGGCGAGCTGATCGAGTTCGGGGCGACGGACAAGATGTTCACGACGCCGTCCCAGGAAAAGACCGAAGCCTATATCACGGGGAGATTCGGATGAGCGCGCCGCATCGGCACTTTCACGACGAGCTGAGCCAGGTCAAGGTACGGCTCCTCACCATGAGCGGGGAGGCCGAAGCCGCGCTCCGGCTGGCGGTCGAGGCGCTGCTGGAACGCAGCCTCGAGAAAGCGGCGCAGGTCATCGCCGGCGACAAGGTCATCGATTCGATGGAAGTCGGCATCGAGGAAGACTGCATCGATCTGCTGGCGCTCCAGCAGCCAATGGCCCGGGACCTCCGCATGCTGGTGGCCGCGATCAAGATCGCCAACGATCTCGAGCGGGTGGGCGACCATGCCGTCAACCTGGCCCAGTCGGCGGAGCGGCTCGAGCGGAGCCGGCCGATCGCGCCGGAGCCCGAGATCATCGAGATGGCCCGGCTGGCACGCGAGATGCTTTCCGATTCGCTCGAGGCGTTCGTGCGGGGCGATGCGGCGGCGGGACGGGAAATCTGCCTGCGGGACGACAAGGTGGATGCCCTCAACCGCTCGGTCTTCCGGATCCTGCTGACCCACATGATGGAAGACCCGCACGTGATCGGGGCCGCGATGGAGCTGTTCCTGGTGAGCCGGAACCTGGAGCGGGTGGCCGACCTGGCCACGAACATTGCCGAGGATGTAGTCTTCCTCGTCGAAGGCAAATCGATTAAACATCATGCAGAAGACATGACAGGACACTCCTGATGCGCCGATCGTATCTCGCCGCCGTTTCCTCGAAAGTCCCCCAGCCGGGCGAACGGCTCGGGGCCATCGATGTCGGGTCCAACTCGATCCGGCTGCTCGTGGCGGAGTTCGACCCCCAGGGCGGGATCAAGGTCATCGACGAGGTAAAGGATCAGCCGCGGCTGGCCGCGGGGATCGCCGAGTCGAACCGGCTCGATGAGTTCGCCATGGCTCGGGCCATCCAGACCCTCGGCCGCATGCGCGAGGTGGCGGAGCGGCGCGGTGTCCGGCGCATTCTCGCGGTCGCGACCTCGGCGGTCCGCGAGGCCGAGAACGGCAAAGCCTTCGTGGAGCGGGTGCGCCGCGAGGTCGGTATTCCGCTCAAGATCATCGATACCGAGGCCGAGGCCGCGCTGTCCTGGCGGTCGGTGGCGCATCATTTCCCGCAGGCGTCGGGACGGGCACTGGTCGCGGACATCGGCGGCGGGAGCCTCGAGCTCATCGGCGCCGTCAACGGACTGGTGGAGCTGACCAAGTCCCTGCCGCTCGGCTCCGTCCGCCTGACCGAGAAGTACCTCTTCGAAGGCCGCTCCCGGAGCAAGGAAGTCGCAAATCTCCGGGACAAGGTCCGGAAGCAGCTCAAGAAGGCGGGACGCTGGCGGGAGTGGAACAATGTCCCGGTCATCGGGTCCGGAGGCACCTTCACGAATCTCGCCCGGATGGCGCTGCACCGGCGGGGGCATGCGATCGAATCGGTGCACGGCGAAGTCGTCAAGACCGCCGAGGTGGAGCAGCTCCTCGAATGGCTCTGCACCCTGAGCGCCGACAAGCGCCGCGAAGTGACCGGACTGAATCCCCAGCGAGCCGACATCATCCTGGCCGGCCTGGCAGTGACCGCCGAGCTGCTGAACCTGGTCGAGGCGCGGAACATCACCGTGAGCGCCTTCGGACTCCGGGAAGGGCTGCTGCTCGAGATGATCGGCGAGAGCGCCCCACGCACCAGCGATCCGCTCCGGGCCATGCGGGAATTCGTGGACCGGTGCCAGGGCGATCGCCGGCATGTGGAACAGGTCCGGGTCATCGGGCTCACCCTCTTCGACCGGCTCTGCGGACTCCTCGGGGCGGATCCTGAGGAGCGCGCCATTCTCGAAGCGGCCTGCCTCCTCCACGACGTCGGGCAGGTGGTGAGCTACCGGAAGCACCACAAGCACAGCTTCCAGCTCATCATGCACGCTGAGCGGCTCAATTTCGCATCGCGCGAACGCTATCTGGTCGCGATGGTCAGCCGGTACCATCGCCGAAGCGGCCCCAGTCTCAAACACGAGGAGTTCGCCCGGCTCGACCGAGATGAACAGGCCGTCGTTCGGCGGCTCTCGGGGTTGTTGCGGATCGCCGACGGACTCGACCGGGGCCACACCTCCGCCGTGGAGCGGGTGACGACGCGGCTCACCGCCGATCGACTCTCCATCCGGGCAATTCCGAAGGTCCGGGGCGCCGACCTCTCCCTGGAGTGCTGGGGCGCGGCGAAGAAGTCGGATGTACTGGCGAAGGTGCTGGGGCGGGATGTCGTCGTGGTGCCGACGGCGCCGTAACCTGCGGTGAGCGGTGAGCGGTGAGCGGTATGGCTGATAGCTGATGGCTACTGGTTTTTCCGCTTCCCCCGCGCCCACAACTGATCCGCGTCTCCCCGCACCTCGAAGGAGACCGCCTTCCCCGAGACCACCTTGAATTCCAGCACCATGTCCTGCAGCGCGTCGAAGAGCTGGCCCTTCCTGATGATGCCCGGGATGAACCAGTCCTCCTTGATCCGAATAAGCGCGGCGCCCTCGTAATAGGGATCGGTCGGCTCGAAGCGCATGGTGAGCATGCTGTCACGGTACGCCACGATGAATTCAAGGGCCTTCGCGGTGTCGGCCATATCGTCCCAGCGGAATTCATAGCGACCGACGTACGGGGCCGCGACGTCCGCCGGCGTCGCAATGCGGTGGCTCGGCTCGACGGTCACCTCGAGCGGAACCTGGATGCGGCCCCAGCTCATCACCATCGTCGTGCCTCCCGCGCGGTTTTCGGGAAACGACCAGGTGAGCAGCTCGGTAAAAGGTGACGGGAGGGCCCGCACCTGAAAACGGATTTGCTCTGGCGTGGAATCGACGTGCGCCATGTGGTATATCCGGGCACGAGGATCGAGCACGAAGGTCCAGTTTCCCGCGGGGCGCACCACCATCCACACCGAGTACTTGCCCTTCGGTACCGGATGTCCTTCGATCCTGACGTCTTTGCTCAGCTCCAGCGTCGTCGCATAGTTGGCGCCCGGGGTCCAGACCTCCTGCCACTTCACCTCGCCGCCGAACATGTCCTGCCGTCCCCGGGCTCGCGGCCGGGAATACTCGATGCCGATCCTGGTTCCGTCGATGACCTGGGAGATGGTGCCCAGCTCACTGGCCCTGATCTGGGAATGGAGTACGCCGGGTCCGAATGCCAGCGCCACACCGGCCCAGAGACCGCGGCGCCATCGGCGCATCATCAGCTCTTCCGCTTGCCGCTGGCGATGACCTGATCCTTCTCCGCGCGAACCTTGAATTCGGTCGCTTTCCCGCCGGAGGTCACGAACTCGAACACCATGTCGCGCTCCACATCGTACAGCTTGCCCTTTTCCATGAAGCCGGGAACGAACGAGCCGTCAGGAAGCGGAATCAGGAAGAATCGATCCCATTCGGGGAATGGCGCGGGATCCCAGCGTCCCATGAGCGAGCCGTTCTCGTGGGTGAGGAACAGCGTGATCGGCTTGGCCGCCTCGGGGCCACCGCTCCAGGCAAAAGTATATGCGCCTAGAAACGGGGCCGCCTTTTCGGCCGGCGTGATCAGCGACATCGACGAAGTCACTTTGATCTCGACCGGAACGCGAATGGTGCCCCACTCCATCGCGAGCGTCGCCCCCTCGGGACTGAGCCCGCTGAACGACCAGGTCAGCGCTTCCGTAAACGGCACCGCGGCCGGGGCGACGTCGACCCGCACCTGCTCGGCGGTCGAATCGGGGTGCATCGTGTGAAACCGGCGGTGCCTCGGGTCGAGGACCACCGTCCAGGCCCCCTCTTTCCGCACCACGATCCAGACGGAGTATTTCCCCGCCGCCAGCGGACGACCGTTGACCCGAACGTCCTTGCTCACGTCGAGCGTCGTGGCCCAATTGGCGCCGGGCGTCCAGACTTCGCCCCAGGTCACGATCTTGCCGAACAGGGAATCGCGGGTGCGCGCCCGGGGGCGGGAGTACTCCACCGTCAGCCGGGTACCGTCGATGGTCTGCGCCACCAGGGCAGGCTCGCTGGCGCGCACCTGCGCATGGGAGGCAGCGGGGAGCAACAGCGCCGTCACTCCGGCGAGGAGGAGCGTCGAGCGGATCATCGGGGATTCCTCATCCGTAGCGGGCGTCGATGGCGGCGCGAATCTCGTCGAGCGTTCTCCCATCTTTGTGCAGGCGTGCCGCCATCCGGCCCTGGCCCTGGCAAATGGGGCAGGCGCGGGCCATCGCATCGCCTTCATAGCAAGAGAGGAGGGAATAGAAGCCCTCGACGTCGGCGCACCCGCAATTGCAGCGAATGCCGTCCACGATCTCGGGGATCTCGCGGATCGAATCGAAGAGCGGGATCAGCTGGGGACTGTCCTCGAGCTGTTCCCGGGTGAGCACCTTGGCGGCGGTGATGCCCGGCCGGGGCGTCGGGTGCGGACCAGCGGCCGGCCCCCGCCGATGTATGACCCACCGGGAGGCGGAAGCCGGGCGGATTCCGGCCAGGAGCGCCAGCCCCGCCAGGGGAACGCCACGCAGGAAATCCCGACGGGAATACATGAGCACCTCCAGCGGCTTCGGGGGCCCTGAACACTACCTACGTCTGACGGTCGCAGGCTAGATCTGGTTGCAGATTCCTCGCGCCCGCGGCCCTGCCGGAGGTAATTTCCGGTCGGCCCTCCCTCCCCCACTCTTTCGAGGTTCTTCCGCTGATGCGTTCCCGCATGATCCGCGCACTCCCAGCGATCTTCCTTGCAGTGCTGATGGCGGCGCCGCTCCCGGCACAGACCTCCGGACCGGGCGCCACTCCGGCCGCGTCACCGTACACCCCCGGCAGGCATCCGAATCAGCCGGTCGACGAGCAGTACACCAGGAAGATCCGTGAATACACGACCGAGACCTTCTTTCTCTCTCCGCTGGTCGATTATCTCCCGGCGTCGGAAACCGTCCCGACGCCGGCGGCGGTGCTCGGCGACATTGCGGGGGCGCCCAACAAGCTGCCGTACTCCAAGGAGGTCTACGAGTACATGCGGCTGCTGGCCAAGACCAGTCCGCGGGTCAAGGTGGTTTCGATCGGCACGACGGAAGAAGGCCGTGAGATGATCGCGGTTGCCATTGCCAGCGAAGCACTCATGGCGGGCCTCGAGGCGAACACAGCCCGGCTGGCGAGGCTGGCGGATCCGCGCTCGATCGGCATGAACGACGCGGAGGCGGAGCGGCTCGCCGCCCAGTCGACGCCGGTGTATTACATCACCGGCACCATCCATTCGCCGGAGGCCGGCGCGCCCACGGCGCTGATGGAGCTGGCCTACCGGCTGGCAGTGGACGAGAGCCCCTACGTCAAGAACATCCGCGACCACCTGATCACGCTGATCACGCCGATCGTCGAGGTCGACGGCCGGGACCGCCAGGTCGATCTCTTCCGGTGGCACATGGCGCATCCCAACGATACCTGGCCGAACCTGATTTACTGGGGGCACTACGTCGCCCACGACAACAACCGCGACGCGATGGGGATGACGCTCAAGCTGTCGCAGAACGTGCTGAACACCTACCTGGACTGGAAAGCGCAGGTCATTCACGATCTCCACGAATCGGTGCCCTACCTGTACGACAACACGATCGGCGACGGGCCCTACAACGCCTGGCTCGACCCGCTGGTGACCAACGAGTGGCAGATGATCGGCTGGAACAATGTGCAGGAGATGACCCGGATGGGTATGCCGGGCGTCTTTGCGTTCGGTCGATTCGATACCTGGAGTCCCGGGTATCTGATGTTCATGGCGGCCACGCACAACGGCATCAGCCGGCTCTACGAGACCTTCGGCAACGGCGGCAGCGCAGAAACGCTCGAGCGCACGCTCTCTCCCGACGAGACGTCGCGAACCTGGTACCGGCAGAACCCGCCGCTGCCGCGGGTCAAATGGTCGCTCCGCAACAACAACAATTACGAGCAGACCGGCTTGCTGGTCTCGCTCTCCTACATCGCGAACAACCGCCGGCAGATCCTCCAGAATTTCTACGAGAAGAGCAAGCGCTCCGTGCTCAAGGCGAGAACCGAAGGGCCGGCGGCGTACGTCCTGACCGCCGATACGCGGAGACCCGGCACCCAGGCCGAGCTGCTCCGCGTGCTGCAGCGGCAGCACGTCGAGATCTCCCGCGCGTCAGCGCCGTTTACCGTCTCGATGCCGAGTCGTGGCGCCCGGCCGGCGGAAAGGCGCAGCGGCGCACCGGCGGCCGATTCCACGTCCCGGCGGAGCGCTGACTCCACCACGAAGCTCGAGACCCGCTCCTTCCCCGCCGGCAGTTACATCGTGCGGATGGATCAGCCCTACTCGCGCATCGCCGACGCATTGCTCGACTATCAATACTGGAGTCCCAACGACCCGCAGCGGACACCGTATGACGATACCGGCTGGACGTTTCCCGAGGGCTTCGGCGTCGAAGCGGTCCGGGTCGTGGATCCGAAGGTCCTGGATGCGGGGATGACCCGGGTGACCGGAGCTGTGATCGCGCCGGGTGGGGTCACCGGTTCCGGGCCGGTCGTCGTCATCAATCACAACGGCGACAATGCGCTGGCCACCCTGCGCTACCGGCTGAAGGGCGCCGACATGCAGGCGGCGGAGGAGCCTTTCGAGGCGGCGGGCCGGAAGTTCAACCGGGGGAGCTTTCTGATCCGGAATGTCCCCGCGGCCGACCTCGACCGGGCGACGCGGGAGCTCGGTCTGTCGGCATATGCGATTTCCGCGATGCCCTCGGTGGCCATGCACCCGCTCCGGGCGGCGCGGGTGGCCATCATGCACACCTGGATCAGCACGCAGACCGAAGGTTGGTGGCGCCAGGCGTTCGACTTCATGGCGATTCCCTACGAGTACATCAGCGTGCAGGACGTCGCGGCCACCGCGGATCTCGGAGCACGCTGGGATGTGATCGTCTTCCCTCCCGCGGGCGGGAGCGCGCAGCAAATCGTGTCCGGCCTTCCCATGTGGCGCAATCCGATGCCGTGGAAGAACACTCCGGAAACGCCGAATATCGGGACCTGGGCCCAGACCGACGACATGCGCCCCGGCCTCGGGTGGAACGGGCTGCAGCACCTGCAGGAATTCGTGTCGAGGGGCGGCGTGCTTCTCGGCGCCGCCAACACCGCGGACTTCGCGATCCAGTTCGGCCTGACCAGCGGAGTGACTTCGAATCAGGCGGGACAGAGCCGGGTCGTGGGCAGTCTGCTGCGCTCCCGGGTCACCGATGCGACGAGCCCCATCGCGTACGGTATCATCGACAGCCTGGCGGTGATGAGCGACGACGGCGGGAGCTTCTCGGTGAGCAACACCCTTGGCGGCCGGGGCGGCCGGCGTTTCGGCGAAGCGGGGGGCCGTCCGACCGGACGCGGCACGGCAAACGACCCCGACGTACCCCAGGGGCGCCCGGCGCTGGACCCGCGCTTCGAGCTCGTGACCGCTCCGTCGGTCGATCTCTGGCAGCTTCCGCCGATCACCGACGACCAGATGCGGAATCCGCTCGGTCTCATTCCGCCCGCGGAACGTCCCCGGGTCGTGCTGCGGTTTTCCCCCCAGCGAGACTTGCTGGTCTCGGGGCTTCTGGGCGGCGGTGCCGAGATCGCCGACCGGCCGATCGTGGTGGACGCGCCGCGCGGCAAGGGCCACGTGGTGCTCTTCTCGATCAATCCGGTCTATCGCGGTACGACGGTGGGCAGCTATTTCCTGGTCCTGAACACGATCCTCAACTTCGACAACCTCAATGCCGGCAGGAAGCTCGATGCGAGATAAGGCGCAAAGGCGGAAGGGCGCAACGACGCAAAGACGCAAAGTGGCGATCAGTCTCGTTCTGATCGCAGGGTGCATCGTCCCCGCGCTCTCCGCTCAGATCACGTCCGCCGAATACGCCGCGCGGCGGGATTCGCTGGCGGCGCGGGTGGGAGACGGCATCGTGGTCGCGTTCGGCGGCCGGACCCCGATCACCGATTTCGGTCCCTTCTACCAGATCCCCGCGTTCCGGTATCTCACCGGGTACACGTTCGCCGACGCCGCGCTGGTGATCACGGTGCGGAACGGCAAAGGTGCGCCGATTCTCTTCGTCGCCCGGACCGCGCCGAGGCGCTCGCTCTACTACGGCAGCGAGCCGGACTCCCTGGCGCTTCTGAAGGAGCTCGGTCTCCCGTCCCGTGCGTCGAGCGAGCTGTCCGCGGTGGTGGACTCCCTGACTGCGACGGGACTTCCGGTCTATTCACTGGGCGACTTCGAGGCGGCGGACTTCGCGCGCGCCGATTCGCTCACGCGGGGAGCCCAGTTCCTGCGCGGGCTCCAGGCCAAACGGCCCGGACTGGTGATCAAAGACGCGCATCCCATCGTGAACGAGCTTCGCGCCAGGAAGAGCGACGCCGAGCTGGCGCTGATCAAGAAAGCGACGGACATCAGCGTCGAAGGCCATACCGAGCTGATGCGCCGGATCGAGCCCGGCATGCACGAGTATGACCTCCAGGCCATCATCGAATACACCTTCCGCCGTGGAGGTGGCGAGCGGCCGGCGTATGGATCGATCGTCGGCGCGGGTCCCAACGGCACCCAGCTCCACTACATGAAGGACCGGCGGGAGATGAAACCCGGCGAGGTGGTCGTCGTCGACGCGGCGACGGAATACGACGGCTACGCCACCGACATAACCCGCACTCTACCGGTCAGCGGTTTCTACACTCCCGACCAGAAGGCGATGTACCAGGTTGTGCGCGACGGGCAGGCGGCGGCGGAGCGGAACTCGAAGCCGGGTCTCTCGATTCGGGCGGCGCAGGATTCCTCGCTGGACGTCCGGGCCCGCGGGCTCGCGGCGCTCGGGCTGATCGAGTCCGCCTCGGCGACATTTGACCCCCCCTGGCCGGCCGACTGTGCAACCACCCCGCGCGCCTGCCAGCAGGTGATGCTGTGGGCCATCCACGGCATCAGTCATGGTCTCGGCCTCGAAGTGCACGACCCGATCCAGGCGAACTATGGAGACCGGACCTTCAGGAAAGGCGACGCGTTCACCATCGAGCCGGGGATCTACGTCTCCACGCGGCAGCTCGACATTCTCCCCGATACCCCGAAGAACCGCGCCTTCAAAGCCAAAGTCCGCGCGGCGGTGGAGCGCTATCAGAATACCGGTGTCCGAATCGAGGATGTCTACGTGATTACCGACCGGGGACTCGAGTGGATCAGCCGGGCGCCGAGGGAGATCGACGAAATCGAAGCGATGATCCGGACCAGGAAGCGGGCCATTCCCTGATCAGGGAGCAGGCAACAGGCAACAGGCAGCTACTTCTTTGCCTGCTCCTTGCTCCAGGAGTCGCGGAGGGTCACGGTCCGGTTGAAGACCAGGGCGCCCGGCTTGGAATCTTCGGGATCCGACATGAAGTAGCCGGTGCGTTCGAACTGATACCTCGTCCCGGCGGGGTCGTTTCCCGCGCTCGGCTCCACCTTGGCACCTGGCACCACCACGAGTGACGCCGGGTTCAGCACCGAGGTGAAGTCCTCGCCTTCGGGCACCGCATCGGGATCGGCCACCGTGAAGAGCCGGTCGTAGAGCCGGAGCTCGCAATCCAGCGCGTGCGCGGCCGACACCCAGTGGATGGTGCCCTGCACTTTCCGTCCGTCGGGGGCGTCGCCCCCCCGGGTCGCGGGATCGTAAGTGCAGCGCAGCTCCACCACGTTACCCGCCGAGTCTTTCACGACGTCGGTGCAGGTGATGAAATAGGCGTAGCGCAGCCGGACCTCCCGCCCCGGCGCCAGCCGGAAGAATTTCTTCGGCGGGTCCTCCATGAAATCGTCCCGCTCGATGTAGATCTCACGGGAAAAGGGCAGCATTCGAGAGCCGGTGAGTGGCACGTCGTGCGGGTAGTAGCTCGCCTCCAGCTCATCCGGCGCGTCTCCCGGATAATTCGTGATCACCACCTTGAGCGGATTCACCACGCAGAGGATCCGGCGGACCCGCATGTTGAGATCGTTCCGCACTGCGTGCTCGTAGGCGGCCAGCTCGGTGCGGGCGTCCTTTCTCGCCACGCCCACCGTCTCGCAGAAATCGCGAATCGCCTCGGGGGTTACCCCGCGGCGGCGAATTCCCGAGAGAGTGTGCATGCGGGGGTCGTCCCATCCGGATACATGTCGCTCGTTGACCAGCCGGAGCAGCTTGCGCTTGCTCACCACGGTGTAGTCGAGCACCAGGCGGGCGAATTCAGTCTGCTCCGGGGGCCGCTCGAATCCGGCCTCGCGGACCAGCCAGTTGTATATGTCCCGGTTGTCCTTGAACTCGAGGGTACAGAGCGAGTGGGTGATCCCCTCGATCGCGTCGGACAGCCCGTGGGCAAAGTCATAGAGCGGGTAGATGCACCAGGCATCGCCCCGCCGGTAGTGATGGGCGTGGCGAATCCGGAGCAGCAGCGGGTCACGCATGATCATGTTGGGGTGAGACAGGTCGATTCTCGCCCGGAGCACGTGCGCCCCGTCGGGAAACTCCCCCGCCTTCATCCGGGCCAGCAGATCGAGATTCTCGTCGACGGTTCGGTCCCGGAAGGCGCTGGGTGTGCCCGGCCTGGTGACCGTCCCGCGGTGGGCGCGGATCTGTTCCTCTGACTCGCTGTCGACGTAGGCCTTGCCCTTCCGCACCAGCAGCTCCGCGAATTCGTAGAGCTTCTCGAAATAATCGCTGGCGTAGAGCTCGCTGTCCCACTGGAAGCCGAGCCACTGGATGTCCCGCTTGATCGCCTCGACGTACTTGATGTCCTCGGTCGACGGGTTGGTATCGTCGAACCGGAGGTTGACCTTCCCGCCGAATTCACGGGCGATTCCGAAGTTGAGGCAGATCGACTTGGCGTGGCCAATGTGCGGAAAGCCGTTCGGCTCGGGGGGAAAGCGAGTGCAGATCGGCCGGCCGAAGCGGCCGGACGCCACGTCCGCGGCGACCATCTCTCGAATGAAATCCATGCGGGAAAAAATAACCTCGGCGGAAGGCTAGTTTCCCCCCTTCCCCGGTTTTTCCCCATTCTCGAGTTTCTTCTTGAAATCACGGTGCCAGGCCTGCGTTTCGAGCCACTCGGGCCGCTCCCGCCGCCGGAGTCGCCGGGCATAGGCGCCGATCGCGGCGGCAACCAGACCGCCGGCTCCCACCACGACCAGGGCGGTGGGGATCGTCGCTTCCACCCGTCGTCCTCCCAGTATCCCGGCGACGATCACCCCTGCGGCCGCAAGCAGGGCCGCCATCAGTACCATGATGGCCGCGGTGAGGGCGCGCTCCGGACGCGCGCGGGGAGGCTTGGTCATCGTCTCCTCCAATAGCGGGGGTGTACGGCAAGGTACCGGCGGAAGCGAGGCCCGGCCAGCACCTCGCGCACCGGCTTCGAGCAACGTAGCTTGCTGTAGCCAATGACCGACCAGCTCGACCGCATATCCGCCGCCCTGAGCGGCAGCTACCGTATCGAGCGCGAGGTCGGCGTCGGCGGTATGGCCACGGTCTATCTGGCCCAGGACCTGAAGCACGACCGCAAGGTGGCGCTCAAGGTCCTCCGGCCGGAGTTGACCGCCGCGATGGGGACCGACCGGTTTCCGCGCGAAATCCACATCATCGCCCAGATGCAGCACCCCCACATCCTCCCCCTGTACGACTCGGGGGCGACCGGGGGTTTCCTGTATTACGTGATGCCGTTCGTGGATGGAGAATCCCTCCGCGCCAAGCTGGCTCGGACCGGTCCCCTTCCAGTGACCGAGGCTGTCCGGCTGCTCAAGGAAATCACCGACGCGCTCGCCTACGCCCACGCCAGGGGGATCGTCCACCGCGACATCAAGCCGGACAACGTGATGCTCTCCGGGCGCCATGCCGCCGTCACCGACTTCGGGGTGGCCAAGGCCGTCAGTGCCTCGGCAGGCGACAAGCTGACCACGGTGGGAATTGCGGTAGGGACTCCTCAGTACATGGCGCCCGAGCAGGCGATGGCGGAAGAGCATATCGACCACAAGGTCGACATCTACGCGCTGGGTGTTCTGGGCTATGAGATGCTGACCGGCCGGCCGGCGTTCGAGGCCACCACCGCGCAGGGAATGCTCTCGGCCCATGTCCTGGAGCAGCCCAAGGACGTTCGGGAGCGGCGCCCCGAGGTCCCCGAGCTCCTGGCGGAGACACTGCTCAAGTGTCTTGCCAAGAACCCGGCCGACCGGTGGAGCTCAGAGGAGCTGCTGGCGCAGCTCGAACAGGTCGCCTCGACACCGAGTGGCGGAGTGACCCCGACCATGACCCGGCCGTTCAAGTCCACTCAGGCCAGGGCCAAGACGAAAAAGAGCCGCACCGGATTCCTGATCGGCGGAGTCGCGGCGCTCCTGATTGCCGGAGCGGGGATCTCGCTGGCCCTGCTGAAGGGGAGTGGGAGCGGCGGGATCCAGCGGATCGCGGTCATGCCGATCGAGGATATCTCGGGCAAGGACGATGTCTTCGTCAACGCAATGCAGGATGCCCTCACCAACGCGCTGAGCAAACTCGGCACGGTTGGGGTAGCCTCGCGGTCCTCCATGATGGTGTACAAGACCAACCCCAAGCCGACTCGCGAGATCGCCCGGGATCTCGAGCTCGATGCGGTCCTCGAGACCACTGTCTTCCGCTCCGGGGACGTGATGCGGATCAACATGCAGTTCACCGACCCCGTGACCACCCGGAGCCTCTGGTCGGAGACCTACGAGCGGGACGTCAAAAATGTGCTCGGAGCGCAGAGCGAAATCGTAAACCTCACCGCGCAGGCGGTGGCCAAAGTCCTTGGAGGAGCCGGTAAATGATTCGGACGCGATACGGCGCGGCAGGTCTGCTTCTCATCGTCTCGGCCTGCGGAAGCGGAGAAAAACCTCCCGCCGTGCCGGTGGCCACGCTCCTCTCGTCCGAGGGCGTCAACCATCTCCAGAGCCGATTTTCCCCAGACGGCAGCCGGGTGGCGTGGTGGATGCCGGGGGAGGATGGCTGGGATCTGATGATCGGGAAGGCCGACTTGAGCGGGGCCAGAGTCGCATTCGGACACAATGTCACGACGGGTCCGGCAGTCTGGTCACCCGACGGCCGGGAGCTGGCGATTGCCAGCAGCGCCAGTAACCCCGCCGACATCGTCATCGTTCCGGCCGACAGCGGGCCGGTGCGCCAGCTCACCAATGGGCCTGGCTTCGAGTTTCCCGGCTCGTGGCATCCGCGCGGGGGCCGCCTGACCTACGGTTATACCGGGGAAGGCGGAGTGGTGCGAGGCGGCTTCCTCGATCCTGCCACCGGCGCATCGTCGCCCATGCCGGTGACCGCCACTCCACTCGCGACCTGGTCCCCCGATGGAAGCAGGCTCGTCCTGGAGGCCGTGAACGGCAATGCCGGCATTTGGGTGGCGGACAGCGCCGGAGGAAATCCGACCCGTCTCACAATGGAAGGGCTGGAGGGTGACGCTCGCTGGTCGCCCGACGGGACCGAGCTGGCCTACGTGTCGCGCCGGACCGGTACCGGGGACATCTGGGTGATGCCTGCTGCCGGCGGAACACCACGGCAGCTCACCCACGACATCCGGGAAGACAACTCGCCGCGCTGGTCCGCCGACGGCAAGTGGATCGCGTTCATTTCACAGCGCGGCCGGCAGAGCGACGTCTGGGTGGTCCCGGCCGCCGGAGGTCCCGAAATCCGGGTCACCGACGACGTGGCGGAAGAAGGAAATATCCAGTGGGTCGGCCAGAGCAATACCCTGGCCTACCACACCGGGATCAGCGGCCAGTCGCTCTGGGCCCTGACGGTGAATGACGGCAAAGAGCGCCGGCTCACTCCCGACTCGCTCCGGATCAATCAGATCTTTCCCTCCCCCGACGGCAAGGACGTGGTGTACGAAGTACTACGGGGGGGCGGGGTGAGCGACCTCCAGGTGATGCCGATCGCGGGAGGCGCCGCGCGGACGCTGGTCGCGGGCAGCTCGATCAACACCGCGCCCAACTGGTCACCCGACGGCAAGTCCATCGTATTCGTGTCGGACCGGGCCGGCAATTTCGATATCTGGATCGTACCGGCCGCAGGAGGTGAGCCGCGGCAGCTCACTAACTGGCCTTCCAACGAAGGGAACGGAGCCGCGCAGTGGTCGCAGGACGGCTCCGAGGTCTACTTTCTTTCGGATCGGGACGCGACCCCGTTTGGAGATGTCTGGAAGGTGCCCGCTGCGGGCGGGGAGCCGACTCGTGTTACCAAACTGGGCACCATTAGTGGCCTGGCCAAAAGCACTGTGGGCCCCGACGTATTCGTCCTTGCTGCCGGCGGCAAGGGGGGCCAGACCGTGCTCGGAAAGGTGCGGCCCGACGGACAGCTCCAGGTGCTCTGGGACAAGGGCAACGTGGCGAGTATTACCTGGCTCGGCCTTACGCCCAGCGGCGATTCGATGTCCCTCATCGTCAATATGCCCAGTGGAGGGATCGGGAGTTATCTGATGTCTACGAAGACCGGGCAGGGGCGCCCGATGCTGGGGAAGAACGAGCAGGTCGGCGACTTCTCGCCCAATGGGGAGTGGCTGGCCTACTGGGCCGGCACCTCGTCACTGGAGTTAAGCGTCGTCAGCATGAAGGATGGGTCAACCAAACAGCTCACCCACTCGCCGGAGAGCGAAACTACCTACTGGTGGACCTCGGACAACAACACCATCGTCTTCCAGCGCCAGTCGCAACGGCGCAGGATTGCGACCGTGGATCTTTCGGAACTCCTCGCCAAAGCCACTCCGTGAGTTTCTGCCGGAAGTGTCTCGGCGCGGTGGCCGTTGCAATCCTGACCAGCGGGGCGATCCAAGCGCAGGAACCGGTGGACCGCGCGATGGTCGCCCGAATCAAAGAGGAAGGACTGCAGCGCTCGAAGGTCGAGCAGACCTTCAATCAGCTCACCAACGTCATCGGACCG
>Ga0070704_100000545_pt1 | contig 18048 bp, 20 predicted proteins | sample KBSK5252metaG_FD_65467 | JGI IMG/M metagenome (GOLD analysis project Ga0070704, IMG submission 65467) | Corn, switchgrass and miscanthus rhizosphere microbial communities from Kellogg Biological Station, Michigan, USA - KBS K5-25-2 metaG | ecosystem: Host-associated > Plants > Roots >...
CGCCGGTCGATTCCGAGCACGTCGCAGGTGTAGGGCAGGTCGGACCACTCCGACTCGAATCCGGTCAGCGTGTGGAACAGGTCGAAGACGATCGCTTTGGGAGTCATCGCAGAACGATCCGGTATCGAAGTCCGTCGGCGCCGCCGTATTGCGCGGGCTTCCTGAACCGCTCGACCAGCACGCCGCCGTTCGCCGTGATCACGCGCTGCGACGGAAGATTGTCCGGATCGGTCGTCAGCTCCACGTACGAGAGTCCTTCGCTCTTTGCGCCGGCAAGCATCCACTTCAGCGCCAGCGTTGCGTAGCCTTTGCCGTTCTTCCAGGGCACGACCGCGTAGCCGATATGCCCGAGCACGTGCGGCGGCAATTCGTTCGTGCCGGGCTGCCAGCGCAGCCCGATGCTGCCGCAGAATTCGCCGTCCCAGATCCAGCGCCGGTACCCGGGCAGCCGCTGCGCGGTCGATCCGTCCGGCAGCGTCACGGGCGGGCCCTTGGCTTCCCGGTCGACGAGCTCGGCGAGAAAGCCCGCGCGGTCCTGCGAAATCTTCTTCAGCTCCTCGTCCGCGGCGGTCTTGCCGCGCACGTTGTCCGCGGACCAGCCGCGTTCGAGCGCAGCGACGTACGAGGCAAGGTAGCGCTCCGCCGGCCACACGAGCTCCATCGGCTGGCTCATTTGTAGAACCAGAACTCGATCTCCGAAGTCTCGACCTCGAAGCGGGCTGCGTGCGTTTGCTTCGCCGCAACGTGGTACCAGTCGCCGGGCCGGTAGCGGGTTTCCTTGCCGTCGACGATCAGGATCAGCTCGCCCTGCGTGATCACACCCACGTTCTCGGTCTCGTGGTCGTGGGGCGGGATCACCGTGCCCTTCGGGTAGGAAGCGAACAGCACGTCGCAGTTCTTCGCTTCGAGCTTGAACGCGTCGAACGGTCCTTCGAACGCGGGAAGGTTACGAAGCAACTGCGGAAAATGTGTCATGTCGCGCTCCCTCTCACGCCGGAGGTTGAGTATAGTAGTGTCTCCGCAGATGGAGGTCCGCGATGAACCCAGCCGAGGAACGAGCCCGCGAGATCGATGCCGCGGTCGCCGACATCCGCCGCATCGAGGGCACGGTCGGCGTTACGCGCGAGAGTCTCGAACGCATCAAGCAGCGCCTGATCAAGCTTGCCGCGCGAACCGATCTGTTCGACCAGGCGGCGTATCCGCCGCCCGCACCGGGAGGAAAGCGCAACTCGTGCCTCTACCGCCTTGCCGAGGATCCCGAGCACCGCTTCGCGCTGTATGCGAATTCGTCCAGCGGCATGTACGGCACGCCGGCGCACAACCACACCACGTGGGCCGTGATCGTCGGGGTCACCGGCGAAGAGGTGAACCGGTTCTATGACCGCAGCCCGGACGGCGCAGTAAAAGAGAAGGGCGAATACACCGTGCGGCAGGGCACCGGCGTCACCTTCCTGCCGGAAGACCTGCACTCGATCCACATCTCCGCGCCGCTGCTGAACTTCCACATGTACGGCCGCGGGCTGGAGCAGCTCGACAAGCGCGAGTACTACGACGCAAAAGCGCAGCGCTGGAGCGTCTTCCCGCCGCACTCGGACATCCGCGAAGCGCGCTCCGGCCGGCCGTGACGCGGCCGGTTTCGGCAGCGACGCTGCGCGAGCGGCTTGCGGGCACCGGCGAGCTCGCGCTGCTCGATGCGCGCGAGCAGGGCGTGCACTGCCAGGGTCATCCGTTCTTCGCCTCGTCGCTTCCGCTTTCGCGCCTGGAAATGATGATCGAGGACCTGGTGCCGCGGTGCTCGGCGCTGCTGGTGCTGTTCGATGGCGGCGGCGAAGACCTCGCAATGCGCGCAGCGCGCCGGCTTGGCGAGCTCGGATACGGCGAGATCGAAATCCTCGAAGGCGGCTGCGCCGCCTGGCGCGCGGCCGGTGGCGAGCTGTTCACCGGCGTAAATGTTCCGTCGAAAGCATTCGGCGAGTTCGTCGAGCACCGCTACGACACGCCCCGCATCCCGGCGCAGGAGCTGAAGCGCCTGCAGGACGAAGGCGCGAAGCTCGTGATCCTCGATTCGCGCCCGTACGACGAATACCGCCGGATGAACATCCCGGGAGGCGTCGACGCTCCGGGCGCCGAGCTTGCGTACCGCGTGCATGACCTTGCGCCCGACCCCGATACGCTCGTCGTCGTCAATTGCGCCGGCCGCACACGCAGCATCATCGGCTGCCAGTCGCTGCGCAACGCCGGCATCCCGAACCCGGTCGTCGCGCTGAAGGACGGCACGATGGGCTGGGAGCTTGCGGGATTTACCTGCGAGCGGGGCGCGGCGCGGATCGCGCAAGATCCGACGCCAAAGGGGCTTGCGAAAGGTCGCGCTGCGGCAGAACGCGTCGCAACGCGGTTCGGCGTGCGCTTCGCCTCGCGTGCCGAGGTCGAGTCGTGGCAACGCGACACCGGACGCACGCTGTACCTGCTCGATGTGCGCACGCGCGAAGAATTCGAACAGCGGCGCATCGCAGGCTCGCGCCACGCTCCCGGCGGCCAGCTCGTGCAGGCGACCGACGAATACATAGGGGTTCGCAATGCTCGGGTCGTCCTCATCGATCCGGCTCGAGTGCGCTCGGTGATGACCGCGTCGTGGCTCGTGCAGATGGGCTGGGACGAGGTGTTCGTGCTAGAGCCCGAAGGCGACAACGGTTTCTCAGGATGGCGCACCGAGCACGGCCCGCGTGCGCGACCGGTCGCTGGCTTCCAGCCGTGGGAAACGGTGCGCTCACCCGGCAATGCGACCGTGATCGATTTTTCAACGAGCCTGCGCTTCCGCACCTTTCACGTTCCGGGTGCATGGTGGGCGGTGCGCTCGCGACTGGCTGAAGCGCGCGTACGCATCGGCGCGGTCACCGATCTCGTGCTGACTTCAGAGGACGGCGTGCTGGCGCATCTCGCCGCGCCGGAAGCAGCCGCGCTCTGGCCTGGCACGAGCGTGCGGGTGCTGGATGGCGGCAACGCCCAGTGGCGCGCGTCAGGAGGCGCTGGAGAATCCGGCACCGAGCACGCGACGACTATGCTCGACGACGTCTGGTACAAGCCGTATGACCACGGTACAAACGCCGAAAAGCATGCGCGCGACTACCTTGAGTGGGAAATTGCGCTGGTAGAGCAGATCCAGCGCGACCCGAGCATTCGCTTTCGCGCGGTCGAGTGAAGGAGAAACCCCTTCATTCGCGGACGAGCTTCTAGAACCCGCGCCGCCGCGCGTCCGCGTAGAACGCGCTATCGAGATCGGCGTCCGGTGCCATCCCGTCCGCCGACACGGCGATGATCTCGACGCGACCGTCGGCGTAGACACGGCAGATCCGGTCGTTCGTCATCCGATGGCTCAAGAAGCATTCGAGGCACTGGACGCCGTCCTCGGCGACGAAGCGGTACTTCACGTCCCAGCCGCCGGCCCCCTCGAATTCGCCGGACGTCCGGCGCAGGGCGTAGGCGGGCAGCGTCATCGTGTAAATCCCGAACAAAGCGCTCGAGCCGAAGTGTGCGTCGAACGCGCGCTTGAGCGCCTCGAGGCCGGGCTCGGGCACATCGCCGAGCAGCCTGCGATAGACGTCGAGTTCGGCCGCCAGTCGGGTGCTGCGGAATCGCCCGGGCTCCCGATCGCGAACCGCGCGACCACGCTCGGTCAAGAACGCCTTGTCGGGCACGCCGTAGGCACGGTCGGGTAAGAACTTGATGACCTCTTCGAGGGCGGCGCGCGCGATGTCGAGATCACGGGGCGTGCGGGCTTCGAGCTTGGCGTAGGAGTCGGAGATGGCCATCCATTCTCCGGGATCGAGCAGGCGCGAGGGATCGCTGCCACCGAACTCGACCTGGTTCGTGATCGGACGCTGCTTTGGCGGGAGCTCGAAGATGAACTCCCGCATCGTGCCGCACGTGCGGCACTTGCCGAAGTAGCGGCTGCACAGCACGTCGCCCTCGGTCATCACCGCGCTCTGGCGATCGAACCCGATGTCGCCGCACGTGCACGGCTGCTGATCCATATACATGTGCGCTTCGGCGCTCGTGCGCATGTAGAGCCGGGTCACTTGTGTATGAACATCAACATGATCCGAATTTGACAATCGAGTTACATCGAGTGATTGAGCGCGTCGTCGATCTCCTTGGCCACTTCACGGTCCGGCTCAGCGCCCCTGTCGCGTACGTAGCCGGCCAGCGCTTCGCGCAGGGCCGCGCGGCTCTTCCCCCGGCGGGCTGCCTTGGCGAACGTACGCGCGGCGGCGCGCCGGGTCGAGACCCATTCCTCGCGTCGAAGCGCGCTCACGAGCGCCGAGAAGGCGGGCGCCACGTCGATGCCCTTCTTGAGGGTGAGACGCTCCAGCGTCGAGGCCGCCGCGTGCCGCACTTCGGTCCCGCCCTTCAGCAGGCACTCAGCTAGGGCTGGGATCACCTCGGCGCCTCCTTTCCCCAGGACAAAGACCGCGGCTTTCTGGACCGAGGGGTCGGGGTCTTGCAGCGCGTGCAGTGCTCGCCGCAAATCTCCAAGCTCGTCGATAGCACTCTTGCGCACGGCCGCCCGGGCGTCGGCACACAACCGATCGAGCGCGGCCTCGTCGTGGTGCTTCACGGCATGGCGGATGAGCTTGCGGACCGCGTAAAACCTCTCCTGGTCGCTACCGCCGCCGAGATGCTCCTCGAGCCGGCGGCGGATGGCGGCGAGCCCGTCGGGCACACCGAGGCGACGGAGCCCCTCAGCGGATTTCTCATCGAGGTCGCTCGCGAGCAAGATCGCGATGGCCTTGGCGCGGTCGAGTTTGGTAAGGGTATCGCTCTCCTCCTCGGAGCCACCATAGATGAAGGTGTACCCCCCTCGTCGATAGGAGAACAGCGCCCCGCACGCCGGACACTGACAGACGCTCCCGTTGCTTCCCTCTCCGCCGTCACCGAGCTTTTCGAGCGTCGCATCTGTCACGACTCCCGAACACCATGCGCAACTCTCCTCACCCACGCTTGCCTCCGTGCGGCGTCCGCTCTCCGGCTGCGACCGCGCTCAGCGCACGATCGTCGTGTCGCGGCTACCGGGAGTGCGCCAGTTCGAATGCGGAGCCAGTGTATGCTCGCCCGCGAAGCAGGGCCAATCCAATCTGCTTTTCGACAACGCAAGAAGTGACGGGAGACTTGTTATGAAGAAAGGATTGTTGGTTGTCTCGATTCTGCTGTTCCTGGCGAGCAGCGTGGCCATCGCCTTTGCCGTCGATCGGTTCTCCTCTGCGGCCGAGGCCCAGCGCGGCGCGGACAGGGCCATGAAGGCGGTCGACGCGCTCCATAAGCAATACGAGGCGCAAAAGGCGACAAAGCCCAAGGCGTTCGAAAAAGAAATCATGGAGAAGATGCAGAGTGAGGGACATTGGATCGAACTGGAGGGCAAGCGCGCGAGCGACGCTCGGCGATTGGGCCTGCTCGGGTTGGGTGGGGGAGTGGTCGGGTTGATCGCCAGTGTGTTTGTCTTTCTGAGAAGCCTCAGGAGGAACCCAGCATGAGCCAGCGCGACAAGAGCGCGGCAGCCCTCTCGATTCGAACGGGCGATTCCTTCCTGAGCCTGGGCCAGTATGACGCCGCACACGCCTGCTACATGACGGCGGTGACGGAGGCGGCCAAGCCCGGCGCAAATGGAAACATGGACTACGCGAGCCTGGGCGCCGCCATGAATGCGCTTGGCGAGTGCTTCTTCCGGCAGGAGCGCTTCGACGAGGCGCGCGAGTGGTACGAGCGCGCCGCAGAAGCCAAGGAGATCGTGGATCCGACTGTCGACCACGAGAGCCATGGCGTCAGCCTCAGCCAGGTGGGTGCTTGCCTCATGGAAACGGAGAAATACGAGGAAGCCGTTCCATGGTTCACGCGCGCGCTCGAAGCGAAGCTGCAGGGCGACATTCAAGGGCGAGTCAATCCCGAGAGCCTGAGCATTACCCTGCATCACGCGGGCTCCTGCCTTTCGAGAATGGGCGAGTACGGGAAGGCGCAAGGATATTTTGAGGGTGCCGCGCAGCAGGCGGGGAAGGGCGACCTGCAAGGGCACGTCGACCACGAGAGCGTCGGGGGCAGCTTGAACCAGGTGGGCTTTTGCCTTTCGAGGATGAAGCAGTTCGAAGCGGCGCGCGGCTGGTACGAGCGCGCCGCGGCCGAGAAGGAAAAAGGCGACGTGCAGGGGCGCGTGGATCACGACAGCGTGGCGATCAGCCTGAACCAGGTGGGCTACTGTCTCGCGGGCCTGGGCCGGTTGGAGGAAGCAGTGACCTGGTTCGAGCGCGCGGCCGCGGCGGCGAAGAAAGGCGACCTGCAGGGGAAGGTCAATCACGGGCGCATCGCCACCATCCTGCGTCTTGGCGCTCAATGCCTGACTCATCTGAAGCGCGCGCCGGAAGCGGCGGCCTGGGAACGCAAGGCAGCGGAAGCCGACCAGAACGCCGGCGTGAGCTGAGCCCGTCAGGGCCCCTGGTTCGAAGAGCGCGACCACCTCCTGCAGTCTCTCGGCGATTGCGCGAATCACGGACTGCATGGCATCAAGCGTTCGGTTCCGCATACACTCCTTCGAGGCATGCGCGTCACCCCCAGACCCGTCTCGGGCGGCCACACCGCGCTCATCGAGCGCGCCTCGTTCTCCCCGGACGGAGAGCGTTTCGTCGCCGGCGACGGGAACGGCGGCCTCATCATTCGTACCCATGGCGGCGAAATCACGGCAAAGATCCGCGTGCCGCCCGCGGGCGCGTCTTCGAACTCGCAGGTGCGCGCGGTCGCGTGGTCTCCCGACGGGTCTCGCATCGCGGTCCACGAGTACGGCAGCGTTGGCCTGCGCCGCCCGGCGGATCTCGCCGCAGAGGCCGAGGAGAAATCGATCGGCAGCGGCCCACTCGCTTTCGGCGGCGGCGGGCGATGGCTCGCCCTCTTGTCGAGCGGCGCGTCACTCTCCGTTCGCGGCGTTCCGGCGTTCGACGACCTTGGCTCTCATTTCCTCTCGCGGGGCTCCTTCCAGTACTTCTCCGCTGACGTACTCGCGGCCGACCCGCACGGCTCCCTGATCGCCGTGGGCGACGACGGCGGCTGCGACGAGACCGCGATGGGCGCGACGACCGCCCGGGGCGAGCCGCAGGTGACGCTGATCGACGCGGACCGCCGCGCCCAGATCCGCGCGATCGAGCGCGGACATCCGATCTTCGGCCTCGAGTTCGATCCCTGGCGCGGCCGGCTCCTGACCGTTTTGCATGGCGACGTCGGCGCGTGGTCGCGGACTGGCGAGGCGATCGCCCGGTTCGCGCCCTATCCGAACTCGTACGCGCGCACTCTGGCAGTCAGCGAGCGGTGGATCGCAACGGCCCCGAGCACCGACGATCGAGCGCGGATCGATTTCTTCGATCCGGACACGTACGAGCGCCTCGCGACGGTCGATCTGCCCGGGCCGTTTGCGCCCCGTTGGATCGCGGCGAGCGCCGATGGCGGGGTGTTCGTGACGCCGGAACTTCCGCGGAATCGCGACTTCGCGGTCCGCATCTGGACGGTGGAATAGGGCCGCTACAGCCCCGGCATCGAGAATTCCGCAGCCTTCAGGTCGGTGATCAGCTGCCGCTCCTGCTCGCCGGTCAGCTCGACGAGCGGCGGGCGCACCGCCTTCCACTGCGCGTCGTTGCCGAAGTGCGCGGTGATCGCCTTCAGCGCCGGGATCATCGGCTGCTTCTGCACGATCTTGCGCGTCGCGGTGATGCCTGCCTGGAGCTTGTCGGCCTCGGGCCCGCGCCAGTTGCGATAGACCTGGTCGATCGCGCCCGGATTGACGTTGCCGGTCGCGGTGATGCAGCCCTTGCCGCCGCCGCGCATGTTGTCGAGCAGGAACACTTCGCTGCCGGCGAACACGTCGAAGCTGCGATCCTTGAACTGGTCGAGCATCGCCTTCGTGTTCGACCAGTCGCCGGATGAATCCTTGACGCCCGCGACGGTGCCCGGATAGCGCGCGAGCAGCTGCTCGATCAGGCCGAGCGTGATCGCCACGTTCGACACCGGCGGGATGTGGTACAGGTACAGGCGCAGCCGCTCGTCGCCGACCCGCTCGATCACCTCGGCGAAGCTGCGAAAGAGGCCGTCGTCGGAGACACCCTTGTAGTAGAACGGCGGCAGCATCAGTACGCCGCCGCAACCCATCCGCACGGCCTCGCGCGTCATCTTGACCGAATCGCTGAGCGCGCAGTGCCCGGTGCCGGGCATCAGTACGCCGGGCGGCACGCCGCCGCTTCTCAGCGCATCGAGCAGCTCGAGCTTTTCCTCGACCGACATCGAGTTCGCTTCGCTGTTCGTGCCGAACACCGCGAGCCCCGAGCAGCCGTGCCGCAGCAGCCACTGGCAATGGCGCACGAAGCGGTCGGGATCGGGCGAAAGGTCGCGGCGAAAGGGCGTGATGACGGGCGAAAGAACGCCCTCGATGCGCTTCTGCAAGGTCGCGGGTTTCATTCGGCTATTATGCGCGACGCCCATGGCCGACGTCACGCGCGCCTACTCCATCGCCGACCTGCGCCGCCTCGCCGAGCGCCGCCTGCCGCGCGCGATCTTCGACTTTTTTGACGGCGGCGCGGAGGACGAAGTGACGCTGCGCGACAACCGCGCTGCGTTCGAGCGGGTGCGCATCGTCCCGCGTGTGCTCGCCGACGTGCGCGCGCCGGACCTCGCCTGCGAGATCCTCGGCGGCCCCTCGAAGATGCCGTTCGTGATCGCACCGACCGGCGCGATCGGCATTGCGTGGCCGGGTGCCGACCTCGCGATCGCGCGCACCGCCCGCGCGCTCGGCATCCCGTACACGCTGTCGACCAACGCGACCGCGTCGATCGAAGACGTCGCGCGCGAAGGGCCGGACCGGCGCTGGTTCCAGCTCTACGTCTTGCGCGATCGAGCGTTCGTCGAGAAGCTCATCGCGCGCGCCGAGGCCGCAGGGTACGAAGCGCTCGTGCCGACGGTCGATCTCGCAACCGGCGGCAAGCGGGAGCGCGACTTCCGCAACGGATTCACGATTCCGCCGAGCCTCAAGCTGCGCCACGTGCTGGCGGGTGCGCTGCGGCCGGCCTGGGCCTGGCAGATCCTGATGAACGGCGGGTTGCCGGACTTCGTCAACGTGCGCGGCTACGGCGGTACGGATGCGCGCGGCCTGAAGCTTGCCTCGTCGGTCGGCCGCGATATCGACCCGGGCTTCTGCTGGGACGATCTTGCGCGGCTGCGCGAGCGCTGGAAGGGCAAGCTCGTCGTCAAAGGCGTGAGCAGCGTCAATGACGCCGAACGGCTCGTAAGCATGGGCGTCGACGGCGTGTGGGTGTCGAACCACGGCGGAAGGCAGCTTGACGGCGCGATCGCGTCGCTCGACGCGATGGCATCGATTGCCCGCGCGGTCGGCACCCGGACCGCCGTGCTGATGGACGGCGGCGTACGCCGTGGCATCGACGCGTTGAAAGCGCGCGCGCTCGGCGCGCAGGCGGTCGCAGTCGGGCGCGCCACGCTCTACGGCGTCGGCGCCGGTGGCGAAGCGGGAGCGCGGCACGCGCTCGCGATCCTGACGAGCGAGCTCGTGCGCGCGATGCAGTTGAGCGGCATGCGCTCGATCGGCGAGATCACGCCCGACCTGCTCGCGCGGCGCTGATCTAGGGCTTGATCCGCTTCAGGATCAGCGCGCGCGTCTCGCTGACTGCGCTGGCGAACGGGCCTCCCAGCGCTACCGCACGCTCGACCAGCGCCAGCGCTTCCGCGTTCTTGCCTTCGTCGGACAGGGTCTGCGCCAGGTTGTTCAGCACGACCACCGAGTCCGGCTGGCGTACGAGCGCTGCGCGCAGCACGGTTTCCGCCTCCTTCAGCTCGCCCGCCGCGTGATGCGTGTTGGCAAGCCCGACCGACGCATTGATGTTCTCCGGCCAGCGCTTCAGGAACGTTGCATAGGCGACGCGTGCGGCGCGCGCATTCCCCACCCGCTCGAGCGCAACAACGGAGGCGAGCCAGCGCGACTCGTCCGCGGTAGCGGGAATCCGGTCGGGCGGGACCGCGACCATCGCCCAGTAGTCGCTCTTCTTCCAGACGAATTCATGCACGCCAGTCGGCAGTACCTGCCGCTCCTTTTCTCCGGAACGCAGGAACAGCTCTCCGCTGTCGAGGTCGTATCCGACGGCAACCGCGTAGTGCCAGTTGTCGAACGGCCAGATCCCGAGGTTTTGCAGCACGATGACCGGCGTGCCGGCGGCGATTTCGCGCAGCACGTCTTCGAAGCGCGGCGCGAGCGCGTACGAGATCAGGCCGTGGCGGCGCGCGGCGGCGAGCATCTCGACCTGCAGGCTTCCCTTGCGCGCCGGAACGTAGACCTGCGGGACCAGCTCGTCCGGCGTGACCCTGACGTTCGCATGCACGAGCACCGTCGCGAGCGCGGCCGGACCGCACTGGTATTCGGTCTGCGGGAAAAACGGCACTTCTTTGAGCTCTGCGCTCGCCGGAAGATCCGCGGGCCGCGAATCGCTCAGCGATGCCGCCTGCGGGAAGAACAGCGACGCGCAGCCGTTGAGCAGCAGCGCGCAAACAAAAACGCCCGCGGTGAGGCGGGCGTTTTTTGGCAGCAGAAGTGCCTGTCCGATCATCTCCTGAACCAGAAGTACCAGACCAGCACGGCGATCAGGATGACCGCGGCCACGACCCAGCCATCACCGCCGGCGGGCAGCGCTTGCAGCTGTCCATTGAGCGAGCGGACTTCTTCGTCGGTCAGCGCAGCCACGCGATCCTTCGCGGTCGCTGCATCGAGGCCGAGCGATTGCAGCTGGCTCGACACATCGGAACGGCTGATTACGCTCAACACTGCCGCGCGATCGGCTTGCGACGACGCGCCGACCGCCTGGTCGGTCGAGATCACGCCGGCGTACGCCATTTGAATCGGTGTCCATGCCATCAACACGATCAGCAAGTTGCAGAGGGCTCTTTTCATCACGGAAGTCATTCGGTTTTCCTCATAGGTGGTTGGGTGGGCGGACGCAGTCTCCCGGAGCTGATCGCGACCTGCCGCGAGTCAATCTAGACTCCGGCTCGCGCCAAGTCAAGAGTGGGGCGGTCGCGGAACGGCGACAAGACAGGCGCAGGTAGAATTTCAGCGACACATGCGACCGGTCCTGGTGCTCGGAGGCGGCATTGGCGGGCTTGCGGCAGCCCTCGCGCTGGCTCAGCGGGGCCTGGCGGTGCAAGTGTTCGAGCAGGGTGCGGAATTCAGAGAAATCGGCGCCGGCATCCAGCTCGGGCCGAACGTCTACCGGATGTTCGACGCGCTCGGCCTGACCGCGGCGATCGAGCGCTACTCGGTCCATCCGGACAACCTGATCATGATGGACGCGATCAGCGGCGATGAAGTGATCCGGATGCATACCGCGAGCGACGCGTTTCGCGAGCGCTTCGGCGGATACCTGTACGGCGTGATCCATCGCGGCGACCTTCACCAGGTGCTGCTCGATGCGTGCGCTGCAGAGAAGCGGATCGAGCTGCATACGATGGCGAAAGGCGAGCGCTACGAGGAGCTCGGTGACCGCGTGGCGCTGCACTTCGAGGGGGGAACGCGCATTGAGGGCGCCGCGCTCGTCGGCGCGGACGGCCTGTGGTCGAGAATCCGCGCGCAGCTGATCGGCGACGGCAAGCCGCGCGTGTCCGGCCATATCGCGTACCGGGCCGTGCTGCAGCGCGCCGAAGTGCCCGACGATCTGTGGCAGAACAACGTCGTGCTCTGGGCGGGCCCGAAAACGCATCTCGTTCACTACCCGTTGCGGCGCGGAGCGCTCTGCAACCTGGTTGCGGTGTTCCACAGCGATCGCTACGAGGAAGGCTGGGACTCGTTCGGCGACACCGAGGAGCTGCACCGCAAGTTCGCCAACGAGCGTCCGGAAGTGCAGCGGCTGCTCGAGAAGATCAACGTCTGGAAGATGTGGGTGCTTTGCGACCGCGAGCCGGTGCGCCATTATTCGAGCGGGCGCGTAACGCTGCTCGGCGATGCCGCGCATCCGATGCTGCAGTATCTCGCGCAGGGCGCGAACATGGCGATCGAGGACGCGGTCGTGCTTGCGGCGTACGCAGAGATCGCGGACTGGGATTTCGCGCAGGCGTTCCGCTGGTACGAGAACGCACGGTACCTGCGTAACGCGCGCGTGCAGACGACTGCGCGGTACTACGGGGATATCTACCACGCAGCCGGCGTGGTGCGGGAGGTGCGAAACTGGTTTCTGGCGCCCGGATCGCGAAGCGATCCGGGCGCGAAACCGTCCTTCGAAGGAGTTGCCTGGCTCTACGACGGGATCAAGATCCCGACCGCAGCGCCAGCTTGACTACGCGCGGGTCTTATCCGCGCGGCACGCCATCCTGATTCACGGTGATCGTCGGCCCCGGGGGCGATTTCAACTGCGCCCGGTGCTCGACGCCGCGAAACGTGTAGGTGACGTCGTAATACTGCGGCGGGCCGCTCACCGCTTGCGTGCAGCGCTGCACGTCGCGCTCGCTCGTAACCGCTCCGCCAGCCGCCTGCGAGCCGATCGCCGCGCCGGCGATTGCCCCGCCGGCGGTGGCAGCATCTCTGCTGCGGCCATGACCGAGTTGGTGCCCGATGACGCCGCCGATCAGGGCGCCTGCGAGCGCACCACCCGGGTCGGCGCGCTGTTCAGTGACCTGCTGCCGCTCGACCCAGCAACGCTGCTCCGGCGGTCCGACCACCGCGCGCACGGAAGTGACGGGCGCCTCGAACACGCGCTCGGTCGGGCGGCGCCGGTACTCGTAAGTCGGCGCTGCGAGCGGCTCGGGCGCTTCACTGGCGCGGCTGCCACGCTCGACCGGCCGCACCGAGGAAATCCGGTTGTCCATGCCCATGCCGCGCAGCGAGTCATAGCTGCCGCGGCGCAGGATCACGCATCGGCCCTCGAAGCGAGGCTCTTCGCAGGCTTCCCAGCGGCCGCGGTCGACGACGACCGACGATGCTCGATTGCTGAAGCCGAAGCGGTCGAAGTTCCAGACGCGCTTGTCCGTCGTGAACGAGCGTCCACGGAAGCCTTCGCCTTCGTAAAAAGTGATTTGCGCAACAGCCTGCGCGGTCAGCATCAGCGCAGACACGCCGAGTACGGATTTGAGTTTCCAGTTCATGGGTTTCCTCCTGGCAATGGACGCAAGCACGGGTGCGCGCTCGCGCGCGCACCCGGACCGTCCTGCACTTTACCCTGCGGAGAGGGTGAAATTACGAGCGGCGGGGATTGTCGGGCGCCCGGTCCAGCCGGTTCGGCACGCCGTCGCCATCGCGGTCGCGGTCACGCCGGTCCGGAATGCCGTCGCGGTCGCGGTCCCAGCGGCGCGAATGGTATTCCCAACGTCCATCACGCTCCACCCAGCGGGGGGCAATGTACGCGTAGCCGGGGCGGGCGCGTTCCCAATGTCCGGCCACCCAGTAGTGGCGACGGCCGTTCCATTGCCAATGGCCAGGTTCCCAGACGTACCCGCGCCGCATATGGGTCGGAGCGACCTCATGGCGGTCGGGCGGCGGGGCGACCTGCACGACGACTTGCGCCTGCGCCGGGACCGAAATCCCGCCAAACGCGGACGCAAACATCAATGCAAAGAGTGTCTTCTTGACGTTCATGTCGAGCTCCTCAAAAAGGACAAGTGGTACCCAAAACGGTGGCACCTAGCACAATAACGCCCGAGACCGGGCGCCGGATGTCAGGGATCGTCGCGAATTCGCGTAGGACGCGTCCTACAGAGGTAGCGGGTTGACGGAAAACCCGGATGCAAAAAAAGGGACGGACCCCAAAATCAAAAGAAGAAACTGGGGTCCGTCCCTAATCTACCCACTACGATCGATACGGGTTGTAGGGGTACCTGTCGTATCGATTCGGAACCCCGTCACCGTCGATGTCACGATCGGCGTAGTTGGGCACGCCGTCTCGGTCGCGGTCACGGTACGGGCGCTGCGCGTAATACTGCGGGTACGCGCGCACCCAGTGGCCGGCCACCCAAACGTTGCGATAGCCGTTCCAACTCCAGTGCCCCTGTTGCCAGACATACCCGGAATCTGGCTGCGGCGGGCGGACCTCATACCCGTACGGCATCGGAGTTTCCACGATTACCTGCGCCTGCGCTGGGATCGAAACCCCGACCGCCGCAGAGGCAAGAGTCGCTGCAAGCAATGCCTTTTTCAGGTTCATAAAGACCTCCTTTCGAAAGGCAATAGAACTGCTGCAAGTGCAGCCCGTTCAAGATACCGGAGGACGTGCGCGATTGCTGTCGGAATCGCGCGTTGCGCGGCGTCGAATATCCGTTACAGCAAATGTTTCGAGATGTTTCTGGCGCGAAATGTTTCGAGATGTTTCTTATACCCACACTTGCAGCACGTAATCGTACGCGGCCTGCGCGTTCGTCATGTCGACGCGCTGCAGCTTGATCCGGTAGCCGTCCCTGGTTTTTTTCAGGTGGTGCATATAGGCGCCTGCGAAGTGGCGCACGTCGTCGCGCCGCAGCTCCATCATGTGGAACCGCGAGCGCGCATGCACGTCGCCGTTCTTAGCGATCTTGTCGATCGAGACGTTCGAGACCACATGATTGGTGCCCCACGCCGGTCGCTGCGACCACGCGTCCGGATGCAGCACGCGATTCATGCGCACGGTCATCAGGTTCTTGTCCTCGGCGAAGATCGCCGGCATCCCCTCCCAGGTCTTGTGGGCGGGGTCGGCAGGCACCCAGTACACGCCGTCGGCGGCGAAGAGATCGATGTACTCCTGCCACTTCTTCGAATCGAGAAGATCCGCCTGGCGATAGAGGAACTGCTCGACCGCGTGCTGCACGTCGCCTTTCTTCACCGCCCGTTCCCCATGTACTGCGCCCAGGCCTTCATCTGGTTGCGCATCGGCGCTTCCGACGTGCCCATGTTCGGTCCGGTCTCGACGACGCCGGATTTCTCGGTGTCGCGGCCGAAATGGCGGCCGAAGCTGACCCAGTCGCCGCCTTCAGACGCGAGTCCCTGGTGGATCTTCCAGAAATTCTCCAGGTCGTCGGCGTTGACGAGCGTCGACGGGGAGTTGACGAGGTTGTAATAGGCGAGCGAGCGGCGGTAGATCGGCTCGGGTGCGCCCTTGAGGCGGAAGTGCCAGATCTCGGTGAGGGTGCGATCGACGCCGAGCGGCCGCACCGCGCGCAACTGCTGCAGGGGTGACTGCACCGAGAGGCCAGGATAGATCAGTACGTGGTGGATGTTGACGCCGACGATCTCGTCGAAGCGCTTCTTGCCGTACGCCTTGATCATGATCTTGTCGTAGGCGAGCGTGTCGGGGTCCTGCGGCCGCAAGCCCATGTAGCCGGTCAGGATGCAATGCCCGTACGGATAGTTCAGCGTCTGGAAGTTGTCCCACTTGTCGATCGTGACCGTCGCGAACGCCGACAGCATGTGGTACGACAGCGGCGCCTCGCCCTTCTTCGCGCGCTTGGCGATCTGCTTCTCCACCTCGTGCGCCGCGCGGCCGGTCGACTGGTGCGTGACCGACGGATGCAGCGCATCGAGCTGGTTCTCGAGGAAGATCTTCCAGTTCGAATGCTGGATGACGCGAAAGCAGTTCGGCACGATCTCGACTTCGCCTTCCGGCGCGCGGTCGCACATGTCGTCGAACGCGATCTTCGATTCGCCCAGGAATTCGACCAGCGTCGGACCGTCGGCGGCGAGGCTCGCGAACACGAAGCCACGGTACGACTCTATGCGCGCCGCCTTTTTCATGCTGCAGTCCGGATTGTCGGGTCCGAAGCGCGTCCCCGCGTACCCCGAGTCCATCATCGGGATCGTCCGCAGAGCGCCGTCATGGTGGAACGTCCAGGCGTGATACGAGCAGCGGAAGAATTCGCCGGTGTTGCCGTGCCGGTCGCCGCACATCATGTTGCCGCGATGCGGGCAGCGGTTGTAGAGCACGTGCACCTTGCGATCGGCGCCGCGCACCATCAGCATCGGCTGGCGGCCGATCTGCACCGCGTAGTAGTCGCCCGGCTTCGGCACCTGGCTCTCGTGCCCGCAGTAGATCCAGTACCGCTCGTGGATGCGCTGCATCTCGAGCTCGAAGATGCCCGGGTCGACGTAGACCTCGCGCCGCACCCGATCGGGCTCGACGAGCTTGGAGAGATCGGGAACGCGTTCCTGCAGCATGCAACCTCCTTGACCCTATCCCGTATTTTCTCCATATTACCGCTGCCGCGGCGACCCGCTGCGGCACACTGGAGGAGGAGGGTCGATGAAAGCATCCGGAATCGGGCTGTTGCGCCTGCTTGCCGCCGCAGCACTCGCCTTTGCGGGCACCGGCGTTTCTGCACAGACGGTAAAAATAGGCGTCGTCCTTCCCTTCACTGGAGTGGGCGCGGAGTTCGGCCAGCAGGTGGATCGAGGGATCCAGACGTTCATGAAGCTGAATCCGAATGCGTTCGGCGGGATCAAGGTCGAGCTGGTCAAGCGCGACTCGAAGGCGCCGAGCGGGGCGGATGCGAAGACCGCGGTGCAGGAGCTGATCACGCAGGAAAAGGTGGACATCCTTGCCGGGTTCATCTACTCGCCGGACGCGATCGCTTCGGCGCCGCTCGCAACGGAGGGCAAGAAGCCGATGATCATCATGAACGCGGGCACCGCGTGGATCACCACGCTCTCGCCGATGATCTCGCGCGTGTCGTTCTCGATGTGGCATGCGGGGTACGCGATGGGCGAGGCGTCGGTCACCACGCTCAAGGGCAAGACCGCGGTGGTCGGCTACACCGACTTCCCGCCCGGCAAGGACAGCCTGGACGCGTTCAAGCGCGGGTTCGAAACGAAGGGCGGCAAGGTCATCGACGAGATCCCGATGGGCGGCCCGGGACAGGTGCCCGACTTCACGCCGTTTTTCCAGCGCGCCAAGGACAAGAAGCCGGACGTGTTCTTCGTCTTCGTGCCCTCGGGCGATCACGCGGTCGCAGTGGCGAAGACCTACAGCGCGCTCGGCATGAAGCAGGCGGGCATCAAGCTCGTCGGCCCCGGCGACCTGACGCCCGATCACAAGCTGCAGTCGATGGGCGACGCCGCAGTCGGCATGATCACGATCCATCACTACAACGCCGACCTGCCGAACCCGCTCAACAAGCGCTTCGTCGAACAGTGGAAGAAGGATTTCGGCGCCAACTCGACGCCCGACTTCATGGGCGTGCAGGGCTACGACGGAATGGCAGCGATCGCGCACATGGTCACCTCGCTCAAGGGCAAGATCGAAGCCGATGCGGCGATCAACACGCTGCGCGGCTGGAAGTTCGACAGCCCGCGCGGGCCGATCTCGATCGATCCGCGCACGCGCGACATCGTGATGAACGAGTACGTGAGCGAGCTCGTCAAGACGGGCGGGCGCCTGACGCAGAAGAATATCGCCACGATCAACGCGGTGAAGGACATGTGCAAGGAGTTGAAGGAAGGGCGTTGCAAAGACTAGACGCGCGCCACCCCGCGACTTTGACGAACAACCCGCCGCCCGTGAACGCCTGACGGGCGGCGGTTCTTTTTCATGGATCCCATCAGCATTCTGCTCGGCGGCTTCGCTTCCGGGATGGTGCTGTTCATCGTTTCGGTGGGCTTGTCCGTGACGATGGGGCTGATGGGTTTCGTCAACCTGGCGCACGGCGGCTTCGCGATGCTGGGCGGCTACGCGATCGTGCTCGCAATGCGGCACTGGGGGCTCGGCTTCTTCACGTCGCTCGCGCTCGCTTTCACCGCCGTCGCGGCGCTCTCGGTCGTGCTGGAGCGGCTGTTCTACGCGAAGCTCTACCGCGCGCCCGAGCTCGACCAGGTGCTGTTCACGATCGGCCTGGTGTTCGTGATGACTGCGGCCGTCACGCTCGGCGTCGGCCCCGAGACCCAGGTCGTCGAGTTGCCCGAGTGGCTGCGCGGGCAGACCGATCTCGGCTTCATCCACTACCGTACCTACAGCCTGGCGCTGATCGTGGCGGGGATCTCGCTGGTGCTCGCGCTCTGGCTCGGGTTCGAGCGCA
>Ga0070704_100000546_pt1 | contig 18015 bp, 23 predicted proteins | sample KBSK5252metaG_FD_65467 | JGI IMG/M metagenome (GOLD analysis project Ga0070704, IMG submission 65467) | Corn, switchgrass and miscanthus rhizosphere microbial communities from Kellogg Biological Station, Michigan, USA - KBS K5-25-2 metaG | ecosystem: Host-associated > Plants > Roots >...
GAAGCGGTATGGGAGCGGGTGTCGCTCCTGCAAATCCGCCAGCAGCTCTGCCGCTGCGCCAATCCCGATCCGCAACGGCTCGAGCCGGCGGTGCGGCTGATTCCCTAGAACGCTTTGAAGTGCTCGAAAGGCTGGCGGCAGGAGTGGCAGACGTGCAGGGACTTGCAAGCGGTGGCGCCGAATTCGCTCGCGGTCGACGTGTTGGGCGAGCCGCAGAAGGGACAATCGACGGTGCGGACGGTCCGGCCGAGCGGTACCAGCTGCTCGGCCGTCACCATGTGAGGAGGTGCGATCCCGTACGCCCGAAGCTTTTCCCTCGCCGGTTCCGACATCCAGTCGGTGGTCCACGCCGGCGCGTACACGGTCTTGAGGACGACCTCGCGAAACCCTCCCGCCTCCAGTGCCGCGCGAATGTCGTCCTCGATGACTCGCATCGCCGGGCAGCCGGAGTAGGTCGGTGTAACGGTGACGGTGATGGAATCGCCCAGGATCTGGACGTCCCGTACGACTCCCAGCTCCACGACCGACAGGACAGGAACCTCAGGGTCCTTGACCGTCTCGAGAATCTCGAATGCGCGGTCCGTCCCGTTGACCGTTGACCGTTCACCGTTGACGCTTTTCACCACTTCGCCCCCGGATGCGACCGCGCGACGATCTGCATCTCCGCCAGCATGTGCCCGAGATGCTCGGTATGACGCCCCTTCCGCCCCCCCGTCATCCGCATCGGTCCGTTCGGAATCGTGAGTGTCGCGCGGCCGAGGACATCTCTCACCATCGCTTCCCAGGGAGCGCGGAGCGACTCGAGGTCGGGCGCAATCGCCTGTTCGCGCAGCTCCGCGTCCACGTCGTCCTGCCAGGCCAGCTCGCCGCTCCACGGCCAGAGCTCGTCGAGCGCCGCCTGCATCCGGCGGTGACTCTCGTCGGTCCCATCGCCCAGACGGAGCACCCATTCGCTGCTGTGGCGGAGATGGTACCGCGATTCCTTGTGCGCCTTGGCGGCGAGCGCGGCAAGATCGGCGTGGGTGGAGCCGGAGAGCGCCTGCAGGTGGTGATAACTCCAGGCGTCGAAGAGGAACTGGCGGAGAATCGTAAAACCGAAATCTCCCCTGGGGAGCTCCAGCATCTGCAGGTTGGTGAACCGGTTCTCGTCGCGCCAGTACGCCAGCGCGTCTTCGTCCCTGCCCTGGCCTTCGATCCGTCCGGCGAGGCGGAGGAAGTTGGTCGCCTGGCCGAGGAGATCGAGCGCGATGTTGGCGGTGGCGATGTCCTCCTCGAGCACCGGCCCGTGCCCGCACCACTCGGAATTCCGGTGGCCCAGCACCAGACGGTCGTCGCCCAGGCGCAGGAGATACTCAACCAGAGGTGCCTGATGCCTGTTGCCTGTTGCCTGCTGCCCGGCCGCCGTCATTTCATACCGCGGGGAACTTTGTAGAACTGGGGATGCCGGTACGGCTTGTCGTTTCCCGGATCGAAGAACGGCCCCGCTTCCTCCGGACTCGAGGCGGTAATCGCGGCGCTCGGCACCACCCAGATGCTCACCGCTTCGCCCCGCCGGGTGTACACGTCGCGCGCGTTCTGCAGCGCGATTTCGGCGTCGGGGGCGTGGAGGCTGCCGGCGTGCTCGTGCGGCGCGCCGCCCGGCGGCTGGGTGAACACTTCCCAGAGGGGCCAGTCGTTGCTCATGCCGCACTCTGCTTCCGGTGCTTCGCCGCATGCGCGGCCGCGGCCTCGCGCACCCAGGCGCCCTCGTCGTGCGCCTTGTTCCGCGCCGCGAGCCGTTCCTTGTTGCAGGGCCCGTTGCCGGTGATCACCTGGTGAAACTCGGCCCAATCGATCGGCCCGGAAATCCAGTCACCCGAGGCCGCATCCTGCGTGAGAACGGGGTCGGGCATCGTGAGCCCGATCGCGTGCGCCTGCGGGACGGTGAGATTCACGAAACGCTGGCGGAGCTCGTCGTTGCCCTTCTGCTTGACCCGCCAGCGCAGCAGCTCGGCGCTGTTGGGACTCTCCTTGTCGCTCGGGCCGAACATCATGAGCGACGGCCACCACCAGCGATCGAGCGCGTCCTGCGCCATCGCCCGCTGCGCCGGGGTGCCGGCGGCGAGGGTGGCCATGATCTCGTAGCCCTGGCGCTTGTGGAAGTTTTCTTCCTTGCAGATCCGGATCATGGCCCGCGCATAGGGGCCGTAGGACGCCTTGGCGAGCATCGTCTGATTGACGATGGCGGCGCCGTCCACCAGCCATCCGATGGCCCCCATGTCGGCCCAGGTCAGCGTCGGATAATTGAAGATGCTGGAGTACTTGGCGGTGCCGGCCAGCAGCTGATCAATCAGCTCGTCGCGTCCGGTGCCGAGGGTCTCGGTGCCGCAATAGATATAGAGCCCGTGCCCTGCCTCATCCTGCACCTTGGCGAGCAGCGAAATCTTCCGGCGGAGCGAGGGGGCGCGGGTGATCCAGTTTCCTTCCGGCAGCATCCCGACGACCTCGGAGTGGGCATGCTGCGACATCATCCGGATCAGCTGCTTCCGGTAGCGTTCCGGCATCCAGTCCTTGGGCTCGATCGTCTCGCCCCGCTCGATCCGGGCTTCGAACTCGGCTTCCATCGAGGCACTCCTCCAATCCGCTTACTCGGCAAGCACTTACGCTCGAAGCGGAAATATACCACGCTGAAGGCCGTCGACGGGCCCGGGAGGTATGCACCGATCTGCGTGAGCATTCCGATCGCCTGACGAATAGCTGATAGCCGATAGCAGATAGCTGTTCGTATATTGCCATCATCTCCGATGGGAAGACTCACGTGACTCAGCCTCCATTCTACTCGTCGGTCCTCGATGCCGGGACAGTACACACCGGCATCGTGGACGGCGTCGCGACCATCCGGTTTGCCCATCCCAAGAGCAACTCGCTGCCCGGGGCACTGCTCGGCAAGATCGCGGAGACGATTGCGTTGATGGGGCAGGAAGCGGCCGCCCGGGTGATCGTGCTGCGAAGCGAAGGGAGCGGTCCGTTCTGCGCCGGGGCGTCATTCGACGAATTCAAGGCGGTCAAGGACGCCGCCGGGGGGAAGCAGTTCTTCTCGGGATTCGCGAAAGTGATTCTGGCGATGATCCGGAGTCCAAAGTTCGTGGTGACCCGGGTCCACGGAAAGACGGCGGGAGGGGGCGTCGGGCTGGTGGCTGCGTCCGACTATGCCATCGGAGTGGAGGGGGCGTCACTCAAGCTGAGCGAGCTCGCGCTCGGGATCGGGCCCTTCGTGGTCGGTCCGGTCATCGAGAAGAAGATCGGGCTCGCGGCGTACACGGCGATGGCGATCGACGCCGACTGGCGGAGTGCGGCGTGGGCGGAGCGGCATGGGCTGTACGCCGAGGTGCTCGAAACGGTGCCGGCGCTCGATCACCGGGTGGACGAATTCGCCAGGAAGCTCGCGGGGTATGATCCGGAGGCGGCCCGGCAGCTCAAGGAAGTGCTCTGGCAGGGGACGGAGGAGTGGCCTGAGCTGCTCGGCGCGCGGGCGGAGATAAGCGGGACGCTGGTGTTGTCGGAGTACACCCAGAAGGCGGTGTCGAAGTAGCGGGTCACCCCGGAGGAGGCAACCGGGCATGTCCGAATCATGGGGTACCCGACTCGACCGCTGGAAATTCAATCTCTTTCCCGCCTACCGGGGCACCGGAGGGCGGGTTACGTACATCCGGCATGATTGGTCTCTGGTCCGCGTTACCGTGCCGCTTTCCTGGCGAACCAGGAACTATGTCGGCTCGATCTATGGAGGCAGCCTGTACGGAGCGGTCGACCCGATCTACATGCTCATGCTGATGCGGTGCCTGGGCAGCGACTATGTCGTATGGGACAAGGCAGCGACGATCCGGTTTCGCCGGCCGGGCCGCTCCCGCCTCACGGCCACATTCCAGCTCGAGCCGGGCGTCGTCGCGGGCATTCGCGAGGACCTCACCCGGTTACCGAAACTGGATCGCGTATTCACCGTCGAGCTGGTGGATCAGTCCGGGGTCGCCCACGCCGTCGTGGAGAAGACGATCCACGTGAGCAGGCGCTCCCCGATCGCCGGCTGAGAACAGGAGAACCTGATGCCCACCATCTGCCGGCTGCTGCAACTGGCGCCCGACCGGGCACGAGCGCTCCTTGCAAAGCCGGATGAGCTGCAGCAGGCCATCGCCTCGTCGCGTGTGTATACCGACGTCTACCGCTATTGGGATGGGATCCAGTTCCTGCTCGCGCGGCACCGGCCGGGAACGGCGGCGGCGCGCTGGCTCGAGCTTGGCACCGCCGTCTCGGCGGCATCCGGGGACATCCCGGCGTCGCGCGTCCTGCTTCCGGATGAGGTCGCACCCCTCGCCGCCGAGCTCCGCACGATCGAGCCCGACGATCTGGCGCCGCACTATGACGCGGCCGAGCTGGACGAAGCGAAGATCTATCCCCGGAGCTGGGTCGAATGGGAGGAGACCTTCGACCCGCTGGGTCAGATGCTGGAGCACTGCTCATTCCTCCAGAGCTCGGCAAGAGGGTGCGCCGAAGCCCGCAATGCACTGCTACTCCATTTCGAATTCCTGGACGACGGGAGTGTTTAATGATGAACGCCATCATCAATTCCATTGACGGGGAATACCGCCGCTACAAGGCGCTGGCCGAAGCCGCGCTCGAACAAGTGCCCGAAGCCAGCCTGTCGACTCCGGGGCCTTCCGGCGGCAACTCACTCGCCATCATCTGCTGGCATGTCTCCGGCAATCTGCAATCGCGGTTCACCGATTTCCTCGACAGCGACGGTGAAAAACCTTGGCGGCAGCGCGAGGAGGAGTTCGCCGCGCGGACGGTCTCCCGGGACGATTTGCTCGCGAAGTGGGCGCAGGGCTGGAAGGTCCTGCTCGACACGCTTGCTGCATTGACCGACGCCGATCTTGCCAGGTCGGTGATCATCCGGACCCGGCCGCTCACGGTGCACGAAGCGTTGCACCGCTCGCTGGCACACACGAGCTACCATGTCGGCCAGATCGTGTATCTGGCCCACATGATCCGGGGCGCCGACTGGCGCTATCTGAGCATTCCTCCCGGCGGCTCGGCGGCGTACAATGCCGACCCGAAGCTGGACAAACCGTCGGAGCAGGCCGGCGCACTGCGCGCGAGGCCGGCGAGGTGAGCCAGGCAGCGAACCTGTTGGGCCCGCGCAGGTCCGTTCTCTTCACCCTCGCGGTGATCTTCTCCACCGTCCTGCCCTCGGAGGTGCTCCCGGCCCAGCCCGCCCCGAGCGCCCCTGCTATCTGCTGGCGCGATGGCTGGAGAGCCTCCTGCCGGGCGGTCGTCATCACCAACCTCGGCCTCCTCGCGATCGGCGGACGCCAGGAGACGGTGACCGGGACGGATCCAATCACGGGAGCGCCCACCGGATTCTCCCACGAACTCGGTATCAATGCCCGGGCAACGGGGGACTGGGGCGTTCTGCTGAAAGTGGGGCGGCGCGATGCGCTGGGAGTCTCGGTCCTGGGCTCGGTGGAATCACGGCGCCATGGGAAAGACTCCGAGCTCGGCGCGTTCGTGGTCTATCGCCGCTGGATAAGGAACGAGCAGAGTATCGATCTCGGCGTGGGAACGCCTGTCATCCTCCGGAACTCCGGCGCGCTACGGTCACCCTACGGGCTGGTCCGGCTCAACCTCAACAATCTGTTGAGCTTCGTGCTTCGCCCCGAGGTACGCCGATCCCTCGATTTCGATACAGGGATCGCCCGGAGGCAATCCTTGATGTTCGTCTCAACCGGGGTCGAGGTCGGCGAGAAACCCGGCTTCTTCCTCTCGGCGCTCGGTGGTGCGATCCTGGGGATCGTGACACTGATCGACCTTCACAACAGCAACTGACTCGTGACTCAAATCGGAAATGTGATCGAATCGATCGGGGGAACCGCTCTGGTCGAGCTCACCCACGTCGTGCCCCCGGATCACGCCCGGGTTCTCGTGAAGGTCGAAAGCAGCAACCCGACCGGAAGCATGAAGGACCGGATGGCGCTCTCGGTGGTGGACCGCGCGGCGGCGTCGGGCCGCCTCGTCCGAGGCGGGAGGCTCTTCGAGTATACCGGAGGCAGCACCGGGACTTCCCTCGCGCTGGTCTGCTCCGCGAGGGGATTCGCGATCACGGTGGTCACCTCCGATGCCTTCAGCATCGAGAAGCGGGACCATATGCGCGCCCTTGGGGCGGAGGTGATCGAAATTCCCAGCGATCAGGGGCAGATCACCAGGAATCTCATCGACACCATGATGGCCAAAGCCCAGTCGCTCAGCACTTCGCCGGGGGGATTCTACGCCGATCAGTTCAACAACCCCGACGTGGTCGAGGGTTATGCGCCGCTGGGCGAGGAGATCTGGGACCAATCCGGCGGAAGTGTGAACGCGTTCGTTCAGGCGGTAGGGACTTCGCATTGCATCACCGGCGTCGCCCGGACGCTGCGCGCGCGGAGTCCCGATGTCATGATCGTGGCCGTGGAGCCCGCCGAGTCGCCGGTCCTGTCCGGAGGAGCGCCAGGGTCGCACAAGATCGAAGGCATCGGTGCGGGGTTCGTGCCGCCGCGCTGGAACCCGGAGGTTGCAAACGCGATCGAGGCGGTGCCGACACTGGAAGCGAAGGATATGGCCAGGAGGCTGGCAAAGGAGGAAGCGCTCTTTGCCGGAACCTCCGCGGGAGCGAACGTCGTCGCGGCGGTGCGGGTCGCCAAACGCCTCGGTCCGGGGCGGACGGTGGTGACCCTGCTTTGTGACTCGGGGCTCAAATATCTGTCCACTGATCTCTACTCCAGCCGTTAGAGAAGGCGCCGAACCCATGACTGGTCCTGCACCGCTGTCACCCAGCGACCATCTCGAGGTCGTCGTCGATGGGCGACAGGTGGAAGCGCAGCTCACCCGGTTTCCGGCAACCGGAAATGGCGCGCGTCAACCCAGGTGGATGCTTCGGATCGACGGCGGGCCGGTCCTGCGCGGTCCCCTCACCTGGGACGGTGCCATGGTCCCGGAGGTCGAGCGAACCGCGATCGTCACATTCGTCCGCGAGCGCAGGGCGGTGGCAGCCCGGTACGTCGCGGAACACGGCGAGATCCTGCGGCGCATGAGCGATGCAGGACAACTCGGAATCCTTGCGGATGCGCTGGGTGTCTCGCCGGAGGATCTGGTTTCCGGGGAGCCCGGAACGCAGGGAACGGCGTAAGGGTGTTCACGCCGCTTCTGCCCCAGCGCCTCGACAACGCCTACCGCGGGCAGCGGCTCGCGCTCTGGCTCTTTGGCGTGGTGCTTCTCATGAAGAGCGCCATGAGCCTCAACTCCATCTTCAACAGCTACTTCGTGGCGAGCTCGGCCGATGGGATTCCCCTCGATACCTACCCCGCCGGCGCCGCGGGGACGATCGCTGCGCTGTTCGCACTGCTCGGCCTCTCCCATGCCGTGGTCTGCCTGCTCGGCGTCGTGGCGCTGGTTCGTTACCGCAGCCTGATTCCCCTCCTCTTTGTGCTCTTCCTGCTGGAACACCTGAGCAAGACGGTCATCCTTTATTTCAGGCCCATCGAGAGAATCGGCGCCCCACCCGCATCGATCATCAACCTCATCCTCCTCTCCCTGCTGGTTATCGGGCTCGGGCTCTCACTCTGGAGCCGTGATCGCGCGGGCGCTGCCGGGACCGGCTGAGAGATCCATCTCGACATCATGGCCAGGATAGAGCTGACCGGGGAGATCGCCGCGCCGGTGTCGCGCTGCTTCGACCTGGCGCGAAGTGTCCGGGCCCACCTTCACTCCACCGCTGGCACCGGCGAACGGGTCGTCGGCGGGGTGACCGACGGACTCCTGGAGCTCGGGGACGAAGTCACGTGGGAGGCGCGCCACTTCGGGGTTCGCCAGACCCTCACGAGCCGGATTACCGAATTCGAACGCCCGCGTCACTTTCAGGATGTGATGACTCAGGGTGCGTTCAGGCGCTTCGTCCACGATCACTACTTCGAGCCGACATCAAAGGGCACCCTGCTGCGAGATGTGGTCGAGTACCGCGCCCCGTTGGGGATCCTCGGCAGGTTGGCCGAGTCGCTGTTTCTCAGCCGATACCTGCGCCGCTTCCTGGTCCTGCGGAATGATGCGCTCCGAGAGCTGGCTCAATCGGACCACTGGCGCGAGTTCATTCCCCCGGAGTGAGAAGAAACTCCGTGAACGATTGACAGCGCGGAACCGCGCCGCTAGCTCTCACAGAGGTGACTTGCGTAGTGGAGGTTCCATGACCCGCCGCCGCCGCTGGAAGGTTCTGGCCTTCCTGCCCCTCGCCGTACTCGCGTGTTCCTCGACGCTCGAACCTCGCGAGAACGTGACGCTCTTGGTCACGAATGAGACCTGTGAGACCGGCACCTGCAGTCCGCTCCGCATTCTCGGCTTTCCGGATAATCAGCCCGCGACGCCGGGAGGTTTCTGGTCGATCGAGCTGGGCGTCCTCACCGGTCCATCTGCTTGCCTGACGTTGCCGGCTTCGCGCGAATTCCACGTCACCGAAGTGCCCGGGGGCAAGACGACGACCTATCGGTGGACGTCGGCCAATGGTCTTTCGCTCGGCGCTCAGCCTGCGTCCGAATCGCAGCTGCTGGCCAGACCGAGCACCGCCGAGTTCATTCCTGCCTCGATGGAGGCGTGGTCCGTCACGCTGCCGGGCGACGGCGACGCGTCCCCTGCGGTCGTCTGTACTCCTTGACGAACAAAGCTTTGGTGTGGCCCGGGAGATGGGCGTGCCGTGCCGCCTGACCCGGGAGGACACCGCCCGCCCGTTCTGGTGCTCCTGGTCGCCCTGGTGGTGCTCGTTCTTGCCGGCTGGGGGTTCACGCGATTCTACATCAGCAGCGGAGTCCGTGAGTGCCATGCGCTGTACCGGGCCGCGAAAACGGCGGCAGATACCGCGGGGGTGGACACGACCGTGACTCCTGGAAGCCGGAAGCAGCAGGACCCCGCGACGTGCGGTCACTGGCGGACCTCCGCGCGCTGGCGATGAGGAGCTTATGGCCATGACGTTCAAGCCCGCGACCTGGTATCCGATCGCCGTCGTCCTGAGCATCGCCAATGTCGTCGGAGCCTGGTTCGCGGCACGGACAGGGGGGCCGATGCATGCGGGCGTCCACACCGCGCTCGCCGTCGCGTTCGGGTTGTGGGCCGGACGCCTCCGGCAGGGCTCCGGTGAGCGGGACCTGCAGTCCGGGCTCGAAGCGCTCGAGCTGGAGATGAATACGCTGCGGGAGGAAGTGCGCGAGCTGCAGGAACGGGTGGACTTCGCCGAGCGGATGCTGGCACAGGTGCCCGAGGCGCGTCGGGTGGACCCGCTGCACTAGCGCCAACCCTCTTAACGAATGCGAGGTCCAGCATGCCCCCAGGCACGCTGGACCTCGCTACTCCATGACCGATCGGCGCGGGAGACGCCGGTCGCAGGTTACTGCGTCTTACCAGCTCCCGGCAATCCGCGCCTTTCGTGGGTCACTAGACACTGGATCACCTCCTCGGTAGCAGGGTGGACATGAGGGGGGTACGGGAGGGAATTTACAGAATGATGGACTACGGTGCAAAGCCGGGGGCCTCCCCGTCCGCACGTGCCTTCGGTCCGTTGCTCACGTTGCTGGTCTTCCTGGCCACGGCAATCGTTGCGCGCCCCGCCCGGGCCCAGTCCCTGATGGTCCAAGCCGTCGCGGCCCATTCCAGCCACTCGCTGCTCGGCAGCCAGACCGGGTTTGGCCTCGTCGCCGGATCCCGCGTCGGCCGTAGTCAGACCTCGCTTCGCTTCAGCCTCGCCCGGCTCACCGGGAGTGCGCGGCGAACCGGTGTCGCATGTGCGGGACTCATCATGCCCGGCACCTGTCCCACGGAACCACTGCGGGACGACGCTCGAACGATCACCGGGTCGGTGACGCTGAACGCCCCGGTGTGGCGGCTGGGTCCGGTGACTTTCGCGCTCGGCGGGGGTTTGGCTCTCGGATGGGTTCGAAGCCAGACCCACGGCCTCTCCAGCGGCCACACGCTCTCCGCCGACAAGACGTGGGTGGGCCTCGACGCAGGGGTCGAGACGGCGTTCCGGCCCTGGCAGCAACTTCCCGTCGCCCTGGTGCTCGGGGCAGGCCTCGGAGCCTTCAGGCCAATGAAGTACGACGACGTCGTCGACGGATATACACCACTCGACGCCTCGTCGAGCCTCACCCGGCTCTGGCTCGGCGTCGCGTGGTATCCGCGCCCGCAGTGAACCGGCCTGCGATCCCTAACCCGCAGTAGGGCCGTGCCTAGACCGGCGTCGAGATGTCGCTCACCTGCGGTGCATCGAGGCGCTTCGGGGACTCCTGACGGGGAAGCATTCGTTCGGCGAAATCGAGACGTTCGGCGAGCTCCGCCAGCTCGCGGGTGAATTCCGCGTGGCGCAGCGCCTGGCGGTCCAGTACCGCGGCCAACCGGGTGTCGATCAGCTCTTCCGCCTCCGCCAGCCGAGCGGCCACGGATTCGAGACGGGCCAGCTCGGCCTCCCCCAGCCGCGATGCGCGGGGGGAGCGCCGCAGCCCGAGGGCAGCCAGCACTCGCCTCGGCACCCGGGCAAGGAATGCCAGAGCCGTTGCGGCGTAGTGCAGCGGATTGATCGTGCGCCCCAACGCCATGTACCGGCCGCCTTCGTACACGCCGAGCGCCATGTCCAGTACGTCGAGGATCTCCTGATCCAGGCCGTCGCCGTGACGGGCGCTGAAGATCCGCTGAAGCACCTCGACCCGGCCCAGCGTCACCCCCGGATCGGTGGTTGCCACGGATCCGGCCGAGCCGCCCAGGCCGGCCGCGCGGACGATCTCGATCACCCGCGGCAGCATCTGATTGATCCGGGAGCGGGCCGCCTGCGCCCCTTCCCAGTCCATCGGCACGTCGTTGACGTCCCGCTCCGACCGCTCGAAGTAAGTCTCCACCTGTTCGCGGAAGAGCCGGAGCTCGCGCGTTCGATGGAGATTCCGGACGATGGTGAGCCGATCGTGGGGTTTCATCCCCGGAATATTAAGCGAATTCACGGCCCTGACGTAGATTGTCTCGATCCTGGTCGATGGAGGCGGTGAGCACTTGAGGTGGAGCGCGGCCGGTTTCCTGCTTTTTCTCGGCGCAATATCTGCCGCAGCGCAAGCGCCGCCCGCTTTCAGCTGCCGTCCGACGCTGGCACCTCGCGGCGGCGGTCCCCAGGTCGCCGACACCGCCTTCGATCCGCCGCTGCCGCAGCCAGCGTTCCCCCGGGACAAGGGACCATTGGTGTTTCTCGACGAGGGGCACTTCAACTTCCACACTCTCGCCGGCCGGTACGCGCCTTTCGCCCGGCTCCTCCGCCGCGACGGGTTCGTGCTGCGCCCGCTCAAAGCACCGTGGACCGAGGCCGCGCTGGCCCCCGCCAAAGTGCTCGTCGTCGCGAATGCCATCGCCGAACGTAACGCGCGCGGCGACTGGTCCCTTCCCACGCCTTCCGCGTTCACCGAGAAAGAGATCGAGGCCATCCGGGATTGGGTGGCCGGTGGCGGCGCGTTGTTTCTCATCGCCGATCACATGCCGTTCCCCGGGGCGAATGCGGCCCTCGCCGAGGCCTTCGGCATCCGGTTCAATAACGGCTTCGCCACCGACAGCACCTGCGACGCCGCTGAATTCGTCTTTCGCCGCGCCGATGGATCACTGGCCGACGATCCGGTGACGATGGGGCGCCAACGCCTCGAACAAATCGACTCGGTACGCACCTTTACCGGACAGGCCTTTCGAGTGGGCGGCGACGCCAGACCGCTGCTCAAACTTGCCAAAGGCGCGGTGGTCCTGATGCCGGTCAAGGCGTGGGAATTCAGCGACAGCACGCCCCGGCTCCCTGCCGACGGCATGCTTCAGGGCGCCGTTCTGGTGCACGGCAAGGGGAGAGTCGCCGTCTTCGGCGAGGCCGCGATGTTCTCGGCGCAGGTCTCCGGCGCCCAGCGCCGCCAGATGGGAATGAACGCTCCCGCCGCGGTGCAGAACCCGCAGTTTCTGCTCAATGTGATGCACTGGCTCGTGGGTATGCTCGAGAAGCACTGACTTCGCGTCGGAGTGTCTGCTGATCCATCACTCCTAGGATGATCGCGAGCGCGGCGGGCGCCGCGAAGCTCCCCGCTCGCTCCACGAATTCCCAGATGGGAGCTCCTGCCGCCAGGTACAGCGACTCGGTCGCGAGCTTCCAGCACACGACGAATGCGAGCAGGCTCGCCGTCGGCCAGGCGGCCACCAGGACAGCGAGCAGAATCTCGAACCATCCGAGGAGCGGCGTCGACCCCGGCGGAAGCCCGATCGCCGCGTAGTTCCCCGCTAAAACCGGCTTGCCCATGACGCCGAGCGCCCCGTGGCCCACCAGAAGGAGGCAGGTGGTCCATTGGAGAACCTGCCGCACCAGACGTTCCGACATCACGGCAGTGGAACGGGCCGGAAGATCTTCCACCGTGTCCCGCCAGCGCTTCGGTATGCCATTGAGCAGCAGGAAGGCGAGCGGCACCCCGTAGTTGCCGGCTCGTTCCAGCGCTTCGAAGACACTCTCCCCTGCAAGTGGCCGGAGGAGCGCCGTCCAGAGCGCCCAGACCGCCATGTACATCACCGGCAGACGGGTCGGGCCGAACAACAGCGCCATTCCCGCCAGCACATCGATCGCCCCGATCACCGGCATCAGGTCCCAGGCCCATGATTCCGGAATCCCGACCACGCCGAAATAGGGAATCCACGCCGCCTTGGTGATGAATCCGAATGCGCCGTGCCCGATGAAGCACAGCGCGGCGCCGATCCGAAGTACCCAGTATGTACGCATCGCCGTTACGGCTGACTGCTCTCGAACCGCAGGATGATCGACTCGGCCCGGCCCGCCTGCTGCTCCGACTCGCGCACGATGATGTGCACGATTCCTTTTCTGGTCTGCCCCATGGCGTGGAACTCCCGCGGGGCGACCGTCTCGAGCGCGCTCACCTGGAGTGGTCCATGCTCGGCGAACAGCTTCGCATAGGACGCGAGGCGGTCTGCGACGGGGCGACTCGGATCTTCGACCAGTGACGTCTCGATGAACCGCCGCATCAGCGCCGTGTCCCCCGAGCTGAAGGCACCGACATAGCGCTCGGCAAGCCGCCCGATCGGTGTATCAGGATAGGAAACCGGTCCCGCGCCCGGTGGCGCCGCGGCGTGCGGCGGCGGCGCGCCATGTCCCGGCGGTGCGGAAACGGGCCCCGCCGGCTGCGGGTCTACTCCCGCCAGCGCACGCCAATCCGCGAGCAGGATCTTGCCGACCAGCTCGATCCCGCCGCTGTCGGTCGTTCGCACCACCGCGGCCTCGCTCTCCGCGATGTCGCCGGGCTTGATACCGGGCACGTGGGTCTCGATCACGAAGTGATGGGTCACGAGCAGACGGTTGGTTCCGCGCTTCGGCACGACGGCAATCAGCAGGCGTTGCTCGTCGGTGGCCGGGAAGGTGCGAAGCACCATGGTGGCCGTCGCGGGACCGGCGGCGTACTCCGCGGTCTCCATCGTCCGGTACATCGGGCTCGCGATGATTTCGCTGAATGGAATGCCGTACTTCTTGAAGACGACGCCCATCAGCCGGGCGTCTCGAACCCCGTCGTCGTTGAGATTGCGTTGCTGGGCCCGCGACGCCGGCACGTAACCCATCGCTTCCTGGAATGTGCGATCGGTGCGTGCGTGGCGGAGGACGATGGTGTAGCCGCCATGCTTGAGCGCAGCCATGAGCGGCTCGCCCCGAAGCTCGGGAACCGGGGCGGGTGCGGCCACCAGCTGCGTGGCCAGGACGAATGTGGAGAGCAGGGCGTGCATCGACGGGTCCTCCGGGGGTCGGGTCTCGGTTGGTGCTGCTCGAGACATGACTCCCGGCGACTCCCGATGGATTCCGATTGGTCCGGTGTTTTCGCCGAACGGTCTTTCCGGCCCGCTGAACGGGCCGGGGGCTACGGGCTCACGGCAGGAGCGGCAGGCCGGGCAGCAGTTTCTCGATCGTAATCGGGAAGTCCCGCACCCGTACCCCGGTGGCGTTGAACACCGCATTTGCCACCGCCGCATTCGCGCCGCAGTGGCCCAGCTCACCGACACCCTTCGCTCCCAGCACGTTGGCCTTCGCGTCGAAGCCGTCGAGCAGCACGGCGTCGATGTCGGGGATGTCAGCGTGCACCGGTATCAGGTATCCCGCCAGATCATGATTCAGAAATGAGCCGGTGCGCGGCTCGACCAGCGCTTCTTCGTGCAGCACCGAGCTCACGCCGAAGGTCATCCCGCCGATGAGCTGAGAGCGCGCCGTCTTGGGGTTGAAGATCCGTCCCGCCGAGAAGACTCCCAGCATCCGCCGAAGCCGGATCTCGGCCGTATCCGCGTCCACACCGACCTCGGCGAAGTGCGCCCCGTAGGCGTGGATCGCGTAGTCACGGTAGTTCGGATCCTTCCACATCGCGGCGATCTCGCCCTCCGCCTCGATACCTTCGGCGGGGACCTTCTCGTTCTTCAGCCTTTCGCGCAGCGCGAGACAGGCGTTGTAGACCGCGGTACAGGTGTTGGTCGCGCCGAACGAACCGCCGGAGCCCGCCCCGGGTGGATAGCCCGAGAACCCGATCGCGACCTCGATACGTTCGAGGGGCAGGCCGAGCGTATCGGCCGCGACCTGCGCGACGATCGTGTAGGTGCCGGTGCCGAGGTCGGTGATGTCCGACCGCACGAGTGCCGTCCCGTCCGGCATCATGCGGACCGTGGCCTTGCTCGGCAGCTGGAACTGCATCCGCACCGCGGCGGCCATTCCGTAACCGACCAGCCAGCGGCCATCTCTCACGCCGCCGGGCCGCGCGGGGCGGCGCTCCCAGCCGAACCGGCGCGCTCCCTCGCGCATGCACTCGACCAGCCGCCGCTCGCTGAAGGGCTGCCCGGTCTCGGGATGGACCGGCGGCTCGTTCTGAATGCGGAACTCGATCGGGTCCATGTCGAGCGCGATGGCCAGCTCGTCGATGGCGGACTCGAACGCCAGAAGGCCGGACGCCTCGCCCGGGGAGCGGACGTCCTCCCCGCGCGGCAGGTCGAGGTCGGTGAGCCGGTGCCGCGTCAGCCGGTTGGGGGCAGAGTACATCGGGCGCGCCGAGGTCGCCGTCTGCTCGGCGTACTGCGCGATCGGGTTGTTGTGCATGATGACGTCGTGACCGAGGGCCACCATGCTGCCGTCCCGCGTCGCGCCGAGCCGGACCCGCTGATTCGTCATCGGCCTGAGGCCGAGAAGCTGGAAGATCTGTTGCCGCGTCATCACCACCTTGACCGGCGCTTGCAATTCCCGCGCGGCGAGCGCCGCCAGGATCGTCTCGGAATGGATACCGAGCTTCGAGCCGAATCCGCCGCCGACGAATGGGGACACGATGTGAATGCGCTCCGGGTCCATCTGGAGGGTGCTGGCGATCGCGGTGCGGGCTTCGCCGACGATCTGCGAGGCGACACAGACCACCAGATCACCTTCACTCGGCACCACCATGCAGGCATGCGGCTCCATCGGCTGAGCGAACTGGTAGGGCGTCGTGTAGGTCTGGTCGATTCTCACCTCGGCGCCGGCGAATGCGCGGGCGAAGTCGCCGACCGCGCTCTCGGTGGCCATCCCGCCGTTGACCGACTTGGGAGCCCAGGCCTGCTCGAGCCGCGTGGACAAATCGAACCGGCCCGGCTCGCCCGCATAGGTGACGACCACGAGATTCGCCGCTGCGCGGGCCTGCTCGTATGTCTCGGCGACGACGAACGCCACCGGCTCGCCGTAGTGACGCACCTCGGGCCGGGCGAGAGTCGGGAAGGCCCGCGAGTACTCCGAAACCTTTGGATCGGCCTCACCCTGCGGCGGCGCGTTGCGATGGGTCATCACCATGCGCACGCCGGGCGCCTGCTCCGCGCCCGTCGAGTCGATCGCCGTGATGCGCCCCTTGGCGATCGTGGCGCCGACGATGAAGCCGTAGAGCGGCTGCCCCGCATTCCAGTGCTCGGCGGCGTAGGTGGCTTGGCCGGTCACCTTGGGGGGGCCGTCGGTGCGGTTGATGGGCTGTCCGATGAGCGTGACCATGGCTCAAGCCTCCCCTGCCGCGAGCGCCAGTGTGCGGCAGAGCGTCCGCTGTGCAAGGTCGATCTTGAAATCGTTGTGGCCGCGTCCGACCGCGCCTTTCATGGCCGTCTCCGCGGCCGAGCGATAGGTCGCCATGGTGGCGGGACGGCCCACCAGCTCGGCCTCCGTCTCGGGCGATCGCCACGGCTGGTGGGCCACGCCTCCGAACGCGATTCGCGCCGCCGTGATCGCGCCGCGCTCCGCGGCAACGATTACGGCGACGGAAACGAGCGCGAACTCGTAGGAGGCCCGGTCGCGCACCTTGCGATAGATCTGGCGGCCCGGCGGTGGTACGGGCAGGACCACGCCGGTGATCATTTCGCCGGGGCGGAGGACGGTCTCCACATGGGGTGTGTCGCCGGGGAGACGATGGAAGTCTCCGATGGCCACGGTGCGGGTGGCGCCGCCGGGGCCGAGGATTTCGATCCGGGCGTCGAGCACGGTCATGGCGACGGCCATGTCGGAGGGGTGGGTCGCGATGCAGGACTCGCTCGCGCCCAGGATCGCGTGGATCCGGTTGATCCCCCCGATCGCGGAACAGCCGGTACCGGGCTCCCGCTTGTTGCAAGCGGAGGGTGTGTCGTAGAAGTAGGGGCAGCGAGTGCGCTGGAGGAGGTTGCCACCGACCGACGCCTTGTTGCGGAGCTGTCCCGAAGCGCCGGAGAGGAGCGCTTCGGTGAGGACGGGGTAGCGGCTCCTGACTCGCGCGTCGGCCGCGGTATCGGAGTTGGCCGCCTGTGCGCCGATCCGGAGCCCGCCGTCGGCGAGCTCCTCGATCGCTCTCAATGGCAGGCGGCTGATGTCGACCAGATGCGTTGGACGCTCGATCTCAAGCTTCATCAGGTCGAGCAGGTTGGTCCCACCGCTGATGAACCGGGCGCCGGGTCCGGCACTGGTGACGGCGGCGATCGCGGCGTCCGCGCTGATTGCGCGCTCGTAGGTGAAGGCTCTCATCGCCGGGCTCCTTCCGCCACCTCGCGGATGGCCGCGACGATGTTGGGGTAGGCGGCGCAGCGGCAGATGTTCCCGCTCATCCGCTCGCGGATCTCCTCCCCGGTGAGCGTAATGCCCGGCGCGGTCACGTCGGCGGTGGCGTAGCTGGGCCATCCCGCTTTCGCTTCGGCGAGCATGCCGACGGCGGAACAGATCTGGCCTGGTGTGCAGTACCCGCACTGGAAGCCGTCGTGCTCGATGAAGGCGGCCTGGAGCGGGTGCATTGCCTCGGGCGAGCCCAGCCCCTCGATCGTGGTGATGTCGTCGCCCTCGTGCATGACGGCAAGGGAAAGGCACGAGTTGATCCGCCGGCCGTCGACCAGCACGGTACAGGCGCCGCACTGGCCGTGGTCGCAGCCCTTCTTGGTGCCGGTGAGGTGGAGGTGCTCGCGCAGTGCGTCGAGCAGGGTGGTGCGCGTGTCGAGCTCAGCAGTCCGTTCGGAGCCGTTGACGCGAAGCCGGATGGAGGCCATGGTTTGCTCCGAGGCGTGACAAGAGTCCGGTGGCAGCGGCCGGTTCGTTACACCTAATATCTGAATTCGCCGTCCGTCAAGGAATACTGGAAATGAAGCTGCGGCCTTTCCGAGGTAGCTTCCGGTCACCCAGCGGGTTTCCGGATGGGGTTCAGGGCGGGAATATCGCAGCGAAGCGGGGACGCAGCGATCTTCGGTGTGGTGCGGGGCTGGGCGGCAGGCAAGTCGGTATACCGGAGCAGCTTCCGCGAGATTTGATATTTCCCAGTTCGGCAAATAGGCTGCGGTCGAGGGTCGAGCTTGCAGCATAAGTATTGGTTAGGTGGCGCGGAGGCTACCAGGTCACGCCGTGGAAGTGCCCCTAGGCTGCGGCACTCCATCAGGATCATGCTCGACTTCAGGACACCCTCATCAGGG
>Ga0070704_100000551_pt1 | contig 17980 bp, 14 predicted proteins | sample KBSK5252metaG_FD_65467 | JGI IMG/M metagenome (GOLD analysis project Ga0070704, IMG submission 65467) | Corn, switchgrass and miscanthus rhizosphere microbial communities from Kellogg Biological Station, Michigan, USA - KBS K5-25-2 metaG | ecosystem: Host-associated > Plants > Roots >...
ACCCGTTCAAGATGGCGCATTCGTCGAGTGTATCAAACGAGCTCGACGTGTTTCAGCAGACCGCGCCCGGCGAAGCCGGTGAAGCTGTCGAGTTGCGAGAAGAAGTTCGTCCCGAGCCGCGGGAACGGCCGCAGGTACCAGAGCAGCTCCGCGTTCGACCAGGCGACCTCGCGCGCCTTCCGCACCTTCCACATCGCCGCGAGATCGTCGATCTGACCGGCGGCCGCGTCGATCGCACCGATGACGCCCGTCGTGAAGTCGGTTTTGACTTCGGCTTCCACGCGTTCGAGCAGCCCGTTGATCTGCTCGAAGTCGCCGTGCCGGACGTCGGTCACGCTCGGGAAGCCGCCCAGCGCGTGGTAGCAATCGACGATGCCGACCGGGAGATCGCGGTTGATGTGCGCGTTCATCCCGGCGAGCGCGAACTGCAGGCGCGCAAGACCCGGATCGCGCCGCGCCTGAAACAGCGGCCGCCACGCCGGCGGCGCCAGCGCGGGATCGGCATCACCGGCGGCGGCCGCATCGAAGTACAGATTGGCGAACACGACATCGAGCGCGCGCACGAACGCGGCATCCTGAAACGTCGCCGCCGCCGCCGCGGTCGCAGCGTTCACGGCGACGGTGACGCGCAGGTACAGCCGGTTGAACCACTTCAGGCCGTCCGAATCGGGAAGCGTCTGGTCGATCGCCGTCATCATCCCGATGACGTCGTCGATCGAGCGGGCGGGCCGGGACGCGAGGATGGTCGACAGCATGAGCGTCAGCCTCCCAGAAGTTCGCGCAATGCCGCGTCGATGAACGCGTTGTCCACGGGATTGAGGCCGCGGCCCGCCGCATGGCCCCAGATCGTGGGAATCGGCCGCAGCTCCGCGTTCGGCATCTGCTGCACCTCGAGTTCGTTGTCGCGCACGCGGAAATAGAGATCGGTCGCGCTCGGCATCACGATCGCGCGCGCCTGAATCGCGCCGAGCGCTTCCTCGAAATCGCCGTTGAACCGCGGGTTCGCGCTGATGTCGGCATGCTGCCACGTCCACAGCATCGCGAGCAGGTCGTTGGCATCCCGCGCCCGGTACCGGGCTTCGGAGAAGCGCAGGACGTCCGCTATCGACGCGAGGCCCATCTTGCGATACTCGCGCTCGCGATAGAAATCCTGCGAGTACACCCAGCCGGCGTACACGCGGCCGAACGCGATGAGTCCCTTCACCGGCGGCGTGTCGTACCACCCGTCGGCGAACGCCGCGTCGGCCATCAGCGCCGCCTTCACGCCTTCGAGGAAGACGAAGTTGTGCGCCGACGTCCGCGCCGATCCGCAAATCGGCGCGATCGCCTCGACCATGTCGGAGTACAGCGCGCCCCACTGGAACGCCTGCTGCGCCCCCATCGAGAAGCCGACGACGAGCTTGATGCGCGTGATGCCGAATCGCTCCGCGACGAGCCGGCGCTGGCACACGACGTTGTCGTAGAGCGTGACCGGTGGAAACGCGGCGCGGTCGAACGGCGGCGGCGTGTTGCTCGGCGACGAGGAGAGGCCGTTGCCGAACATGTTCGGCACGATGACGAAGTACTTCTCGCGATCGATCGCGCGGCCTTCCGCCATCATCAGTTCGGTGTCGGTGTGATGGCTGGCGTAGTAGGTCGGCATCAGCACCGCGTTGTCGCCCGCGGCGTTCAGCGTGCCGTACGTTTTGTAGGCGAGCTTCGCCTGCCGAAGCGTGAGCCCGGACTGCAGGACCACGTCACCGAGCTCGAAGAGGTCGTAATCAATTTGCAATGAGGTCAGCCGACGTACGCGATGGAGTACCCCCGCTCCTGCGATCGGTTCACGGCCACGATGCCGGCCGGAACGAAATGAGCAGCCTGGCCGCCGACGGCGTGCGGGACGAGCTCCTTGTAGATGTCTTCCATCGTGCTGTCGACCGCGCGTGCGATGACCCCGGCGATCCGATGCGCCGACATGTCGCAGATCGCGAAGTGGACGCCGCGCTTGGCGAGCGCCTCGTACGACTCGCGCCGGAGATTCGTGGCCGGCGCCTTGCCCGTCTTCGGATCCGTGAACTTCGCGTTCTCGGCAATCGCCGCGCCGTACTTCGCCCAGATCGCGTCGTCGAACGCGAACCCGATCGAGTTGTGCCGGAACCCGAGCACGACGGCGAGATCGCTGTCCTCGAGCGAGTAGCCGTTCTTGTTCGCCGTGAAGAAGTTGTTCACGTAAATCGCGCCGTCCTCGGCGCCCCTCGGCGACGTGGTGTCGAAGAACATCCGGTGTTTGCCGGGAAGCTGATCGAACCAATCGTCTTTCGGGTGGCGCGGAGGCTGCCGCGGTGAACCGGCTTGCGCATGGACCGATGGCGACGCGAAGCCGACGGCCGCGGCCGCCGCGGCGAGACGGGCGAGAAACGAGCGTCGTGCAGTCATGCGGTCATGATACCCGGCCGCCCGCGCTGCGCAAGGGCTTCGACGACGACTCGCGCTCGTCGGTGGGTTTGTCCGGAACGACCCGTCGGTAGAGTTTGGTTTCCCAGGAGAACGGACAACCCGGCGAGGGCGGCCCGATGACGACAGACACTCGCCCCGACGTGAGATCGACGCTGAAATAAGTCCACTTCACGGACGCTCCTCGTGATGCGTCATGCCTGGCAACGGCATACGCGCAGGAGGGCGCCGGTTCGGCTCGTGACGAAACGGCCGCGCCGCTAACCCTCACCGCGTCACGGAATTAGTCCCTCACCTCCACGTCACCCACAAATCACCTCGGCGGCATTGAGGTATGTGGCCGTCGCGGCCATCTTCGCCGCGGAGGTTGTGATGTCCTCGAAGCACATTCGTCGAACCGGTGCTATTCCGATCCGTCGGCGCGCGACACGTCCACTTCGCGGTCGTCGCCGGAGCCGTACACGCGAAGACGCCAGGGGTTGCAGCAGACCTCGCAGTCCTGCACGAGCGTGCCGCGGACGTCCGGCTCGAGGTAGATCTCGACCTCCTCTCCGCAGTACGGACAGGTGACGAAGAACTGATCGCTCACCTTGTCGAATGGGCGGTCGAAACGTCGCGGCGGACCGCGTTCGCTATGCGATCCGTCGTGACGGGACGGGCGCCGTTGGACAGCACCGCGTTGAAGAGGACGCGGAACGTGCCGAACGGCTGGCCGCGCCACTGCGGCCGGAAGCCGAGCAGGACGACGTGGCCGGCGTCGAGCGGCACGTCGAGCGCGGCGGCCTTGCCGTGCAGATGCTGCGCGCCGATTAGATAGCCGGAGAGGAGCGGCGATCCCGACGCGGCGTAGCGCGCGAGGACGGTGCCCTTGAATCCCTCTTGCGCGTCGAATACCGGACTGGCGTCGACGAACACCGGCGCGTGCTCCGGCATGCCGGCCATCACCGGATGATCGCGATCGGTTGCCACCTCGACGATCGAACCGCGCAGGAAAAACTCTTCCGGCCGCAGGCCGGCGACGGCGTTCCTGATCGGCAGCCTCAACTGCTGAATCGCGAACGCGCTCGCGTTGCCCAGGCAGACGACCGTGCCGCCGCCGTGCACGAACTGTTCGAACCGCTGCACGTCGTCTGGCGTGAGTTGGTAGGCGTGCTCGGGCCGCACGGCGCCCCGTCCGCCACGTCCGCCCCCAGGTGCGCCCGCAACGGGCACGCGCGCATCGTCGGCCAGGACGAGCACGTCGATCTTCTCGCCGAGCGGCGACCCGAAGTCCTCCGGATGAACCGGGACGAACGTGAAGCCGTACTGCGCGAGCGTCCAGCGAGTCCAGCCGGCGTCCATGCTGCTGGTCCACGGCTCGAACACGCCGATGCGCGGTTTCCTGATCGTGCGCGGCTGCGCGGTGCGCAGGTCGGCGACGCGTTCGGCCTGGAGCGCGAGCGAGGTCACCAGCTCGTTCTGCGCGGTGTCGGTCAGCCCGCTGATTGCGTAGCGTGCCCCGACCATCTGCACCGTGGCGTTCTGCTGCCACGCGCGGTTCAGGGCGCGGAACGTGTTGTTCTGACCCGGGTCGAGGACGAGGAGCGGACCCGATCCGGTGACGCGGCCTGCCGGCGGCACGATCGCAGCGGCCGTGTCGTCGGTGTCGAAGCCCGCGCCTGGCACACTGTCGAACGGGGCCGCATCATTATTAATGGCGGGCTCGTAGGGGCCCGGCCGCACACGGGCTTCGGGCGCGCCGCCCAGCAGCCTCAGCTTTGCGCGCACATCGTCTTCAAGCGGCGCGGTCGCCGGGACGACGCGGACGCCCATCTGCAGCGGCAGCGTCCAGCCGGCGGCATCGTAGGGACGCTCCGGCGGACCGCCGGGGTACTGTCTGAGGTCCGGATACGTCTGGACGTCCAGCACTTCACGCGCCATCGCCGCGAATTCCTGATCCGTTGGGATGACCCACGCGCCCGCGGCGAACGCGTCGCCGCCGATCGTCGCCGGTGACGTGAGCTGGGACACCTGCACGCCGCCGAACGCGAGTCGCCGCAGCAGCTCCACGGCAGCCACCGGATCACGCTGCTCCTGTGGAACGACGTAGGCGTACGGCGGCTTCTTCGCACCGAGCGCAATCTGATCGCGTCCGGCCCGGTAACGATTCAGGAGCAACGAGTCCTTGTACTTGGCGGCGTACTCGAGCACCGACAGCGAGGCGGTCTCCATGTAGTCGACGGCGTCGCGCAGCCGCCACCACCCGGGCGGCCAGGGGCTCGAATACAGACTCTGGGGCCGGAGATCGCGCATGGTCTGCGGGAAGTCGGCAATCGTGTACTCGCGCGGCGTCGCGTACTGAAAGAGCGCGGTCTCGGTCCAGAACGCGGCGATGTTCTTGAAGTTCGGCGCGTAGTCGACGTAGCCGGGATACCACGCGTCGAACGCCGTGCCCATGTGCGTCGCGCCGACCTGGCCGCGCTCCTCGAGTCCTTTCGCGATCGCCATCCCGATCATGTTCACCTCGCGCGACATGAGGTACGGCGCGTCGGTGCCGACCGGCTCTGAAAACGGCGGCAGCCAGATGCGCGTCGGGAACGGACCGGACTGATGGTGGACGTAGATGATCTGCGGCTCCCACTGCCGCCACGTGTGCTCGAGCACCCGCGACTCCACCATGTTCAGCATGTAGGCGTCGCGATTGTTGTCGTGGCCGACGTACTCCTGGTACAAACGGGGCAGCGCGGACAACTCGTACGGCGTGCCGACGTTCCGCATGTACCACTCGGCCACCATCTGCTGGCCGTCTGGATTGATGGTCGGCCACAGCATCAGCACGACGTTGTCGAGAATGGTCTTCACGTCCGGGTCGTTGGGCCGGCTCAGGAGGTCGTAGAGGAGCTGCGGAACGTGCTGGCCGCCGGCGACCTCGGTCGAGTGCAGACCGCCGTCGATGTGAACGAACGCCTTGCCGTCGCGTGCGAGCTGACGCGCCTCGCCGTCGCTCAAGCCGCGAGGATGCGCGAGCCGCCGCGCGATTTCTCTGAGCCGATCGATCTTCGACAGGTTCTCCGGACTCGACACGAGCGCGAAGTACATCGTCCGGCCCTGCGTGGTCTTGCCCGCCTCGACCAGCTTCACGTGCTTCGTCGCCGCTGCGACTTTCCTGAAGTAGTCGACCGCTTGTTCGTAGGTCGCGAGCTTGTAGTCGGCGCCTGGACGGAAGCCGAACACCGAATCAGGCGTCGGAAGCCCGCGCTGTCCAACGAGCGCGACGGGCGCGGTGAGCAGGACGAAGAGAAGCGTCAGCCTGAATGACGATCGCACCCGCCGAGTATATGTCAGCGTTTCTTCTTCCGAGCGTCAAGTCGCGACCAGTCGCTTCATCGAGAAGAGCGAGATGTCGTGGCGCGAGCCGCCGTCGAGCGCGAGGTCGGCGAGGATTTCGCCGACGACGCAGCAGAATTTGAAGCCGTGACCCGAGAATCCGGCGGCGATCGCCACGCGCGGGTCGCGCTCGATCAGATCGATGATGAAGTGCTCGTCCCGCGTGTTGGTGAACATGCAGGTCTTCATCGCCATCGTCGGTCCGTTCGCGTCGGGAAAGTAGCGGCGGACGCACTCGCGCAGAACCTCTTCGTCCTCGACATGGCACTGACGATCCATCGTGTCGGGATCGACGGCCTCGTGCCGGTGATGGTATTTGCCAATCTTCATCCCCGGCACCGCATGAATCGGGAAGCCGTAGAACGGCCCTTCGGGCACGCGGATGTAGAACACCGGGAATCGCTCCGCGCGGAAGTATTCGGGTCGCAGGGGCTGCGTCCACAGCATCACCTGGCGCTCGGGGGTGAGCAGCGGGGCAGTCCGACTGGCCAGAGACGCGGTCCATGCGCCGGCTGTGAGGACCAGTCGAGCGCCGGAGTAGTCGCCGCGATCGGTACGCACGCGGACGCCGCCCGCCACCGTGTCCCAGCCAATCACCTGCTCGCGGGCGCGGACGATCGCGCCCGCGCGCTGAGCGCCTTCGACGTGCGCGACGACACAGCGTTCGGGAAGCAGGAAGCCGCCGTCCGGCTGCACAATCGAGACGATGTCGTCTGGCAGACGATAGCCGGGGAAACGCGCGGTCAGCGCGGTCGAGTCGAGCTCTTCGTGCGGCAGCTGGAATCGCCGGCACGCTTCCCTGACGCCCACGATGTTCGGACTGTTCGCGTCACCGGCGTCGACGTTGCCCGTGACGATCAGCAGGCGCTCGCCCGCGGCCGCCTCGAGCTCGCGCCACAGTTCATAGGCGCGGCGGAGGAGTGGCACGTAATCGGGATGTTCCCAATACGCGAGCCGGATGATTCGGCTGATGCCGTGCGACGATCCCAGGTCGTGCGGAATGTCGAATTGCTCGAGCGCGAGCACGCCCGCGCCGCGCCTGGCCAGATGGTACGCAGCGGCGCTGCCCATGCCGCCGGCGCCGATGACGATGGCGTCGTACATCGCGCGACATTCTGCCACGCTCCGGCGGCTACCAGACGAACTTCGCCGATTCGGTCGTCATCGCGTCCGAGAGCAAAGGCGGCGCGTGAAGATATCGGGCGGCTTCGCGCTTCGAGTCGATCATCGCGTAGGCGCGCTCGACCTGCTCGGTCGTGAGGCCGACCCACGCCGCCGCGTCGGCCGCCGGCACGTGATGGTCTCTCGCATAGAGACACATGTCCGTTTTCTGCAGCGAGAGACCGAAATAGAACTCTTCCTGCGACTGCTCGAGCGGATACGTATCGGTCGTCGGCGGACGCCGGCGGATTTCGTCGGGCAGGTCGAGGTACTCCGCGAGCTGATACACCTGCGACTTGTACAGGTGCGCGATCGGTTTGAGATCGGCGGCGCCGTCTCCGTTCTTCACGAAGAAGCCCTGATCGTATTCGAGAAGATTCGGCGTTCCCGCGACCGCATATCGCATGCGATCGGCGTAGTAGTACTCCATCATTTTTCGCACGCGCTGCTTGAAGTTCGTGGCGGCGACAATCCCGAGATAGGCGTCGGCCGTCAGCCGCACGCGTGTTTCCGTTCCGGACGGCGCGACGAGGACGAGGGAATACACGGCGTAGCCGGCTCGATCGACGAGGTCGGGAAAGACGAGCTTGCAGCGCCAGCCGCCGTGATACTGAGGGACGAGCGATCGAATGGCTTCGTCTCTCCGGCGATAACACCCCGCCGCGCCGAGGATGCCGCTGACGTCCTCGGTGAAGCTGTGGATCCCGAGTTGTCGAGCGACGATGCGACCCAATCGCAGGCTGTCGGCTGACGAGTCGGCCTCGGGCATCAGCAGGCCGACGACGCGCTCGGCACCCAGCGCACGTGCGGACAGCGCGGCGACGACGCTGCTGTCGACGCCGCCCGAGAGACCGACGACGACACCTTTGCGTCGCAGCCGCGAGATGACGATGTCGCGGATCGAGGCTTCGATGCTCCGCGCTTCCGCCGATGGATCGATCTGCAGATCGAAATTCATCCGGTCACTTCCAGTCGCAGCGCATGCCGGTTCGGCTTGCCGTTGTCGGTGACCGGCAGCGAGTCGCGGATGTCGACGAACTTCGGCACCATGAAGTACTCGAGGTGCCGGCCGCAGTGCCGCCGCACATCTTCGACGCTCAGAGTTGCGGCCTCCATCGGAATCACGACTGCGGCGATGGCTTCGCCGAGCACTTCGTCGGCGACGCCAAAGACCGTGACGTCCGCGACGCCCGGCAGCCGGACGATCGCTTCCTCGACCTCGCGCGGGCTGACTTTCTCGCCGCGCGTCTTGATGATGTCGTCCTTCCGCGCGACCCAATAGAGATAGCCCTCGTCGTCCATCCGAAACAGATCGCCGGTGTAGAGGACTTTCTCATCGGGAAAGGGACCGGGCTTGAGCACGCGCGCGGTTTCCATCGGCTGATTCCAGTAACCCTTCATCACGTTGGCGCCGCGGACGACGAGCTCTCCGACGACGCCCGGTCCGACTTTCCGGCCGTCGGCGTCGACGATGTACACCTCCTCGTTCGGCATGCCGCGTCCGACCGACGCTGGCCGCACGTCGATCTGATCGGGCGGCAGATACGAGACCCGCTTGCATTCCGTCAGTCCGTACATCGAGAAGATCTTCACATGCGGAAAGGCCTCGCGGAGCCGGCGGATGTTGCCGGTCGAGAGCGCGGCCGCCGTGTTCGTGATGTACCGCAGGCTCGAAAAATCGTGCTTCGTGAGATCGAGCTGCAGCAGCAGCGTCGACATCGTCGGCACGAGCGGCAGGCCTGTGACGCGCTCGCGGACGATGGTTCGAATCATCTCGCGCGGGTAGCCGAACGACCGTTCGAGCACGAGCGTGGCGCCGCTCTTGAACGCCATGAATGCCTGGTAGAGCCCGTAGTCGAACGACAGCGGCAGAACATCGAGGATGACATCGTCGGGCGTGTTGTCGAGATACGTCGTGATCGACGTCGCCGCGGCCACGATGTTGCGATGCGTGAGCATCACGCCCTTGGGCACGCCGGTGGATCCCGAGGTGTAAATCAGCGCTGCCAGGTCGATGTCGATGTTTCTCGCGGCGGGAGGCTGGCTGCCGCCGCCCGCCGATTCAACCGCGTCCTCGAGCGCGATCGATCGCAGACCGTAGGCGCTCAGATCCGGATGCCGCTGATCGCCGGGTCCAACGGTGACCACCGTCACGAGCGCCGGCAGCCTGTCGATGATCTCCGGGATGCGCGCCGCGTTCGCCGACGACGTGACGAACATCGTCGCGCCGCTGTCATTCAGGATGTAGGCGAGCTTGTCGGGTTTGACCTGCGGATTGATCAGGAGAAACACGCCGCCCGACTTCAGCGTGGCGAAGACCGCCAGCAGCGCCTCGATCGAGTTCTCCAGTTGAATCGCGACGCGATCCCAACGCTCGAGCCCGGCGCCACAGAGCGCATGCGCGAGCCGGTTGGCGCGTTCGTCCAGCTCGCGATACGTCCAGCGCCGGCGGGCGTAGATCAACGCGGTCTTATCGGGCCGCACGCGCGCGCTCTGTTCGAGGAAGTCTTCGACCTGCATGCGCTCCTACTTTCTTCTCAGGCCGCCGGCTGCAGTTTGCGTTCGACGAACCGCGCGACGCGGGAGATGGAATCGAGATTGTCCGGCACGAGCTCGTCGTCTGCGATGACGATGGAGTAGCGCGCCTCGAGGAAGGCGATCAGCTCGAGAATGCCGGTCGAGTCGATGATGCCGCGCTCCAGGAGCGAGTCGTCATCGGAGAAGGCGAACTCCGGCGAGTCGCTGCCGTAGAGAAAGTTATTGCGGATGAACGTCCGCAGCTCGTGGGCGCATTCCCTCATAACCCTCCTTTCCATGACCGTTGATGAACTGAGCGACCAGCAGTTCCGTCGAGAGGATCGCGACCAGCGCCATGTTGTCGATGGCGCCGACGCACCGGCGCTCGCGGAACTTGCGCACGAGTTGATCGACGGCCGTGGATTTGAAAATGCCGTCGCGCGCGATTCGCGAGGGCGACAGCAATTCGTCCACGTAGCCCGGACGCCGATCGTCGAAGAACGCCGCGCCATCGGGCGCGCGATATGGCTGCTTGACGCGGCGCCAGAGCGGCTCGGGGACGAGATCGCGGGCAAGCCGCCGGAGCAGGTGCTTCTCGTCGAGGCCTTTCATTTTCAGCGTCGGCGGAAGCGCGGCGGCGAGCTCGACGACGTCGGGATCGAGAAACGGAAAGCGTCCCTCGACCGCGTGTGCCATGGCGGCGCGATCGCCCTGCGAGGAGAGGATGTAGCCCGGCAGCAGCAGCGCCATCTCCAGGTATTGGCTCTGACAGAACGTGTCCCATCGACTGAAGTCGGCGGGCAGACGGCTCGCGATTTCCTCGCAGCCGTCGTAGCCGTCCAGCGCCGCGCGCATCTCGTCCGACAACAGCAGCCGCAGCCGGCGTCCGCGCGCCCAGCGCGGCAGATGCGAGAAGAGCGGGCTCGCCAGATCGCCGGCCGAGACGTGAAAGAACGCACGCAGATACTCAGCGGGCTGCCGTTGAAGATCGGGCAGGTACGGATAGAGCCGGCGCAGCAGCAGCGGCCGCCACTTCGAGTCGATTCGTCGCGCGCAGAAACGGCGGATCTTCGCTTCCTTGAAGATGTCGTAGCCGCCGAGGACCTCGTCGGCGCCCTCGCCGGTCAGCACCACCTTGAAGCCGCGCTCGCGCACGAGGCGCGACAGCAGGAACATCGGCGCCGGCGCCGTTCTGAGCAGCGGTTGCTCGGTGTGCCAGATGACGTCGGGAAACACGTCCGCGATGTCGGCGTGCGCGCAGCGCAGCTCGTGGTGATCGGTGCCGAGCGCGCGCACGGCGGCCTGCTGATGGACGCGCTCGTCGAATTCGGGCTCGTCGAACGCGATCGAAAACGTGCTCGACGGCCGGCCGGCGGCTTCGCGCATCAGCGCCGTGACGACGCTCGAGTCGAGGCCGCCGCTGAGGTACGCGCCGACGGGCACGTCGGAGCGAAGACGGATGCGCGTGGCCTGGACGAGTCGCGCCCGCAGCTCCTCGAGCCATTCGGCGTCGGATCGCGGTGGCGCTTCGTCCCCTCGGAACGCCGGCTGCCAGTGTGGCGTCACCGTGACGCCGCCGTCGTGCCACGTGAGCGAATGGCCGGGCGGCAGCTCGTGCACGTCCTTGAAGAGCGTCCGGGGCGGGATGGTCGTCCAGAACGTCAGGACGTTGTCGAGACCACGCGGGTCGATGGCTCGCGTCACCGACCGATCGACGAAGAGCGCCTTGATCTCGGAGGCGAACAGCAGCCGGTCCCGGCGGGTCGTGTAGAACAGCGGCCGTACGCCGAACCGATCGCGCGACAGCAGGAGCGTGCGGCGCATCTCGTCCCAGATGGCGAACGCCCACTGGCCATTCAGTTTCTGAACGAACCCGTCACCGTCGGCTTCATAGAGACGCAGCAGGACTTCGGTGTCCGAACGCGTGCGAAACGTATAGCCGCGGCGAACGAGATCCGCGCGCAGCTCGATGAAGTTGTAGATCTCGCCGTTGAAGGCGATCCAGATCGAGCCGTTCGGGGAACACATCGGCTGCCGGCCACCCGGCAGATCGATGATGCTCAGGCGCGCGTGTCCGAGCGCAATCCCTGCGGCCGCGCGCATCCCGCAGTCGTCCGGGCCCCGGTGCCGCAGCGCCGCCACCATGTCGGCGACAACAGAATGATCGAACGCCGCTCGCTTCGCGGCCACCGCGCCGGCAATCGCACACATGACGTCGGTTGCGCTGTGTGCGCAAGGGCAGTGCCGCTCGCGATCTGCGTCGGATACGAATGGATCCGCGCGTCACGCGCATTTGGTTGCGCGGAGTCAGAACAAAGTTCGTACCGGTCAGCTCGGCTATGGCCGATTGCTGCCACTGTGGCCCAGCCCTTTAGGGCTGCGACCACGCGTGGCTCGCAGGGCCGACGCCCTGCACCACAGCCAACTCAGCCGACCATGGACTAACGACTGCGAGAGGTGCTCGAGGCGCGCTGCTCAGGCATCCACGCCGGCGTCGCATCCTCCCACTGATTGTCGGTGAGCTGACGGAGTCCGGTGCCGTCTCCGCGCATGACGAAGAGCTCGCCGTACGGCTGCGGAATGCGCTCGAGCAGCGGCCGCTCGTCCTTGAATCCCATGCGCGAGCTGCTGAACATGATCCACTCGCCATCGGGCGACCAGATGGAATGGCCGTCGACGCCGGGCGAGCTCGTCAGCCGTCGAAGATTGGTGCCATCGGGCTTGATCGTGTAGATCTCGAAGTCGCCGTCGCGATTGCTCGTGAACGCGATGACATCCTTCGACGACCAGTACGGGAAGTTGTCGTACTGCGAGCCTGGCTGCGTGAGATTCGTCACCTTACCGTCGGCGACGGAATAGATGACCAGGTGTGCGTCCTGCTTGTAGACGATGCGCGTGCCGTCAGGTGACCAGCTCGGGAATCCGTTGTTCGACCCATCGTCGGTAATGAATCGAAGGTCCGAGCCGTCGGCCTTCACGATCGCGACCTGCGCGGTCGGATGGCCGGGCACGCGAAAGTAGCGGCCCACGCCGAACGCGATCAAATCACCCGCGGGCGACCACGCGGACGAAAACGCGCTGAAGCCTGCACGCGCGAAGACGGGACGCCGCTCCGATCCGTCGGCCTTCATCACCGCGATGCTGGTGTCGGCGACGTTCGTGCCGTCCGATGTGGCGCTGTATGCGAGCCGATCGCCCTGCCGTGAGAACGACGGGAACGGTTCGGTGATGATCATCTCGAAGTCGGCGAGCCTGCTCATCACGGTCGTCCATCGATTCGGTTGCGCCGCGACCGTGATCTTGTGATACGCGACGAGCCGGCCGTCCGCGGACCACGAAGGGCTGCGCACCATTCCGCCGGGACCAGTGGTCACGCGTCCATCGGGGCTGCGGATCTCGAGCGCCGCATCGTTCGACGCGATGGCCGTTATGGGCAGATCCTTGCCGCGGCTGTCGACGCGCACGTACCCGATCCGGCCGTCGGCGATGAACTGCGGCCACAGCCGGACGCCGTCGCCCGACGTGTGCTCCACGCGCGCGCCGGTCGCGACGTCGATCGAGACGATTTGCGTCCGGCCTTGCACAGGGTCGCCCCGCTGTGCGTGCCAGGTGCCCAGAGGTGTCGTCTCGTAAAAGATGACGCGCGTGCCGTCCCCCGACCACTTCGGCGTGCCGGCGAATCCGCCGCCGGCAGTCAGGCGGCGGAGCCCGCTGCCGTCGCGGCGAACGACGTAGACGCCCGTCGACTGCAGATGCTCCCAGCGTCCAGGCACCGGACCAGGATGCGAGTCGCGATCCGACGAGAACGCAATCCACTGACCGTCGGGTGACCAGCTCGGACGAAAATCGCCGCCGGTCCCGCTCGTGAGCTGGCGCGCAACCCGCGACGCCCGCGGCCCGACATCGAGCAGCCACACATGCGCCTTGCCCGTCGCGCGCGTCGACACGAACGCGACGGTGTTGCCATCGGGCGCGATCGCCGCCTGATCGTCGTACGCCGGATCGTCGGTCAGCCGCTCGAGTCCGGATCCATCGACGTTCATGCGGAAGAGATCGGCCGAGCCGTTCCGCTCCGACGTGAACACGAGCCACGCGCCATTCGACGACAGCGCCGCCGAATAATCGAGACCCGTCGCCGGCAACAGCGCCCGCTCGCCGGATCCGTCCGCCTTCGCGATGAAGAGGCCGGTATGGACCGGCGCGAGCCGGCTGAAGAGGATGCGATGGCGCGGCGCCGCCGGCGTACCGGAGTCGAAGAACGCCAACACCGCCAAGGCCGCAAAGCAAAACCGCATGCGACGTAGAATAAGGAGCGGAGCACAGCATGTTCAAGACAATTCACTCGGTGACGCGAGCCCTGTCTCTTCTCGCATGCGGGGGCGTGTTGATCGCGCAGACGTCTTCATTCAAATATCCGCAGCCGCGCAAAGGCGACACCGTCGACAACTACTTCGGAACGAAGATCGCCGATCCCTATCGCTGGATGGAGGATCTCAACTCACCCGAATTGAAGCAATGGATCGATGCCGAGAACGCCGTCACGTTCAAGTATCTCGACGCGCTGCCGGTACGCGACGCGTTGAAAGCGCGGATCACGGAGCTGTACAACTATCCGCGCGTGACCACGCCGCGCTTCGTCGGGCGGCACTGGTTCTACAGGCGAAACAGCGGTCTGCAGCGCCAGTCGGTCATCTTCACGCGCGAGACGCTCGACGGTCCTGAAACGGTCGTGATCGATCCGAACGTGTTGTCGCCCGACGGCACGACGGCGCTGTCGCTGTTCGATCCGTCGCCTGACGGCCGGCACTTCTCGTACGGGCAAGCCGAGGGCGGCTCGGACTGGTCGACGATCTACGTGCGTGAGCTCGGCACGGGCAAGCAGTTGCCGGACGAAATCAAGTGGGTGAAATTCAGCAGCATCGCGTGGACCGAGGACGGCAAAGGGTTCTTCTACGGCCGGTATCCTGAACCGCCGCCAGGGAAAGCGCTCGAAGCCGCCGTCAAGGACAAGAAGATCTATTACCACCTGCTCGGGACCCCGCAGTCGGCGGACCGCCTGATCTACGAGCGCAAAGACGAACCGACGCTGTTCATCGACGCCGACATCGACGAGACCGGACGGTATCTCTTCTTCTTCACCAACAAGGGGACGAGCAACAAGAACGAGCTCTTCGTGAAAGATCTGGGCAATCCGCTGTCGCCGAATCTCGCGGCGCCGGTGCGCCCGCTGTATCCGGGTCACACTGCCGCGTACGAGCCGCTCGGAGTCGTCGGGGGCACGCTGTACCTCCTGACCGATCGTGACGCGCCGAACAAGAAAGTGGTCGCGGTGCCGATCGATCGTCCTGACCCGAAGAACTGGAAGACCGTCGTCGCGCAAACGAAGAACCCGATCGAGGCGCATCTGATGGCCGGCAAGCTTGCCGTACAGTCCCTCGTCGACGTGGCGAGCGAAGTGCAGTTGTACAACCTCGATGGCACGGCGGCCGGCACGATCGCGACACCCGGCCTCGGCTCGATCACCGAGCTCGTTGGCCGCTACGACCGGCCCGACGTGCTCTACACGTTCACGTCGCCGTTGTATCCCGCCACTGTTTTTCGTTTCGACGTCGCGACGGACCGGAGCACCCCGTTCGAGCCTCCGAAGCTGACCTTCGATCCGTCGCTGTACACGACCGAGCGCGTCTTCTTCACGTCGAAGGACGGGACGCGCGTGCCGATGTTCATCACGCGCAGGAAGGACCTCAAGAAAGACGGCGCGAACCCGACGATGCTCTACGGCTACGGCGGGTTCAACGTGGCGACGCTGCCGACGTTCCGATCGGACGTGCCGGCGTTCCTCGAGCGCGGCGGCGTCTGGGCGACGGCGAACATGCGCGGCGGCAGCGAGTACGGCGAAACGTGGCACGAAGCGGGAATGCTCGAGAAGAAGCAGCACGTGTTCGACGACTTCATCGCGGCCGCCGAATACCTCATCCGCGAGAAGTACGCATCGGCGCAGACGCTGGGGATCATGGGCGGATCGAATGGCGGACTGCTGGTCGGCGCGGTCATGGAGCAGCGGCCCGAGTTGTTCGCCGTCGCGCTCCCGGCGGTCGGCGTCATGGACATGCTGCGGTACCACAGATTCACCGGCGGCGCGGCGTGGGCGACCGAATACGGATCGTCAGAGCACGCGAAGGATTTTGCGTACCTCTCGAAATACTCGCCGCTCCACAACATCAAGCCGGGCACCTGCTATCCGGCGACGCTCGTCACGACCGCCGACCACGACGACCGCGTGGTGCCGAGCCATTCGTTCAAGTTCACGGCGGCGCTGCAGGCCGTGCAGGGCTGCGACAAGCCGGTGCTGATTCGCGTCGAGACGCTCGGGTCGCACGGCTACCGGCCGACCGACAAACAAATCGCCGAGCGTGCGGATCAATGGGCTTTCGCGCTCGCGAACATGAAGGTTGCCACGGCGACCACGGCGGGGCGGTGACCATGAACAGACGCGCGTTCCTGTCCGCATCGAGCCTGGCGGCGGTCGGCTTCGGCCTGAGCGGCTGCGCCGCTCGCAGTCAGCGGCCGCCGGCGGCCGCGCCGCGGCGTCCGCTCGTCGTGGCACCCGTCAAAGCGGCATGGGACCGCGTCATTCGCACGACTGTCGGTCTGCGGCCGCATCGCGACGCAGGGTTCGTGCTGAAGGCGGACAAGCTCGACGATCGTCTGTTGATTCACAACTACGGGCACGGTGGCGCCGGCATGTCGCTCGCGTGGGGCACCGGGTTGATGGCGGCGGAGATCGCGACCGGTCATCAGGCGCGAAAGGCGGCGGTGATCGGTTGTGGGTCGGTGGGACTCACGTCCGCGCGTCAGCTTCAGCGCCGCGGTTTCGACGTGACGATTTACGCGCTGGCCGTGCCGCCCAACGTGACGTCGAACATGTCGCTGGCCGGCTTCACGCCCGCCTCGGGCCTCGTGGAACAGGATCGCCGCACGAACGAGTGGGACGCACAGTATCGCCGAGCGGCGGACATCTCGTACCGTCAGCTGCAGCTGATGGTGGGACCATATTTTGGCGTGTCGTGGCTCGACAACTTCACGTTGACGGAGAATCTGCCGAATCAGAACTCGCAGCAGGCAGGGGAGCGCCCGAATCTCAACGCCGGATTCAACGCGGGGCGCGACGTCTACGGACCGGGCGAGCATCCGTTTCCGACGAAGTACGCGATCAGGAATCCGACGATTCGAATCGAGCCGAGCATCTATCTCGACTCGCTCGTCCGCGATTTCCTGCTCTGGGGCGGACGTATCGTCATCCGCAAGTTCGACTCGCCGCGCGACCTCATGGCCCTCAGCGAGCCGATCATCATCAACTGCACCGGCCTCGGCGCGCGCGAGCTGTTCGGCGATCGCGAACTCGTGCCGCTGAAGGGTCAGCTCACGGTGCTCGTCCCGCAGCTCGAGGTCAACTACCACACGCAGGGCGGCAGCGGCGCGCCCGAGCGGCCCGGCAGCCTCCCCATCCACATGATGCCGCGCAGCGACGGCATCGTCCTCGGCGGCACGTCGCAGCGCGACATCTGGACATTCGAGCCCGACGAAGACGAGCGCCGCCGCGTGGTCGAAAGTCACATCGCTGTGTTCAACGCGATGCGGCAGCCCGCCGCCGTACGCACGTAGGGGCCGACCCATGTGTCGGCCCCGGGGCGGACACGCGGGTCCGCCCCTACTTGTGTTGTGGCGTTGACAACTCGTGAGGAACGGTCTCGACGATGTCCTTGTGCTTCGCCGGATCGTATTTCGGCCGCAGTTCCTCGGCGGACGTGAAGAAGCCGGCGCTGTTCACCGAGATGGTCACGTCGCGATCGCTGGGATTCTCGAAATACCATCCGTGGATGCCGGCGAATGTCGCGGTCAGCGCGCCTGACGCGCGGTCGTTCTCCTGCTTTTCGTAGGTCTCGACCTTCAACGTCGGATCGTCGGGGTCGCCGTGAAACTCGTACTTGACCTTGCCGGTCGCGATCCACGAGTAGACCATCGCGGCGCCAGATTCGAGCCGGTACTTGTACTCGAACGCTTCGCGCGGCTTCAGCGTCAGCTCGCTGGCGTCGACCTTGTAAACGCGTGGAGACGAAGCCGCGAGCGCCGTCGCCGCCGCGACCGTAGTCGCCGGGCTCGCCGCCACGTATCCGGACAACTGATAGCCGACCAGCACGAACCCGCACGCCATCAGCACGCCGTTCGTCGCGAACGCATGCTTCTGGAATCCACGGCGCGTCCGCCAGTAGGTGAGGGCGCCCAGAATCGCCGTCAGCGCCAGTACCTGGCCGATCTCCACCCCGGCGTTGAAGCTGATCATGTTCGTCACGAGGCCGTTCTTCGGCAGCTCGAATTCCTGAAGCTTCGTCGCCAGGCCAAACCCGTGGAACAGACCGAAGATCAACACCGCGGCTCGCGTGTTCGGCTGAAAGCCGAGATATCGGAACCCGTCCATGTTCTCGAACGCTTTGTAGACCAC
>Ga0070704_100000553_pt1 | contig 17945 bp, 15 predicted proteins | sample KBSK5252metaG_FD_65467 | JGI IMG/M metagenome (GOLD analysis project Ga0070704, IMG submission 65467) | Corn, switchgrass and miscanthus rhizosphere microbial communities from Kellogg Biological Station, Michigan, USA - KBS K5-25-2 metaG | ecosystem: Host-associated > Plants > Roots >...
TCCCGCTGCCGGATCACGATGCTGTATTTACGCCGCAAGCCGCAGGATTTGGCCTTGACAGCCCCTGGGGCTCCCCGTACACTTAGCCCGCGATCGCTCGATGCGCTCGCTCCAAGTGACTGATTTCCAACGGGTCTGGGGCCACGGGCCGGAGAATCACACCGGCCCCCGGCGATGAAATCTCGAGCGTTCGATTCTCTGGAGGTCCTGCATTGAGGATGTCTCAACGATACGCTGCGCTGCTTCTGTCGCTGGCAGTCGCCGGCACCCTCACGTGCAGCAAGACTCAGGACACCGCCCCGGAGCGCCGGATCTTCGGCGATCCGCCCACGATCCAGAGCGTCGACCCGGTATTCCTCGTTCCGGACGCCCAGGCGGTTTGCGACTTCACCCCCGTCATGTTTGGGTTTTTCTGTAGTTTCGGATATTCCGACGTGGAGGTGCAGACCGGAACCGGCTGGACGATCATTCCCGATGCAGACGGGAAACCCCAGATCGTGCACAGCGATACCCCCACGACCGAACCCGGTATCTTCATCGACGGGGAATACACCGAGTTGACCTTCAAGGTTCAAGTCACTGACCCGAACTCGACCCCGGGGAACACCAACATTCTCCTCGTGAGCTCGAGTTACGTGACACCGCAGAGCCCGATCGAGGTGTCCCTCGTTCTGTTCAATGACGGATCCGAGGCGAACTTTCCTATCCGTCAAGCCTCCATCATCCCTGAGGACTGCGCATCTCAGACCTGTCCGTGCGAGTACGTCAACTACGACATCAAATCCGGGGATGTTGACAAGACCGATGATGTCTATACGCGGAAATTCCTCATCATCAATCAAACCGCGCCGAATTTCCTGAGAGATTGCATCATGAAGTCGCTCAACGTGGTGGGAACCTACGCCGCCCCGCACTCCAGGTTTGAGTTCAAGATCGAAGCCGTCGATCGCCAGGGAAACCTGTCGGTCTGGCCGAACAATCTCATCGCGGACACTGGAAGCGGCCGGTTCGCTTGCGAGGGGGACTCGTGTGGCTGCTGCATGTTGCACTACCAGAGCAATTTGACGGAACTCGAAAGTTGCAGGGGCGAGCCCGGGATGATCTCGCCATCCTCGTTCCCCAACGGATTCTGCATCGACGCAATCCCATGACCACGGCTCGGTAGACGGCATACCTCGACCCCTCTCCGTTTCTGGAATGTAATTTCGCAGGGCGGCAAGATCAAGGAGAGGCTTCGCCTGTCCGGGGAGCGCGTCCAAGGTCCGGGTTGAGCGCGTCGTCTAGGGAAGCGATCCGAGGAGGCGGACCAGCCGGGCGGCCACTTCCGGCGTGATGGTTCCCGCCTCGAGCGCCACGCCGACCGAGCGCAGCGCCAGGACCCTGTGCACCCGGCGCATTTCGGCGGGAAGAGTCCGCAGGGCCTCGCCGTGAAGTCGCAACGTCGCGATGTCCCCGCGCGAGACCGGCCCCGTCAACGCCCTGACGGGCCCGAGCCGGGCGACGTTCTCCACCGTCCCTCGGATCAGCGGCATGTACAGGCGCGCCGCCTGGCGGGTTCCCAGCCCCAGCCCCCGCGCGGCCTCGAACCCCCCCGCCAGGAACGCCACGAGGTCATTGGAGAGCATGCAGGCAATCAGGTGATAGAGGGCCTTCGCCTGACGGGGTATCGTGACGGGAGCGCCGCCGATTTCGACGACCAGACGGCGCAGCGGGCGCACCGCACCGGGATCCCCCTCGATGGCGAACGGCGTGCCGCGCAGATCGACGTCCCGCCGGGGCGCGGCGATGCTCGCCAGCGGGTGCACCGAGGCGACCAGCGCCCCGCGTCGCTTCAACGGTTCCAGGGCGGCCGAGGAGATGGCGCCGCTGGTATGGAACACGATCCGCCCGGACCAGGGCACGCGGCTGCGCGCCAGCTCGCGCGCCACCGGGACGATCTCCCGATCCGGGGTGGCGAGCAGGACGAGGCGGGCCCGCGCCGCCGCCTGGACGTTGGAGGTGGTCGGCTCGCCGCCGCCGATGAACGCCCGGGCCTGCCGCGCCGAGTGCAGGGTGCGGCAGGACAGCCCCGTCGGCCGGTATTCACGCAGGGCCAGCAATCGGCCGAGCGTGCGGCCGAGCCGTCCTGCGCCGATGATCGCAAACTCCGCCTTCATCTCGATGCTCCGGCCGTCTCCGCCTCCGGAAGGCGCTCGAGCCGATCCAGGAGGTCCTGCAGGTCCCGGGGTCGCGGGGCCTCGAAGGCGAGACGCTCGCCCGACCGCGGGTGCGTGAAGGCAAGGCGCCGCGCATGCAGCGCCAGGCCGGAATAGGCTCGCAGAATCTCCCCGAAGGGGGCGTCGAGGCGGACCAGATCCTTCCGACCACCGTACAGCCGATCGCCGACGATGGGATGGGCCAGCGAGCTGAGATGCACGCGAATCTGGTGGGTCCTGCCGGTCTCCGGCCGGATCTCCAGGAAGGACACCGGGCCGCGCGTATAGAGCACCCGGTACGCGGTCCGGGAAGCCCGCCCCTCGGAGCGCACGGCCATCCGCGTGCGCGCCGTCGGGTGGCGTCCGATCGGGGAGTCGACGACCCCCCGTCCGGCGCGCGGGCGGCCCCACACCAGGGCCTCGTAGATCTTGTCCACGGCGCGTGCCTTGAACTGGGCGGCCAGCGCACGGTGCGCCAGGTCGTTCTTGGCAACCACCAGGGCCCCCGAAGTGTCCTTGTCGAGACGGTGCACGATGCCGGGGCGCTCGACGCCGCCGACACCCGACAGGTCCCGGCAATGGTACAGGAGCGCATTCACCACCGTGCCGCCGCGTGCCCCGGCGCCCGGATGGACCGTCTGGCCGGGCGGCTTGTCGATCACCAGGAGGTCGGCGTCCTCGTGCAGGACGGCCAGGGGCAGGTCCTCCGCGGCGAGCGTGGACGGCTCGGGGGCGGGGCGGTCGATCTCCACCCGCTCGCCGCCGCGCACCTTGTCCGAGGGACGCGCCGGCCGGCCGGCCACCAGGACGCGTCCCCCCCTCATCAGTCGCTGCAGCGAGGCCCGGCTCTCGCCGGGAAGGCGCTCGGCCAGCGTCCGATCCAGACGCTGGCCGCGGGATTCGACAGGCAGGTCGAGGGTCAGAAGACTTCTGCCGACGGGCGACCGGGTGCGGGCGGGCATCTCAGTGATTCGCGCGCGCCGGGGCCCCGCCTGTGGCCCGGCGGAGTCGGACCAGCATCACGACGGCAATCAGCGCCGCCGGCACCGCGATGAGCTGCGAGGTGGACAGCGCTCCCCCGAAGAAGAGACCGCGCGCGGTATCCCCCCGCACGATTTCGACCAGGAACCGGAGGACCGCGTAGAGCAGCACGTACACCCAGAAGACCTGCCCGGGAGCGTGGCGGCGCTTCAGCAGGACAAGCGTGACGGCCAGGATGAGCAGATCGGCGAGGGCGTGATAGATCTGGGTGGGATGGAGCGCCACGCCGAGCGGCACTCCCGTGAGCTGGTAGGCTGCCGGGTTCGTGAAGGTCACGGCCCAGGGCAGGTCGCAGGCCCTGCCGTAGCAGCAGCCGGCGGCCAGGCAGCCGATACGCCCGATCGCCTGGCCCAGCGCCAGGGGGGGCGCGGCGAGGTCGGCCATCTTCCCGATCGGCAGGCGGTGACGCCGGACATAGACCAGGCCGGCCCCGGCCGCGAGCGCGAAGCCGCCGTAGAACACCCCGGCCGATCGCAGGTTCCTCCAGATCTCGGCGGGGTGCTCGAAGTAGTAGCGCGCGTCGATCAGGTAGAGCGTCGCCTTGGCGCCGATGAAACCGGCGAGAAGAGCCACGATCCCCAGGTCGATGATCCGGGCGCTGTCGATCCCCTCCCGGCGGGCGAGCGCCACCCCCAGGCGCAGGGCCAGCAGGAAGCCGAGGGCGTAGAACAGCCCGTAGGTCCCGACGGTGAACTGGCCGAAGCGGCCGAGATGCAGGTCGAACAGGACAGGGTACATGTCAGGCCCCCGGAGGAATCGCGGCCTGGCGCTGCCAGCCGCGCGCCAGCAGATCGATCACCAGGCAGGCGACGCCGACGCAGATGCACGAGTCGGCCACGTTGAAGGCGGGCCAGTGGTGCTCGCCCACGAAGAGATCCAGGAAATCGATGACGTACCCGAGGCGGATCCGATCGACCAGGTTGCCGAGCGCCCCGCCCAGGATGAGCGCCAGCCCGGACTGGGTCGCGAAGTCGTGGACCGTCGTGCGGTACTGGAACACGAGCATCAGCGCGATGGCGAGGAGCGGCACGGCGGTGAACAGCGTGCTCCGGAATGGATCCGGGAGATCGTGGAACAGGCCGAACAACGCCCCGCGATTGGTCACGAGCGTCAGATGGAACAGGCCCGGCACGACCGGCGCCGACGAGTAGAGCGTCATGCGCGAGACCACCATCGTCTTGGTGGTCTGGTCCAGGACGAGCACGGAAAGGCTCAGCAGGGTGTAGGCCAGGCGCAGGAGGGCGGCGCGGCTCACGCGCCCGCTCCCCGGGCCGAGAGAATCGACCGGACGGCGCCGGCGCAGCGGGCGCACAGGGTGCGGAACTCCGCGTCCGATGCGACGTCCGTCGTGACGTGCCAGCAGCGCTCGCACTTGTCCCCCGCGGCCCGCTCGACGCGCACCTCGAACGGGACCTGGCGGTCCGCCGCGCCGGCCGGCGCCGGGACCAGGCTCACCTGGGAGACGATGAACAGGTCCTGCAGGAACACGGGATCCAGCCGCAGCTCGTCCAGTGTGGCGCCGTCGGCCTGGAGGACGACCCGCGCCTCGAGAGCATTCCCGAGAAGGCCTTCGGCGCGCGCCACCTCGAGGGCCTTGAGGACCTGCTCGCGCAGCTCGAGGAGGCGCCCCCAGCGGCGTTCCAGCGTGTCGTCCACCTGCCCCGCATCCGCCTCGGGAAACGTCAGCGTGTGCACCGACTCTTCGAGAGGATCCCCGGGCTTCCGCCCGCGCAGCGCCTGCCAGACCTCCTCGGCCGTGAAGCACAGGATCGGCGCCATCAGCCGCGTCACGGCGTCCAGGATGATGCGCATCGCCGTCTGGGCCGATCGCCGGGCGCGGGCGTCCGGGGGGCTGGTGTACAGGCGGTCCTTGATCACGTCCAGGTAGAGAGCGCTCAGCGTGACCGTGCTGAAGCGATGAATTGCCTGCGAGGCGAGATGAAACTCGTAGCGCTCGTACGCCGAGCGCACCCGGGCGATCACCTGGTTCAGCTGGCCGAGGACGTACCGATCGATCTCCTCCAGATCGGCGCGCGGCAGGGCATGGCGGGCGGGGTCGAAATCGTAGAGATTCCCCAGGAGATAACGGCAGGTGTTGCGGATCTTGCGATAGGCCTCGGCGTTGCGATCCAGGATCTCCTTCGACAGGCGCATGTCCTCGAGAAAGTCGACCGTCGCCACCCAGAGGCGCAGCACGTCGCCTCCGTGCTGCTTGATCACGTCCTGCGGGGGAATGACGTTGCCGAGCGACTTGGACATCTTCCGGCCGGCGCCGTCCAGCGTGAAGCCGTGCGTCAGGACGGCGTGGTAGGGCGCCGTGTTCCTGTCGTTCACGGCGATCAGCAGCGAGGAGTGGAACCAGCCGCGGTGCTGGTCGCTCCCTTCGAGGTACAGGTCGCTCGGCCAGGGATACCCCGGGCGGGCGCCGAGCAGCGCCGGGTACGAAGCCCCCGATTCGAACCACACGTCGACGATCTCGCTGCGCGCCACGAGCTCCCGGGAGCCGCAGTGCGGGCAGGATGTGCCGTCGGCCAGGCGCCGGAAAGCCTCCGGCTCGAACCAGGCGTCGCTGCCGCGCTCCCGGAACAGGGCGGCCGTCCGGCGCACGAAAGGCACATCGACGATCTCCTTGCCGCAGGCGCCGCAGTACGGGAAGGGCAGGGGGACGCCCCACACGCGCTGCCGCGAGATGCACCAGTCGGGCCGGGTGCCGATCATGCCGCCGATCCGCAGCGCGCCCCCCTCGGGGATCCAGCGGACTTTCCGGATGGCGTCGAGGCTGCGGCTCCGGAGATCGTTGCGATCGAGGGCGATCCACCATTGCTCCGTGGCGCGGAAGATGATCGGCTGCTTGCAGCGCCAGCAGTGCGGGTAGCTGTGGGTCACGGTCGAGGCGTGGAACAGCAGGCCGCGCTTCTCCAGGTCGGCGAGGATCGCCGGGTTGGCCGCGAACACGTTCTGGCCCGTGAGCCAGTCCATGCCCTCGGTGTAGCGGCCGTGATCGTCCACCGGCGAGAAGATCGGCAGGGAGTATTTCCGTCCCGTGAGGAAGTCGTCCATCCCGTGTCCCGGAGCGGTATGCACCGCTCCGGTCCCGGTGTCCCGCGTGACGTACTCGCCCAGGACCAGGCGGGAGACCCCCTCGGCGGCGAACGGATAGGGGGCGAGCGCCGTCGTCACCCCCTCCATCTCCCGTCCCTTGAGGCTCGCGAGCACCGCGCGCGGGGTCAGCCCCTTGAGCGCCAGGACCTGGGGCGCGAGGTCGGCCGCCAGGAACAGCACCTCGTCTCCCACGTCCACGAACTGGTAGACCAGATCCGGGTGCAGGGCGATCGCCACGTTGGCCGGCAGGGTCCACGGCGTGGTGGTCCAGATCAGGACCGACACGCGACGGCCGGCGAGCGCCGGAAAGCGCCCCTCGAGCGGACCGGTCGAGAGCGGAAACCGGACATAGATGGACGGCGAGGCGTGGTCCTCGTATTCCACCTCCGCCTCCGCCAGGGCGGTGGCGCAGCGCGGGCACCAGTGGACCGATCGCTTGTCGCGATAGATGTTGCCGTTCTCCACGAAGCGGGCGATCTGCTCGACGATCGTCCCCTCGTAGACGGGATCCATCGTCAGGTACGGTCGCATCCATTCCCCGAAGACGCCCAGGCGCCGGAACTCGTCCCGCTGGACGCCCACGTACTTCTCGGCGTAGGCGCGGCAGGCGGCGCGGATCTGCTGCGGCGTCATGGAGGCCTTCTTCTTTCCGAGGTCCTTGTCCACCTGGTGCTCGATCGGCAGCCCGTGGCAGTCCCACCCCGGCACGTAGGGCGCGTCGAAGCCCAGCATGGTGCGTGATTTCACCACGACATCCTTGAGGATCTTGTTGAGCGACTGCCCCAGGTGGATGTTGCCGTTGGCGTAGGGGGGACCGTCGTGCATGACGAAGCGGGGCCGCCCCGCCCGCGCCCGCCGTACGGCGGCGTAGACGTCCAGCCGGTCCCACTGCTCCAGCAGGGCAGGCTCCCGCCGCGGCAGATCCGCCTTCATGGGAAACTCGGTGCGCGGCAGGTTCAGAGTGTTCTTGAGCTCGAGCGTTTCCATGGCTCCCGGGATCGTCGTATATCGTTGGCGGCCAGTGGTTTGGCCGGAGAGCGGAAGGACGGAATCTAGCACACTTCCGAATATTGTCAAGGATGGCGGGCTTGTGCTAGGTTGCCCGAATGCAGCCGATCTACCTCGATCACAACGCCACCAGCCCGCTCCGGCCGGAAGCGCGACGGGCCATGGACCGGGCGCTCGACGGGCCGGCCGGGAATCCCTCCAGCCTGCATGCCCCGGGGCGGGTCGCCCGCATCCTTCTCGAATCCGCGCGCGAGCAGGTGGCACGCCTGGTCGGCGCCCGTCGCGAGGAGATCGTCCTGACAGCCGGGGGGACCGAAGCCAACAACCTGGCACTCTACGGCGCCGCGGCCCTGCTCCCGTCGTCCACGGGGCGCGTCGTCACGTCGGCGATCGAGCATCCCTCGGTGCTGGAGCCGTTGCGGGATCTGGAGCGTCGCGGCGTGGAGGTGCTGCGGGTGGCACCGACGCGGGCCGGAGTGGTGGAACCCGAAGCCATGCTCGAGGCGGCCGCCCCCGGGACGGGGCTGGTGTCGCTGATGCTCGCCAACAATGAAGTCGGGACGTTGCAGCCGATCGGCCTCCTCGGCCAGGAGCTCAGGCGCCGCGGCGTCCTGTTCCACTGCGATGCCGCCCAGGCCCCCGGCAAGGTGCCGATCGACGCGCACGCCCTCGGCGTGGATCTGCTGTCGATCGCGGGGCACAAGTTCGGCGGGCCGCAGGGGACGGGGGCGCTGTACGTGCGTCAGGGAGTCGCCCTGCGCCCGCACCTGCGGGGGGGCGGACAGGAGCTGAACCGCCGTCCCGGGACGGAGAACATCGCCGCCCTCGCCGGACTCGGAGCCGCGGCGGAGGCGGCCGCGCACGCGCTTCCCGGGGAGTCCCTGCGGATGCGGGAGCTGCGCGACCGGCTCGAGCGCGAGGTCCTGGCGCGGGTGCCCGCGTCCCGGGTGAACGGCGGCGAGGCGCCGCGTGTCCCCAACACCTCGAACCTGGCGTTCGCGGGGCTGACGGGCGAGATCCTGGTGATGGCGCTCGATCTGGAGGGGATTGCCGTCTCGGCGGGGTCGGCCTGCTCGGCGGGTACGGTGAGGAAATCGCACGTGCTCGAGGCGATGGGGCTGGGGGAGGCGGCGGGCTCCTCGATCCGGATCAGCCTGGGCCCCGGCTCGACGGCCGGGGAGATCGACTGCGTCGTGCGCCTGGTCGCGCAGGTCGTCGATCGGGTCCGGGCGGCCGCGGTCGCCCCCGCGTTGCGCCCGTGATCGTCACCTGCGGCGGCTGCGCCCGGAAGTACAACTTCGACGAGGCGAAGCTCGCCGGGCGCCCCTCCGCGCGGATCCGCTGCCCTCACTGCAGCACGACGATCACGGTCACCGCCCCCGGCGACCCCGGAGATCAGACGATGCGGCTGCCGGAGGACGCCAACCTGCTCTCCAAGAGCGCCAAGGTGCCCCAGGGGGATCTGGCGATGCCGTCCGATCGGCGGCTGTCGCTGGCGGTCCTGGAGGGGAAGGACAGCGGCCGGATTTTCCTGATCGAACGGCCGCGCATGGTCCTCGGGCGCGGCGAGGCGGACATCGTCCTGAACGACACCGAGATCTCCCGGCAGCACGCCTGCGTCGAAGTGCACGGGGCGCGCGTCGTGCTCAAGGATCTGGGCAGCACCAACGGGGTGTTCGTCAACGACGTGAAGGTGTCGCAGGCGGAGATCGACAATCGCACCGAGTTCCGCCTGGGGGGGACGCGCCTGATGCTGATCGCGACCGAGACCCAGGGCGATCTCGAGACCCTCGGATGACGCCGGCGGCCGGCGCCCGCATGGTCGTGGCGATGAGCGGCGGCGTCGACTCCTCCGTGGCGGCGCTTCTGCTGAAGGAGGCGGGGGAGTCGGTCGTCGGACTGTCGATGCAGCTTTACGATCGGAGCCGCGATGGATTGCCGGTCTACGGTCGCTGTTGCTCCCCGAGCGACCTGCACGATGCCCGCGAGGTCGCCGGAAGGCTCGAGATTCCCTTTTACGTCCTCAACCTGGAAGAGGAGTTCCAGCGGGAGGTGATCGATCCGTTCGTGTCGGAGTATCGCTCCGGCCGCACCCCCGTTCCCTGCGTGCAGTGCAACAGCGGCCCGAAGTTCCGGCACCTGGCGGCACGCGCCCGCCAGCTGGGAGCCACGTCGGTGGCCACCGGGCACTATGCCGCCGTCCGCCGGGACCCCGAGACCGGCCGCTTCCAGCTTCTCAAGGCGCTCGACCGGGCCCGGGACCAGTCGTATTTTCTCTTCGATCTGGGACAGGAGCAGCTGGCGATGGCGGTCTTCCCGCTCGGCGGGATGCGCAAGGACGAGGTCCGATCGATCGCCCTGAAGCACGATCTGCCGAACGCCCGGAAGCCGGACAGCCAGGACATCTGCTTCGTCCCGGACGGCGACTACCGTGAATTCGTCCGCCGCGAGGCCGGCGACACGGGCCCCCCGGGAAAGATCGTCGACACCGAGGGCCGGGTGCTCGGGCGCCATGCCGGACTCGCGGGCTACACCGTGGGGCAGCGACGCGGCCTGGGCGTGGCGTCGGCACGACCCCTGTACGTCGTGGCTCTCGATCCGGTCGGCAACCGGGTCATCGTGGGTGAGGATCGGGAGCAATACCGCAAGGGGCTTCTCGCCGATCGGGTGAACTGGGTGTCGATCGAGGCGCCCGGGACGCCGATCAGGGCGACCGCCCGGATCCGTTCGGCGCACGCGGGGGCGGAGGCGGACGTCACGCCCCTAGACGACGGGGGGATCCAGGTGACCTTCGACGAGCCGCAGCGCGCCATCACGCCGGGGCAGGCGGTGGTCCTGTATCGCGGCGATCTCCTTCTGGGCGGCGGTTTTATCCGGGCGGCGGTTTGACAGGGCGCTTCCGGCGATGCTAGATTCGCTGCGCCAGGGGCGGGCATAGCTCAGCTGGTAGAGTACGAGCTTCCCAAGCTCGGTGTCGCGGGTTCAAGTCCCGCTGCCCGCTCCATTTTTTTCTCCTCAGCCGAGCTCGCGGCGTCCCGGGGGATCGCGCCTTGTTCTTCCGAAAACGAGAGCCGAAGGCCGAGACGGGCGAGGCGCTTCCCGTGGTCCAGGAGGCGCCCGGCTCCGCCTCGGGTGGCCGGACGCTCGTCGGCAGGCACACGCGGATCGTGGGCCGGATCCTCGGCGACGGCCCCGTGGTCGTGCGCGGCGCGGTGCAGGGGACCATCGCCATCCGGGGCGGCCTCTGTGTCCGCAACGGCGGACGCATCGACGCCGACGTGGAGGCCCACAGCGTCGACCTCGAGGGTGAGGCGCGCGGCAGGATGTCGGTATCGACCCGCGTCTCCCTCTCCGCCACCGGTGATTTCGAAGGGGACATGGACACCCCGGTCCTCGAGGTCTGCCCGGGATCGATCGTCCGCGGGCACGCGCGCGTCGCGGGGCTTCCCGGGCGCGATCGCCGGACCGCGCGCTAGATCTCCGGTCTTCGCGAGACGGTTGCACGACGGCGGACGGCTGACGCTTTTTTTCCATTCATTGACGATTTGTGTCACCATTCTGACGCGGGCCTCGGTCAGGTTCCTCCTTTCCCCCTCAAATCCAAGCGTCTCCTCCCGTTTCCCGGCTGTCGGAGTTCTGGCACACCCCTTGCTCTTGAGCAGGTGCGAACCACATCGAGGAGGGGGCCTTGAACGAGAAGATCCTGGTGGTGGACGACGACGAAGGGGTGCGGCAGGTCCTGGGACAATCGCTCCAGGACGCGGGATTCAGGGTCTCCTCGGTCGAATCGGGGGAGAAGGCGGTCGCCGCGGCTCGCGAGGAGACGTTCGACCTGGTGATCCTGGACATGGTCCTGCCACGCGTGGACGGCATGGAAGTTCTCAGGGACATCACCGCGGCGAAGCCGGACCTCCCGGTCGTCATGATCACGGGATACGCCTCCGTGGAGACCGCCATCAAGGCGATGAAGATGGGGGCGGTCGACTACATCGTGAAGCCGTTCCGCATGGAAGAGGTGGAGCTGGTCGTGGGCAAGGCCCTGGAACGCAGCCACCTGCGGCGCGAAAACGTCTACCTGAGGCGCCAGCTGGAGACGACGTACGGGGTGCACAACATCATCGGGCAGAGCCCGGTGATGCGCCGGCTCTACGCGCTCATCGAGCAGGTGGCCAGCAGCCGCAGCACGGTGCTGATCACCGGGGCGAGCGGCACGGGCAAGGAATTGGTGGCGCGGGCCCTGCACTTCAACGGCGATCGCCGCAACCGGCCCTTCGTCTCGGTGAACTGCGGCGGCATTCCCGACTCGCTGCTCGAGGACGAGCTCTTCGGCCACGTGAAGGGGGCGTTCACCGACGCGGTCGCCGACCGGCCGGGGCGGTTCGAGGCGGCGGATACCGGGACGCTGTTCCTGGACGAGATCGGCAACATGAGCGTCAGCCTGCAGATCAAGCTGCTGCGCGTCCTGCAGGAACGGGAGTTCATGCCGCTGGGCGGCACCAGGAAGATCCAGGTGGACGTGCGCATCATCGCCGCCACCAACGTGAACCTCAAGGCGATGATGGAGGAGGGACGGTTCCGCGAGGATCTGTATTACCGGCTGAACGTCATCTCGATCCAGCTGCCGTCACTGCGCGAGCGGCGCGAGGACGTTCCGGTTCTGATCCAGCATTTCCTGAACAAATACTGCGGCGAAATGAGCGTCGCGGCGAAGCGGCTCGCCCCTGAGGCGATGAAGCTTTTGATGGAATTCTCCTGGCCCGGCAACGTGAGGCAGCTCGAGAACGTCATCGAGCGGGCGGTCGCCCTGTCGTTCAGCAAGGAAGTGCTGGGGCCGGAGGACCTTCCCCGCGAAATCCTGGACGAAGGGCTGGTCGAGGTGCCGGTCCTGCACGTCGGGGGGGACGGCTTCTCCCTGGACGAGGTGCTGGCGACGTACGAGCAGCGGATGCTCTATCAGGCCCTGGAGCATTCGGGCTGGGTCAAGACGCGAGCGGCGGAGCTGCTGAAGATCAAGAGGACCACCCTGATCGAGAAGATGAAGCGGCTGGGCATTCCGCTGAAGGGCGGGGCGGAGCGCGCCGGCGCCGAATCCGGGGCGCACGGCTCCAGCGCCGTCGAGCCGGTCCCGGACCAGGGGACCAACAACTAGGAGCCTGTCCGGGGATCGGGCCGGGTCGCTTCCAAACCTTGATCGGGCGAACGCGACTATGGTATCGTCCAGCCGTAAGCCGCGACCTGTCGCGGAGATACGAGAACAAACCCTTTCCGGACGCAGGCCTCCTCCCGGCGGGCCATCCATGCAGCGAACGCTGTCCCGGGTTCTGGTGGTCGACGATGCCGGACTCTTCCGGCTGCTGGAATCGTCCTTCCTGAAACGCCTGGGATGCGAGATCGTGAGGGCGCACGACGGGCCCGACGTGATCCGCAAGGCGACCGAGTGCGGCCCCGACCTGATCCTGCTGGACGCGCAGAAGCCGGGCCTCGACGGCGAGGCATGCGTGCGGTCGCTCAAGGCCGATCCGGCGCTGCGAGAAATCCCCGTCTTCGTGGTGACCGGCACGGGGGGCGTGGCCGCCTCATGCGCCGCCGGGGCCGACGTGGCCCTGTCGCGGCCCCTGGAGAGCGGGGCGCTCGAGCTGGCCCTGTCCTCCCTGGGGCGGGCCGGACATCGCCACGGCCGCAGGCGAGGCGCCCGCGGCTGGGTTCACCTCTCCGACCCCCCGGGGCTGCGGCGCGGCCGGCTGAAGGACATCAGCCGGACCGGGTTGTTCCTGGCGATCCCCGATCCGCTGCCGCTCCAGTCGCAACTGGCGATTTCGCTCCGGCTCCCGGGGCCGGGCGGCCAGCATCCGCTCAAGGCCCGCGGGGTGGTGGTGCGCCAGGTCGCGGACGATCCTCACTCGCACCTGATTCCAGGCGTCGGCGTGCGCTTTGTCGACCTCGATCCCAAGGACGAGGCGCGCATCGATCGCTACGTCAACCTGGAGATCGAGGATCCGGCCGCCGATGAGGACGAGGACCCCCTCGGGCGGCGAGAGTGATCGGTCCCCCGGGGTCCGCGGCTCCCACCGTCATGGTGGTCGACGACGACGCCGACATCCTCGACATGACCCGCCTCGTCCTCGAGGGCGGGGGCTACCGCGTCGTGCGGGCCGGGGAGGACAGGAGGCGCTGCGCAGCCTGGAGGAGGCGTCCCCCGATCTCATCCTGCTCGACATCAACATGCCCGGAATGGACGGGTGGCAGGTCCTGCGGATCCTGAAGGTCGACGAGCGGACCGCCGCGATTCCGGTCGCCATGTTCTCCATCAAGATGGAGGTGCGCGACAAGCTGCACGGACTGCAGGAAGGGGCGTTCGATTACATCGTCAAACCGTTCTCCTGCGAGGATCTCCTGTCGCGCGTCCGCAGGATCTTCGCGACGCTGGGACGCGGGGCGACCGCATGAACCCCGTCCTCGACACGGATCCGACGCGCGGAACCGAAGAAGCCCGCCGGCTGCGCGCCTCCTATCTGCGACTGAAAGGGGCGATCTGCGACCCGATCACGGGGCTGTCCTCCTACGCGCTGCACCTCGACGAGATCGAGATGCATTGCGCCGGGCGTCGCCTGGGGATCATCGTCCTCGAGTTCCCGTCGCTCGGGGCCCTGGAGCAGGCGCACGGCTGGGAATTCGGCGACCGCTTCCTGGCGGGCGTGGCGGCCCATCTCCGGGCCCTGAACAGCCGCATCTTCCCCGCGAGCACTCTCATCTCTCTCGACGGCGTGTACGGCAACGCCTTCACGATGTTTCTGCGGGAAGGGCCCGGGGGGCGCGAGATCGCGATTTCCGACCTGGCGGACGCCGCCGGAAGCCTGGCGGCCCACCTGGAAGTCCGCCTGGCGGACGCGCCCTGGGCTCCGCCGGCCCCCGGCGTCGATTTCTCCGTCGGCTACGCTCTGGTCTCTCCCAATCCCGCAGCGCGCTACGAAAGGATGGTGTACCAGGGGATCCGCGAGGCGCGCGGCATGACGCTGCGGGAGGCCGACCGCCTGCACCACGAGCGCGCGGCCGAGCTGCGCTCGATCATGCACGAAGGTCGCCTGACCACGCACTACCAGCCGATCGTGGACATGGACGACGCCTCGATCATGGGATACGAGGCGCTGACCCGCGGCCCCTCGAACACGGCGTTCGAGGTGCCCAAGGCGCTGTTCACCTGCTCGGACAGGAACCACCTGTCCTCCGAGCTCGACATCCTGTGCCGCCGCGAGGCGCTGCGCAATGCCCGGGGGCTCGACCGCTCGAAGAAGCTCTTCCTGAATTCGCTGCCGGAGACGCTCGGCACCCCCGGCCTGGTGGCGCAGAATCTCCAGGCGGTCCTCCATGAGGTCGACCTGCAGCCCGGCAATCTGGTGCTCGAGATCACCGAGCGCACCGGGATCGAGGACTTCGAAACCTTCGGGCGCGAGCTGGACCGGCTGCGACGCCTCGGGTTCCTAGTGGCGATCGACGACGTGGGGACCGGGTACTCCTCGCTGCAGACGGTGTCCGAAGTGGCGGCCGATTTCCTGAAGATCGACATCTCCCTGATCAAGAACATCCACCAGAGCCTCATCAAGCAGGACCTGGTTCACTCCCTGCTCCAGGTCGCGGCACGCACGCGCACGCGGGTCATCGCCGAGGGAATCGAAACCGTCGAGGAATACCAGGCTCTGCGCGCCTGTGGCGTGCGATACGGGCAGGGATTCTATTTCGCCCGCCCGGCGCCGGCGTTTCCCGTCCTCGCGCGCGGCGGGTGACGAGAGATCGATGGACGCGTCGTTCGAACCCAGCCTGCTCGCGATGGCCGCCGTCATTCTCATGGCGGGCGTCGTCGCCGTGGCGCTCGCCATCCTCAGCATCGGCCTGCTGCGCCGATCGCTGCGCCGCCTCACCGCACTCGTCGAAGAGGTCCGCCGCCATCCTCTGATCGGTGACCTGCCGGCCGATCCCGACCCCATCCTCGGCGCGCTGACCCGGGAGATGAACGGCCTGGTGGCGGACCTGCGCGGGAGTCTCGAGGAGTCCCGCCGGCGTTTCGCCGATCTCGAGTGCCTGGCATCCGGCCCTCCGGACCTGGCCCTCGTCGGCACCGATCCCGACTGGGGCGTCACCTTCTTCAGCCGGGGCGCGGTCGCCCTCACCCAGTGGCCGGCCGAGGAGATCACGGGAAAACACGTCGAATCGCTGTTCCGGCACGGAGAGTGGGACCGGATCCTGCCGAAGCTGGCGCGCCGCTCGGTGCGCGACGCAGGCGTCTCCGAAGTCCTGACGATGGCGCGCCGTGACGGCACTTCCTTCCCGGCGCAGGTGTCGATCGCCGGACTGCCGGGGAACGTGGGGGGAATGCTGGTGGCGGCCCGCGACCTCACGGCGGAGCGGGACCTCGAGGTCCGGCTGCGCGAGTCGGAAGAGCGCCACCGGAGCCTGGTCGAGAGGATGTCGGACGGCGTGTTCATCCTGCAGGGGGATCGCCTGGTCTACGCCAATTCGGCCCTGGCCTCGATGCTGGGGGTGCGGCGCGAGGAGGTCGACGGCGCGTCGATCAAGACCATCCTGCATTCCCACGATCTCCTCCGGGTGATCGAGGCGATGCGCCGCGCGCAGTCGGGACGCGACACCCAGGGCGAGATCGACTGCCTGCTGCAGGCGGGCTCCGCGGGCAAGGTCGAGGCGCGTCTCGCCTGGGCGCGGACGGACTTCCAGGGCCTTCCCGCCCTGGTGGGCACGGTGACCGACGTGACCCGGCGGGCGCGCGTCGAGCGGGCGATGGCGCAGAGCGAGGCGCGCCTGCAGGCGACCCTGGAATCGGCGGGCGACGGCATCCTCGTTCTCGAGGACGGGGGAAACGGTCTCGAGGTCACGCTCGTCAACCGCGTCTTCTGCGATCGGTTCGGCCTGCCCCGGGAGGCGCTCCTCGGACGGGGAGTGACGGAGCTCGGGCAGCAGTTGCAGGCCGGCTCCGCCGACCCGGGGGTGATCGAGGCCCTGCTGGCCGAGGCCTCAGCCCGGCGCGAGTCGCGCGCCGAGGGATTGGAGTTGCAGCGGCCCCGGCACGCCGTTCTGGATCTTCTGGCGGGACCCCTGGGCTCGGGAGCGGCTGACGCCTGGGGCGTGATTCTCACGGCGCGCGACGTGACCCGGCGCGTCGAGGACGAGACCCGGCTGCGCCAGGGCGTCGAGGACCAGGTGCGCGCCCGGGCGGAGCTGGAGGCCGCGTGCCGGGACCTGGCCTCGGCCCAGAAGGACCTGGCGGAGCGCAACGAGCAGCTGGTCAAGCTCAACGGTGAGCTCAAGTCGCTCGACGAGATGAAATCGAGCCTCCTGGCGAACGTCTCCCACGAGCTGCACACGCCCCTGGTCTCGATCAAGGGATACACCGAGATGATCCTGAAGCGGCGCCTCGGTCCGCTCACCGCGGAGCAGGAGCGCGGACTGGGCGTGGCCCTGAAGAACATCGATCGGCTCATCGAGATGATCGACAACCTGCTGTCGTTCTCGCGCATCGAGAAGGGGGAGACGCAGCTGCGGCTCGAGGACGTGCCCCTCTGGCAGGTCGTGGACGAGTCGATCGAAATGGTGGGCGAGCGCATGCGGAGGAGGAGCCTGTCGGTCACCACCCAGTACGAGACCGACGAGCTCGTCGTGCGCGGCGACCGGGTGAAGATCGGCCAGGTCCTGGTGAACCTCCTGACCAATGCCGTCAAGTTCAACCGCGAGGGGGGGCGCATCACCCTGACGGCGCGCAAGGGGCCGCGCGGTTTCCTCGAAGTGGAGGTGGCCGATACCGGCATCGGCATCCCGCAGGACGCCCTGGGGAGGATCTTCGAGCGCTTCTACCAGGTGGACGCCAGTGCCAGGCGCCAGTACGAGGGGACCGGCATCGGCCTGTCGATCGTCCGGGACATCCTGCGCCTGCACGGTTCGGACATTTCCGTGCATAGCGAGGTCGGCCAGGGCTCCGCGTTCACCTTCACTCTGCCGCTGGCACGCGATCAGCAGATGTCCACGTCCCGGCCGGGGCCCGGCCGGGGCCGCGGCGAAGCCTGATCCTGCCTTCCTGTCGCCTCAGCCGGATCGTAACGGTGGATAGGAGAAACCGCGCTGGCGGGCGGCCTCGTACAACAGGGCCGCCGCCGCGGCGTGGACGTTCAGGGACGAGACTCCCGGCGCCATCGGGATGCGGACGCGCAGGTCGGCCGCGTCGAGAACGTCACGGGGCAGGCCGGCCCCTTCGCTTCCTACCAGGAGCGCGGTCGGCCGCGCCAGGTCGACGGCGATCGGCGTGTCCGTCGCCGCCGGGTCGGCCGCGACGATCTGCCGCCCGGCGGCCCGGGCCTCCCGGAGAAAATCGTCGGTGCTGCAGGAGACGGCTGGCATCGTGAACTGGGTCCCCATGGCGGCCCGCACGGCACGGCTCCCGAACGGATCGGCGGAGCCTTCCAGCGCCACGAGGCCACCCGCGCCCAACGCCCGGGCGCTCCTCAGGATCGAGCCGAGGTTGCCGGGGTCCTGAACCCCGTGCGCGGCGAGGACGAGGGGGCACGACGAGGAGACCACCGACCGCAGGCCCGTCCG
>Ga0070704_100000554_pt1 | contig 17937 bp, 30 predicted proteins | sample KBSK5252metaG_FD_65467 | JGI IMG/M metagenome (GOLD analysis project Ga0070704, IMG submission 65467) | Corn, switchgrass and miscanthus rhizosphere microbial communities from Kellogg Biological Station, Michigan, USA - KBS K5-25-2 metaG | ecosystem: Host-associated > Plants > Roots >...
CGATGCCGCGCTCTTTCTGACGGGCGGGTGGGCGGCGAGCCAGTATGACATGTGGCTCAACACGAACCACAATCGCGCCAACAACAAGTACGAGCGGTACGCGGAGATCGCGATGCGCACTATCCAGGGGAGGGCCGATGCCTGACGCGTGGTTCATCTTCATCCTCGGCGTCGCGTACACGGCGGGGTGGTACTGGAAGGGTCGCTTCGATGGCGCCGAGTCGGTGCGGCGGCAGAACCGCACCTTGAACGAGAGTAGGAAGAAGTGAAGAGAGTCGCGTACATCAGCGGGCCCATCGCGGGCCAGCCTGATCTCAACGGGCCGTTGTTCCGCGCGGCGGAGCGGCGGCTGACCAACCCGCGCAACCTGCGCAAGTTCCAGTACGACCTTGTGCTGGTGCCGCAGGACATCCCGCCGTACTTGCACGAGGGCGAGTGCCCGCCGAGCTACGTGAAGAGCGGAGACCACACGGCCGCGTGCTACTTGCGCGAGGACATCATCCACATGCTCAAGTACGCCACCGACGTCTGGATGTTGCCGGGGTGGGAGGCTAGCGTGGGGGCGCGGCTGGAGATGCAGGTCGCCGCCGCGTGTGGGCTCCGCATTCAGTTCTTCCACCGGCAGGATCTGGGCTGCGTGCACACGGACCACGCGGAGTACCGCAAGTGCGAAGAGCCGTCGTGCTGGAACTACCGCAAACCCCACGGCTTCACCACACCGCCGGACGTTACCTCGGCCGTGCGGCGCCTCGGCGAGGGGGTCGCACCGGACCCGGCGCAGGAAGCCATGCAGCGCCACCACGAGGGCATGATTATTCACGCGAAGGGGGAATTCCTGTGATCGATGAGCTGAAGACGCCTGACGAGTGGGCGGCCCTGAGCGAGGTGCGGATGAGAGGCACGGAGTTCACGGACTGGGAGACCCCTGTGACGCGGCAAGAGTGGGAGGCCAAGATGGGACCCGAGAAGACCACGGCCGTCCAGAAGTGGGCGGACACGGCGATGTTCTCCTCGGAGGCGCTGGACGCCACGACGGGCCCAAAGGTGCATCTCCTGTCGGCAAACCCCGACCCCCTCGGCTCCATCGCAGCCATGGCGTTGATGTACAAGGGCATCGTGGTGCGGGACCTGGCGGACGTCACCGACGACCAGCGTCGGGAGATGTTCGCGCAGATCCAGCAGACCAAGCTCAAGGCGCCGTTCGAGGCGGTGCAGCTGCACTGGATGGTGGAGGGCGTCACGCGGTCCTTCACGCATCAGATGGTGCGCCAGCGGACGGCCGTGTTTGCACAGGAGTCCCTGCGGTTCGCGGTCGTGGAGGACGGGTTTGCGGAACGGGTGGCGCTGCCTCCGTCGCTGGCGTGGGCCAACGAACCCGTCGATGGCGGGTTGCCGGGGCAGACCGTCGGGGAGGCACTGGCCGAGGAATTCGCGGACGTTGATCCCAACAGCGAGCGGTTCTCCCGGCTTCCGCAGGACGTCCGGCACTACCTGAAGTGGCGCTACGCCAACCTCATCGTGCAGCATGCCTACCAGTACCTCGTGAATGACGGCATCCCCGCCGAGGACGCGCGGGGGCTGTTGCCGCACAACATCACCACGCGCCTCAACTACGTCACGAACCTGCGCAACTTCCAGGAGCACGGCGGGAGTCGTCTCTGCACCCAGGCTCAGTTCGAGTGGCGTGCCGTGTGGATCGCTTTCGTGCAGGAGCTGCGCCGGTACGGTGCAACGCAGACATACCGCGTGGACAACACGATGGACGGCACTCCGTACATCGACAAGCGTTCCTCTTCATGGCAGTTCGAACTCATCGCCGACATGTTCCGGCCCGCGTGCTATCTCACAGGCAAGTGCGAGTTCGCCGCGATGGACCTCGACCGCAAGTGCAGCATCCGGGACCGGGTTGACTCGTTCGCGAAGCACAACTATCCGAGCTCGCAGTGGCACCTCCCGCTGACTGTCTCGTGGATGGTGGGGGAGGGACCTGACACGTACGGCCCGGAGGCAGCGCAGGTCATCGCGCCCGCCATCGACCCGCGCGAGTGGCTGGCGGATCCGGGGGCTGCGCGATGAGCAGCCCGCAGAACATCGTGCGCCAGGTGATAGGCGGGGAGATGGGGCCGTCGGCACGAGAGGAGGGCGTCACCGAGGCTGCGCGACGACTCTCCCATGCTCTGGCGGAGATCGCGGCGGTCCTGTCCACCCAGCAGGACGAGTACCTCGTATACGTGAGTCACGCCAATGGTGCGGCCCAGAAGGCCCTAGAGACCGTGCGTGAATGGGGCGTGCTATGAAGCCGTATCGGTTGAAGCCGCACGAGAAGCGGGACATCATCGGCAACTGGGACAAGCGCGTCTGGATCCGCCGGAGCACGTGGTTCCTGACCCCACGGTTCTGTTGGCTGTATGCCGAGAAGGGTGGTGGCCCGGTTTTGGTCGGGCAGGAGTCGTGGCGCAAGCTCAGCGGCATCCAGTTCCGCGTCGGTACGTGGCAGTTCTTTCTGAGCTGGAGGAAGCCGTGAGTCGGCAACGTAGTTCGTGGAGCGGGAACCTGCTCCTGCTGGCGCTGGCGGCGTTGCTGGTGTGGGCCATTGTGACCGGGCAGATCCACCTCCCGGAGGAGTGGTTCAAGTGACCGAGGATAGGTGCGAGAAGCACGACCTGATCGTGGGGCAGTGCGCGGACTGCCGTGGGCTGAAGGAGGACAAGCCCACCGACGACCTGCTCATCGACAGGTTCTACTTGTCGGCAAAGTTCGAGCAGGCGTGTGCGGTGGGGCGTGACGGGCCCGATCATCACCTCATTCGCGAGGGCGAGCGGTTCGCCAAGGCGGTGTACGACGGGGACGGACCGCCGTGGAAGAACTTTGGTTACGTGTGTGACTCGTGCGCCGACATCATTGCGAGTCCTCGTGCCTAAGTTGTGGCGCACCACCGGGTTCGTACTCCGTGTGTTGGGGTACGAGCCCGATTGGTTTACCCGCACGCTCGGGGCGCTGCTGGTGGTGGCTGCGGGGGAGACGGCGTGGGGCGGGGAGCTGGCGCTACGCGGTAGTCTCAACCTGCTGGCGTGGGTGGTTGCCCTCTTCGTGGCGTGGTTGGGGTTCTTGCTTGTCATTGAGCCAGGTTCGGGGCAGCGTGGTCATCATCGGCACTCACGGAAGTGAACTCACATGAGCGAACAGGTAGACCTTCCTCTATCGCAGCTCGACCTGCGCAACCACATGAAGAGAACAATCACGACCGCCGTGTACCCGTTCGCGGGTCTCGGTGACGTGCAGTCTCTGATGTATGTGGCTTTAGGGCTGGCCGGGGAAGCGGGCGAGATCGCCAACCAGATCAAGAAGGTCGCGCGGGACGACGGGGGCATGGTCACCCCCGCCCGTCGCAGCACGGTCGTGGACGAGCTCGGCGACGTCATCTGGTACTGGCTCCGGCTGTGCTACGAGCTGGGCATCGACCCGTACGACGTGTTGGCACACAACGAGAAGAAGCTCGCGGAGCGCGCGGCCAACGGCACGGTCAACGGCGACAAGCGTGGTGCGCAGAGCCGCCGAGCCGCACAGGAGTGGGAGGCGGACCTCGCGGAGGCGGCGGGGAAGCCGGACGTGTGGGCGGTGCCGCAGGAAGCGGTCCACCACCTCATCACCCACACGACGGAGCCGGGCGCCACAGCGGGCCTGGCGATGTTCGTGGCGCGGTGTCGCAGCCTGCGGTGCCCGACGTGGGAGAGACGGGTCACGCAGGCGCAGGGCTTCGGGCCGCTTCAACAGAAGGTGATGGCGCACATCATGGCCGAGCACACGCCGTGGGGGAGGGCTGGTCGTGACTGACCATGAGAAGTTCGGGCCGACGCCCGCACACCGCATGCGCGCTGGATCCCGTCGCTTCCCGCCCCCGCTCCCCGCAGCCGAGGTCGCGGAGCGCGTGAAGGAAGTGTTGGCACAGACGGAGATCGTGGAGGTCTCCCCGGGGCACGAGGTGGTGTTCTCTCCGGACGCGGTCTGGGACTTGCACGACGAGGCGGACTTGGTGTTCAGCTCGGTGGTGCGCGGGGGTCGTGTCACGTGGGAAGTGCAGTGCTCGGAAGAGATGTTCTGGGGGCTGGTGGCGAAGTTCCTGGGCCCGCAGGAAGTGGCGGAGATGAAACAGCAGCTGGCGGACCTGGCGGTCTGGGAAGGAGAAGGTGGGTCATGCATGGTGGGTTGATTGACCTCGGCGAGTGGCTCGGCTACGAGGTGGTGGAGCGCGACGGCGAGAAGGTGGTGCGCCACCGCCTGCAGTCCGGGAAGTGGGCGGAGCGCGACCAGAGCGCCACGGCGGCGGAGGAGCACCTCTACGCGGCGGTGCGGGCGTTGCTGATGACGCCGACGACCGCGTCGGACGTGGGCATGCGCGTGGTGGCCAAAGCGCTGGGGGTGCCGGTGGAGCAGGAAGGCGTCTCCATCAAGCAGATCCTGGACTCCATCGCCCGCACGCTGGAAGACAGTCGCAAGCGGCTCGAGGCCTACCAGAAGGCCGAGGCGCTGGTCAACGATCTGCGCGTCGAACTCATCACGGCGCAGGAGAACGTGCAGCGGCTGCTGGCCGTGCCGCGCGTCGGCCCCAAGGGCGGCGACCGGGGCGAGCTGGCGCGGCAGGTCCGGCTCGCGGCGAAGCGGGCGGCGGAGCAGGACGTGTCCGTGCTGTTCCGCGATGGCGTGGAGCGGATGGCCTCGGTCGTGCTGCGTCTCCTCGGCGACGACGTGGAGCCCCTGGACCTCCCGCCGGTCAACGCGCTGGCGCAACAGGTGGCACAGCTCAAAGCTGATCGGTGGTACAGCCACCCGCACGGTCGCGCAGAGTTCCACCGCAACGAGGGCGAGCAGAACGCGTTCAACATGGTGCTGCGCCTGCTGGAGACCGGGGAGGTGCCCTCGTGAGCTGGTGGGTCGTAGGACTGGTCATGCTGGGTCTCGCGTACCTCTGTGGGGTGGCGGGCTGGATGGGTGCGCTGTGGGAACGGGAGCGCCTGCAGAACGCCGACGGGACCCGGGACTGGTCCTGGGTGGGTGCGCTGGTCATCTCGGGCTTGCTGTGGCCCCTCCTGGCGGTGACCTGGCCCCGCTCCCGCCCGGCTCCCCCGCAGCCCTTCCCGTTGCGGGACGACCTGTTGCCTGAAGACGCTGCGTCGATGTACCGGTATCCGGGTCACGGGACGCCGGTGGGGATGTCGTTCGTGGACACGCCGTCCTCTCTGGCCCTCTCTGGTCGGGTCCAGCAGGGACAGCGTGTGTTCGTGAAGAGCTTGGGTTATGCCCTGGAGCGAGGGGCAACGGCGTGGCTCGCCCTGGACTGTGCGTGTCGGTACAACGACATGGGCTTCCCCGTGGTGCTGTGCTGGGAGCATCGCAGTGACGTGGACCCGCACGGCGAGCCGGACGAGGATGAAGGGTCGGTGGGGTTGTGAAGCGCGCGGCGGTGTATCTCGGTGTGGCTGCGGGGAGCGCGGTGGTGGGGTGGCTGTTCTGCTTCATCAGCGCCCTCGTGGTATTCAGGAAGTTCCAGCCCGTGGACTTTGAGGTTCCTCTGGAGGACGACGATGAGCCCGCGAGCGTATGACTGGCGTCGCGACGGCGTGCCGCCCGGACACTTTCGCGACCCGAAAAAGGAGTTCGACAAGGTGAATGAGTTCTGTTCCAAGTGGGCAGACCATGACGGCCCGTGCGGGACTATGTTCCGCCCCTCTGCCGGGACCCTCCAGGATCGCATTCTGAAGGGGCTGGCGGTGCAGCGATGCGGGAAGTCTCTGCTGGGCGGAGAACCCCTCGGAGTGCAGGCGCAGGCCCCGCCCGAGGAGTCGTTGTGCGGGGAGGAGGAAGACCTGGCGGTGGGGGCCGTCCCCGAGCAGCTGCGGGTGTGGCGCCAGCATGTGCGCGGGGTGGCGCGCAGTCGGCAGAAGGCCTACGCCGAGGCGTTCTCGTTGGCGCAGATGCAGTTCGACGCGTGGCGGAAGGCCTTCCCCGTGGCGTACGACCAGGCGGCGGACGCGCAGGGCCAGCCCCGCCTCACCACCCGCGAGGCGCAGATGCTGGGCTACTTCGGTGTGGGGTATGCGGAGTTCCTCCAGGAAGTCTGGCAGATCGCGAGGGACGGCGGATGACGGACCGGCTCGTGGTGGTCCCCCGGTGGCCGGAGGTGAGCGATGAGGAGCGTGTGCGCCTGCTGATCGCCGCCTTCGACCCCGGGGTGACGACGGGGTGGGCGGCCCTGCGGCTGGACCTGGAGGAGCTCTGCGCCGGGGGATTTTCGCAACTGGCGCTCAAGTCCGGGGGCGGGCGGGACCCGGAACTCCTGGCGTGGGATACCGGGGTGTTTCGCGGCGGGGACGGGGCGTGCGCGGAACAGATGCTGGGGCTCGTCCGGGGCGTGTGGGAAGAAGGGTGGATGGACACCGGCGCCTCGGGGGACGTGATGGCGGTGGCGCAGGAAGACTTCATTCTCAGGATGATGTCGATGGACCGGGACCTGCTGGCGCCGGTGCGCATCAACGCCATCTTCGACCATCTGTGTCGGGGGATGCCGGTGCCGCGCCGCAAGCAACAGTCGTCGGACGCCAAGCGGGTGGTGACGGACCAGCGGCTGCGGGCCATGAATCTCTACCGGTCCGGGATGGCTACGCATGAGGTCGATGCGTTGCGGCACGCCGTGTTGCTGGCGCGGTCGCTCTCCGAACCCGCGTTCCTGGCGCGGTGGCGCGCGGCGTGCACGTGGTTGCGGGAGTCGGTGGACGTCGTCGCGTCTTCATGATCGTAGGGACCTGGGTAACCGGGTCCCTTCGACAATTCATATATATATTCTTCTTCTTCTTCTTTCTTCTTCTATATATAGTCCTATGTTCAGAGAGGAAGTTTGAATCGTTTGACCAGTCTCTCGGGTATCAGACAGAATGCTTGGTACGCTGTTCGTGGTATTCTTCATTCGTCTCGAGTAAAGGCGGTTTACACACATGCCTCCTCCTCTGCGTCGCGGCAGTGAACGCGGCGGTTTCCGTGGTCAGATTGCGCCGCCTCCGCACAGCGTGACGGACGTGGCCGCCGAGCAGGCCCATCTCGTCTACGCGACCGATCCAGCGGACCCGGCATCTACCCCCGAGAAGGTGTACGCAGAACGCATGAAGGAAGTGACCGAGTGAGGTGTACGAACTGTCGGGCGCTCCCGGGCTTCCCGTGTGGTGGCACGGCGGTGGCGTTCATCACGTACGAGGGTGGGAACTCTCTGGCCATGTGCCAGTACTCCCTGGACCTCTCCCTGGACATTGCCGACGAGCACACGGACCTGGAGCCGGACTCGTTGGTGTGGCTGTTGCCTCGGGCGGTGGCGGCATGAGTGAGACGGAGCGTGTGGTGGCAGACCACGGGGACCACGTCATCCGAAAGCACGAGCCGGTGTGGCCGGACGGAGGCAGCACGCCGCCTGGTGTCGGCTTCGTGGAGGACCCGGGGTCGGTGCACAAGAAGCACGAGTGCCCGCCGGACCGCGTCGAGATGGTGGCGCGGCTGGAGGAGATCACCGCGCGGTATAACCAGCGATTGGAGAACCAGCGCCAGGTCATCGAGAACCTGTCGGCCGACCGCAGGCGCCTCGCCGAACGCATCGAGACGCTGACCAAGATGCTGGAGTCCATCGAACCCAAACACACCGCCGACGCCACACTGGTGCAGGCCGTACTCGTGGAGGAGTGGTAATGGAGTTCGTGGATCAGGTTTTGGGAGAGCCCGCCCCGGAGCGAGCGCCCGAGCACGGGATGGACGAGGCGTTCGTGCAGCAGGTGTGGGCGGCTCTGCACGACGTGTTCGACGACGAGGGGGACCTCGTCCTGGACGTGCTGGTGAAGGGCCTCTCGCCGGGCGAACGCGTCGCGGCGTGGGAGCAGGCGGTGTACGACGACGGACGCGCCATCCTGGCGTCTCAGTTGCGATACAGCGAGAACGTGCCGACGTTGGTGACCGCACTCCGGGCCTGGAGGGCACGCCGTGGCTGAGCCGACGACCGAGGAGCCGTGGAGCGGCTACCGAAAGCTCAACGCTGGTCTGCAGAAGCTGACCAACTTCCTGGAGGAGGGGCAGGCCTACGACTTGCCCGGCAACCAGGCCATCGTCATCACCGAGGCCCGCGCGCTGGCCGCAGACCTGACGCGACAAGCCCAGACCGTGGAGACCGCCGCGATGGTGCGGGCGATGCAGTTCGTCATGGACACGGTCATCAAGGATGCGTCGGCGCGGGCCATTGAGGGCGAGAGCGTGGTGTACACGGTGTCCCTGGCGAAGAAGGATCTGCAGCATCTGATTGATCAGGTGGGGCGGTAGCCATGGGGCTGAAGGGAGACGGCGCCCCGTCGAAGGCAACCAAACCCACCCACCAACGCCACCGCCGGAAGAACCTGGCGGCGGAGGCGGAAGCGTTCGACAACGGTGTCCGAGACGGGTGGAGGCTGGACGACGGCACCGTGGTGGCGCACCACGGCGCGACCCGACGACCCATCAAGGCCGGTGTCCGTCCGTACCTCCATCTCGGGAAAGGGGGCGGTAGTTTCGCGGGGGCACTGACGGAGAGACAACAACGACGCGGCAAGGTGCGGACGGCCCGCGCGTGGGGAAGGATGTTGGAGATGCTTGAGAAGACAGACATGACCATGGAGGAGTTTGTCGCTGGGCTGACCCCGGAAGAGTTGGTTCGCGGCAGGCTCAAGGACAAGGACGGAGGCTTCAAGGGGCGTCCTCCGGCGTGGGTGCCCCACGAGTTCCACCGCGCGTGTATGCGCGAGCTCATGAAGCGGGGCAAGGATCTCTGGTCCATCAACTACCTCGTGGCCATCGAGACCATGACGTCCATCGCGGCGGGCAAGGTGAAGGGCGCCTCCGCCCGGGACCGGCTCTCCGCAGCCCAGTTCGTGATCGAACGCCTGGAAGGCAAGACGCCGGACATCATCAAGATCGTGGATGACAGCCCGTGGCAGATGATCATCGACGACATCGTGGCGCAGGTCCCGGACGAGCAGGTCGAGGCCGCTCGCCGTGCGCGCAACGGTCTCATCGGCCAGGAGCTCGGTGACGTCGTGGACGCGGAGATCGTGGAAGACCCGACACCGCCTCCCCCGCGCCGCCGTGTCGCAGCCCGGAGGGCCGCGCGATGACGCTGCGACAGAAGCTGGCGGTACTGGCGTTTGCGACGTTCTGCGTGTGCTGGCTCGTCGCCAGCGCCCTTGTGCTGGCGGTGTACGGGTGAGCCCGCGTCGTCGGCGTCGCCTTCCCGGCCAGCGTCACGTCGGAGTGCCGTACCGCATCGTCTTCATCGTGATGGCGGCCCGGGAAGACTTGTGCTGGCAGGACCCCTCGGAGCGCAGGGCTCGTGAGTTCGCGCGGCGCGCGGAACCGTTGCTGGAGGCCGTGAAGAAGGACGGCGTAGAGAAGCCTCTCATGGACATCATCCACGAGATGCTGGGTCAGGACTGGGCTCCCCGAGGGCGCTGGGCTGTGAAGATCGCGAAGATGGCGGTGGAATGATGAGGCACCGGAAGCGCCCGCTGGCCAAGGAACTGCAGAAGATGGCGGAAGAGACCGAGAAGCTGAGGCAGGCTCAAGACAAGACCCGCCGCCAGCAACGGAGGCAGGACAGGAGAGATCGCCATGCCCAGTCCACTCAAGGGGCTCACGCGGGCCCAGATCCAGGCACGCGCGGCCCAGCGCCGGGCCGCCCTGGAGGCAGCGCGGGCGAAGGCCAAGGCCGACAAGGCGGGGAAGAAGAAGGCCCCGGTCAAGAAGACCACCACGCCGAAGGCCAAGAAGCAGAAGCAGATCCCGCACACGACGGGGCGGGGTACGCCGAAGAAAGCCAAGCAGGTCAAGCGAAAGAGGGTGACGTGAGCAATCCCTATCACGAACACACGCTCAGTCCGGCATGCTGGTGTGCGCCGGTCGTGCTGCACATCGGTCCAGACGGGACCGCCTCTGTGGACAACGTCCGCGACGCAGATAGGCTGGCGCAGCTCGGGGTCGCCGATGTGGTGGTGCGCCCCGCCGTTCCACCGCAAGGGAGGTGAGTGATGGGTGGGAAGCCCAGTCAGGGCACCAAGAAGGACAAGCGGTTGAAGGCCAATCGACCGAAGAAGAAGTGAACAGTTCACTCTGAACAGAGGAGACGCCATGGGCCAGATGCCAGGGCACATCAAGGTCGGTCGTTCCATGTACACTGTCCACTGCTCCAAGGAGACATGGCACGACTACACGCAGGAGAGCGCGGTCAACCAGCATGACCACGGCGCAAGCCAGCATCACAAGCTGGTTATCCTGGTCAACCCGAGTGACCACCCGCATCAGCAGGCGGACACGCTCCTGCATGAGGTGCTGCACTGCATCTGGTTCCAGGCCAACATGACGGCCATCAACCCGCCGGAAGAGAGCCATCGGGAAGAGATCACCATCAGCCAGCTCACCCCGTGGCTCACCATGGCGCTGGCCGATAACCCGAAGCTCGCTCTGTTCATTCACAACCCGCAGGAGTGACTCGTGGCGTACGTCATCGACAAGGGACGACTGTTCAGCAAGGTGGCGTACGCCCCAAACCCGGCACAGCGCCGGATCCACCAGTCCCTGGCGCAGATGCTGGTGGTGGCGGCAGGGCGCCGCACCGGCAAGAGTACGGCGGGCGGGAACGAGCTCTTGCCCGAGGCGTACAAGGCGTACTTCAACAAAGAGCTGCTCGCGGAAGAAGGACACCGCGCGGAGTTCTGGATCGTCGGTCCTCGCTACAGCGACAGCGAGAAGGAGTTCCGCACCTTCTACAACCAGTGCAAGCGTCTGCAGATGCCGTTCGACAAGCCGGGTACGTACTACGACGCGCGCGGCGGCGACATGCAGGTCTCGTTGTGGGGCGGGAAGTTCTACCTGAAGGCCATGAGCGCCATGCACCCGGACACGCTGGTCGGTGAGGGCCTGCACGGTGTCATCATGGCTGAGGCTGCCAAGATGAAGGAACGCATCTGGACCCAGATGATCGCGCCCACGCTGCTGGACTTCCGGGGGTGGGCCAAGTTCAACAGCACGCCGGAGGGCAAGAACTGGTTCTACCGGTACTTCATGAAGGGTGTGGCTGGGGATCCCGGGTGGGACAGCTTCCGCGCGCCGAGCTGGATGAACACGGCCATCTTCCCGGGCGGCTACCAAGACCCTGCCATCCAGCAGCTCCTGCGTGACCTGCCGACGGAGATGTTCAACCAGGAGATCGCGGCCAAGTTCAGCGAGTACGTCGGCGCCGTGTTCAAGGACTGGGATGACGAGTGGCATGTGCGCCGGGAAGACTGGGACCCGAACCGCCCGGTGTACGTGGCGGCGGACTACGGCTGGACCAACCCGACCGTGCTGCTGTTCATCCAGGTGGATCACTGGCAACGTGTGCACATCATCAGCGAGTACTACCACACGCACAAGTCCAACGAAGACATCGCGGATGACCTGCGCACCGGCCGCTACGACCCCCGCCATCCTGCCCTCGCAGCCAAGGCACGCCAGCTGTTCCCCGACCCGGAAGATCCCAAGACGTCCAGCGCGCTCGCCAATCTGATGCGCTGGCGGGTGATGGGCAACACGGGCGGCGAGCTGAAGATCCGCATCAACCTGATGCGCAAGTGGCTCAAGGATATCAACGACCACCTCCCGCACGGTCACGAGGATCGCTACCCGAACACCATCGTGGATCCTCGGTGCCCCAACACCATCCGGGAGTTCGCCGCGTACCGCTACCCCGAAACGAAGGGCGAGGCGGGCACGGTGCAGGCAGAGCACCCCCTCGAGAAGGACAACCACTGTCCGGAGGCGTGGGGGCGCTTCATGCGCGGGCACTTCGGCGAAGGTGCGTTGGCCGGTGCGGGTGACGGCCGGATGAAGGCGCACAAGGCGAAGGTGAGCCGCTAGGCTAGGCACGACCACAGAGGAGGACCGGCATGACCGCGCCAGGAGTCTGGACCCAGTACAGCACTATCGCGCCCCTGCTCGGCACATTGCCGGGGTGGGTGCCCGCGCTGGACAAGCAGCGCATTGCGGCATACCTGAAGTACGACCAGATCTACTGGTCCGGCGAGGAGGGTTTCGAGCAGATCCTGCGTGGTGACAACGAGAACCCCATCTTTCTCCCGACCGCGCGCACGTTGGTCAACACGCTTGATCGCTACACGTGCCCGGGGTTCTCCTACCGGGTGGACGGCACCGGCACCCCGGCGAAGATCGTGGAACTGGCTTTCCAGACGCTGTTTGCCCGGGAGAAGTTCACCAGCTTGTTCTCGTCGTTCAAGAAGGAGGGCGGTAAGTTCGGGGACGCGCTCTTCCACATCGTGGCGGACCGCACCAAGCCTGCGGGCAAGCGTCTCAGCCTGTACAAGGTGGACCCCGCCGCGTACTTCCCGGTCTACGATGTCGAAGACCCTAACCACATCGTCAAGATCCACCTCGCGGAGCAGGTGGAAGAGGGCGGAAGCACGTTGGTGAGCCGTCTCACCTACGAGAAGGTGACTGCTGCGGACGGCTCCTCCGTCATCCTGCGCAGCCACGGCATGTTCAAGGCAGACAAGTGGTGGGAGCTCACGACACCCGAGCGCGTCGTCCTGCCGGAAGAGCAGCTGGACCCGCTCATCCAGTCCATCCCGGTGTACCACTACAAGAACGGTGATCCGACGCAGCCGTTCGGCAGCAGCGACATGCGCGGCCTCGAGAGCGTGTTCGCGGGAGTGAACCAGTCCATCAGTGATGAAGACCTGACGCTGGCGCTCGAAGGAATCGGTGTCTACGCCACGGATGGCGGGGCGCCGGTGGATGACAACGGCAAAGAGACCGACTTCATCATGGGTCCGGGGCGCGTCCTGACCAACGCCAACGGGCTGCGGCGCATCACGGGGGCGGGCAGCGTCAGCCCCTACGGCGAGCACATCGACAGGCTGGAAGACGGCGCCTACGGGTCCGTGGGTGCGAGTGACGTCGCCCTGGGTAAGGACACCTCGGCGGAGGCGGGGATCGCCCTGCAGATCCGCCTGGGGCCCATCATGGCCACGACCGCCGCCAAGGACGACGAGCTGCTGGCGCTCATGACCCAGTTCTTCTACGACCTGCAGTTCTGGCTCCAGGTCTACGAAGAGCTGCCCTTGCTCACGGACGTGGACGGCGTCACGCAACCGGCCGTCACGGTGGTACCCGTCATCGGGCAGAAGATGCCGGTCAACCTGACCGAGGTCATCACGCAGATCGTGGCGCTGCGCAACTGCGTTCCGCCGGTCATCAGCGTGCGCACCTCCCTCTCCCTGCTCCGCGCAGCCGGGATGCAGATCCCGGACGATGAGGAGACCCAGCTGGCTACCGAGGCGTCCACTGCCCTGGATCCGTTGGGGGAGCTGGGTCTCGCCGCGAGTGACGGGGCTGACCAGGCGCGGGCGGACGCGGAGCTCCCGGCATGAGGATCATTGATCGTCAACGCTGTCAGGTGAACCGCGTGCACCTCCGTATGTGCACGAACCTGTATCGCCACTCCTGGCCGATCTGGTTCCTGGTGGCAGCCTACCGTCGTCCTGGGCAGCGCTGCACCTGCTGTGCGGTGCGGCCATGACGTCGTCCCTACTGCCCCTCACGGGCTACCTGCACGCGGAGCGCGCGGTACTGGTGCGCATGGGCGATGACCTCCTTGACGCACAACAGGATCTGCTCGGTCGGCTCGCGAAGCTGGCTGCGCGGAACGGGGGCGTGGGGGCGCAGGTGCGGCAGGCCCAGCTGAGCCAGATCAACGCGGCGCTCCAGAAGACCCTGGACTCGCTGTGGAAGGAGCTGGGAGAAGAGATCATCGTGGGCGGCCAGGAGGTCGCTGACGTCGCGAGCAGCACGCAGGCGGTGTACGACCGCATCCTGTTCAGCAGCGCGGGGATGACGATGCCGGAGCAGCTGGTGCGCGCTGAGCAGTCCTACGCGCGCAACGTGGTGGAGCACTACTGGTCGCGCACGCAGAACGACATCAGCCTGAGCAAGCAGGTGTACAAGACCGAGGCGATGAGCAAGCAATGGGTGGACCGGGCCATCCACCGCGTTCTGCTCCAGGGCGGGTCGTGGAAAGACCTCGCGGACGCGGTGAAGCCGTTCATCAACCCGAACACCCCCGGCGGCGTCTCGTATGCGGCCAAGCGATTGGGGCGTACCGAGCTCAACAACGCCTTCCACCAAACGGCGATCCGCCTCGGCGAACAGAACCCGTGGGTCACCGGCCAGCGCTGGAACCTGTCGGGCAGCCATGGTCGCAAGGACGAGTGCGATGTGTTGGCCAGCAAGACCATCAGTCGGAAGCTCGGTCGCGGGGTGTATCCGGATGACGCCGTTCCCCGGAAGCCTCATCCCCAGTGCTTGTGTTATCTCACACCGCAGACCGTGAGCGAAGAGGAGTTCTTCGACCGGCTGCTGGCGGGCGACTACGAAGACGCGATGGAAGGGCGCTCCCTCGCCTCCGCCTCCGCAGCCCTGCGGGTGGCATGATCGAGAGAAGGGCCGTGCGCGGGCGGTCTACCACTGCGCACGGTCTTCCGGCTAGAGTGGGCGCTCAGTGCCAGCGCGCACGAACCACGGTGCCTGTGAGCCCCGTACGAAAGGAACCCCATGAAGAACACGTTGGTGAAGACGACCCGCATCGCGCAGGTGATCGGGTACCGCGCGGCTCGTCCCGGCGAGGACGGTCCACAGCCGATTTGGCTGGCGCAGGGCGGTTCCGACGACGACACGGGTGGTGACGACGCTGGTGACAGCGATGATGCCACGACGGATGATGACGACGATGACGCCGGTGGTGCAAGCACCGACGACGCGAAGTCCAAGCCCAAGACCGTGTCGCAGGCGGAGTTCGACCGAGTCACCAAGCATCTCAGCAACGCTGATCGGAAGAAGCAGGCGGCGGAGAAGAGGGCGGAAGAGCTGCAGAAGCAGCTCACCGAGCTCAAGACCAAAGACCTGCCGGACGCCGAGAAGCTGAAGCTGGAGCACGAGGCGGCAGTCTCCGAGCGGGACAGCTTCCGCACCAAGTTCCAGAACCTGGCTCGGACCAATGCGTTCCTGTTGGCCAGCGAGGCCGCGAAGGTCACGTGGGCCAACTCCTCCGCTGCACTGCGGGTGGGGGACTTGGATGACCTGGAGATCGAGGAAGACGGCACGGTGCCGGGCATGGTGGAGGCCGTCAAGGCACTCGCCAAGGAACACCCGTACCTGCTGGCCCCCAAGGACTCCACCGACACGGACACGAAGGACACCGCCGGGACCAAGAGCGGTTCGGTGGTGGGCAGCAAGCAGAAGGGCAAGAAGGTCGAGCAGGAGTACTCCCCGGAGGAGCTCCGCAAGATCTTCCCCGCCCTCCGATAGCGAAGGGAGTTTCACGTGGCTGACACGTGGCGGTGGGACAAGACCGACCCGGTGGACACCATTCGGGCTCGGCTGAACGTGGACTGGCTGGCGGCGGACATCGGGGTTCCGGTGGGCGTCGGCATCAACGCGAGCGGCAAGCTCGTGAAGGGCGCAGGCAACACCGGCGTCGTCGGTGTGGTGATCCTGAGCAAGGCGCACAAGGCGGGCGAGCCCGTCGACATCATCAAGCGCGGTGAGGCCGTGGGTGGCACGCAGGTCATCGTGGCGACGGCTGCGCTCGCGGGCACCAGCTACAGCATCAGCGCGACGGGTGTCGTGACCGCAGAAGCGGCGGGCACGCGCGGCACGCTGGGCTTCACGGTCGAGGTCGACCGCCTCGTCGTCGACTTCCAGAGCGCGTGAGAGGAGGGAACCCCATGAGCAATCTCATCACGACCCGGGATCGGATCGTTGTCCCCGCGTGGGCCTGGTCGATGGACAACTCCATCGCGCCGGACGGCTCCATCGCGCACAACATCCTGCGCAACAAGGCCGTGCGCGACCAGTACCTGCTCGGCATGGCCGGTGGTGCGGACGGCACGCACGAGGCCGCCGATGTGGTCATGCAGACCATCGACGGCGTCGACACCAACGAGCTGTGGCGCCAGTTCCAGGCGTCGGTCCAGCTCCAGAACGCGGAGCGCCAGCCCCTGATCGACTTCCTGACGTTCACCGTCAGTCAGCCGTTCGAAGGCGTTCCGACCGGCACCAGTGACGCCACGTTCGAGCGAGCGTCCGAGCGTGGTCTGCCGCGTTCGTACCGCGCCGAGGGCAAGTTCGAATGGCTGGGCTACGACTTCGCCTGGCGCGACATGGCCTTCCGCTACACGTGGGAGTTCCTGGTCGACGCGTCGGCGGCGCAGATCCAGAGCGAGAACAACATGGCGCTCCAGGCGGATCGGAACACGATCTTCCAGGAGATCATGTGGACGTTGTTCAACAACGTCAACCGCGCCACGGAGATCAGCCAGCGTCCGTACACGGTGTACACGTTCTACAACGGCGCGGACGGGGCCGTTCCGCCGCCGTACAAGACCAACGTGTTCACCAACACGCACAACCACTACCTCTCGTCCGGCGCGGCCACCATCACCTCGGGTGACCTCGACGAGATCATCGATCACATGGCGCACCACGGCTACACGAACGCGAACGGCGCCAACATCGTGATCATGGTGAACAAGCAGGAGGGAGACGTCGTTCGGCAGTACCGCTCCATCGCCAACGGTGGCACGGCGCTGTTCGACTTCATCCCCGCGCGCAACACGCCGTCGTTCCTGCTCCCCATCACGCTGCGCACCCCCAGCGGCGGTACCGCAGAGCTCCCGGCGCCCACCCTGCGGGGCATGACGGTGATCGGCTCGTACGGCGAGGCGACTGTCGTCCAGGAGGACTACATCCCGGCGGGCTACGTCGTCGGCTTCGCCACCGGTGGCCCGGACAACACCGGCAATCCCATCGGCTTCCGAGAGCACGGAAACCCGCAGATGCGCGGGCTGCGCCTCGTGAAGGGTCGTCGGGACGACTACCCGCTCCAGGACGCGATCTACCAGCGCGGTTTCGGGACGGGTATCCGTCGCCGGGGTGCGGGTGTGGTCATGAAGATCGGCGTCGGTGCGTACACCATCCCGTCGCAGTACGCGACGCAGCCGCTGTAGGAGGTGGGCTATGAGTCGAGAGATTGATCTCACCAAGCCGCTGACCGAGGACGAGCGGCAGTACCTCATCGACCGCGACAAGTGGGTCATGCTGGCGCGGGCGGACGGCCACGATGACGTCGAGCGCGCGAAGCGGGAAGCCGTGGAGCGCAACGACATCACGCAGGGTCGTCGGCCCCCCACGCTGGTGGGTGAGCAGGCCGTGGTCCAGCAGATCAACGCGAAGATGGCTGTGGAGCAGGAGAACCCTGATCCGCTGGCGGACAAGCCCTACGACGAGTGGCCGTACAAGGCGCTCCAGGAGGAGCTGAAGGTCCGCAAGCAGGAGGCGTTGGACGCGGGCATGGACCAGACCCAGGCCGACGAGTTGTACAAGGCGGGTGGGGCGCAGGCCGACCTCGTCAAGCGACTGGAGGCCGACGACGAGCGCGTCGCCGCGCTGGAGTCGCAGTAGTAGTACCAACTTCGAGGAGGGGCGCGCGTCCGGGTCGGTGTCAGCCCGCGCCCCTCCTCGGACCACGAGAGGAGCCAGCATGGCCACGGTAGAGGAGCTCGCGCGGCTCCGGGATATGGTCGGTGAGCCGGACCAGGAAGACGGCTGGACCGACGAGCGCCTGGAGTCGTTCCTGGCGCGGACACTCAACGCCAACGGGACCGTGAACCTGCGGGCTGCGGCGGCAGAAGTGTGGGGCGCCAAGGCAGCCCAGCTCGCGGAGCTCGTGGACGTGACAGAGGCCAGCTCGAGCCGCCGCAACAGCCAGGTCTTCGACCACGCGCAGAAGATGGCTCTGCAGTACGCCAGCGCGGTCACGGACCCCACGAG